>Ga0209655_10001047_pt1 | contig 10305 bp, 8 predicted proteins | sample BogFormECP03_OM2_FD_188236 | JGI IMG/M metagenome (GOLD analysis project Ga0209655, IMG submission 188236) | Bog forest soil microbial communities from Calvert Island, British Columbia, Canada - ECP03_OM2 (SPAdes) (version 2) | ecosystem: Environmental > Aquatic > Freshwater > Wetlands > Bog ...
GTTCAATCCGAAGAAAATGTCCTTGAGGCGTTGGATCCAGGCATCGACTGCCGGATCAGAAAAGCGCACTTCGCCGAACGAGAAACAATACCAGCCGTGGCCGAAACGCGCCGCGTACTCTTCCGGCGAGAATCCTTCTGCGACCATCTTCTTGGCAAATTCTTCGCGCCCGGCATCGGCCGGCGGGCGTTCGATCTCATTCATTTGTTCCTCGATCCAGCCGCGTGATCGTGCCTCCCCAAGCTCAGGATGAAATCAGAATAATGGAGCAGTTCGGCCAGATGGAAAGTTTTCCCGAGGGCGATTCATCAATAGTCACGACCTGATATTTGCGCACGCGACGCACCGTCTCCCTTGACGATGATTAGCGCGAAAGGTAATTTCTTTATTGACGCTGAATGGATGCGGGATGCATCTAATTGCGTGACGGGGGGTTACTGGATGCCGCTGGAATTACGACGGGGAAATGACCCGGACCTTCGAAGGATTGGGCTTCATCCCGATTTTTGGTATCCGCTCGCGCGCTCCAAAGATGTGAAGAGGGGCAAGACGCATCTAGCAATGTTCGGCGGGGAGCCGATCGTCCTGGCGCGAGGCGAAAGCGGCGAAGTGTTTGCCATGGACGACCGCTGCGCCCACCGCCAATTCCCTCTCCACAAAGGAATCGTCTGCGGCGAAGTGCTCAAGTGCGCCTATCACGCCTGGAGCTATCAGAAAGATGGCCGCGTGGCGGGCGTTCCGTATTTGCCGAAAGATGCCTGCCGGCCCGATGGAGTGAAGGGTTACGCGTGCCGTGAGGCCTACGGCTACGTTTTCGTTTTTGCCGGCCATCGCGAGAAGGCCGCGCGCGTCAGCTTTCCAGAGCTGCCCAATTTTCACTCCAAGAAACGTAAGACCATGCATTTCTGGCGCAAAGTGGAATGCCACTATTCATTCATGCATGAAAACCTGATGGACATGAATCATCAATTCCTGCATCGCGGAATTATGGGCACCATCAAGCCGACCTTACTCGACTACACCAAGGGCGACAATTGGGTCGAGGTAAAGTACAAATTCGAGCAAGCCGCGGGAAAGCCGAATAGCGGCGCCGATTTCATGATGGCCGGACGAAAAAGAAAAGACGCGGAGCGCAAATCCGGCGACGTGATGACCATCCGCACGCAGTATCCCTACCAAACGCTGAACATCGTGCGCGCCGGCGCGGATGAGCCGGCCTTCGATTTGTGGGTCGTATACGTGCCCAACGACAAAGAGCAGCGCAGCCACATCAGTTGCGGCATGTTAATGATCGAGAAGCCGCCCATTCCCGGCCTGATTCATGCGATCTGGCCGCTGATCCGGCGCTTCGCTGAATCCGTTTTCACCGAAGACCGTGTCGCGGTAGAAGCCGAGCAAAAAGCGTACGACGAGCAGCAAGGCGACTGGAATCAAGAAATCAATCCCGTGATCATCGCGCTGCGCGACGTTCTAATTCGCCATGGTGTGCCACTCGAGCCCGAAATTTCTCGCGCCGCCGCCGCGGGCGACTTTCGCGTAATGCAGAATGCGTGAGCTCCTCTAGCGCAGCGCGCATTCGATAAAGCCTTCTGTTTTTCTTTCATTTTGTTTTCCTCATAAATGCGTGCATCTCGTTCGCTCGCTCGTCGGCGGCGGCGCTTCTCTGCTATCGTTTCGCGCATCCAATCTGATAGACCAGGCGTTATGGCGAGCGTTCGAACCAAACCGATCCTAATGGGCGAGACCTGGCGCTTGGCGCTGCAAGCGCTCCGTGCCAACAAATTCCGCACCATGTTGACGATGCTCGGCGTGATCATCGGAAGCGCTTGCATTGTTCTAGTAGTGACCGTGGCGCTTACCGGGAAACGCTACATCATCGTGCAGATCGAGGGCGTTGGCGCCAACTTGGTGTTTGGGGAATCAATATCGGTACAATCCCGCTTTGAACGCCTCGCGGACGAGGTCACGCCCGCCGACCTGGAAGCCATTAAATCTGGAGTCCCGCAAGTAGTAGAGACGGCGGGAACCAACGATAGTCCCATGACCATGGTCGTCAACGGCAAAACTCATCCAATCCATCTAGTGGGTGTGACTCCAGGATTTGATCGCATCCGCAGATTGCTCATTCTCCGCGGAAGATACTTCGATGACGATGACCTGGCGACGCGAAGTAAAGTCTGCGTGCTCACCGAACCGCTCGCCACCGCTCTATTTCCCGTAGAGGATCCTGTAGGCAAAACGATCCGTGTAGGTGAGCTGTACTTCACCGTGATCGGTGTCTTCAAGGAACGCATAAGCACATTTGGCCAGGCAGAAATAACTTCGGAATCGATCCTAGTCCCGTTTTCCATGATCAAGAGCTTCACAGGGACAGAATACTTCAGGACGTTTTACGTCCAAGCAGACCGAGCCGAGGACGTGCCAGGAGTGACCAAGGCCGTAGCAGGCATGTTGCAGAGCAGGCATCGTCCAGGTGCAAAGTACAGCGTGCAAAACTTGAACAGCATCCTCGAGGCGGCAAGAATGATCTCCATAGCCCTCACCGTCCTGCTGCTCTTGATGGCATTCATTGCGCTGACCATCAGCGGGATCGGCATCATGAACATCATGCTAGTCACCGTGACCGAACGAACCCACGAAATCGGCATCCGCAAAGCCGTAGGCGCGTCGCGCGACACCATCTTGCATCAGTTTCTGATGGAAGCGTTGTTGATCAGCGTGGCGGGAGGCCTCCTCGGAATTGCCATCGCTGTCACAATCACAGCGGTAATCAGTTATTCCCTAACCTATTTTCCCGAGGTCGGAGATCTTCACATTTCAATATCATGGATCTCGGTAGTAATAGCGTTAGTGGTCTCCTGCTCCACCGGACTAATCTTCGGATATCTTCCCGCAAATCGAGCAGCCCAACTCCAACCCACAGAATCACTGCGCTACGAAAAATAGGCTCCGACGATAGAGTAGATTAAAATAGTTCCAGATGCGCGCTCTTCGGAAATTCCCATTCGACCACAACCGCGAGCCCCGCGTCGCATGAAGTCTTCCCCTCTGCATTTCAAGACTCTCGTAATGATCCTATTAATGGTCACTTTCGGGCCTCTAGGAAACGCCCTCCTCAGCAAAGGAATGAAAAGCGTAGGCGCAATAACGCTTCGGACGTTGCCGGATCTCCCCCACATCTTCATCCAGGTTTTCACCTCCCCCGTAATCTGGCTCGGCATGGGCTCTCTCCTGCTGTTTTTCATCTCTTACATGCTCGTACTGTCCTGGGCGGACTATAGCTACGTTCAACCGGCCTCTTCCTTCGCATACGGCGTAGTAGCGCTATGGGGCCACTTTCTATTGCACGAAACTATTTCTCCCACTCGCTGGCTCGGCGTGCTGGTCATTTGCGCCGGCGTTTTCGTAGTAGGCTACACGCCCCATCGAACCACGGAGCACAAATAATGTTCTGGGAAATTCTGTTGTTACTCGTGGTTGTGATCGGCGGAACATCCGGCGAGCTCTGCCTTTCGCGCGCGATGAAATCCGTTGGCGAAGTGAAAGATTTTCGCCCCGCCTCTATATTTCGCGTATTCGTCCGCGCGATGCAAGTCAGCTGGATGTGGATCGGCCTACTAATCTCGATCGTAGCTTTCCTAGCCCTGCTCGGCGCGCTCTCAATCGAAAATGTAAGCTTCGTAGTGCCGGTAACCGCAATCAGCTACGCCGCAGGCGCCCTGGGCGGAAAAATCTTCCTGGGAGAGCGCGTCTCGCTCCAACGCTGGACCGGCGTAGCCCTCGTATGCATAGGCGTAACGCTGGTATTCCTAGGGAGATAGTCTGGCCTTCCATCCAAAACCGCGCGGCCTTCGATTTCGTAGCGGCGCCCTTTAGGGCGGCATCCGGCGATAACCACATGCACAGAACGCGCAATGTCCTAACACGTAACGCGGTGAAGATGCCAGGCTGAAGCCCACCGCTACGAAACCCGCCCCGCGTCTCCGAAACACGCCATTCACTTCTCCGCAACCCCTGAACTCACCGAAAGCAGCAACCCATCGCGAATATAATATTCCCCATCCCGCCAGCGAATAGTCCGCCGAAAAAAGCTACCCAACCAAATGAAGAACGCAAACGCATCCCACACAGGGATCAAAGCTATGTCTTTCCACAATCCACCCTGCTTCAATCCACGAACGCCGATACTCCAAGTCACGAAAATCCGCAGCCCCAAATAAGCGCCAATGTAAGCCAGCACCACCGCAGCCGAAGGCCGCACAGCAATCGCAACCAGCAACCAAAGCAATCCTTGCGTAAGCAGCAAACCGAAATGCCCCCAAGGCCGCATATGCCGCATCACCACCATCCAACGCAATCGTTTGTCGATAAGTTCTCGGAGCGAATGACACCCGGCAAGCTTCTCGACAGTATAAGGAAGAAGCTCAACTCGATGACCGTGGTCGGCAATCAACCGTCCCACCAAAAGGTCGTCCCCCGGCTGATTTTCAATAGCCTCAAACCCACCAAACTCACTCAAACGAGCCCGCGAAGTTGCAATGGATGGACCAAGCCCGAACCGGATTCCCTCCAATTGCCAACCGACCAGCAATCCAGCATAAAAATCCGAAATCATCCCGACAGTCTGAAGATTCTCGGCAAATGTTTCTGTATGCGCCGGAACATAAAAGCAGGTAGTAGCTCCTACTTGAGGGTCGGCAAGAGGAGCAACCACAGTCCGCAAATAATCAGCCCCAACTCGAACATCACCATCGCCCATCACCACAATTTCATTTTGCGCTTCTCTCACCAGCCGGCCCAATTTCGCGACTTTGTCGTTCACCGCGCCGCTGCCTGACCCGAACAAAATCCGAATTCGACGCTCAGGAAAATCGCGAATGAGTTTTTCAAGTATTGGAATCACAGGACCGCCGCTCTGGTCCACACAGAAAAGAAGCTCGTACTCCGGATAATCCTGACGGCAGAAGCTAGCAAAGTTCTCGTAAGCCTCCGGATCAATCCCGCGAATCGGTTTCAAGATACTGACTGGCGGTGTGAACACGTGACGCGGCAAGTCGCGCGAAAAAAATCGCCACGAGCTAAAAGCCACAATCAAGTAATAGACGAAAGGAATGGCGGCCACAATAAGCACCGCAAAGGCCGCAGCATTTGAAATCATCGAACCTCTACAATATTTTTTCTTACGCTGTCATCCCAAACCCGCTTTAGGGGTGAGGGATCTGCATTTGCTTTCGGTTTTGAAGTCGTCCTTTGTTTTTGCCATCGTAGGGGCGCCGGCTTGCTGCGCCCGCCCGTGTAACGCCTGCGAAAATGCGGCCTATTTGCCTCGGCGTAACAGCAACCACACGACGCTACGACGGTCCGCCACTCTCAATCGGATGATTCGTAAAAAGCGCCTTCCCCCCACTCTCAGCCACCAACACCAATCCCCCCGGCCCGGCCAATCCCGCCAATCGACTCACCGCCTGCTCCGAAGCAAGAATGTAATAACGCTCAGGCTTCCTCCACAATTCCACAAAATCAGAATCCTGAATAAACACGTTCGGCGCCCCAGGCGCATAAGCCCCATATTCCAGATTCTGCCGTCGCCCATTTAAGAGCAAAGCCGTCCGGTTGGTATAAAAAAAGACCGAAGAAAACTCGTAGTAGTGATGGTCCACGATCAAAGCCCCATCAGGCGACCTCAAAAGCGCATCCGCCAAAGGCCGCGAGGAAAGATAAGGTTCAAAAACCACCAGCGCCAACCGCGCCGCATGAAAGAAAATAATCATCATCAACCCGGCAGCCAGAAACGCCCGCTTCCCGCTAGCCCGAAGCGTCCCAAGTGAGCCCACCAGAAAAGCAATCCCTGCAACAAGCAGCGGAATACGAAAATAAGCGAACGAATCGAGCGTCAGATCCTCCATGTGCCCCAGCGAGAGCGAATAGACCGATGGATGAGAGCTGAGCGCACTGGAAATATCTCCAGGTGTGGGCATGCCGCGAACGTGAAATAAAAGAGCGAACATTGCCAAAGCGAGCGCCCCAGCGATCCCGGAAATTACCCGCGTTCCGCGCCGCACCCAAGGCCCTCCAAGCGCCATCGCAGATCCCAAAAGCAAAGCAAATGCTGGATAACAAGGCATCGAATAATATTCTTGCGTAGTCGAGAAGGTGAAAAACACCATCACAAAACCCGCCCAGCAAAGCGCCAGCAATCGGGTTCGTCCCGCACGATCGACAGGCCGAAAAGAAAGCCTAGCGACGGCGGGAAAGTACACGCTCCACGGAAACATCCACACCAATTGAAACAACCAAAAGTAAAGCCGCGGGACAGTATTGTAATCACGCGGATATCGTCGATTCATGAAACGCAAAAGCTGCTCGTTGATGAAATAAAACCAAAGGAATCCGTGGTACTCCCCGGGCCCGGTGTGCAGCGTAAATGCAAAATACGGAGGATTGCGCAGAGTGGCCAGCAAGTGCCAGGGAACCGCTATCACGAGGACGATCGCCGCTCCGCTAAAAACGTGCAGCCGTTTCCAAGTCTCCCTGGAAAAAACTTGCCGCGTAAAAAAAAGATAAATAATCCCGGCAGCGACCGGAAACACCACAGCAATCAAGCTCTTCAGCAACAACCCCGTTCCCAGGCTAGCGGCTAACACAAAAGCCCAAAACCGCGGGTGAACTTCTCCCTCGTCTAACACACGCAAAAACGCCCACATCGCCAAAGCAATCGTCAACGTAAGCATCACATCCGGTATCAGAACTCGGGTAAACAGAAAGAGCCCAACGCCCGTAGCCATGCACAAGCCCGCGTAAAACCCGGCCCGCTGCCCGAACGCCCAGACCCCGAAAGCAGCCGTCAACCAGCAGAGACCCACGGCGGCCAGCGCAATGGGAATTCGCGCAGCCCAATCATGCACGCCAAAGATTTCATAGGACCCAGCGATCAACCAATAAAGGAGAGGCGCTTTCTCGAGATAAGGCACACCGTCCAGATGCGCCGTAACCCAATCCCCGGAAGTAAGCATGGTCCGGGACATCTGCGCGTGAACGGCATCCACATCATCAACAAGGGACGGCGGAGAAATAATGCAACCGAGGTAAATCGATCCCGCGATGAGCACAACGGCTAAGTAAAGGTACCAATTCTTTCCAGCAGTCCACGATTCCGCAGCGATGAAGATCTTTTCCGAATTCCCCATTTTTCCGTTAAGAGCTTTTGCGGCTGCTTTTCTCTTCGTAGCGGCGCTCGGTCAATCGCTATGCGGTTGCGAAGCAATCGACGCGCCCGCCCGAGTAATGCGAGCCCACATCACCGCCGCAACCGACCCTCGAGCCCTTCACGGACGTCTGTAGTTTCAGGCCTTGTTGTACTCGACCTGAACTTTTTTAGCTCTCGTAGCAGGAATTTGAACCCGTTCAGCCTTACGATCCGCGACTCCCGCATTCTGAAACTGTGGTTCAGATCTGGGAGAAATGCTCGGGGCATTCTCCTTGCGGCGCAGTTCATTCGAGCTACTCCGCCAGTTCACGCGAGGATAGATAAGCGATGCATCCACGCGATCGCGGTATTTCAAAGCAATATTCATCAGCGAGTCCAGCAGTGAGCGAGAAAGAAAATGCGGCTCCAAACCAAGATCAACCAATTTCGAGTGTTTCGCGTTGTAATAATGCTCCTCAGCTTCCACTCGCGGGTCCGGCAAATACTTCACTTCCACGGCCATCCCCAGTTTTTTCGCCGCCGACTCCACCATCCGCGCGATTTCCAGCACCGAAAATTGCTCGGTGAACTGGTTGAACACGCGGCACTCACCGCGAGCCGCAGGATTCAAACAAGCAATCTCAATACACCGCACGGTATCCCGAATATCAAGAAACCCGCGCGTCTGCCCGCCCTTTCCATACAACGTGAGCGGATGCCCGATAGCCGCCTGCACACAAAAGCGATTCAGAACGGTGCCAAATATTTCATCGTAATCAAAGCGATTGATGAGCGTCTCGTCAAGCGCCACCTCATCCGTCACCGTGCCATAAACAACTCCCTGATTCAGATCCGTGGCCCGCAATCCCCAAATCTTGCAGGTAAACATGATGTTGTGGCTGTCGTGCACCTTCGAAAGGTGATAAAAGGATCCGGGCTGCTTCGGAAAAGGGAGCACGTCCGACCGCCCGTTGTGTTCAATTTTGATGTAGCCCTCTTCGATATCGATGTTCGGCGTCCCATACTCCCCCATAGTTCCAAGCTTCACCAGGTGGCAGTCCGGCACGAATTCCCGTATCGCGAAAAGCAGATTCAAGGTCCCGACAACATTGTTTACCTGCGTAAACACCGCGTGCTTCCGGTCGATCATGGAATAGGGCGCGGCCCGTTGCTCCGCAAAATGAATCACCGCCTCGGGCTCAAGTTCCTGAATCGCAGAAGAAAGAAATTCGTAGTCCGTCACGTCGCCAACAAATTGCTCAATGGTATTGCCCGTAAGCGCCTGCCAAACCCGAAGCCGTTCCGCCAACGGACGAATTGGAGTTAAAGTCTGCGCCCCAAGCTCATGATCCCACTGCCGCCGCGCGAAATTATCAATGATCGCGACCGCGTGCCCGCGCGCAGATAAATGCAAGGCCGTAGCCCATCCACAATAGCCGTCCCCACCCAATACGGCGATCTTCATGCACCCTCCGCGTCATGGATGTCGAGAACTCGCCACTCAAAAAGCGTCGAAATTGTTGTTGTTGTCCCCGTGCGACCGTTGCGCCAGCTTCCTCTGCGACATGTTAATTACCCAGGAAGCAATCTTCGACTGCGACACCGGCAAAGGCAGCCGTTTGATCATCGACTTCCAACTATAAAACTTCAGATACATATCCTGCACGTTATTCTCAAGTTCCTCAGCCGTAAAATTCTTAGGCTTCAGATGGCAGAACTCCCCAGGGAAACGCCCAATATCCTCGAGCCTGAGAATACGATCCTGTGCCTTCATCTTTTCATAAAACATAGTGCCCTTCTCAGGGCACAAAATGTTGAAGTAAGCCACCGGCACTCTTTCGGTGTGCAGAAAATCCAGCGTCGTCTCGAATACCCCCGGCGATTCCGTATCCCACCCAAAGATAAAATTCAGCGAATAGCTGATTCCCCGCCGCCGCAAATTCGCCAGCATCTCGCTGTACTTCTCCACCTTGTTGAACTTCTTGTTCATCCCCTTCAGCGTTTCCTTGTCAATGCTCTCAAGCCCCATGTTCACATGCAGCAACCCGCTACGCTCCGCCAAGTCCATGTAATCGTCGTCGTAGCACAAAAACGAAGTCCATAGCGCCGACCAGTGCACCTTCAAAGGAATCATCGCTTCCATCAGTTGCATAGCGTGCGCACGCTTCCCGCCAAAATCGCTATCCCCGAAGAAAACGTACTTCGACCCAGTGTGCTTGATATCTTCAATCACGTCCTCCACCGGCCGCACCCGAAATCCCCCGCCCAGATACAGCCGTTCCGAGCAAAACTCGCACTGCATCGGGCAACCGCGCGAAGACATCAACGAAAAAGTCTTGAACATCCCATATTTTTTAAGGTCCAGCAGCTCCCAACGCGGCAACGGCAACCCGGCAATGCTCGGCATCTGCGGCGCGCGGTAAATCTTTTGCAGCCGTCCACCCGCCGCGTCTTGCAGCATCTTCGACCAGATCGGTTCGCCTTCCCCGATTCCAATCGCATCGCAGTGCTCGGCAGCTTCCTCCGGATGAAACCAAATGTGCGGCCCTCCCATAATCACGGGAATCCCTCGATCGCGGAACTCGCGCGCAATGTCGTAAGCCCGCAGCGAGTGCACCGTCCAGGTCGTAATGGCAACTAAATCTGGTTTGGAGTCGTAGCTGAAGTCCTGGACCTGCTCGTCAACCAGCGTGACGTCCCAGTCAGGCGGAGTAAGCGCCGCCAGATAAGAAAGTGCCAGCGGCACCAAGGCACGCGATTTAGATTTGTAGATGGTCCGATCGGCTTTTGAAACGTAGTGAGAAGGCTGGATAATCAGTATCTTATTTTTTGCCATACTTTCTCCGAACAGAGAAGTCTCGTGCGAAATAGACTGTTCGACCAACGCTGAAACAAACGGTTCGGCCCCAGAACCGCAAGCATTCTACATCACACAATGCCCGCCAGCGATACTATCCCCGCGAGCAATGTTCCCAAAAGACGCATCCCCGCTCGCGACGTTCTGAAAAGACTCACCTTAGACGCGTCCCAACCCCCGAGGTTACCAAGCTTTCTAGCCGAAGTCGGACGCCTCCACTCAGGAGGATGCCGCCGTCGCGCGTGGGGCTCCGAGACCGATC
>Ga0209655_10001048_pt1 | contig 10292 bp, 3 predicted proteins | sample BogFormECP03_OM2_FD_188236 | JGI IMG/M metagenome (GOLD analysis project Ga0209655, IMG submission 188236) | Bog forest soil microbial communities from Calvert Island, British Columbia, Canada - ECP03_OM2 (SPAdes) (version 2) | ecosystem: Environmental > Aquatic > Freshwater > Wetlands > Bog ...
TGCAGCAGGACGGCCATCCACAGACGATCACTTATTTCGCGCCGGATTCCGATCTGCCGCTCACGCTGGGGCTGCTGGTGGATACCAGCGGGAGCCAGCGGCGACTGTTGGATCAGGAGCGCGACGCCAGCCACGCTTTCATTGACCATTTGCTGCGCGAGGATAAGGACAAAGCGTTTGTGATTCATTTCGACCACGAGGTGGAATTGCTGCAGGACCTCACTTCGTCGCGACAGAAACTGGAAGCGTCGCTGGATCAGCTGGGTCGGCCGCAATTTTCGCAGACGGGAAGCGGCGGGTCGTCGGGCAGCGATCCCGGCAATGGCGGCAGCGGCGGAAGTGGCGGCGGGGGCGGGCGCGGCTCGCGCGGCGGATATGGTGGAGGCGGCACGCTGCTGTATGACGCAGTGTTTTTGGCGTCGGACGAGATGATGAAGAAGCAGCAGGGACGCAAGGCGATTGTGGTGCTGACGGACGGCGTGGATCGTGGCAGCAAAGAAACCCTGCGCGACGCCATCGAATCGGCGCAGCGCGCGGACACTCTCGTTTATTCGATTCTCTTCGCTGATAAAGACGCATACGGAAACGGCGGAGGCTATGGCGGCGGGCACATGGGCGGCGGCATGGGCGGAGGCGGGATGGGAGGCGGAGGAGGGCACCGGCGCTATCCGCAGGAAACGCGGCCTGACGGGAAGAAAATTCTGCAGCAATTGTCGAAGGAAACCGGCGGACGTTTTTTTGAAGTCACCAAGAAAGAGAGCATTGATCAGATTTACGCGGAAATTGACGAGGAGCTGCGTAATCAATATGCGCTGGGCTACACTCCGGAAAAAGCCGACGCGGACGTGGGTTACCACAAAATCGAATTGACGACCAAGCAGAAGGACGCCGCAGTCCAAACGCGCGAAGGATTTTACATTGGCCGCTAGTCGCGCGCGGCGCTTGTCATCACAATCGCGGCAATTATTTTGCTGGTGGCAGCCGCCAGGGAACTACTCACCTTTATTTTGACTTCACGGGCTTGGCGCAGTGGTCGCAGTTGGATTTTGTTGCAGCGCGAGGTACGCTCGGCCAAATGCTGAATGTTGAGTTCCCGGCGCGACGGCGATTACCTGCACGGTATATCGCCCGGTGGGCAGCTTTTGCAGCGGCAAACTGATGCGGAATGATACGGTGTGCGTTTTCGGATCGACCTGCGCCGGGGCGATCAGCGGAGTGGCGTTCATCTGAATTCCGTTGCGCAGAAAAACCAGGCCGGCGCGCAGGGAATTCGGATCGAACGGCTCGGTCTTGTCGGCTTTCTCCGGATAGTACGCTTGCAGAAAGACGTAGAGCGTCTGCCCTTGTGTGAAATAGTTGGTCACGCTGGGAATAATTCTTTGGCCTTCCATATCGAGCGGGGAACTGGCGATTTTAGCGCGCGTGCCCTGGCCTTTGGTGGCGACTGCGGATGATTTCTCGATGGGAACAAGCTGGCTCGAGAGCAGGACGGAACTGAGCGTCACTCTTTCCGGTTGAGCTGCCGGCACCACCAGATTTTGCTCGAACGTGCCGATCTTTCCGGATTCATTTTCGCGCGCCACGAATTTCAGCCGGTAATTTCCCGGCGCCAGAACCACTCCGCCCTGATAAAGCAGATTGCTGTGGCGCACCTGTTCGAAATGTTCGGCATCCAGGTTCACGGTGATCGTGTCGCGCAATTGCGCCAAGATCTGGCCGGACGGCACGGCGCGGACTTCCACGGCAAAATCGAATTCTGCGTGCTGCTTATTGTGTTTCTGCGCCCAATCGAGCGCGCTGGAAGCGATTTTCGCAGCGATGGGAATGTAGGCTTGCGTCGAGCTCAGCCGAAAGACTCCGGTTTCGACTGCGACGGGAAGCTCGACAACGGGATGATCGGAATTGATGGCGTCGGCGATTTGCTGGTCGCGGTCTTCTTTCTCCAGGTGCTGGAAATCGCGCGGGGCGTAATATCCGTCGCGATAGCGAACATGCGCGCCGGGGACGTTAACCTTGACGCGAATGGCTCGCCAGCGGCCATCGTGTTTTACATCGGGCCCGAGATTATAGCCAACCAAGTAGTAGCCGCCGTTGTCGCGTTGAATGGCCGGGAAGGCATCGCTGAGATCGCCCAGGTCGAAAAACGCTTTTCCGCCGGTGTCCGTCGAGAGTGTCGCGAGGGTGTCGCGCGAATCTTCACGCTGATCGGTCTGATGGAAGACGGACGCGCCTGTAAACATCGAAGTCCCGGTCGCGGCATTAGTGGTGGTGTCGCCGCCTGGCGGCGCTGCGAGCAGTCCGCGGGAATCAATCGAATAAATGGACACGTCGGCGCGATTCGCGGCATCCGTCGCGGCGCGTAGTTGCGTGCGATTTTCTTCGCCGGTCTGGGTGATACCTCCGGTGAATTCCACCATTGCTTTTCTGCCGGGAATTCCGCCGAGCACATCCGCAAGGCCTTCGACCGCCGCGAGCTTCTGGTCCGTATTGAACACGTTGAATTCGGTTTCATCCGGCGTGTACGCGGCGCCGGTATATTCCTGAACGTCGTATTCGCCATTTGCCGCCGCGGCGTAGAGGGGGCTGGCGAGGTTTGCGGAGTTGTCCGGAGTAAGCTGCGCGATCGCTTTGTTCAGCACGGTGTGATCGTTGGTGAAATTTGCCAGGACGTTGAGGCGCGTCGAGAAAACCACCACGGCGACAACGTCGGCCTTGGTCATTTGGTGCTTCACGAATTTGTCCGCCGCATCGTGCGCGCGAATCAGGTCGTCGGTCTGCATCGAAGTGAGATCGAAGAACAGTACGATGAGGCGGCGATCGCGCAGGGCATCGCTAATGGCGTCGGCGGAAGGGGAATTCGGGCCGTCGTTATCAACGGCAACGACGATGGGCTTGGTGTCGTCAGCGGTGGCGGTCTCGATTGCTTCGATGTCGGCGAATGAAAAGGATGTGATGGTCTGCGGCTTGCCTTCATCGGTGATCATAAATTGATTTGCGGTCAAACCTTTGATGGGCTTACCGGATTTATCGGTGACTTCCACATCAATACGCACCAGGTCGGATGAACTGCGGAGGACGGCGGACGATTGGTGAGCGGCGGCCTGCTGGGCTGGAGTTTGCTGGGCGGGGGCAGGAGCGGGCGCGGGCGGCGCGACCACCACCGGCGCAGATTGGCTGCCCGATTGAGTGCCTGACTGGTTGCTCGATTGGCCACTCGTAGCGGCGGCACCGGATTGCTGCTGTGCTTGGACCCCGAACGATCCCACGGCGAGGGCAGCCACCAGCGACAGCGTCGCGATTTTGTAAGCGATGTCTCGCATCAGAAATTAAACCGCGCCATCACGTCCATGGTACGCATTGAGCCGGCGCTCGTCACGCGCCCAATCGACGAAGAGCCCAGCGTGGCCGAGAGTCCCGAGAATGCGGGCGTATTCGTCAGATTCTGGACTTCCCAGCGGATATCCAGATGATGCCGCTCGCGCGGTCCAAAGCGAAACGATTTCGCGAGCGACATATTCCAATTGAATTTGCACGGGCCTTCAATCGCGCCGCGATGCTCGTCGCCGTATTGCCCTGTGGCCGGCGTGGCGAACGCGGCGGTGTTGAAAAACGCGAGCGGCGAGCCCCCGCAGACGCCGAAATCAGGATTGGCCACCTGATCAGGGCGCAGCGAGAAACTGGCGCCCGTGCCATTGTCCGATGCGGTGCCGCCCAGGTACGCGGTGACCGGCGTTCCGGTTTGCCAGGTAACGATATTCTGCAGCCGCCAATTGCTGAGCGCATGTTCGGCCCAGCCGTGGGTGGCAAAGCGGTGATGTTCGCCGAAGGGGAGTTCGTACAAATTCAAGAAACGCAATTGGTGCCGAACATCAAAGGAAGAAAGTCCGCGCTCCGCGGCGAAATTGCCGTCCTGTTGCACCACAATGGGTGAGGTGCCGCCGATGGTGCTGGCATTATCGAGCGATTTTGCGAAAGTATAGAACGCCTGCACCGACACGCCGTGCGTGAAGCGATGCACCAGGCGCACCTGCAGCGCATTGTAGATCGAATTCGCGCCGGATTGATCGAAGTAGAAGCTGTTGGCGTTGGGAATCTGCAGGGAATTCTGCGTGTCCAAGGGACTGGTGCCCAGCGGCGCACGATTCGGAGCGCGCAATAGATCGAGGTCGGTGCCTTTCGTTCCGGTGTAAGTCAAGTCCAAGATCCAGTTCTGCGAGAAGGATGTTTCGGTGCCCAGAGTCCAGATCTGCGCGTAGCCATCTTTGTAGAAAGGATTGACGCCACCGCGATTGGTAATCGTGCCGATGCTGGGGAAGCCGTCTTGCAGGGTCAACACCTGCGTGCCGGAAGTGATCAGGTTTTCCGAAGTGGCGAAGGGCGGCTCGTAGGATAGATATTTTTGCGCCAGCGAATTGTAGATCGCCTCGTTGTAAAAAATCGAATAGCCACCGCGCAGCACAGTCTTGGGTTTGATAAACGGCGGGAGCCAAGCGAAGCCAATGCGCGGCGCCCAATTTCCGTAATCTCCGTGCACCAGCGCGCGCGGGTACGGGCCATTAAATGTTCCCACGCCGCCAGGCGTGACGACGTCCACTGCGGTGGCCGCGGAATTCAGGTCGAGGTTCGCGATCTGGTTGTATTTGTCCACCGGTGGCGTGACGGCTTCGTAACGCAGCCCGTAGAGCAGCGTAAACTGCGTGGTCATTCGCCAATCGTCCTGCGCGTAGCCGATAAAATCCCAGCTGCGTAAATAAATATTCGGCCCGAATTGCACCGTGGTGCTGTACGGCAGCCCGAGCAGAAAATCGGCAAGCTCGTAGAAAGGCTCAGTCTGCGGAGTGGCGGGGATGGGTTGGCCGGTCGCGGTCAATTGCGAGGTCAACACGCCGGTAAAAGTGAATTGTCCCCTCGGCTGCGGATCGGCCTCGGAATTCAGCTCGATGCGGCGCAGCTCGCCGCCGATGGTCATCGTGTGTTTTCCGTGAACCCACTTCCAACTATCGCTCAGGCGCAGCGTCTGGTTGCGCACCAGCGAAGGCACCGGGTCGTTCAGCGCGGAGAAGCTCGTGAAATTGATCGCGGGAATGCCGAAAGTAAGCGGCGCGGTGGAGACGCCGGTGATTCCCAGGTCTCCGGTAACATCATTCACGAAAGAGTTGTCGCTCAGCACTTTCACGCGGCTGCGGCTCCAATTCAGCTGAGTAGTTTCCACCAGGCGCGAGGTCCAGTTATGCGATAGCCCCAGCGTGACCGACTGGCTCAGAGTGGACTGCGTCCCAGCCGTATCCGGAAAATTGCCGAATGTATTCTGGCGCTGGGAACTGAGATTGTAGCCGCCGTTCAGGCTGAGCTTGGAATTGATGGTGTGCAGGATGTGCAGATTCAAGGTGTCGCTGTTGATCGGCACGGTGGTTTGCAGCAAGAAGTTTTGCACCGTGCCGGGCAAATTCTGCATGGGATAGAAGGCGAGGAGGCCGGCCGCGGCCGAATTGATCACGGGAACCTGGCAGCCGTTGCCGAGTGGGGTGCGAGGCCCGGTGAAATTCGAAAACGGATCGAAGAGGGTAACTCCCAGACCGCAAAAGTTGCCGGTGCGTTCAGCAGCCGTGGGCACTGTGGAATAAGTGTCCAGAGCGCTCGATTGAGTTTCGTGCTGGTAGTTGACGAAGAAAAAAGTCTTGTCGCTGCCGTTGTAGATGTGCGGAATTTTCAGCGGGCCTCCCAGGTTGCCGCCAAAGCGTTCGTCGTAGTGGCTTGGTTTCGGAACCTGATTGCCTGTTATCGAATAGGGCTTGGCGTCCCACACGGAATTTTCATAGTGATCGTAGAAGCTGAAGCGGATGCGATTCACTGCCTGGCGATTTAATCTGCCGCGCCCACCGCCGCCCGCGGCGCCACCACCTCCTCCGCCTCCGCCCCCAAACATCCCGCCCGGAGCTCCGCCAAAGCCGCCACCTCCGCCGGCGGGCCCGCCGAAGCCGCCCTGTCCTCCTTCCGGGCCGCCGCGTCCGCCGCCTGGTCCTCGTCCACCGGGTCCGCCTTCACCTGCTGGATTTCCGGGAACCAATCCGCCCTGGCCGAATCCACCGGGACCGTTTCCCGCGAGACCCTGGCCAACGGTTCCCTGCAATAAAAATGAATCGGAAGTGGCGCTGGAGCCCGCGTCGGCAGGCAGTTCCGCCACGATTTGCGTTCCTTCATTTGCGGCCGTGTTTGTTGCGCCCGCTGGGCCGCCGGCGCCTTCATCGGTCAGGTCTGTCTGTTCGAACCCACCGCCCGCGAGTCCGGCACGAACAGCGTTGGAGACGCCCGCCGGTACCTGGCCGCCTCGGCCGCCGCCCTGCCTGCCTAAGCCTCCCGCATTGGTGTTATTGGGATTTGTGGCTCCGCCCGGCGGTCGCGAATTGCGGGGCGGGCGAGTGGCCTCGGGTTTTGCAGTCAGCTCCGCCAAAGTTGCGACGCGCAGAACGATCGGAATGGGGCCCGGCGGCACCACCGGCACTTCCACGGTGAGCGACGCGTTCGAGAAACCAAGCTGGCTGGCTTCAATGCGATAAGAGCCGGCGGGAATTTGTGGAAATTCGAATTTGCCGGATTCGTCTGTCCAGCTCAGCCAGGTTTTATTGGTTTCGGTGTTGATTAGATGCACGGTCGCGGCGGGGACCGCTGTGCCTTCGGGAGTGCGCACCACTCCCGCAACGGGCTGCGGCGGATTGGCAGGCTGCTGCGCCAAACTCAGATTCCCGCTGGCGAGCCAAAACAGCAGAAGCGCCAGCATCTTCCCTTGGAGGCGATTAAAAATGACGTTCCCTCGAGTCGGCAACCTTACGTGGCCTGCTTGTGATGCTGGCCAATTATGCCATTGCTGATGGATTCTGAATTCGTGCGCCGCTAAGTAATTCAGTTTCAACAGGGCAAGAGTTCCAGAATTCCGCGGCAGAGCGCTGGCCGCCTCAAATGACGCCGGAGCGGAGACTTCGAGAGCAACATCCAAAAAATTTCGGAACTTTTGCGGGCGAAAGCCAGAAGTACCAGCAATGTAGCGCGGCACGGCAACAGGCAAGCAAAGTACGTAATATAATTGTAAAGGCTGGTGGCAACCCAGGGGAATTCCACTCGCATCAATTCGGTAAAATGGTTGGGGGCCAAACGGGTGATGGGGCGGCAAGCGGGAAATTTTAGGCAAACTTGGAAATTCGTTTCTCGCGCGGCGATTTTGGCTGGCGCGTTCGCGCTACCCCTGCTGTGCGCCTGCGTGGAGAAGCCGGCGCAAGCGCAGGGCGTCCAGACGGTATTGCACGCGCGCGGCAGAGTGTTTCCAGAGGTGGGAAGTGGCGCTGCGGTGATCGAACGCGATACCGCTGGGCGGTACTACATATTGGCTGCGCCGGCCAGCGTCATCCATATCTACAATTCAGATGGAAAGCACCTCGGGCAAATTCCCAACTTGCAGCCAGGCAGCGCCTCCATTAAATACGCTGTGGATTTCGATTTGGATTCGAGCGGACGCGTCTTCGTCGCCGACCGCGGCGCGAATGCCGTAAGGATCTTCACGCCAGACGGTGTGCTGGAAGCCAGCGTGCCAGTGAACGCGCCGATGTCTGTGGTGGCGCTGGCGAACGGAGAATTCGCAGTGGTGACGCTGCGCAGCGATCACCTGGTGCGGGTGATGAACGAGCACGGTAAATTGCTGCGCAGCTTTGGAAATATTTCCGATGCAGTGAACGATCCGCGCCAGCTTACGGCGCCTGCCATCGGCGCGTCCGCGGCAGACTCCGCAGGTTATGCGGCAGGCTACGCAACGGGCCCGCCGCCGGCCTATGCCATGGACATCGGGAAATTGTACGGCGGCGCGCCGGGCGAGATTTATTTCGCATTCACTTCCTTGAAAGATCCTAAATTCCGGAAATACGATCGCTTTGGCTATGCGGGCTACGAAGCAGAAGTCCCTGCGAACGCATTGATCCCGGATATCGATCACGATAAATCCCAGGTGCAACTTGGCGTGCGCGTTTCGGGGATAGCAGGGCCGGGCGAAATGTTTTCGTTCGGCAGCATGTACTCGGTGGGGAGCGGCGGCGCCCCGGCGTTCACGGCGAACGGCGGCCATGGCGGTGGCGGACGTCGCGGCGGTTCGGCTGCGCCTGGCGGCGCAGGAAGCGCAACGCCTACAGGCGGGACGGGCTCATCCGGCACGGCGAGCGGCGGCAGCAGCGATATCGAGCCAACCTCAAGTGCATCAGGCTCCACGGACGGCTCCGATCTCAGCGGCTCGCTTTCGGCGAACAGCAACAACGGCAGTGCGTCGTCCATTTCCAGTTCTAGCAGCACGCCGGACTTCAACGCGCTGCTCGGCGTGGGGGGACCGGGCGGAGGCTTCGGCGCGCCAGGAATTTTTGGTACCGGAGCTTTCCCTGGATTTGGCGGCGGATTCGGCGGTGGGTTTGAACATCATTCCTTCGGCGCCGATGCCGGCGGAGCGGAAGCCGCAGCGGCCCTCGCAGGCGCTGGCGGAGCTTTTCCCGGCGCACGGATCGGCGAACCGGCTGGCGGACACGGTGGGGCAGAAAATCCCGGCGCTGGTCACAGCGAGTACGGCGAGCACTTCGGCCACGGATTCCGGCAAGAAGGCGTGAACAGTTTTGCAGGAGTGGTGAAGTTCACGGAACGTGAGCCGGATACCAAGGTCAAGCCGGTGATTCACGCGCTGGGCGTGGACCGCGCAAGCCAACAAGTGTGGGCGGCGATCGGCGACATGCTGCTGCGTTTCGACCGTGACGGGAATCTGCTGGATATCTACCGCGTGGCCACCACCCAGGGGGCCGCGCTGCAGCCCGTAGGAATATTGGTCGAGCCAGATCGCATCCTGCTGGTCGCCGATCCCGCGGGGATTTACGATTTCGCGCGTCCTGACAAATCGCAACCCACTGGGAAGCAAACCCTGAAGCCGGAGTGACCGAGCAATCGCGCGGCAAGAATTCCGGCGCTACATTGCGCTCAGGATTGGTTCGGGTATTCCGGTTTCGAGCAACTTCGCGAATTGTTTGGGAAGCACCGGCCGGCTGAAATAATAGCCTTGTGCCTCGTCGCACTGCCGCGCTTGAAGAAATGCCAGCTCTTCCAGCGTTTCCACGCCTTCAGCTACCACGCGCAGCTTAAGGCTGCGTCCCATGCTGATCACTGCGGTGACGATAGTGGTCTCGTCGGGGGCTGTAGTGATCTGGCGGATGAACGACTGATCGATTTTCAGGGCATCAATCGGAAACTTGCGCAGATAGCTGAGGCTGGAATAGCCCGTGCCGAAATCGTCCACCGCCATCTGCACGCCGCTGGCCCGCAGTATCTTCAAGATAGATTGCGTGGATTCGGCGCGTTTCATCAGTACGCTCTCGGTCAGTTCCAGTTCCAGCAATTTGGGATCGAGGCCCGTTTCCCGCAGGATTCTGAAAACGCCGTCGAGAAAATCCTCGTCGCGAAACTCCATGGCGGAGATGTTCACGGCCATGGTAATCGTGGGCAAGCCGTTCTTCACCCAGGTGCACGCCTGCTTGCAAGCTTCGCGCAGCACCCAGTTGCCGATGGGCACAATCAAGCCGCAGTCTTCCGCGATGGGGATGAAATCGCCTGGAGGGACCAACCCGCGCACTGGATGTTTCCAACGGATCAAAGCTTCCGCGCCAGAAATCTGCCCAGTGCTCAATTTGACCTTAGGTTGGTAGTGCACCATGAATTCTTCGCGCTCCAGCGCCCGCCGCAGACTTTCCTCGATGGATTGGCGCTCTACAGCGCGCACGTTCATTGCGGGCTTGAAGAATTGATAGCTCTGACGTCCGTTTTCCTTGGCCTGATACATGGCGGTGTCCGCGTTCTTGATGAGCGTTTCCGCGTCCGAGCCGTCGTCGGGGAAGACGCTCAAGCCAATACTGGTGGTGACGTGCAAATCGTGCTGGTCGATGGAATGGGCCTCGGCCACCGTCTGCAACATTCTCCTGGCGGTGATCGCGGCATCTTCGGATTGGCCTACTTCGGTGAGGAGGACTACGAATTCGTCGCCGCCCTGGCGGCTGACGGTATCGGAGCCACGCACGCAATCCACCAGCCGCTTGGCAACGGACTGCAGAAGTTTGTCTCCGGTGGGATGGCCCAGCGAATCGTTGATGTGCTTGAATCCATCCAGATCCAAAAAGAGCACGGCAACTTTTTTCGCATTCCGCTGCGCCCAGGCGATAGCCTGGTTCACGCGGTCGTTGAGCAGCATGCGATTGGGCATGCCCGTCAGGAAATCGTGTTGC
>Ga0209655_10001049_pt1 | contig 10292 bp, 7 predicted proteins | sample BogFormECP03_OM2_FD_188236 | JGI IMG/M metagenome (GOLD analysis project Ga0209655, IMG submission 188236) | Bog forest soil microbial communities from Calvert Island, British Columbia, Canada - ECP03_OM2 (SPAdes) (version 2) | ecosystem: Environmental > Aquatic > Freshwater > Wetlands > Bog ...
GGCCGAGACCGACGTGACGGAAATACCAGGGCAGCGCGTCGCCGCCGGAACCCGCAAATTCATTGGTGATCATCACTTTGGGCCCGTAAATTCCGCTGAGAGGCGTGGAGTAATCCGCGCCTTCGCGCGCGGTCCAGTAATTCCAAATTTTCCGCTGCATGTACTGAATGATGTAATCGGCGGCCTGGCCTCCGGAATTGAAGCGCTCGTCAATGACGGCGCCCTGCTTGCCGAGTTGCGCGAAGTAATAGCGATTGAAATTTGTGAAGCCGCCGGCGGCGGTGTTGGGAAGATAGACGTAGGCAAGCTTGCCGCCGCTGAGTTCGGTAACTTTGCGGAGATTGTCTTCGATCCAGGCGCGATTGCGGAGACCGGTTTCGTCCGGGATGGGAACCACGGTGACTTCGCGCGAGCCGGAGCCGTCGGGGTGCGGTCCGACTCTTAGGACGGTCTGCTTGCCAGCGGTTTCCTGAAAATAACTGTAAACGTCCTCATCGGCGCGAGCTTCGCGGCCGTTGACGGAGAGCAGATATTCGCCGGCGACGACATTGACGCCGGGTTGGGTGAGCGGCGCGTGAAGTTGCGGATTCCAGTTCTCTCCGTTATACACACGCGCGAAACGGTAGCGGCCATTTTCGACGCTGTAGTCGGCTCCGAGAAGCCCGACCTGCAGCGGCTGCACTTCGGGGATATCGCCGCCGCCGACGAACATATGGCCGACATTGATCTCGCTGAGCATTTGCTGGAAAAGATAATTTAGATCGTCGCGTGTGGCGATGCGATCGAGATAGGGTTCGTATTCCTTGGCGAGGGCCTGCAAATTCACGCCGTGATGATGCGGGTCGTAGAAGAAATCGCGTTCGATGCGCCAGATTTCGTCGTACATCTGTTTCCATTCGGCGCGAGGCTCGACCCAGACTTCCATGGTGTCGAGCTTGAGCGCGCCTTCGCCGGCCTTGGCGGCCGCCGCGGTGGGCGCGATGAACCAGCCTTCACCGTGTTGATAGAGAAATTTTTCGCCGTTGAAGGAGACAGAGACATTCTGGATGCCGGCGATGAGTTGTTCGGATTTGCGCTTGGTGAGATCGAATTTCGCGAAGACCAGGCTGGGCGGGCCCTGGGAATCCGGAGCAGGCGGAAATTCGAGAGTGAAAAGCTCGCCAGTCTTGCCGGGAGCCAGATCCACGTAATTTTTCGGAGGGAGCGGAAGGGCGAGAATGCGCTGGCTGATGTTGTCGAAGTCGATGGTGACTTTGACTGGTTCTTTGTCCTTATCCTTGTCTTTGTCCTTGTCCTTATCTTTGTTTTTATCCTTGTCTTTCTCTTGATCCGATTTCTTGTCGGCGTCCTTCGAACTGTCAGCGTCTTTTTTGTCCGTGGCGGATTTTTCTTCATCGCTTTCGGGCGCGAGCGGCGACGGAAGATCCTTGCGGAGGACGATGACGTAGATGCTACGCGTGACTTCCTTGCCGTCGGTGGACATATCCAGGCCGCCAATCGTGGGGCCGGAATTGGTGCTGGCGGCGAAATAAAGGTATTCGCCGTTTTTGTCGAACGCGGCGAATCGCGTATCGCTCATCCCGTCGGTGATTTGCGTGGATTTTCCGGTGTCGAGCGAATAGACGAAGACAGCGCGGAAATGGCTGGGCAGCTGTTTGGTGTAGGCGATCCAGCGATTATCGGGAGACCAGGCGGGATTGAGCCCCTGCGCGTCATAGTAATCCGCGTCCACTTTCACCGGAGTTGGTTTGTCCAGATCCACATACCAGAGATTGAGCCATTTATCGGCGTAAGCGATTTTCTTGCTGTCCGGTGCCCAGGTGATACCGTAAAAAAAGGACGGCGGAACACCGAGATTGATTTTGCGGACTTCACCCAAGCCGTTCTGAGCGCGCAAGTGCAGCGCATATTCGCCGGACTCATCGGAAAAGTAGGCGATGGTTTTTCCGTCGGGAGACCAAGCGGGGCCGCGGTCGGCGACGCCGGGAGAATTGGTGATGTTGCGGATATCGCCCTTTTCGGCCGGAACGGTGAGAATTTCGCCGTGAGCTTCGAACACGGCGCGCACGCCAGTGGGCGAAATCGCGGCGTCATTAATGTGTTTCGCGATTTTCTCGAAATGGGGGCGAACTTCAACGAGGTCGGATTCGATATGGACTTGAATGGGTTGCTGACGATGAGTGGAGAGATCGTAGAGGTGCAGCGCTCCGAACTGTTCGTAGACGATCGCGCCCGGGCCTGCGTCCGCGGATTTAATAGGCAGGCCGGTATTTTCGATGATCTGGTTTTCGGCCTTAGATTTCGTATCGTAGGCAAAGAGGGTGTAGGCGCCGTTGCGGTCAGAGAGGAAATAAATCGTATCGCCGACCCAAAGCGGATTGAGATCGTTCCAATCGTCGTGAGGAAGTTTCACGATGCTGGAATCCGCGAGATTCGCGATCCATATGCGCGGAGAAGTGCCGCCGCGGTAGTGGCTCCAATTGCCGTAAGGCGCGGGAGTGGGGCGATAGGCGAGATATTTTCCGTCGGGAGAGTAGGAGCCTTCCCAGCCGATGGGGAGCGGAACTTTCGTGGGGAAGCCGCCCGCGGCGGGGACGGTGAAGAGAGCCAGAGTGCCGTTGGGGAAGCTATCGCGCAGTGAGGCGAAGAGAATGTTTTTGCCGTCCGGGGTCCATCCGGCGACGATGTCTGGGCCGGCGTGATAAGTGACGCGGCGCGGCGCGCCACCGCTCGCAGAAATCACATAGACGTTCAGCTTGCCGTCGTACTCGCCGGTGAAGGCGATCCATTGGCCATCGGGAGAAAAATGCGGGCCGCGCTTGATGCCGGGTCCGGCGGTGAGGCGGACGGCGTCGCCACCTTCGCGGCTTACTTTCCACAGGTCGTTGCCGTACATGAACGCGATGTCGGTGCGGCTTAAAGTCGGTTGGCGCAGCAGCAGCGGCTTGGCGTCTTGCGCTTGCGCGAACGATGCCGACGCGGACGCGAGCGAAATCGAAAGGATGGCGAGGGCGAGCACAACCTTCTTCATCGAGCAGTCTCCTGGAAGTCACCTAAGTGCGTTTGGATAATACGCCGGCGCGGGTAAATCCGTTTCAAGGGAGATTAGACGCGGTTGGTGCGCGCGAGATAGCGGAATTTTAGATGTTGCGAGGCGCGGAGCGAGAGATTTTACGCTTTGGAGACACCCGACAGCCCGGTGAGGGTTGCGCGTGGGATGTTTGTGTGGGATGGGACGCCGGGACCGGCGCGATTGTGAGCTTAGCTTAGAAACGCGAGCGGCTGGAGCGATAGAACTCGCGGAGCGTGGTGACGTTGGGACCGTAGGAGCCGACGCGGCCGGCATCCACGGGCAGACCGAGATATTCCGCTTGCTCGATGCTCAAGCCGGCCTGATCCAGTTCGGCGAGGCTGTAGCCTTCCGTGGGCACCAGACGATTGCGGTGCGAAAGATCCACGGGACGCGGCGGGCGATGTGCGCTCCACCGTTTCCGGACAATCAAGAAGAAGTCGTCCCAGTCTCGTCTATTCCACATGTGTTTCTCCCCCGGCTGCCCTGATGCTGAAATTGGATGCACGCCGGGCGGTTTGGGTAGCATGAAGTTTCGCGCCAGCTTGCCGTCCAAATCTTGCGATGGCCTTGGCATGGCCGAGCCACGCCGGGCCGCTCCAGGGACGGGAGCGGTGCCGATAGTAACCCCAGAAGTAGTGGAAAGTCGCCTGGGAACATTGCGTGTAGCTATAAAGTTATCGGCGGATTGTGTGTGGGCACGGGGGCTGAAAAAACACGTCCGCGGCGGGAATGGATCAGTGGCGGCGGGGGTGATCCGCCGCGGATGCAGCAGCGGGGTGCTATACTTTCCTGAAGCCCTGGATTGATGAGCGTCGCGTGAAATTCGCATGAGCAATCCGATCATTGTTGTTCACTATCACGAGCTGTGGCTTAAGGGCCGCAACCGGCGATTTTTTCTGCGCAAGCTGCATATGGCGTTGCGCATCGCGCTGCAGGGAATTCCCGTGGAGCGGATCGAGCAGCCGGGCGATCGCATGGTGGTGTGGCTGGGCGATGGAGCGTCGCTCCCGGAAGTGACGGCGCGATTGGACCGCGTGATGGGAATTGCGTTCTACGCTGTGGCGCGGGCGGTAGAGCGGAACATGGATAAGCTGTGTCGCGCGGCATGGGAGGAGATGGAGCCGCTGCGTTTCGAGAGCTTTGCGGTGCGAGCGAAGCGGAGCGACAAGCGATTTCCGACGACGAGCCTGGAGACTGAGGTAATCCTCGGACGCTACCTGCTGGAAAAATTGCGCGCGGCAAATCGCAACGTGCGGGTGCGATTGAACCAGCCGGAGATGACGTGTTACGTGGAAATCACCAAGAGCATGGCGCTGGTTTACGCGCGGAAAATTGCCGGCGCGGGAGGCCTGCCGCCGAACACCGCGGGGCGAATGATGTGCCTGCTTTCCGGTGGCTACGATTCGGCGGTGGCGGCGTATCACATGATGAAGCGCGGGGCCCATCTGAGCTTCGTGCATTTTTATGGCACGGGCGCGAACGCCGGGGAATCTTCGCTGCACGTCGCAAGCGGATTGGCGCGCAAGCTGGTTCCTTATCAATTCCACGCGAAGCTGTACCGCGTGCCGTTTGAAGCGATTCAGCGGGAAATTGTGCGCTATGCGCCGGAAGATTATCGCGTGCTGCTGTACCGGCGGATGATGCTTCGGATTGCGGAAGCGCTGGCGAAGCGGGACCGCAGTTTGGCGCTTTTGACCGGCGACAGTTTAGGGCAGGTGGCGTCGCAGACTTTGCGGAACCTGGTGGCTGTCGATGCAGCATCGCGCATGGTAGTGTTCCGTCCACTGATCGGCGCCGACAAGATGGACATTCTTGCGACGGCGAAAAAGATTGGGACGTACGAAGTTTCGTCGGAGCCGTTTCACGATTGCTGCCCGGTGTTTTTGCCGAAGAACCCGGCGCTGTATGCTTCCGCGGAGGATTTAGCTGAGGCGGAAGCGAAGCTGGATGTGGGCGCGCTGGTAGCGCAGGGTGTGCGCGGCGCGACGCTGATCCGCTTTGAGTACAAGGGCGGCGAGATCACGGAAGTGGAGGGACCGATACGGCGGGTGTGGGCTCAGGAACGTAAGGCTATCGCTTGAATTTGCGGGCTGACGATTGACGATAGTCTTGCTTAAAGGGCCGACGAGACGCCGGCGCTACGAAGACGAAAACGGGCGCGCAAGGTGTGCACGCCCGTCGTGACTGAAAGAAATTCTGTGTTTGTGAATTAACGATCGCGGCCGCCTCCTCCTCCGCCACCGTAACCGCCGCCTCCGCGTCCTCCACGGCCACCGCCACCACCTCCGCCGCCGTGACCGCCGCGTCCACCACCACCGCCCCCGCCGCCGTGGCCGCCACGGCCGCCGCCGGAACCGCCGCCTTCGCGCTGGGGACGGGCTTCATTCACAACCAGCGCGCGGCCCAGAAAATCCTTGCCGTTGAGCGCTTCGATGGCTTTGTCCGCCTCGGCGTCGTTGCCAATTTCAGCGAAACCGAAGCCGCGCGGCTGCCCGGTGAAACGATCGCGCAAAAGCGTGAGCGAATCAGGCTGCACACCAATTTCCGAAAACAGCGCTGCTATCTGCTCTTCCGTGGCCTTGAACGATAAATTACCCACATACAATTTCTTCACGGCCGTTCTCCTTTTGCGTCCGGCGAGTGCCCCGGCGCAAAACACGAGGCTGAAGAGACAGGAACTCGGCCGCAGGCGGCCAGCTACTCTGACCACACCCGGCTGAAGCGAGCGCTCCAGCTGCTCAGGAGCATCTTGCTGCAATAGGCTGCGGCAGTCAACAACGGCGGCTGGCGAGCAATCTGCGCGGACTAAGTGCGATAGCTGGCGTTGATGTGAATGTACTCTGCGGTGAAATCGCAGGTCCAGACGCGCGCGCGGCCGTCACCGGAACGCAGCGAGACAACGATGGGCACGAACTTCTTCAGCATTTTGCGGTGCGCGGCGCGTTCGTCGAAGGGATTTTCCTGGCCGCGGCGGCAAACTTTTACGCCGGCGAGGGAAATGTCGGCGCGCTGGAAATCGAATGCGACGCCGGAGCGGCCGGCCGCTGCGAGTATGCGGCCCCAGTTGGGATCGGCGCCGGCGATGGCGGTTTTTACCAGCGGCGAGTTCGCAATGGTGAGGGCGATTTGCTTTGCGGCGTGATCCGTTGCAGCACCGCGAACTTCGATTTCGATTACGTGGCGGGCGCCTTCGCCATCGGCGACGATTTGCAGGGCAAGGGATTGGCAGACGAGTTCTAGCCCTGCGCTGAACTTTTTCCAGTCGTCATTTGCGTTTGTGATTTTGCGCGCGCCGGATGCGCCGTTGGCAAGCAGCGTGACGGTGTCGTTGGTGGAGGTGTCGCCGTCCACTGTGATGGCATTGAAGGTGTGCTCGACGACTGCTCGCAACGCGCGGGAGAGCAGCTTGGGAGAAATGGCGGCATCGGTGGCGAGAAACCCGAGCATAGTGGCCATATTGGGTTGAATCATCCCGGCGCCTTTTGTGCAGCCGAGGATGCGAACTTGTTTGCCGGCGATGTGGCATTTTGCAGCGGCCCATTTGGGGCGCGTGTCCGTGGTCATGATGGCGCGGGTGAATTCGGCGAAGGAGCTGGCGGTGCGGTGACGTGCCCGGGCGAGGCGCGGGATTGCATTCACGATTTTTTGCCAGCGCAGCGGCGCGCCGATAACGCCAGTGGAACACACCAGAATTTGCGAAGGGTGCAGGTGGCCCAGTTCGCGCGCGAGTTTCAGCGCCGTGGTGGCCGCGGCTGAGAGCCCTTCCGAGCCGGTACAGCAATTGGCATTGCCAGAATTGACGATCACGCCGCGCATGCGATGCGCCGATTGCCGCAAGTGCAACTGCGAGGCAATTACTGGCGCAGCCTTCACGCGGTTCGAAGTGAAGACCGCGGCGGCTGACGCTGGCGTTTCGCTGATCAGGATGGCCAAATCTAGTTTGGACTTTTTCAGGCCGCAGTGAGTGGCGGCGAAAGTGAAGCCTTGCGGGATGTCGGCGTTGGATAGGCGCGTGGTCATGGGTTTGCGGGTCAGCAGGGCGGAATCGGGGCCGCAGAATCGGAGAGGATGGGCATACTAACGGGTTCGGGAATTACCGTGGCGATCACGGCGACGAGTCTGCAGGTGCGCTGCTGGGAGCATGTGCGGCAATCACGCTCGATTTTTTCGGTGAGCGACTGGCGTGCAGCAGCGGCGAAACCCTGGCGCTCGAAGAATTGCGGCGCGTGCGTGACGGCAAAAACGCGGGCGATGCCACGGCGTCGGGCTTCCGCGAGAGCTGATGCGATCAGGCGCGCGCCGAATCCTTGGCCGCGATTTTCAGGATCAACAGCGATGGAGCGGATTTCAGCGAGATCGGCGCTGTAACTTTCCAGCGAAAGGCAGCTGACGACCTGGCGGTTTTCTTCCTGGACGATAAAGTGGCTGATATTGGCGCGAATTTCTTCGGCGGCGCGGGGAAGCAGCAAACCCTCCGCGGCATAATGCGCGACGAGCGAGTGAATCGCAGGCGCGTCTGATAGTTTTGCGCGACGCGTTCTCATGGATTCTCCTCGAGTTTGGCGAGGCGCGCTTTGAAATCCTGCAGGGCGGAGCGGACGGCGCCCGGAGCAGTGCCGCCGCGCGTGGCGCGACGAGCGAGAGCGGATTCTAGCGTGAGCGCGGTGGCCAAGCTGCGCCCAAACGCCGGGGAGAATTCGCGCAGGCGTTCGAGCGGCATTTCGCGGATGGAAATTCCTTCCTGCTCGGCTGCGCGTAGCACTTTTCCGACAATTTCGTGCGCTTCGCGAAAGGGCACGCCGAAAGTAACCAGATAATCCGCGACCTCGGTGGCGACGAGCGCGGGATCTTGCGCCGCCTGGCAAAGACGGTCCGCGCAGAAACGCGTGACCGCGAGAGTGGCGGCGGCGATCTGGATCATGGAAAGCGCCTGATCGTGTGCGCTGAAGAGTGGTTCTTTATCCTCCTGCAGATCGCGCTGATAGCTGGACGGCAGGCCCTTGCAGGTGGTGAGCAGCGCGACGAGTGAGCCATAGATGCGGCCGGTCTTGCCGCGAATCAATTCCCAGGCGTCGGGATTTTTTTTCTGGGGCATCAGGCTGCTGCCAGTGGAAAATTCGTCGGGGAGCTCGATGAAAGCGAATTCGGGCGAAGCGAATAGAACGAAATCTTCAGCAAGGCGCGAGAGATGCATCGCGAGCGTAGAAAGCGCGAAGAGAAATTCGAGTGCGAAGTCTCGGTCGCTGACGGCGTCCAGGCTGTTGGCGGTGATGCGGGAAAATCCCAGATCGCGCGCGAGGGCGTCACGATCAAGCGGAAAAGCACAGCCGGCGAGGGCGCCGGAGCCGAGCGGGCAATCATCGGCACGCGCGGAGGCTGTGGCCAGGCGCTCGGCGTCGCGATGAAACGCTTCGCCGTGCGCCAAGAGCCAGTGCGAAAGGAGAATCGGCTGCGCGTGCTGCATGTGCGTCGTGCCGGGCATGGGAGTTGGCAGATTGCTTTCGGCTTGAGTGGCGATGGCGCGTTCCAGAGAAGCGAGAGCCCGGCGAAGATCTTGCGCGGCGTCGCGGACATACATGCGAAATTCGGTGGCGACCATTTCGTTGCGGCTGCGGCCGGTGTGGAGTTTGGCTCCGAGCGTGCCGAGTTTTTCAATCAGCGCGGATTCCACAAAGTGATGAACGTCCTCGGCGGGCGAAGCGTTGAGCCACGCGGCATCGGTCTGCGCGCGCAACGCGATTTCGCCGAGCGCCGTGGCGATTCTCTGGCCTTCTTCCTCGGTGAGGATTCCCGCGGCGACGATGGCGCGCCCCCAGGCGCGATCGAGCGCGAGTTCCTGCGGGAGCATGCGGCGATCGAAGCTCCAGGAGCGCTCGAATTCATAGAAAGATGCGTCGGGGCCGCGATCGAAGCGGCCGCCCCACATCTTCTGTTCGCGGGGAGCAGTCATCAGGCGTTGGCCTTCTGCGGAACTCTCTTGGGTTCGGTTAGCGCCGGTTCCTGCGGCACGGTGATGGGCAGCGCGAAGAGATTGATGAAGCCCTCGGCGTCTTTCGGGTTGTAGCCCGTCATGGTGAAGCTCGCGAGATTGGTGCGATAGAGCGAATACGGCGAATGGCGCGAGGCAACGTTGACGATACCTTTGCAAACAGTGAGCGAGACGGAGCCGGTGACGCGGCGTTGCGCGCTGGTGAAAAACCCGTCGAGCGCTTCGCGCAACGGCGTGAACCACATGCCGTAATAAACCATTTCAGCGTAACGCAAGGAGAGCAGCTGCTGGTAGTGTGCGGTCTCGCGGTCGAGCGCGAGCGATTCGAGTTCGCGATGCGCGGTGACGAGCAAAGTTCCGCCCGGAGTTTCATACGCGCCGCGGGATTTGATGCCGACCAGGCGATTTTCGACGATGTCCATGCGGCCGACGCCATTGGCCGCGGCGATTTCATTAAGTTGATCGAGCAATGCTACCGGCGCGAGATTTTTGCCGTTCACGGAAACGGGAGTGCCGCCTGCGAAGCCAATTTCCACGGTAGTGGGTTGCGCGGGTGCGTTCGCGGGCGAAGTGATCCATTGCCACATGGCTTCGTCGGGCGCGTTCGCGGGATCTTCGAGCACTCCGCCTTCGTGGCTGAGGTGCCAGATATTACGGTCGCGGCTGTAGATATTTTTCTTGGTCTGCTCGACGGGAATATCGTGCGCCTGCGCGTAGGCGATGGCTTCTTCGCGCGAGACGATATTCCATTCGCGCCAGGGAGCGATGATCTGCAATTCGGGCGCGAGGGCTTTGGCGGCCAGCTCGAAACGGACTTGATCGTTGCCCTTACCCGTGCAGCCGTGCGCGACGGCGTCGGCGTCGAGTTCCTTTGCAAGCTGCACCTGGCGCTGGGCGAGAAGCGGACGCGCGAAGGAGGTGCCGAGGAGATATTTGTGTTCGTACACGGCTCCGGCGCGCAGCGTGGGCCAGATGTAACCGGTGATGAATTCCTCGCGAAGATCTTCCACGTAGGCGGAGCTTGCGCCCGTCGCCAGAGCTTTTTTTCGCGCTGCTTCGAGATCTTCCTGCTGGCCGAGGTCGCCAATCATGGCGATCACTTCACAGCCCGGATAAGTCTCCTTGAGCCAGGGGATGATGATGGAGGTATCCAGACCTCCTGAATATGCGAGCACAATTTTCTGGGGCAATGCGTTCTCCTTGATATGGGTGCGAGATTAATTGAGCAGC
>Ga0209655_10001050_pt1 | contig 10284 bp, 9 predicted proteins | sample BogFormECP03_OM2_FD_188236 | JGI IMG/M metagenome (GOLD analysis project Ga0209655, IMG submission 188236) | Bog forest soil microbial communities from Calvert Island, British Columbia, Canada - ECP03_OM2 (SPAdes) (version 2) | ecosystem: Environmental > Aquatic > Freshwater > Wetlands > Bog ...
GTTCGTGGAGCACGCGATCGAATCCTTTGGCTGGGACCGCGTGATGTTTGGAAGCGACTGGCCGGTGTGCAATCTCACTGCCAGTTACCAGCAGTGGGTCACGACGCTGCTATCCCTCACGCACGCCGCGGGGGAAGCGAAGCAACGAAAACTTTTCTACGATAACGCGATCCGAATCTACCGGCTGGATTGAATGCAGCTGCCGCGAAGGAAGAAAGGTCACTAACTCTTATGAGCGAGCAAAAAGCGGGCGGGCTTGTGGAAAGACTCTCCCAGATCCCGTACACGGGCGCCGTCAGCGACATCCTGGACGAAATGGGCTTTCACGATCAGGTGTTGCCGCACGAAATCCAGTCACTTCATCCAGGCCACGTTGTTGTAGGTAGGGCGTTAACGATCCTCGGCGAGCCGACCGAGAGCGAAGATCCGGAAGTGATTTTTGTTCCGTTCCTCAAGATGTTGGGCGACGTCAAGCCGGACGACGTTCTGGTGAACCAGCCCAACGACCATCTTGCGGCTCATCTGGGTGAACTCTCCACGGAGACCGCGCAATACCGCGGCGCTCGCGGCGCCGTGATTGACGGAGGCGCTCGCGACACGGACTACATCTTGAAGCTTGGCTTCCCGGTGTTTGCCCGTTACAAGACTCCGGTGGATATCGTCGGGCGCTGGAGGCTCGTTGCTCACAATATCCCGATCGTCATCGGCCGCGTGCACATCGCGCCCGGTGATTACATTTTGGGCGACCGCGATGGCGTCCTGGTGATTCCGCAAACCATCGCGGCGGACGTCGTGTCCCAGGCCGAAGCGGTGGTGCAAACCGAAAACCTCGTGCGCAAATCAATCCTGCAGGGCACGCATCCGGTCGCAGCATTCCGGCAATTCGGAAGATTCTAGAAGCCTACAACCCAAATTCTTGCGTAATCAATGCGGTGTGCTCGCCCACTTTTGGCGCAAGCTTTGCGCTCTTCAATACCTTGCCATCCAATCGAAAGGGGCAGCGCGTGGTAAGAATTTCCAGCCCCCTTCCGTTCGCGAGCGTTTGCAGCATGTCCAGCTGCTGAAATGCTTCGCTGTTGAGAAGTTTCGGCCAGTCCAGCACTTCGGAGCACCAGATATCGGCGGCGTCCAAAATGCCCAACCAGTGCTCGGTGGTCTCTTTGCGCAGCCGCTCCGCGATCAGCCGTTTAATTTCGTCGCGCCGCTGGAATCCTTCCGCGGAGTTTTTAATTTGCGTCAGTTCTGGAATTGCAAGCAAGGTTCCCAGCGTCGGCAGATGGGTCATCGCCAGGGCCAGATGTCCATTTTTCGTGTCGTACACTCCGTAAGGCGCGGCGAGATAGCTGTGCGCATTGCGAAACGCGGCGCGTCGTGGCGGCCGCCTGCCATCGTTCATGTAGGTGGTGAGAACTTCGAACTGAAAGTCCAGCAACGATTCCAGCAGGCTGACCTCCACAAGCCCGCCGCGTCCTGTGATGCCTCGCCGCACCAGACAGGCCAGAATTCCCTGGCAAAGATTGTGTCCCGTCAGAATGTCCGCAATCGCCAGTGAGAAGGGAGTCGGCGGGTCGCCTTCATTGCCGCTTAGCCACATAATTCCCGATCGCGCTTGTGCCAGCAAATCCTGGCCGGGGCGGTCGCGCCATGCGCCGGCGTCACCGTAGCCGCTGACCGATCCGTAAACGACGCGCGGATTCGTTTCTGCCACCGTTTCGTAGTCCAGCTTCAGCCGTTCGATCACACCGGGACGAAAATTCTGCACCATCACGTCTGCGCGGGCGATCAGGCGGCGCAGCTTTTCGATGTCACCAGGATTCTTCAGGTCCGCCGCCAAACTCTCTTTGTTCCGATTGATGGCGTGGAACAGGGTGTTTTCGCCGTTGATATCCGTGTCGCTCAAATAGAGCGTTCGCCCAAGATCGCCCTGCCCGGGCCGCTCGATCTTGATCACGCGCGCGCCTAGATCCGCCAAGCGCAGGGTCGCCAGCGGCCCGGAAAGAAATTGGCTGAAATCCAGGACCAACAGGCCGTGTAAGGGCCGATCTTGCATGGGATCTGTCGAGGAGCGAACGGTGGTCATCTGCGTAACCTCACGTGGCGTGTCTGCGAAATCCTAGTATTGCATATATGAAATGCTATTTTCATTAGAGAAATTATCGTGTACACTGCCGTTCAGTCCTATGCGAGCCACGCGACTGAAACGCAGGACCCACTCCCCGGCACGTCCCCTCAGTGCCCGCTATACCGCTCCCGCGCTCGACAAGGGTTTAGACATCCTGGAGCTTTTTGCTTCCGAGCCGGAGGGACTCACCACCAGCCAGGTGGCTCGCCGCCTGGGCCGCACCGTCGGCGAAATTTTCCGCATGCTCGTTTGCCTTGCGGAGCGCGGCTATATCTCTCAGGTGTTGCCCGACGAGCGCTTTCAACTGACGCTGAAGCTTTTTGAACTCGCGCACCGGCACCATCCGCTGCAGCGATTCGTGGCCAAGGCGCGCCCGCTGATGGAAGAAGTGGCGCACAAAACGCGGCAATCGTGCCACCTGGCGATGCCCAGCAACGGACAGGTGGTGGTTATCACTCAAGTGGATGCCCCCGGCAGCGCGGGCTTCGCCTTGAAACTTGGCGCGAAAATTGATCTGCTGCATACCGCTTCGGGGCACCTGATCCTCGCTTTTCAACCCGACGAAATGCGGACGCGATCACTCGCAGCGTGGCGCCGGCGCACCGACGGCCCACTGCCTGCGGATCTGGAGGATCACCTGGCGCGGATTCGCGAGCGTGGTTACGAAGAAATGCCGAGCTATCAGGTCGAAGGAGTCGTGAATATCAGCTACCCGGTTCTAAATCAGCATCAGGAAGCGATCGCGGCTCTCTCTGTGCCGTTTCTGCCGCGCATCGGAGACCGCATTGGTCCGCCACAGGTGAAAGCGGCGCTCCAGTCAGCGAGCCGGGCGCTATCCATTGCAATCGGCGGGCGCAAAACACAACTCACCGGCATGGGAGGCTGAGCCATGACGAAAACGGAGTACTTCGAAGAGTACACAATGGGCGCGCAGCGGACTACTTCCGGCCGCACGATTACCGAAACCGATGTAGTAATCCACGCCGGCCATAGTGGAGACTACTTTCCACATCACGTGGACGCGGAATTCGCGCGCGAATCCTCCTTCGGCCAACGCATCGCCCACGGGACGATGACGTTTGCGATTGGCATCGGCCTCACCGCCGGGCAAATCAATCCCGTCGCTTTCACTTATGGATACGACCGGCTGCGCTTTCCGAAGCCCGTTTTCATCGGTGACACGATTCACACGCGCGTCACGATCAAGGAAAAGCAGCCAGACCCCAAGCGCCCGGATTCCGGTCGGGTGATTGAAGCGTGCGAAGTGATCAACCAGCGCGGCGAAGTTGTGATGTATTGCGAGCACATCCTGATCGTGCAAAGGCAACCGGCGTCGGGAAACGCATGACGCGGCGATAAGAACGCGGACTTATGAGGGGAATGTGCAAGTAACATTAAAAGGTCTCACTTGGGACCATCCGCGTGGTTATTCTCCGCTGATGCAAGGCGCTCCCGAGTACGAGAAATCCCATCCCGGAATCAAGATCCAATGGGATCGCCGGACTCTGCGTGAATTCGGCGAAGCTCCGATTGAACAGTATCTCGACCGCTACGATCTGATCATCATGGATCATCCGTTCGTCGGATTCGCCGCCGCCCATGATGCTCTCGTTGACCTGAATCCGTTTCTCAGCGCGTCTGAAATCGCGAGCCTCGCGAGTGATTCTGTCGGCCCCTCCGCGGAATCCTACCGCTATGCACAGGGACTCTGGGCCTTGCCCGTTGACGCGGCAACCCAAGTTGCCTCGTATCGGCCTGACCTGCTGCAACACCTGTCATCGAGCCCGCCCAAAACATTCGACGAGGTTTTGCGGTTGGGGCAAAAGGCGCGGGCGAACAGCAAATTCATAGCGGTTGCGGCCTGCCCCATTGATGCCATCAGCCTGTTCTTCACGCTCACCGCGAATTTGGGCCATCCCATCGCCGAAAATGCCGATCCATTTGTGGAGCACGCGGTGGCGCGCGAAGCTCTCGATCGCCTCCACGCCCTCATTGCCATCGCGCATCCCAAATCCACGGATTGGAACCCCATCCAGGTGTACGACCACATGGTCGCTGAAACCGACGCTGTCTATTGCCCGTGGGCCTATGGTTATTCCAACTATTCTCGCCGGGAAAATCCCGTGCGTTTGCAATTCACGAATGCCCCGGCGGCCGGCGCAATCGGCTGCGCCGGCACGCAACTGGGCGGCACGGGTGTGGCCGTCAGCAAACAGAGCCGTTATCGCGGTGAAGCCGTGGCCTATGCCAAGTGGCTGGCAAGTCCGGAGCACCAGCGCGGCAGCTACGTGAAGGAAGGCGGGCAGCCGGCGAGCCTCTCTGCGTGGCTTGATCCGCAAATAGATGACGCTGCGTGCGGCTTTTTTTCCGGCACGCTGGAAACTCTGCAAAAATCCTATGTGCGGCCGCGCTTCGACGGGTTCGTGCGTTTTTTTGAGATCGCCGGCATCGAGATCAACCGATGTTTGAAGGGCGAGACCAGCGACCCGCAACTGATTACGTCTCTCAACAAACGATTTGCGGAACGTCTGGCTTTGGCGGCGACTCGCGCCTGAGCAACTTCGTCCGCAGCGCAAGAGAGGAACCAAAGTGACAAACCCAAACCCCGACCCCGCGAAACACGAAGCCATTCGCATTTGGAACCAGGAAGACTGGCTCTACGAGGATTTCGAAGTGGGCCTGCGCGCCCGCTCCATCCGGCGAACGATCTCGGAAGGCGAGAGCATGGCCTTCAACGCTCTGGTGCTGGACATGCATCCCTACGTCGCCGACGAAATTTTCGCGAAACAAGAAGGCATATTCGGCAAGCGCCTGGTGGCCGGCGCCATGGTGTTCAGCGTGGGGTTGGGGCTGATGGCTCACAACAATATCCATACCTTCAGCTACGGCTACGACAAGCTGCGCTTCATCAAGCCGGTATTTATCGGTGACACGATCTACACGATCCGCACCAATCTGGAAAAACGGCCGAAGTATCCGACCATGGGAATGGTGAAAGTGTCCTACGAAGTTTTCAAGATGCCGGGGGAATTGGTCTTGTACTGCGAGCATCTGCAGACGGTGAAGTACCGCGATGCAGCTCAATTTGCAGATCAAATCGAAAAGAAGTAATCGCAGCCGCGGCGGGGAGCCTGACGACGATGAATCTGGAAGGACGAGCGGCGCTGGTAACCGGCGCCGGCACCGGTATTGGACGCGCCATTGCAGAGCGATTCGCGCGCGCTGGCGCCAAAGTAGCGGTGAACTACCGTACATCGCGCGATCCGGCAGAAGACGTCGTCTCGCAGATTCGCTCAGCCGGAGGAACGGCGATTGCAGTTCAGGCCAACGTTTCCAAGGATGCTGAGGTTCGCGCCATGCTCGCGCAAGTGGAGCGCGAATTCGGACGCCTGGATGTGCTGGTCAATAACGCCGGCTGGAGCACGCGTGTGCCGCACCGCAACCTGGATGAACTGACCGACGAGATCTGGGACAAAACATTCGACATTAATCTGCGCGGTGTCTTTTACTGTGTTCGAGCGGCGGTGCCGTTCCTGCGCAAGCAGCCGGGGGCCGCGGTCGTGAATGTCGCATCCGTTGCTGGTTCAACTGGTGTGGGAAGTTCGCTGGCCTACGCCGCGGCCAAAGCCGGCGTGATTACCATGACCAAATCGCTCGCGCGGGCGCTGGCGCCCGAAATTCGTGTCAACGCGATTTCTCCAGGACTGATTCGTACGCAATTCGCCGGTCGTCCTGATTCCGATTCTGTGTTTCAAGCCGAAGAAAGTGTGACGCCGCTGAAGAGACTTGCGACCGTCGCCGAATGCGCCGAAGTCGCCCTTTTCCTGGCCTGCGCTGCCACCGGGGTCACCGGCCAAACGATCCTTGTTGACGGCGGCTTGTACGCCCTGGGCGCAAATCGCTAGCAGCCGCAGTACCGAAACGCTCCCAGTTGCGTTTCCGGCACCGCCTGGTGCGCGCAATACCGAATGTAGTCATTAACAGAAGCCCTCGCGCGAAGGAATACCCCACCTCGTTACTCGCGCACTTTTGCGAGCCAGTGTTCCGGCACTTCCACCAGCGACGAATCTAGCTCCGCCACCGACGCGCAACCCAGCAATCTTATCGTTCGCTCCATTTCCGTGCGCAGTATCTCGAGCGCTCGCCTCACTCCAGCTTGCCCGGCGGCGCCCAGGCCGTACGCGTATGCGCGCCCCACCAGCACTGCTCGGGCTCCCATGCAAATGGCTTTCACAATGTCGGAGCCGCGGCGGATTCCTCCATCCATCAATACTTCCGCTTGCCCGTTCACCGCCGCGACGATTTCCGGCAGCGCGCGAAGCGTAGCGGACACGCCGTCGAGTTGACGCCCGCCGTGATTCGATACCACCACGCCCTCGGCGCCCTCATCAATCGCCCGCCGCGCATCGTCGCCCGTCAGCACGCCCTTCACTATGATCGGCGCGCGCCACGCCTTGCGCAGCCAGCGCAAATCATCCCAAGTCACCACCGCGCTCGCCAGCGCCGCAGCCACGTCCGTCATCGGCATGGCTCCGCCGCTGGCCGTAACAATATTCTCTAGTTTCGGCACGCCGCCATCGGCCAGAAATGCCGCCAGCCATCCCGGGTGCGCCAGAAGATTTGGCAGGAACGGAATTTTTGCGAGCAGCGAGCCGCCCATCAGCTCTTTCACGCCATTCCGCACGTCGCGCTCGCGCAGCCCCGCCACCGGCGTATCAATCGTTACCACCAGCGCGGAAAATCCCGCCACACGCGCTCGTTCAATTGCCGCTTCCGCCGCCGCGCGCCCTCCTACCACGTAGAGCTGATACCACACCGGCCCGGTGGATGCCGCCTTCACTTTCTCCATCTTGTGGCCGGAAATCGTGGAGAGAATGAATCCCGTCCCGCTTTCCCCGGCGGCGCGCGCCGCAGCCACTTCTCCGCCCGGATGCATCAAGCGGCTGTAGCCGACGGGCGCCAGCATTGCCGGAAAAGAAATCTGCTGCCCCACCACGGTGGTGCGCAAATCGCACTTCTCGTTGGCCACGGCGTGCCGCGGGCGCAGCAATACTTCTTGAAACGCGCGGCAATTTTCCCGCAGAGTGAGTTCGTCCGCCGCGCCGCCGTCCATATAGTCGAAGACCGCTCTGGGCAGCCGCCGCCGCGCCAGGCGCCTGAGATCTTCTATATTGACCACATGCGGAGAACCCAGCCCAGCCATTGGCCTCTTCCCGTTTCGCGTTCGCGCGGCGCGCAAAACACGGTTATAACCGGGATCAGAATGGGGCGCCATCGTTTGTTTTCTGGAAGTTACGGACGTTTTTGATCTCGCTGCGTGGGATTAGAAATGCGTGGCTGGCGAGCGGAGTTTGCGGTGCAAAAAGCCTTTCGGCATTGGGGTCGGGTGTCGGGTATATTGGATGCTTGTCACCGCCCAGCCTCTACATCAGGTAGGCCGGCTCGCCGTTCGCTGATCTGTGATGTCGCGCGCCGACCCTCAGTGCCGTGGAAAAGCGATTTGTGACATCCTGCAATTCCGAATGGCCGAGTAATCCAACATTAAAGTAGGCATCACAACTGGGACCGAACATGGCGAAACCAATTTTGCTGAGTGTTGACGACGACCCCGATGTGCTGCGCGCCATCGAGCGCGACCTGCGTACGAAATATGGCGCTGAATTCCGGGTGATCGGGAGCGACTCTCCCGAGGCGGGGCTGACGCTGCTGAAGCAGTTGAAACTGCGTAATGACAGTGTGGCATTGCTCCTTGCAGACCAGCGCATGCCGCACATGGACGGCGTAGCGTTTCTGCAGGAAGCGATGCACATTTTCCCGGACGCTAAACGGGCGCTGCTGACCGCGTACGCCGACACCAATGCGGCCATCGGCGCCATCAACGAAGCCAGCATCAATTATTTTTTCTTGAAACCTTGGGATCCGCCCAGCGAACATCTTTATCCGCAATTGGATGATCTACTCGATGATTGGCGTGCTTCGTACCGGCCGAAATTTGAAGGTATACGGGTGCTGGGGACGCGTTGGTCTCCGAAGTCGTATGAGCTGCGGGATTTTCTGGCGCGGAATCGCGTTCCGTATCAGTGGATTGACGTCGAGCTTTCGGCGAGTGATCCGGAAACGAAGCGATTGCTGGAAGTGCTGGGCTCGGAAGCCTCCAGTTTACCGGTGGTACTTTTTCCGGACGGCTCGAAGCTGCTGGATAGCGTGCCATCGCAAGTGGCGCAGAAAGTGGGATTACAAACCCGCGCGCAAACGAATTTTTATGATTTGGCAATCGTCGGTGGAGGGCCCGCGGGTCTGGCCGCGGCCGTTTACGGCGCGTCCGAAGGACTGCACACGGTGATGATCGAGCGCGAAGCTCCGGGCGGACAGGCCGGAATGAGTTCGCGCATCGAAAATTATCTGGGATTTCCGATGGGGCTGAGCGGCGGCGATCTGGCGCGGCGCGCCGTGGTGCAAGCGCAGCGGTTTGGCGTGGAAATTCTGGCGCCGCAGGAAGCGCTGGGCGTGCGAGTGGAAGGCCCGTATCGCATGATCAAAATGGCGGATGGCAACGAGATTTCGTGCCACGCGCTGATGATCGCGACAGGCGTGCAATGGCGGAGGCTGGAAGCTCCGGGGATCGATAGGCTGCAGGGCGCGGGCGTTTACTACGGAGGCGGCTCGACGGAAGCTTTGTCCTGCAAGGGCGAGATCGTTTACGTGATCGGCGGAGCGAATTCAGCGGGGCAAGCGGCGATGAACTTTGCCAAGTACGCGGAGCGCGTGGTGATCGTGGTGCGCGGCAAATCGCTTTCGAGCACCATGTCGCAGTACTTGATTGACCAAATCAAGGAGCGGCCCAACGTGCAGCTCTGGGCGAACGCCAGCGTTTCCGAAGTGCACGGCGAAACGCATCTGGAAGAGATTTCATTTCTTTGTTCGGACACCAACCAGATTGACCGGGTTCCGGCGAGCGCGATGTTCATTTTCATCGGAGCGCAGCCGCGCACGGATTGGCTGGCCGATCTGGTGGAGCGTGACGAACACGGATTTATTTTGACCGGTCCCGACCTGATTCGCGACGGAGATCGTCCCAAGGGCTGGGGTCTCGACAGAGATCCTTTCCTGCTGGAGACGAATGTTCCGGGGCTTTTTGCCGTGGGTGACGTGCGTCACGGTTCGGTGAAGAGGGTGGCTTCGGGAGTCGGCGAAGGATCAGTTGCGGTGCAATTCATCCATCAATATTTGAGCAAGGTCTAAATGGTCGAAAAATCAGAATTGCTGAAGGTGCCGGCGTTTGCGGATTTACCGGATGATCAGATCGCGTGGTTCATCAGCCAGGCGCAGGAAATGAATCTCAAAGCGGGCGACACGGCTTTTCGGGCGGACGATCCCGCGGACGCGATGTTTGTTTTCCTCGAGGGACAGCTGCAGGTGCGGGGCGAATTGGGCGGCGAAACGGTAGTAATTCCGGTGAAGCCTGGTGATGTGACCGGAGTGCTGCCTTTTTCGAGAATGAAACAGTTTACGGTGGGCGGTAAAGCAATCACCGATTCGCGCGTGTTGCGCTATCCGGCGTCGCAGTTTCCGGAACTTGTTCACAAAATGCCTGAACTGACCCAGCGGTTGGTTGGCATGATGTCCGACCGGATTCGCGAAACCACGCGCCGGGAGCAGCAGCGCGACCGGCTGGCTTCTTTGGGAAAACTTTCTGCCGGGCTCGCGCATGAACTCAATAATCCAGCATCCGCTGCGAAGCGCGCCGCGAGCCAATTGCGGGACGTGCTGAAGAAAATCCGCGACGCGAGCCACGAGCTGGGAAGCCGCGACCTGACGGCGGCCCAAAAAGCGGAAATCGAAAAGTTGGAGACCGCGTTTGTCCAGAGCGATGCCATTCCGCCGGACCCGCTGGCCATGAGCGATCTGGAAGAGCAGATTGATTCCTTGTTGCGCAGTCACGGACAGAATGACTTGTGGCAAATGTCCGCGGATCTGGCGCGCCGGAACGTGAAACCGGAGGCGCTGGAATCGTTGTTTGCGATCCTGGACGCGGAGTCGGCGCGGGCGGCTCTGGTACGGATCGCGGCATCGGTGGAGGTAGCGACTTTGTTGAATGAGATCGAGAGCGGCACATCGCGCATTTCCGACCTGGTCCGTGCCATTAAAGAATACACATACAT
>Ga0209655_10001052_pt1 | contig 10279 bp, 5 predicted proteins | sample BogFormECP03_OM2_FD_188236 | JGI IMG/M metagenome (GOLD analysis project Ga0209655, IMG submission 188236) | Bog forest soil microbial communities from Calvert Island, British Columbia, Canada - ECP03_OM2 (SPAdes) (version 2) | ecosystem: Environmental > Aquatic > Freshwater > Wetlands > Bog ...
CATTTCGGTAAGCTCAGCCAGCCCCATGCCCTTCACGCGCACCGCCAGGCTGCTGGGCCGCAGACGCCGCCCGTGGCAGTCCGGGCAAACGGAGGGCGACATGTATTCCATCAGCCATTCGCGATAACCGGCGCTCGAATCCTCGAATGTTTCGTCCAGAATCTTGAGAATGCCTGGGAAACGATCGCCACCATCCAGAAGCAGGGCCTGGGCTCGCTTGGGGAGATCCTCGAAGGGCTTCGAAAGATCGATCCGCAACCGCTCGGCCGCTTCCTCGAGTTGGGTGGTCATGTAGGCAGCGCTGGCGCCCGGCCCAAGGCCGCCGTCGAGCAACGGCTTCGATCGATCCACAATCACCTTCACCGGGTCGAAACTCCAGGTGCTGCCGAGCCCATGGCAGGTTTCGCAGGCTCCGAACGGGCTGTTGAAGGAAAACGACCGGGGCTCGAGTTGCGGTACGCTGGCGCCGCAGTTGTCGGTTTCCGCAAAGTCTCCACTGGCCGTGATCGATGAGATCACCAACGATGCACTGCCCATGTTGCGCAGCAGAGTCGTTTGCGCCGGGCTGGTTGTGCCCACGGCTTGCGCGGCAAATTGAAGCAGGTTTGGACTCACGGCCACAGCTGCGGCTGAGCTTGTCCCGATCTTGGCCAGGAAGGCATCCGTTCCGCCTCCCAGGTTGTTTTGGAAAGCGCCCTGGGTCACCGGGAGGTCGGTTGAATCGGTGGAACCGGTAATGTAGATGTTGCCGCTGGAATCAAGAGCCATGCCCGCGGCAAACTCATCTGTACTCCCACCGAAGTAGGTAGCAAACAGCTGTGTGGAAGCCAACGGATCAATTTCCACCAGTAAGAGATCGCTCCCGTTTGAATAAGGCTCGATGCCGTTTACGATGCTGAAGGAATTGCTCGATGTAGACGAGGCCACATAAGCATCGTTGTTTGCGTCGAGCGCAATTGCTGCTGGAGTGGCATTGTTATTGAGCCCAAGAAAAGTCGAATAGAGTAACGTCGAGCCCGTCGGATCGAACTTGGTAACGTACGCATAGCTGCAATCGTATCCGTTAGCACCAGGATCGCAGATGCTGGTAGATGTAACCGGAAAAGTTCCGTCGCTGAGGGCCACACCAGTGACATAGGCTGATCCGGAGCTATCCACCGCAATGGCATTGATGTTTGTCAGGTTGCCGCTGGACTCGTAGAAGTAGGTGGAGTAATCGAGAGATCCCGAGCCGGTGAATTTGCTCACAAATCCGATCGTCGGATTCTGTTGCGGCGTTGAATTTGTCGTAAGGTATGCGTTTTGCGTGGTTGGAAAATTGTAGGTATTCGTGATGCCTCCGGCGTAGGCATTGCCGCTGCTATCTATCGCGATACCGTTAATTCCGCTGTAGGGCTGAGGCCAGCAAAGTGTTCCCCCGCAGTTGAGAGCGACATTAGTGTTGCCAGCCAGGTAAGTGGAATAAATGAGGGCTGAACCGTCCGGGCTGAACTTGGTCAGAAAACCATAGTTGCCGGCCATTCCTCCCTGGTTCGTAGACACCGTGGACTGATAGGAATTGACCGTCGGAAAATTGGTGGAGGTGGTGTTCCCTGCGACAAACACGTCATTCGAACTATCCAGGGCAACGCTGGCGGGCTGGTCCGATCCATTGCCTCCAAGATAGGTTGAGTACAACAAAGTGGAACCATCGGCTGAGATCTTGGTCAGGAACACATTGGAAGATCCCGGGTATTGTTGGTAGGGATTCACCGTGGGAAAATTGCTCGATGAGGTGCTGCCCGTTAAATAAACTTCATTGGAACTGTCCAGCACCAGCGCAAAGCCAAAGTCGTAGCCGTTGCCACCAAGATAATCCGCATACACGAGATTCGCTCCAGTGGCGTCGAGTTTCGCCACGAAGACGTGAGTGGAACCGGCAGCGATCGATCCTGGATTGGCCAGCGGAAAATCGGTCGAGTCGGTGTAACCGGTGACATAGGCGCTTCCCGTGCCATCCGCGGCAATGCCGGTGGGTTGGTCGTCGCCACCTCCCCCTAGGTAGGTGGAGTACACCAACACTGGATCGATAACAAGCGGCTTACTCGAATCGTACTGCGCGACATGAAATGCGATGTGCGTGGGATCATTCATCACATAAGCGCCAGAGACCGGCAACCGCTGCCCTTGGGATTCCTGGTAGATCGCGGGAGTCTGGAAGTGTAATTCGCCGTTATTCGTTTGCAAGACGAGATTCCCGGCTGTGTCCAGTTCAATCTGGTTGGCGCCGCTGATTTCAAATTGGATTTGACCAGGGTTCGCTCCCGGAGAGATCGCAAAGTCATACTCGAGCTGCTGATGGTTTCCGTAATAAAGAAGATCGATTCCGGGATAGACATTTTTGTAGCGCACTTGGGCATAGGTCGGTACATTCTTTTGCCATTTCGTGGAGTCGTTGCCGATAAAATAATTGACCAGGCCGGGCTGCAATTTTTCTCCGACGACGGCGGGATTCTGAGACGCTCCGAGCAGCTTGAACTGAAGCTTGGTGTTCGCTGCCGGTCCGGATTTGTTCGAAGCAACCACGCTGCTCGGCGTTTGCACGGGCAGCGGTTGGTTCGGATGCAAAGAAAGCACGATCCCGTTTGCCGTGAGAAAAGCGGTGTACCCCTTGCCTCGAGAAAGGAACTTGACCTGGGAATTCGTTTGACCGTGGTTCGCCTCAAAAGTCATCGGTAGTGAGGAAAAATTGGCGTTCGCCCGCGGACTCTGCGTCATCGGCGCTGTGGACAGCACTTGTGGGGAGGATTGCTGCCCCGAAGATACTGCCGCTGCTAGCAAGAGAACCATCAACGCCAGACTTCTGGAACGCATTTTCCCCTCCGGAATTCAAATCGCTCGCCTAAAACTTGGGGGTATCGTTTCCGATCGCAACAAGTGTTTCAGCCGACGAGCTTTTTGGGTCGTGGCGGCTTTTAAGGTTGGGGGAGCCGCCCTATCTCGGAGTTGCACGATCGGTACCGAATGCTGTTCCAGAAGGAAATACGCGTAGGCCAAAGATCACAAACGACTTACGTCTGCGGGTCGAACGAGTGTTATGCCTTCTGTGTGTGCGGTGTTCGTTTCTTTTCGAGAATACTGTCTGGCTTTCAGACACGACAGGCCATGTCGCAAAGACACCCCTGGCACCAGGCCAATTCCTGGACGTAAGGATACGACGAGGATGCGCTGATTAAGTCTGGAAGTGTTCCACTGCGAGATCTGGTGCCCAGAGCGGAGCTTCACGCTGAGGCGATTATTTATCTTCGAAATGGCAAAACGACCGGACTAACTAGCGCTTGCCGCAGCGGCAGATTCGGCGGCCTGTTCCACTCGATTTCGGCCATTGTGTTTGGCCCGATACAAAGCCGCTTCAGCGTTGCGCAGTAGCAACTCCAGATTCAAAGACGATTCTGCCCCGATGACGCCCATGCTGACAGTGACCGTCATCTCACCAAGGATCGTCTGGATCGGGCGACTCGCGATCGATTTCCTGATTTGATTGGCTCGCCGAACTGTCGTCGGCAAATCACAGCCCGGTATCACCAGCAGGAATTCTTCGCCGCCGTAACGCCCGACGCCATCGTACTCGCGCAGGCTGGCGGAAAGCCGCTTCGTGACCTCCTTCAGGACAAGGTCGCCAGCCTCGTGGCCAAACTCGTCATTTACTTTCTTGAAGTGATCCACGTCAACCAGAACAATGCCCACGGGAGTGGTGTCCCGCCGGGCCCGGGCGAGTTCCCGTTGCGTAAAAGCGAGGATTTCGCCGCGATTCCAGGCGCCAGTCAGAAAATCATAGCTCGCCGCCAAATGCAGAGCCTTGTTGGCAGAAACCAGTTTCTGCTGTAACTCGACAATTCTCTTACCCACAAGGATACGAGCCTTCAACTCGAGCGGATCAAATGGTTTGGCGAGAAAGTCGTCAACACCCGCATCCATCGCTTCCAGCATTTCGTCCTTACGATTCTTGGAAGTCAACAAGATCGTGTAGGTATAGGGTGCCTCCCCCGACCGCTCACGAAGGCGACGGCAAAGATCAATGCCATCAATTTCAGGAAGTACCCAGTCGAGCAAAGCCAGTCTGGGTGCGTCCCCTTTCATCAGCAATTTCCACGCTTCCCTGCCGTCTTTTACGCACAAATAATCGAAGTCCCACTCTTTAAGGTGAGTTTCGATCAGGCGCCGGTAGATGGGAGAGTCTTCGGCAACCAGGATTGAGCCGGCAAGTTTTTCCGTCGGGGGCTGAGACTGTCTCTGCTTTTCAGTTTCCTTCATTATTTCCATCGCCAATGGGCATCTCAGCTTTTTCCAATTTAGCCAACTCGATTGCCAACCAGCCTTCCAACAAGTTGCGGTCTTCCTCGGGAACAAATGAAAAGCGCACCCCAGCTCGCCCGGAGCTGTTAGCGTTTACAATCCTGCCCGCGGCATGGATCATCCCGCTGGTACCCGGAAGCGAGAATTGCGTCAGCACCTCGCCATTGACCGGCAGCGGCTGGCCCGCCTGCAAAGCCAGGCCACCCACGCTGAGATCGCTGATTCGGGCATGGATTTCTCCGAGTTCCGCGATTCTTGCCAGTACCGGAATATCGACGGGAACGCGCGCCGCGCGTCTCCGATTTTGCAGCATGGTTCCGTACGCAGCCCGCATACACCGCCTGGCATAGTTGACGTCCGTGGGTTTGTGAATCATGAAGTTCGCGCCCACTAGAAGAGCGTGCGTTTCTGAACGTCCACTAACCATGGCGACGATGGTCGAATTGCTGTTCGGGGATGACTTGCGCGCCGCTCTCACAATGCGCGTGGGATCGAAATCGCCGTCCCAGTCCACAATCACAGCGTCGAGCCTGCGGTGAGTGACTGCGTCCAGAGCGAAGTCCAGTTTGTTGCAAACCTCAGTTTCGATTGCAAAGCTCTCCAGAATCTGGTTCATCACAACGACAACTTGGTTATCGCTGGTGAAAAGAAGGCCATCGAGTTGGACATGCTCACTCATAAGTCACCTGCATAACCCTGGCACGTTGCGGACCAAACCGGGACAATCCGCGTAACTTCAATATGGCCCGTTACTTGTTTATCTATTGTCGATTTTTCGTGTGCTTGCTCAGCGCAGCTGCGTGGTACGAGTTCTGGACTAATGTCTGTATATTAGACACTCCCCAATCAAGTGCTCATGCTCGGTACCGCTTGCTCCGATCTTCGCCGGAGAATACTATGCAACTGCTTTTTCCACTTGTTCGGATTTCGTAACAAACTGACCAATCGTGCGATTCTTTCTCTCCGAGGGCTTATACTCCACGATTTCAACGGTTTATACATCTTTATCGGCATTGGGATAAAGGCGAATGCAGTTTCTCCCGGGGAAAGGCAGACAACCGGGACGCGAACAATGTTCCGGGGGCGAACATGGGACCGAGCCACAGGTGCGACACTCTCACAGCGCTTACCAAACTCACCGTCAGAAAATCTAATCCTCACCTAGCTACCTTGAGGGTCGGCTCCTGTGGCAGAAAGCTAAACCTCCTATGTATCGTCCGCATCTAAAAACCCTCTCACCCGACTATCCACGGCTGTAAGTCTATTGCACGGAAAGGATGAATCTAGCGGTCCGGGCCCCGACAATGAGCAAGCTCAATGCGTTTAAACTGCTAGTGATTGACCAAGATCCCCAGAATCTTAAATTAATCACGGGCGCACTTGCCCGCAATGGGCTGGAGATATTCACCGCGAGCGAATCCGAGGCTGGTTTCGAACTTTTTTTGCAAGCTCGGCCAAGAACTGTTTTGCTTGACATGGCTCCGCCTGAGACTGCCGCGATGGAAATACTCGAACGCATGGTCCGTCTCGACCCCTCGGTCAACGTGATTCTGATTTCTGAGCGTTACTCTGCCGAATCGGCAGTTGAGGCGATTCAGAAAGGGGCGTGCGACTACTTGACGAGGCCCATTGATTTTGGCGGTCTTCGCCATCGAATTGCCAGTTTCCTGGCGGAAGCGGAACTCCGACAAAAAACCTTGAGTCTGGATCAGGCATTGATCCGGGCTTGTCAGTTCGAAGGAATCGTCAGTCGCAGCCCGCTCATGCTTGATGTGTTCGCAAAGATAAGACGGGTTGCGCCGCATTTCAGGACGGCACTGATCACAGGGGTGACAGGAACAGGCAAGGAACTGGTGGCCAAGGCATTGCACCGTCTCAGTCCGGTGGCGGCGGACAAGTTTGTCGTATGTAACTGTTCCGCCCTGGTAGAAACCCTGGTGGATAGCGAACTGTTTGGCTATGTGAAGGGGGCTTTCACGGGTGCGATACAAGACAAGGCAGGCCTATTTGAGAGCGCGGACGGCGGAACTATTTTTCTCGACGAGATTGGGGAGCTTTCGGCGACCGCTCAGGCGAAATTGCTTCGCGTCCTCCAGGATCATCGCATTCGAAGGGTCGGCTCGTCAGTCACTCGCGAGGTAAATTTTCGCGTAATCACCGCTACAAACCGGGATCTTCGAGGCATGGTACGTGAAGGCAAGTTTCGCGAAGACCTTTACTACCGGCTGGCAATCGTCGAAATCAGCTTGCCTCCACTTATAAACCGGCGCGAGGATCTGCCGCTACTCGAGAGATATTTTGTGGAGAAGTTTGCCCGCGAATACGAGAAACCCATTACTGGCCTTACCAGGAGAGCACAAGCTCGCATGGCAACCTATTCGTGGCCAGGAAACATTCGCGAGCTTGAAAGTGTGATCGGAAACGCTTGCATGATGTCGGACGGTAAGTTTCTTGACATCAATGACCTGCCAGAAAGAATCCGCGACCAATCGAGTGACCAATCTTCTATTGATGAAGCGCTATTTTCTCTGGAAGAGTTGCAGCGGCGTCATGTTATGCGGGTGCTGGAGCGCGTAGGCGGCAACAAAGCCAAAGCCGCCGAAATCCTCGGAGTCGGCCGCGCAACCATTTACCAGCTCCTCTCAAGGATGAAGCTGGAGAAACAGGGCGAGAGCGCCTAGCCAGCTCCCTAATAGCCAAAGCCTTACACCTCATTTTTCCATCAGTTATATAGGTCATATAGCTGATTTGATCCACATTGCCTGGAATCTGGAAGACAATCCAGATTTGATACAGTCTTCTGCACGCATAGCTGGCGCAAGTCGCTCTTTCAGCACACTTTGCGACCGAAAGATCATTGGTAGTGAAAATGCTCCACCGATTCAGGGGGCGCGCCCCTCTGCAGAGTCGCACCGAATGTTTGCCGAGGGTAATGATCGTTGGCGCGAGAATTGAAGCTTGACACCAGACATGGCTTTTGAATGTTTACTTGTTTCCCGGGATCCGGGTGTCCTTAGCGTTATGGACAAGTTGCTCAAGAATCTATCCATTTGTACGAACGTCTGTTTGAGTTCCTCCAAGGCGCTCGATCAGGTCTCAAAAGGCAGCACCGATCTTATCGTTCTCGACTGGGAAGACAACTCTGCAGAGTTCGTGTACAGAATTCGAGAGCTTACCGGGTGGCAGAAGCCGACCGTAGTGGCAGTATCTCCGGACGACAATACGGTACCTGGCGCCGATGTTGTGCTTCGCAAACCCGTCACCGACAAGTCCGGCGCCAAATCTTTAAGAGTTGCCTATTCCAGGATGCTCTGCGACTATCGCCGGCACGCCAGGTTTGCCGTGATGAGCACGGTCAGCGCGGTGGATGACAAGGGCCGAACCGTGGATGTGACGATCCGCGACATAGGCGATGGAGGAATAGGTATCACGACCAAACACCCCTTTATCGTTGGAGATACGTTGTCTCTCCGTCTGCTGCTGCCGGGCACAGAGAGAGCCATCTACATTCAGGCACGTATCCGGTGGACGCGCGACTACGGTGCGGCGGGCTGTGAGTTTCTCCGCATTCCGCCGGTCGACCTCAATATTTTGCGCGACTGGTTGAGAAGCAAACACCAAATCAAAAAGCCAGTCGTCGAATTATGAACAAAACCTCGGCACTCTCCCTCCAACGTGTTGATTCACATTTTTTCTTGCAAAGCTTGTAAAGATTGTTAAGCCGCAATTATATGCATAACCACCATCAATCTGGGAGCAGTAACGAAGCGGGTTTATCCCGCCTGCGGCAAGTCGAAAATCGGGAGTGGTGGTTGTGGGGATTGGCTGTCACCGTTACTCTGGTTTTAACCTTCGGAATCCTGTCCCTAACCTTTCCCGGATTCCATCTGCCCACCGACAGAATTCATGCACTGAGCTTGAGAGAGTGGGTGCGCGGCCTTGCTGCCCTCGTACTGCTATTCGATATCTATACGATCTACCAACACCTGCAACTACAGGGCATGCGGCGGCAATTGGCGGAGCGCGACCGGCTCTTTCAACTCATCAGCGAAAACGCCGCGGACATGATTGCCGTTGTCGATAAGGATGGGAAGCGGCTTTATAACAGCCCGGCCTATCGAAAGATCCTCGGATATGACGACGACGACCTGGCAGGGTCGGCGTTGGAGCAGATTCATCCAGACGACCGCGACCGCGTGCTCGGGGCGGCGGAAAAAGCTCGCATCACTGGTCGTGGCGAGCGCCTTGAATATCGCCTTCGCCATAAGGATGGTTCGTGGCGTGTACTCGAATCTACTGCCAGCGCCATTCGCGGGCCCAAAGGGGAAACCGAAGGGCTGGTAATCGTGAACCGCGATATCACCGAACGCAAGCGCGCCGAGGAGATGCTGGCGCACAATGCCTTTCACGATGGTCTTACAAACCTGGCGAATCGCACGCTTCTTCTCGACCGCCTCGGCCGGGCTCTGACCACCTCAAGACGCCACGCTGATTTCAAAATCGCGGTCCTGTTCATCGACATCGATGGATTCAAGGTTTTCAATGACAGCCTGGGACACGAGGCCGGCGATGCCCTGCTCATTCAGATCGCCCAGCGCCTGACCACTTGCCTTCGCCGGGTCGATACCATCTCGCGCCCCGGACAGGGGGACGACTACGCCGTCGGTGACAGCACTCTTGCCCGGCCGGGCGGAGACGAATTTGCCGTGCTGGCGGAGGAATTGCGCGACTCCAGCGACGCCATCCGCGTGGCCGAGCGCATCCAGCAGAAACTGTCCATTCCTTTCGATGTGGACGGACACGAAATCGTCATCACCGCAAGCATCGGCATCGCGTTCAACAGCAAGACCAGTGCCGACGCGCAAGACGTCCTCCGCGATGCCGAGATCGCCATGTATCGAGCCAAACACACTGGCAAAGCGCGCTGCGAGGTATTTGACAATGCCATGCACGCCGGCGCTCTCAAGCGTTTGCAGCTTGAAACCGATATGCGGCGTGCCGTGGACCAAGGCGAGTTTCTCGTTTACTACCAACCCATCGTCTCGTTGCAGCACGGAAGGATCGTAGGCTTCGAGGCTCTCACTCGCTGGCAAAGTCCCCACGGCTTCGTCATGCCCAACGATTTCATTCCGCTCGCCGATGAGACCGGGATCATCCTGTCGATCAACCGGCAATTGCTGCAAGAGGCCTGCAAACAGCTCCTTTCCTGGCAACAACTGTTCCCTTCCGATCCGCCCCTATCACTCAGCGTCAACATAAGCCCCAAACAATTCGCCCAGCCTGATCTGGCCGCTCAGATTAGCCAGGTGCTCCAGGATAGTGGCATGAATCCTCGTTGGGTGGATCTGGAGATTACGGAAACCATCGCTATGGCCGACGCGGAAAAATCCGCTGGAATGCTTTCGGGATTAAAAGCACTCGGCGTTGGCCTGGACATTGACGATTTCGGCACCGGCTACTCGTCACTGAGCCGCTTGCAAAGCTTTCGCGTCGACACTCTGAAGATTGATCGCATTTTCGTCTCCCGCATAGACAGCGATCGCGAGACGCTCGAAATCGTTCGGGTAATCGTCATGCTGGCCCACAGTCTGGGGCTGAAGGTGGTCGCCGAAGGAGTGGAGACACAGGCCCAGGTTGATCTGCTCAGAGGTCTTGGCTGCGAGCGCGCCCAAGGCTACCTGTTCTCCAAACCTGTAGATAAAGAGGCAATTCACAAGCTCCTGACCAGCAACCGTTCTGAAGCCTTCGGTTTCCGGTCCAAGGCCGCCGCATTGTCGTCCGCATAACCCAAGACTCCGATCTAAACCAGAACCATCGGCGCTGGCGCCTGAGGCCAGGGAACATTGGGAGCACATAGCGCCGCTGAGTGCAGGACCAAATCGTTCGTTGTCGAACAGTCCCCCAGCTTGGAGTTATGTTCCTGAGTGTGAGGCAACAAGGAAAG
>Ga0209655_10001053_pt1 | contig 10277 bp, 7 predicted proteins | sample BogFormECP03_OM2_FD_188236 | JGI IMG/M metagenome (GOLD analysis project Ga0209655, IMG submission 188236) | Bog forest soil microbial communities from Calvert Island, British Columbia, Canada - ECP03_OM2 (SPAdes) (version 2) | ecosystem: Environmental > Aquatic > Freshwater > Wetlands > Bog ...
TACTCGCCGAGGCCGTGTTCCTGGATGGTGGGCTCGCTCACGCCCAGCGAATCGATGCGGTTGCGAATAGTCTCGATCGCCTGAGTTACAGCCTTATTCTTCAGATCGGCGAGGATCTGCGGCTTCATGGTGAGCATCCACGTGTTGTCGGCGCCGGAGGTCAAATTGTATTCAGGCAACCCATCATTGGCGATATCCAGCAGGTCCTTGCGCGAATCCGTGGGCACGCCCTTCAACACAATCTTGTCCGGATTATTTTGCGGATCGGGCTTGGAAATATCCGCGAAGGCGATCTTGCGCTTGTTGAGCTGCTCTTTGAGGATTTCCACCGCATTGTCGGAGTCCACATTGATCGCATCATTCACCTGCACTTGCAATATCAGGTGAGTTCCGCCGCGTAAATCCAGGCCAAGATGAATGTGGCCGGTCATGGCGGCTAGCAAGCCGGCACCGGAAAAACTCTGGGGAACGCCGAAGATCCCGAAAAGAAAGACCAGCAGGACGCCGAGTATAACTACCAACTGCCAAAGAAGGTTTTTATTCATGACGAAAACAAATCCACATATCGGGTTGTGCCGCAGTTACGCCGTGCCATTGTTACGTTGTGCCGCAATTATTTGGTCTTCACTTCATCCTCGCTGGTGGTGACCTGCGTCACCGAGGCCTTGGTCACTTCCAGCACGAGATTGTTGGGAGGAACGCGCAGGTGAACACTGTCGTCCTTGAGCGCCATGATCGTACCCCGCAAGCCGCCGCTGGTGACGACCTTGTCGCCAGTCTTGAGGCCATCCAGCATAGCCGTCCATTTTTTCTGGCGGCGCTGTTGGGGAAGAATCAGTAAGAAATAAAAGATGGCAAAAATAAAGATGAGAGGAGCGACGCTCAGCCATCCCATTCCTCCGCCAGCCTGTACTGCCAGGAAATAATGCATGTTCATCGAAGTTAAGTAAACGAAGCTAAGTAAACCAGGTTACGTAAACCAGACTCTCTTTCATCCGTTTCACCAGCATCCGTTTTCACCGGACTTTGGACCGTTATCCGCGAACAACCGCCCACGCATTCTGCGGCACGGGCCTGTCATTTCACGACGGGGGTGCTCATCGATTCCGGCCGGATCGTTAGCTCGTCAACCGACCGCTCAGGCTGAATCCGGGAAGGCCTTTCCAGCAAGGTCACGGTATCGATCGAGACCAGAGGCTAGAAAGAAAACGGGATTCTTCCCCAAGTCGAATAGAATGACGCACCCGCCGCATAGTGTCAAGGTAGAAACTCAGGTTGTGGATGGTATTCAAGACCTGAGCCAGCACTTCATTCGAAGAATAAAGATGCCGCAAATATGCCCGAGAATAGCGCCGACACACGCGGCAGGCGCAATTGGGATCGAGCGGGCCGGCATCTTGCGCATAGCGCGCCTGCTTGATCGAAATTTTTCCCTCAGAGGTAAAAAGCAAGCCATGGCGGGCCGCACGGGTGGGCAGAACGCAATCCATCATGTCGACGCCGAGACTAGCGTACTCGACAATTTCCTCGGGCGTGCCCACTCCCATCAAGTAGCGCGGCTTGTCGCGGGGAAGGTGTTCGAGCGTAGCTTCGACGACTTCGCGCGTGCGCTCGCGAGGCTCGCCTACGCTGAGGCCTCCTATAGCGTATCCAGGGAAGCCAATCTCGATCATGCGCTCGGCGGATTCTTTTCTGAGAGCCAGATCCATGCCTCCCTGGACGATGCCAAAGAGGGATTGGGTAGCGCGGGCGCCCTCGCCGGCGTCTCTCCACGGAACTTCGTGTTTGTGCTCCTCAAAATATTTTTTGCTGCGTTCGGCCCAGCGCAGGGTCAATTCCATGGAAGCTTTCGTGCGCGCGTGGTCGGCAGGATACTCCGTGCACTCGTCGAAGACCATGATGATGTCGGCGCCGAGGCCGATCTGCGCGGCCATCGAGGCCTCCGGGCTGAAGAAGTGCGATGAGCCATCAAGATGCGAGCGGAATGTCACCCCTTCCTCGGTAACTTTGCGTAGCTCGTTCAGGCTGAAAACTTGGAAGCCGCCGGAGTCGGTGAGGATGGCGCGCCGCCACGCCATGAATCCGTGCAAACCTCCGAACTGGCGCACGGTTTCGACTCCCGGCCGCAAATAAAGATGGTAGGTGTTGCCCAGCAGGATTTGAACGCCGAGTTCTTCGAGAACATCCTGCGGCACAGCTTTGACCGTCGCCGCAGTTCCAACCGGCATGAACACAGGGGTTTCGATCGAGCTGTGCGGGGTGAGCAAGCAGCCGGCGCGAGCCGCTCCCGCGCGAGACTCGATATTGAACTCAATGGACATTGTTTGGATTGTAGCAACGGCAAAATAGCTAGTTGTCAGTGGCGAGCAAAGTCAAGAGTTCACCACGCACGCGACCATCCTCAACAATCAGTCTACCTACGCTTATCGGCAGTTTGAATCTTCGCGGGCCAGCGCTGCCGGGATTGAAATAGAGCACTCCGTCGCGAGTCTCCTGCTTGGGAGTGTGACTGTGGCCACTGACGATGACTGAAAATCCGGCGGAGTCGGGTTTCAGATCCAGCCGTGCCAGATCGTGCAGCACGTAAATGGAAATCCCGCCCAAGACGAGCACTTCGGTTTCAGGGAGCTTTCGAGACCACGCTGACTTGTCGATGTTGCCGCGAACAGCGGTCACGGGAGCGATGGCGGAAAGTTGCTGGAGGATTTCTTGCCCTCCAATATCCCCGCCGTGAATGATGTGATCTGACCCGCGCAGCGACTCGATGGCCTCAGAGCGCAACAGTCCGTGCGTGTCGGAGATGACCCCAATGAGGATGGAAGGCATTGAGCCAAAAGTTTGATTCACTGATGCAACGGGCTCGGATGTTTTGCCTCGTATATACCAAGCTGGCCGATTTCAGATCGCTCAGGGTGGCCACGATGTCGTCGCACATCAGGTAAAGCTCGTGGTGCTTAAGCCGCCTGGGTTACGCGCGCTGCCTCAATGCCATCGAGCGCCTGCCACAACATCCGGGCAGTGTTTTCCGCTGTATTCAGCGCGGCGTCCGCCGCCGCCGGATTGGTCGCAACACACTTCTCCAACTGCTCGCGCCAAACGTTGGCGTGGTGGATATCAGCCGTGGCGTGCAGGGCAAAGTAGCCGCAAGTCTTATCGTCCGCGCCGTACATTTCGCGCAGGCCGCGCTCTTTCTCTTTGGCCACGCGCGGCACTTGGGATTCATACGCATAAAATGCGGCGATCGCTTCTTCCGGCGTAGCGTCACCGGCCACGTGATGGAAGTAGGTCACCAGGCCGTTGATCTCGGGCAGCGGTTTATGCCCGCGCATGTCGCGCTTCGCTCCCATACCTTCGGTAAAATCGAGCCAGAGCTCGGAGTGGGGCACGGAATCACTCTCCGTTCGCGCCGCCGTTCCCTGCTCATCGCACATGTTGGCCAATACCGCGCGGCGCAGCTCGCTTTCCTCCAGGCGCAGCGCCAACTCGGCCAAGTAAGAAGGAAACGCGTCGACCTGATGGAAGTACTGCCGCGCATACTCCCGCAGATCGTCTCTCGTCAACTCGCCAGCTGCCCAAGCCTTGTAGAATGGATGGCAGAGCAGATCGTACTTCGCAATCGCCGCGTCCAACTTCTCGAAGAACCCAGTGTTATTCATAATGACATTTTCCTCCAAAGTATGACCCACTACTATACGGACGCCCCCCGCATCGGGCAAGTGATGCGCACCACAGGTAGCCGGTGTAATTATTTGACTCTCGATGCTGATTCAAGTCGGATGAGCCCTCATCCTCTGGCGCTTACGGAACGCAACTTCAGCACGCTCTCCGCATTTCCGTGGCTGAACTTCGCAATCTCCTCGGCACTGAGCAAGCCGCTAAGACCATCGAGAAACGCTCGGCCTTGGGTATTCGGGCTAAAGGGATAATCCACGGAAAACATCATGCGATCAATCCCAATCACCTCCAGCGCGCAGCGCAACGGCGGCTGCGTAAAATACCCGCTGGTAGTGATGTGGATGTTCGATTGAAAATAGGCGGCAACGGGCTGGCGAAGATGCGGCGTCGCTCTGGAAAGAATGCCGCTTGATCGCGCCATGGCATACGGCAGACCCTCGCCCATGTGCCCGATAATCAACTGCAAACTTGGAAACCGGTCAAACAGACCGGAGACAATCAGCCGCAGCGTGTGCAATCCGGTTTCCGCGTGCCACCCCCATCCCGCGATCGAGAGCAGCATCCCAACTTCTCCCGGCAGCCCGGAATAATACACCTCGCGAACCTTCTCCGGAGGTGGCGCCGGGTGCAGATACACCGGAATTCCTAGCCCCGCCGCAGCCTCCCACACCGGCAGAAAGTTCGGATCGTCGAGAAACAGCCCACCAGTCGTTCCATCGAGCAATACCCCACAGAGGCCGAGCCGCGTGATGCACCGCTGTAACTCTTTCGCCGCCGCCATTGGATCTCGCAACGCAAGCGCGGCGAAGCCTGTCAACCGCGTGGGATTCGACCCGATCGCCTCCGCCAGTTCGTCGTTCACGTCGCGCACCAAAGGCGTCGCCACGTCCGCAGCCAACGCATCCAACCCCATCGAAACCAGCGAGAGCACCTGAAAATCGATCCCCGCCTCGTCCATGGCCGCGATTCTTCCCGCGCCCAAATCGAGAAGCTTCGGACCAAGCTGAGCGATCGGCGCCGGAACGCCGCGCCCAGGAACCTCGTTGCCTTAACAAAAGACTTGGTAACGAAGTGCTCTTCCAATGTAATCGTGCGCATCCAGCCTTAGATGCGCGCAACGGCAGCCGGCTTCGCGTGTTTCCGCAGGTCTCCTGGCCCTCCACAAAAATTTCGCAACGGACGAAAAAACAATCCGGATGGGCGGCCCAGGCTTTTGATCTCGCTGGTCGCCGTCCGCCCGGCTGATGCCCGTCTTGATAGAATGAACTTCATAGAACGAACTTCGTAGAACGAACTTCGGGCCGAGTCTTTTTCCCGCATGCAATTCACAGAAAACTTCGACGTAGTTGTAGTCGGCGCGGGCCATGCCGGATGCGAGGCGGCCATGGCCGCGGCCCGCATGGGACTGAAGACTGCCCTCTACACCCTGAACGTCGACCTGATTGCGCAAATGTCCTGCAACCCGGCGATCGGCGGCATCGCGAAGGGACATCTGGTTCGCGAAGTCGACGCACTGGGCGGCATCATGGGCGAGATCACGGATGCGGTGGGCATCCAGTTCCGCCTGCTGAACACTTCGCGTGGCCCGGCAGTGTGGTCGCCACGTGCGCAGTGCGACAAGCAGGCGTACCGGCTCAAGATGCGCGAGGTGCTGGAGTCGCAGCCGAATCTCAAGATTAAGCAAGCTGAAGTCGCAAGTCTGATCGTCGAAGACGATCGGATTTGCCATCCGGAGCGAAGCGAAGGATCTCCCGCTCCTCGAACGGTTCTCGGAATCCGCCTCCGCGACGGCCGCACGGTCGGCGCGCAAGCCGTAATCATCACCACCGGAACTTTTCTTAACGGACTGATTCACTGCGGAGAGCAGCAATATCCCGCGGGACGCTCGGGGGAGCCGAACGCGGTTCTTCTCGGCGAGTCTTTGAAAAAGTTGGGACTGCGCGGTTGCCGCTTGAAGACGGGAACGCCGCCGCGCCTTGATGGCCGCACCATCGACTGGTCGCGCTTCGATCTACAACCGGGCGACGTGGATCCTACGCCGTTCAGTTTTCGCACCCGGCGAGTGGCGCATTATGACTCGCAGGTTCCGTGCTACATCGCGTGGACCTCGCCCGAAACCCATCGCATCATTCGCGAGAACGTCCACCGGTCGCCGATGTATAGCGGACAGATTCAATCCGTCGGGCCGCGATATTGCCCGTCGATTGAAGACAAGATCGTAAAGTTTCCCGACAAGGAGATGCACCAGCTCTACCTCGAGCCCGAGGGCTTGAACACGCACGAAATCTACGTCAACGGCATGAGCACGTCGCTGCCGGTGGAAGTGCAGCTGGCAATCTTGAAGTCGATTCCCGGCCTTGAGAGCGCCGAGATGTTGCGCCCCGGATACGCCATTGAATACGACTCGATCGACCCAACCGAATTGCAGCGCACTTTAGAAACCAAAAAAATTGCCCGCTTGTTTCTGGCGGGCCAGATCAATGGCACCTCCGGTTATGAAGAAGCAGCTTGCCAGGGGCTGATGGCGGGCATTAACGCCGCGTTGCAGGTGAAGGCGCAGCCGCCGCTGATTCTCGGCCGTACCGAGGCTTACACCGCGATCCTGATCGACGATCTGATTTCGAAGGGAACGAACGAACCCTATCGAATGTTCACCTCCCGGGCGGAATTCCGTCTGCACTTGCGCATTGACAACGCCGACCGGCGCTTGACGCCTCATGGCCACCGCGTGGGATTGATTTCCGATGGAGCCTGGGAGGATTTTCAAGCCAAGCAGCGGCGGCTGGAAGGGGTGAAGCAACTGCTGGAAAAAACCAAGCTGACTACCGCGATGCTGAACGCCGTAACGCAGAACAAAGACCAATCGCTCGGCGGAGGGGAGTGGAGTTCCGCGATTGGCCAGACCTTCGCGCAATTGCTCAAGCGGCCCGAGATCACGGTCGAGCAACTGGCGCCAATTCTTCGCGAGCTGGACCCTGCTTTCTTTGCCAGAGGGAACGAAGGAGCCGGTGACAATCCGCCTCAAACGGCGGCCGCGCTTTCTTCCGAGGTCCGCAACGAACTCAAGTCGGTGGAAACCGAGATCAAGTATGAGGGCTACCTTCTGCAACAGCAGCGGGCCATGGAGCGGATGAAAAAGTCGGAGCAGCGCTCGATCCCGGAGTGGTTCAACTACCACTCGGTGAGCGGGCTGTCGCGCGAGATGCAGGAGAAGTTGAGCCACGTGCAGCCGCGCACTCTGGCGCAGGCATCGCGCATCCCGGGAGTGACGCCGGCTGCCGTGTCGCTGGTGAATGTCTATATTGAAATCCAGGCGCGGCGCCGCGAACAGGCCGCGACGATATAGAAGCAAGCCGACGGAGCAAACGGAATTAATGCTGCATTAACAATCCAAAATTACGTGGGAGTTAATATCTCCATCATGCCGCAGGAAACCCTTCGCATTGAAGACCAGCCCGGAACTCAGCCAGGACAGCGCATTCTCACGCTCGACGGAGCGCTGGTGATGACGACGATGTTTAATTTTCAGGCGATCATACGGGCTGACACCTCGCAAACACTGATCATCGACTTTGGCAAGGTTCCCTACGTCGATTCCGCGGGCATCGGCGCACTCGTGGGAGCGTATGTTACGCGGCAACATAGTGGACGAAATCTGGCGCTGGTAGGCGTGAGCGAGCGCATCCACAACGCGCTCAAGGTCACCCGGGTCGAGCAGTTTTTCCGCTTCTTTGATTCCGTAAGCGCGGCGGAACAGGCGTGCGCCACTTAGCGGTAGTCCCACGCTGATCGTGGTTTGACTGCTCTTGTCATCCCTCCTAAGATGAATTCCCAGTTCGCTTGTCCATACTTGTTTGTCCATGATCGGCCAGACCATCTCGCATTACCGCGTCACCGGCCAGTTGGGAAGCGGCGGGATGGGGATTGTTTATGAGGCCGAAGACCTTGATCTTGGGCGCCAGGTTGCGCTGAAGTTTCTGCCGCCGCAGCTGGCGCGCGATCAAAATGCGCTCGACCGCTTTCTCCTGGAAGCGCGCACCGCATCGTCACTGAATCATCCCAATATTTGCACGATTTATGCCGTTGAAAAGGCCGGCGACCGGACGTTTATCGCCATGGAGTTGTTGCAGGGCGAGACTCTGGACCGCCGGTTAAGCGGCCCACTACCGTTGGATCGCCTGCTGGAATGGGCTATTCAACTGGCGGATGCGCTGGACGCGGCGCACTCCAAAGGAATCATCCATCGCGACATCAAGCCCGCGAACATTTTCATCACCCAGCGCGGACAGGTCAAGATACTCGACTTCGGACTGGCCAAGTTGACGCGGCCTGAGATGGACATGGAAACCATCGGCGCGACCGGGGACTCTCCCGGGCCGTTGCACCTCACCAGTCCGGGCGCAACCGTCGGCACCATCTCTTACATGTCGCCGGAGCAAGCGCGCGGCGAAGAACTCGATGCACGAACCGATTTATTTTCTCTCGGAGTCGTGATCTACCAGATGGCGACGTGCCGGCTGCCATTTGCCGGCGCCACCTCGGCGGTGATTTTCCACGCGATTCTAGAGCTCGATCCGATTCCCCCTTCGCGGTTGAATCCCACTCTGCCGCCAAAGCTGGAAGAAATTATTGACAAGGCTTTAGAAAAAGATCGCGAGCTGCGCTACCACTCATCCGGAGACCTGCGCGGAGATCTGAAGCGCTTGAAAAGGGACATCGAGTCCGGGCGCAAGCCGGCGCAGACTGGAAGCATCAGCTCTCCCGCAGTTCCGGTTGCGCCTTCCGCTTCAAAAGTTCCCGCCGACTCCTCATCGCGGCGGCCTTCTTCCGAAAGCGCAGCGGCCATCTCTGTTGCCCGCCAGCACAAAGTCGGCACCGGAGTCACGGCTACGATTGTGCTGATCTTGTTGGCGGCGGCAGCTTACGGAACTTACACTTTTTTCACGCGCGGCCGACCCAGCCCATTCCAGAATATTTCTGTCACCAAGGTTACCGAAACGGGCAATGAAGTACTGGCCGCTATCTCACCCGATGGCAAATACGTTTTGTGCATGTCGCGTAAGAACGGGTTGGCGAGCCTGTGGCTCAGGAATGTTCCCACCAACAGCAATGCGCAGGTACAACCTCCCGCCGACGTGGATTACAAGGGCCTCCGTTTCTCTCCCGACGGGAACTATTTCTACTTTGTTCGCAGCGATCCGGGAAATCCAGATTTGAAGTTTCTGTATCGCGCCCCGCTACTCGGAGGCACGCCGCAAAAACTCGCCGCCGACGTCGATTCGAATGTTACTTTTTCTCCCGACGGAAAAGATCTGGCCTTCATGCGTTACGACAATCCGGAGCCTGGGAAATACCGGCTTATCGTCCGTCCGGCGGAGGGTAGCGACGCGCCGGAAAGAACTCTGGCGGGGAGTTCGAATGCACTTTACACGACCGGTGGCGCCGCCCGCCGGCTCGCGAGTCCTGCGTGGTCTCCGGACGGGAAGACGATCATGTGTGACGGGCTGAACGCGGGAAATTCGTTAGTGAGCCTGGTCGCCGTCGACGTCGCCAGCGGGCAACAAAAAATATTTTTCGGCAGCAACAAAGAATTCTACGATTCTCCGACGTGGTTGCCCGACGGCAGCGGATTGCTGGGGCTGGCGCGCGGCCAAAGTTCGAATTTCAATCAGGCGCAGATTGCGTTCGTCTCTTATCCGGGAGGCAAACTTTCTCCCATCACCCGTGATACGAACACCTACTCGGACCTCAGTATTGCGGCAAACGGCAGGGTGCTGGCAACGATTCTGAGCGAGGACCGCTGGGGCCTGTTCGTGATGCCCAGTGACAGGTCCGGCGCGCAGGCTCACCCCATTGCGTCAGCCACCGCGCAGACCAATTTCACCTGGACACCGGCTGGCCAATTGATCGGCGATGAGGAAAACGTGCTCAATCGCATCGATCCATCCAGCGGAGGCAAAACGGTGATCGCCACAGAGGAGGCGACACCAAATGGCAATCCGGCGGCCTGCGCCGACGGACGCTCGCTGGTGTTTGAGCTGGTGCTTCACGGGAACACTGGCGACGACAACCTCTGGCGCATCGATTCGTCCGGCGGCAATCTGAAACAACTTACGACCGGCACGCGCGACCATCTGGCCGTATGCTCACCGGACAGCCGCTGGGTGTACTACATCGAGGAGAAAGAAGAGGGAAAGCTGGCGCGGGTTTCGATCGACGGCGGGGCCACGCAAACTATCTCCGAGCTGCCCATTGCCGGCAACTTCGACATTTCCCCTGAAGGCAAATTCGCCGCGTTCGCGACGCTAGAGCATTCCGGTGAGCACGAAGAGAAGTTGGCTCTGGTCGCCCTCGATTCCGGCCAAACAAAACTGCTGGAGTTTGAGCGCCACCGCTTCGGACTGGTGCGCTTCAGCCGGGACGGCAAAGCCTTGGTGTATCCAACTCGCGACAACGGCGTGGACAACCTTTGGCTTCAGCCGCTCGACGGTTCCAAAGGCCGGCAGATTACCGACTTCACATCGGAGCATATCTACGACTTCCATTGGTCGTTCGATGGCAAGCAATTGGCGATGGTTCGCGGACACACCGACTCGGACGTA
>Ga0209655_10001054_pt1 | contig 10273 bp, 9 predicted proteins | sample BogFormECP03_OM2_FD_188236 | JGI IMG/M metagenome (GOLD analysis project Ga0209655, IMG submission 188236) | Bog forest soil microbial communities from Calvert Island, British Columbia, Canada - ECP03_OM2 (SPAdes) (version 2) | ecosystem: Environmental > Aquatic > Freshwater > Wetlands > Bog ...
GTCTGGCGGTCAGCGATCCCTTTGCGATTTTGCTGGCCAAGCTGGCGGCGAACACGCTTTTTCTTCTCCTCACCGAGTTGCTGATGCTTCCGGTGTTCGCGGTTTTGTATAACGTGCCGGTGCTGCCGGTCTTCGGCCAGTTGCTGCTGGTATTTTTTCTCGGCAGTCTGGGCGTTTCCGTTGCGGGGACAGCGCTTTCGGCTATTTCCGCGCAAGCGCGCATGCGGGAACTGTTGCTGCCGCTGCTGCTGTTGCCGCTGCTGACGCCGGTGCTGGTGGCCAGCACGCAAGTCACCGCCAGCCTGCTCGATGTTGCGCCTTTCGTGCAGTGGAAAGGCGTGGGCTTCCTGGCGGTTTTTGACATCGTTTTTTTGACGGCGCTATGGCTTTTCGGCGAATATCTTCTGGAGGAATAGCGGTATGGCGAAGAGCGCTCTGGGCGCGGCTGTGGTGGTGCTGTTGATGGCGGCTGCGGCGTACGCGGCATTTTTTATCGCGCCCACCGATACGCGGCAGGGGGAAATTTACCGCATTATTTTCCTGCATGTTCCGAGCGCGTGGACCGGTTTAGTGGCGTTTTTTATTTGCTTCGTGGCCAACATCGCCTATGTGCTCCGGCGAGCTCCCCAGTGGGATTGGCTCGGAGTTTCCGCCGCCGAAGTGGGTCTGGCGTTCACCTCCGTCGTGCTAATCAGCGGCCCGATTTGGGCGCACCCGGTGTGGGGCATCTGGTGGACGTGGGACGCGCGGCTGACTTCCACATTCGTGCTTTGGCTGCTGTACGTCGCTTATCTGATGTTGCGCACACTCGTGGAAGAGCCGGACCGCCGCGCGCTGCTCAGCGCGCTTTTTGGAATTTTTGCGTTTATCGATGTGCCGCTGGTGTTTGGCTCGATTCGTTGGTGGAGGACGCAGCATCCGCAACCGGTGATCATGGGTGAGCCGGGCGCGGGGCTCGATCCCACAATGCTGAAGGTCTTGCTCTTTTCCTGGCTGCCCATGCTGGCCTTGATGACGTTGCTCATCATGACGCGCTACCGACTCGAAGCCATGCGCAGCGATCTTGATCTGGTACGGCGCGAAGCGGAGGCTGGGTGAAAAATCTAAACAGTATTTTTGCGGCGTACCTGATTGCCTGGGGAATTTTCTTTGTCTATTACGTTACGGTGGCGCGGCGGGCCGCGGCTTTGCGCGAAGATCTCGAACGTTTGAAAAACTCTTTAAAAAATCCGCCCAACAGTTCACCAAATCGGGGCCAATAGCGTGGCAGGGAAGAAGCGCGTCGGAATCGTGCTGTTTCAGCTCGGCGGGCCGGATTCGCTGGAAGCTGTCGAGCCGTTTCTGATGAACCTGTTTCTCGACCCGGACATTATTCCGCTGGGTGCGGCGAGCTTTCTGCGATGGCCGATTGCCAAGCTCATTTCTTCGCGGCGTTCGATACCTGTGGCCGCGAAGTACGCCATGATTGGGCGCCGCTCGCCGATTCGCGTGTTGACGGAACGTCAGCGCGCGCGGCTTGCGGCCGCGGTTGCGCCGCACATCGATCCGGTGGCCGTGGTGGCCATGCGCTACTGGCGGCCAACCACGCAGGACGCCGTGGATGTGCTGCGTGCGGCTGGGCGCCTGGACGAATTGGTGCTGCTGCCCTTGTATCCGCAGTATTCCTATGCGACGACGCTGAGCAGCATGAAAGAGTTTCGCCGCGTTTACGGCCCGCCGAAGGTGGACCTTCCGGAGCGCGTCGTGGAGTCGTTCTACAATCATCCGCTCTACATTCAGGCGCTGGTGCAGCGCATCGGCTCGATGCTGCGGCAATATGTTGATAGCTCGCGGATTCATCTGGTGTTCAGCGCGCATGGCCTGCCGATGAGCCTGGTAGAGAAGGGTGATCCTTACCCGAAGCAAATTGAAGAGACCGTTCGGCTGGCGTGCGAGCTCGGCGCGCGGCTATATCCCGGATGGCCGAGGACGCATTTGCTGTGTTACCAAAGCCGCGTGGGACCGGCGAAATGGCTGCAGCCGCCGTTTACCGGAACGATGGAACGATTGGGCCATGAAGGCGTAAAAGAGATGCTCGTGGTGCCGATTTCGTTTGTGACCGAGCATATCGAGACGCTGCACGAGATCAATATCGAAGGCCGCATTGACGCCAAGAAGTTCGGCGTCGAAATATTTCGTATGATGCCCGCGGTGGGCGATTCGCCCTTATTTATCGCCGCGCTGAAGGATTTGGTGTTGCGTGCCGTGGGCGTGGAGGTTGCGAGCCGCGAAGCAGTTTCGCCGATCACGCCGGAGCTAGACGCCACATCTCGGCCAGCGTGAGTTGGGTGGGCAGCACAGGCACTCTTGCCTGTGCTGCTGCAGCCTCGGCAGGGCTTACGCGCACAGGCAAGAGTGCCTGTGCTACACAAACTTTGGTGCGGCTGGCGCGGGCTGACCTGCATCTATCAGGTGTACTGACACCGGTGTGTCGACTTGGTGGCCGACAAACGGGCATCCCGTGCCCCTGCGAAGATGGCGAATTGGCGGAAAGATTCGCAGGCTTCAATCGTCAAGACTGGCGGCATTTTTCGGGCATGCGGTTTTTGCATGGGGTATAATCCGCGACTGGGACACAGGCTATGACCGCTACTTACCATCCGGGGGTACACCGCTTTTCCGTCTTCGTGGTTTTGTGGACGATTTTCTTGTTCGTTGCCGGCGCCTTGGTCACTTCCAATGACGCGGCCTTGGCGGTCCCCGATTGGCCGCTTTCCTTCCATACCTATTTTCCCACGATGACCGGAGGCGTGTTTTATGAGCATGGTCATCGCATGGTGGCGGGCGGACTCGCGATATTTACGCTGATCCTGGCGATTGCCATCTGGGCGAAAGAAGAGCGCCGGTGGCTCCGCTGGTTTGCTGCCGCTGCTGTGGGCGGCGTGGTGGTACAGGCGGTTCTGGGCGGGCAGGTGGTCATTCAGCTTCTGCATTACTGGCTCCCAGTGATTCACGCATGCTTTGCGGAGATTGTGTTTGCGGCGGTATTGAGCATCGCGGTGTTTACCAGCCGCTGGTGGGTTTCCGAGCGGCCGCAACTGCAGGATTCCGGAACGCCATCGATGCGCACGGTAGCCATCGTGAACTCCGAGATGATCTTTTTGCAGGTGATTTTTGGAGCGGGTTTCCGCCATCAGTATCTTCCCATCTGGCCGCACATGGCCGGGGCGCTGGTGGTGCTCGGCGTGGCGATTTGGACGGCTGTGGTGCTGCGCAAACGGTTTGGGAATTCACCGGAATTGACCAAAGCGCGCGTGCTGCTGCACGCCATTGTAGGCACGCAGATTCTTCTGGGGCTGGCGGCGTATTGGTCGCGGCTGAGTACGGCGGATGCGCCGCAGCCGATGCCGGTGATGGTGTGGCTGACGGTGATTCATACGGTGTTTGGCGCGATCCTTTTCGCGTTTTCGGTGCTGCTGGTTTTGCTGTGTTTCCGGCTTGTTTCGTGGAGCCGGCAGCAACCTGCCGCGGCGCAATCCTCGTTGGATAAGGGGCCGGTGGCCGTCGGATGAGCACCGTTCGCACCGCGGAGCTGACGCTTTCTTCGCGTGCGAGCGCGTACGTCACGTTGACCAAGCCGGACGTTTCGTTCCTGGTGCTGATGACCACAGCCGCTGGTTATTACATGGGCGTGCGCGGGCCGGTGAACTGGTTGCACATGCTGCATACGGTTTTCGGCACCATGATGATCGCCGCGGGTACTGCCGCGCTCAATCACTACATCGAGCGCGACTCCGATCGCTACATGCGGCGCACGGCGTCGCGGCCACTGCCGAGCGGCATTATGCAGCCGCGCGAGGCGTTGCTGTTTGGGCTGGCGTTGTGCGTTGCGGGCGCCGTGGATTTGTATTTCAGCGCCGGATTGCTGGCTAGCGGGCTGGGCGTGGCTACCTCGCTGAGTTATTTGCTGGCGTATACGCCGCTGAAGCGCAAGACGGTGTGGGCTACCTTTGTGGGTGCGTTTCCGGGGGCCATTCCGCCGATGATTGGCTGGGTGGCGGCGACGGGTTCGCTGGATCGCGGAGCTTGGCTGCTTTTTGCGATTTTGTTTTTGTGGCAGTTTCCACACTTTCACGCGATTGCGTGGATGTATCGCGAGGATTATGCGCGCGCGGGAATCTTGATGCTTCCCGTCGTTGATCCGCAGGGAACGCGAACGTTCCGGCAAATTATTTTGTACGCCGTGGCGCTCGTGGGCGTGAGTCTTTTGCCCGCGATGATGGGGCTGGCGGGGATTTTGTATTTCTTTGGCGCGCTGGTGACCAGCACCGCGCTGGTACAGGTGTGCTTGTGGGCGGCGAGCAATCGCACCAATGCGCGCGCGAAGTGGCTGATGCACGCTACCGTGTTGCATATCCCTGTGCTGCTTGGATTGATGGTGGTCGATAAGATTCCGCGCTGAATGACGGCTTCTCGTAGCGGACTTTCTTGGTTCGCGAGCTTGCCTGAGTGTGCAGGCTAGCAGCAGCGTAGAGAAACAGCAAAGGCGAGCTTAACGCAGAGACACAGAGTACGCAGAGGAATACGGAAAGGACATTTCCTTGCTTTTATTTTCGCAGGCGGCGTTGAATGCTTCGTTGAACGGGCTTAGCGGGTTATTGCTTGTTGGCGGCTATAGCGCGATTCGCGCGCGGAAGATTGAGACGCACAAGAAGTTTATGTTTTCGGCGTTTGTGGTGTCCTGCGTATTTTTGGTTTCCTACTTGATTTATCACTATCGCGTGGGGCATGTGGCGTTTCAGGGTCAGGGGTGGATTCGGCCGGTTTATTTTGTTCTGCTGACGTCGCACACCATTCTCGCAATCACCATCGTGCCGCTCATTCTGATTACTTTGCGCCGGGCCTGGCTGCAGAAATTTGATAAGCACAAGATCATTGCCAAGTGGACTTTGCCGCTGTGGTTTTATGTGTGTGTTACCGGCGTGATTGTGTACCTGATGGTGTACCAGATTTACGTGCCGCGCTGACGTGGCGCTTTTTTGGAGTGCGGCGGCTTGACGCCGCTTTTCCGGTTGCGCCTTCGGCTCGGCTTACAAATAGAGTCTCTCGTCCTGAAAACTGGCTGCATGAATCGGCGTGTTCCGGCTTGATGGATCGTGCGCGAAAGCGGCGTCAAGCCGCCGCACTCCAAAATGGCTACAGGGCGGTGATTATGGCGTCGGTGAAGGCGGCGGTGCCGGTGGTGCCGCCTAGGTCGCGGGTGTGGTGTTGGCCTTCGCGGTAGACCTTGTCGAGGGCGGCTTCGATGCGGCGGGCGGCGCTGCGCTCGCCGAGGTGATCGAGCATCAGGATGCTGCTCATTAGTAACGCGGTGGGATTGGCTAGCCCCTTGCCGGCGATATCTGGGGCGGTGCCGTGGACGGCCTCAAACATGGCGTCTTCGTCGCCCATGTTGGCGCTGGGGACTACGCCGAGGCCGCCGACCAGGCCGGCGCAGAGATCGCTCATCACGTCGCCATACAAATTGGGCAGCAGCAGCATGTCGAATTGCTGCGGATTCAGGACCATTTGCATGCAGGCGTTGTCGACGATCATTTCTTTGTATTCGATTTCTTTGTGATGCTCGGCTACGGCGCGGATGGAATGCAGGAAGAGGCCGTCGGAGAGCTTCATGATGTTGGCTTTGTGGATGGCGTGGATCTTTTTGCGGCCGTATTTGCGGGCGTACTCGAAGGCGAAGCGGGCGATGCGGGTGCTGGCGCGTTCGGTGATGATTTTCAGGCTCTCGACTACGCCGGGAACTACTTCGTGTTCCAGCCCCGAGTAAAGATCTTCGGTGTTTTCGCGGATGAGTACGATGTCGATGTTCTCGAAGCGCGACGGCACGCCTGGTAGATTTTTTACTGGCCTGACGTTGGCGTAGAGGTTCAGGGTGCGGCGCAGGGCTACGTTGACGCTGGGGGCGCCGCCAGCGATGGCGGTGGCCATGGGGCCTTTTAGGGCTACGTGGTTGCGGCGGACGGCTTCGATGGCGGCTTGGTTGATGATTTGGCCTTGGTCCTGGGAGCTGTCGGTGCGGCCTTCGATTTCTTCCCAATCGATGAGGACGCCTGAGGCTTCGAGGATGCGGCGGACTGCGGAGGCTACTTCTGGGCCGATGCCTTCGCCGGCGATTAACGTGACTTTGTGTCTCATAGGGGCATCTTATTGTAGGCGAAGCGATTTTGGTTGTCGAAGGCGGTCGCGGTTGCTTTGGCGAGAATCTCGGTGCGCTGGATAGACATCGTCGCGTTGGGACAAAGGCCGCAGGGCTCAAAGGCGGTCGCCCTGCGCTACAGCTGGGTGATCGTGCGTTGGGTGCGGCGGCAAAAGTGCACAGGCAAGAGTGCCTGTGCTACTTAAGAACTGGGCGTTGAGCATGACGGACCGAGTTTTGCTATACTGAGTGCGTAAGATTGCTTCGCGGCGTTTGGCTGCGAGCGGAGGCCACTAGGAATATGATCAGCTTAACTCCTGTTGCTACGAGCAAGGTGAAGGAAATCATGGGCATGCAGACACCGGTACCGGTGGCGTTGCGCGTCGCGGTGGTGGGCGGCGGGTGCTCGGGTTTTCAATATCACATGGCGTTTGAAAACCAGACTGGCGAAGCCGACGACGTCGCGGAGTTTGACGGTCTGAAGGTCGCCGTGGATCAGATGAGCTCCATGTATCTCGATGGCGTGGAAATCGACTACATCGAGACGGTGGAAGGCGCGGGCTTCAAGTTCAATAATCCGAACGTGAAGAGCACCTGCGGCTGCGGCAGCTCGTTTAGCGTTTAGTTCGGAGAAACTGCGCGCGAAGGGCAGTGGCGGTTTTTTGTGGAGCGCGTGATTATCTCGCGCCGTTTTCGGGACTCTCGAGGCTCTTGAGCGTGTCGTTCAAGAGCCTTTGTTGTGTCGGTGACGCCCTAAAGGGCGTCGCTACGAAGGGCGCGTGTACCCCCCTGGGGTTTTTTGTAAGTGTTCATTCTAAAGGCGGATAAAGTTCTTTGTTTTGATACACTTTTGCAAGTGTTCATTCTGCTGGGCTTAGGGTCACCTCGAGATTAGTAGTTGGTTAACAGATTTTTGTTTGCTGCGGTGCTAGAAAACCTCAATATGGCGCGCATTGCAATGTCCTCACTTCGTTCGTATGCTGTTGGGCAAGCATGAAGATAGCCCTCGCGCAGTTCAATCCCACCATTGGTGATTTCACCGGAAACGCAGCAACGATTTTAAAGCTGGCGACGCAGGCCAAAGAGCGCGGCGCGGACCTGGCGGTGTTTACGGAGCTGTGTTTGTGCGGCTATCCACCGCAGGATTTGCTGGAGCGCCCGGCGTTTGTGGAGCGCAATCGCGACGAATTGCAGAGGCTGGCCAAGGCGGTGCCGCTCCCCTCGATCGTTGGGTTCGCCGGGGCGGTGAAGAATGGGCACGGGAAGTCGGTGGCCAACAAGGCGGCGCTGCTGCGCGACGGCGCGGTGGCGTTCGAGCAAAGCAAGATGCTCTTGCCTACTTACGATGTGTTTGATGAATCGCGGTATTTCCACGCGGCGGAAAAGCAGTGCACGTTTGCATTTGGGCCGGAGATGCTGGGCATTACCATCTGTGAGGATGCCTGGAACGACGAACGTTTTTGGCCCAAGCAGATGTACGAGCGCGATCCGATTACGGAGATCGTGGAAAAGGGAAGCAGCGTCATCATCAATATTTCGGCGTCGCCGTACAATTTGGACAAGCGGGCGCTGCGTTTTGACATGCTGCGGTCGATCGCGCTGCGGCACCGGCGTCCGGTGATTTATGTGAACCAGTTTGGCGGCAACGACAGCCTGGTGTTTGATGGCGCGAGCCTGGCGCTGACCGCGGACGGAAAAGTGGGCGCGCAAGCGCTGGCGTTTGCCGAAGATTTGGTGCTGTTTGATACGGCGACCGGCGCGGGTGAAATCCACGAACAGCCGCGCGAAGAGATTGCTTACGCGTACGCGGCGTTGGTGACCGGGGCGCGCGATTACGTGCGCAAGTGCGGATTCAAGAAGGTTTTGATTGGCCTTAGCGGCGGCATCGATTCGGCGGTGGTGGCGGCGCTGGCCGTAGACGCGCTGGGGGCGGAGAACGTCCTGGGCGTCTCTATGCCTGGGCCATTTTCTTCCGAGGGTAGCAAGACGGATGCGCAGGCGGTGGCCACGCAGTTGGGAATTGAGTGCCTGACGCTGCCCATCAGCGATGTGTATGACGCATACCGCAAAGCGCTGGCGCCGGCGTTTGGCGATCGCGGGCCGGATGTTACGGAAGAGAATTTGCAGGCGCGCGTGCGCGGCAATTATCTGATGGCGCTATCGAATAAATTTGGGTCCATGGTGCTGAGCACGGGAAATAAGTCGGAGCTGGCGGTTGGTTATTGCACGCTGTATGGCGATATGGCCGGCGGATTGGCGGTGATTTCCGACGTGCCGAAGCAGATGGTGTATGAGTTGGCGCGTTGGATCAATCATAAGGGCGGGCATAAGGACGGGCATAAAGACGGGCGCGAAAGGGAAGTCATTCCCCAGGCGACGATCGACAAGCCGCCGTCGGCGGAACTGCGGCCTAACCAGAAGGACGAAGATAGTCTACCTCCCTATCCGGTGCTGGATTGCGTGCTGAAGGCTTATATTGAGGACCTGCTGAGCCCAGAACAGATTGCCCGGAAATATGATTTCGATTTGAAGCTGGTGCGCGATATTGCACAGCTGGTGGATCGCAACGAGTATAAGAGGAAGCAGGCAGCGCCGGGGTTGAAGATTACTTCGAGGGCGTTCGGGTTTGGGCGGCCGTTTCCTATTGCGCAGCGATTTGTGCCTTAAAGACAAAAAGCTTAACGCAGAGTGCGCAGAGACGCAGAGTTCACAGAGAAAAAACTGGAGGGTGGAGTGAACGCATCCTTATATTGGGCTCGGATCATGTGGGTCTATGTGCTGGGCTTCGTGCTGGGTTTGGGATTTATGGGTGAAGCTACGCTTGCGCAGCAGAGCGCGCCTCCTGGCGCGGCTTCGTCGGCGGCCCCGACGCAGACCCCGAAGACGATTGAAGCTTATTTGCGGCACCTGTATGCCTTTGGGCCGGACATCGAAGTGCATGTTAGCGAGCCTAAAGAGACGCCGGTGCCTGGGTTGCTGGTGTGCGAGGTCAAGGTTAAGGTCGAGGGCAACGAAGAGACCGGCAAGTTTTACGTCAGCAAGGATGGCAAGTATCTGTTTCGCGGAGAGCTTTCGGACCTGACTAAGGATCCGCTGGCCGAGAATCGGGCGGCGATGCATACCAAGGATGCGCCGGTGCTCGGTGACGGCAAGGCTACGGTGACCGTGGTGGAGTACTCGGATTTTGAGTGCCCGGTGTGCCGCAGCTTGCATGACGTGATGCGCGGGATGCTGCCGAACTATCCGCAGGTGCGGCTGGTGTTCATGGACTTTCCCCTGGAGCAGATTCATCCCTGGGCAAGGACTGCCGCGCTAGCCGGGCGCTGCGCCTACCAGCAGAACCCGCAGAGCTTCTGGAAGATGTATGACCTGATTTATGACAATCAGGAGCTGATTGCGGCGGGCAACGCTTATCAGAAGATGACCGACTACGCCGGGCAGACTGGGCTTAGCTTGGACACCTTTAAGAGCTGTATGGCTGGGCCGGAGGCGGCTGCGGCGGTGGATGCCAGCATCGCCAACGGGCGCGAGCTGGAGATTGGGAGCACGCCGACTGTTTTTGTGAATGGGCGAAGGATTGTGGGGGCGGATCCACACGCGCTGGAACAGTATATTAAGTATGAATTGGCGCAGGTTAAGTCTGCGAAGTAAATCGCGATTCTAGAAACTGCCCGGCTGAGTGGCGGGCTTCCTCGCTGCATTCTGCTGGATTGTTGCGCCCGTAAAAGCGGCGTCGAGCCGCCGCACTCCAAAAGAAACTGGCGATTTGTGGAAGGGGAGGCGACGGGCTTATTCCACAGGGCGTCCACAGGTGGGATGGGCGGCCTTATTTCTTAGTTAACATAATATTACTTATCAGACTCTTTGTCAAGGACTTTCTTTGGGTGCTGGCTTGGGCTGTGGATATTCTCTTGGTTTGGGATTGGTTCTCTCTTGATTTTGGGGCTGCTCTTTGATTGCTTCCTCTTGCTTTGGTTCTCTCTTGGTTCTTTCTTTGATTTGTTTTTCCGGAGCATTGAAGGCTGGCGCGGGGGGTGCGCCAGCCTTCAATCGCGCGACGGTCGCAGATGCGAATCTGAAGATTCGCCACTACAGAAG
>Ga0209655_10001058_pt1 | contig 10265 bp, 10 predicted proteins | sample BogFormECP03_OM2_FD_188236 | JGI IMG/M metagenome (GOLD analysis project Ga0209655, IMG submission 188236) | Bog forest soil microbial communities from Calvert Island, British Columbia, Canada - ECP03_OM2 (SPAdes) (version 2) | ecosystem: Environmental > Aquatic > Freshwater > Wetlands > Bog ...
CGAACGCAGCCAGATGAACGCCGCGGCTGCGGATTTGCTTGTTGTTAAAGTTTACAAACTTGGCTGGCCGAACCCTAAATCGCGGTCGTCAGCTAAAGTTGCTTCATAGATTGCAGATTCCTGTGCGCGCGCAAATTCGATGCGTGTGAGCGCAGAATACAAGCGCGAAGCTCGCCTAACTTATCCATAAATTGTTCGGATCTAGGGTGTGTGTAACCTTCTCGTCCCCTTCCCAACGTGAGTCATCCACTTGGATCATCGTGTCGTCATCTTCACGAGCATTTACGAAGTAAAATTCTGTCATTTCTGACAATACAAACTAAATTGCGATTCTCCTAACTTGCTTCGCACGGGGTTGAGAAGGCCCGGAAGAGCCCTCCCCATCCCCGGAAAAACGGCGAGGCACCCAATCCCTCTCCGAGAAACTCTTCCGGGCCTTCCTCTCCGTTTCGGCACGTTGAAACGAATTTGTAGCGGCAAGTCATCGCGAAGCGCATTTCGGCATGAGCGAAATTGTGGCGCCGTAAAGAAAGCGAGACGCAGCGGTAATGGTTGGGAATTGTTACTACGAAATCTAACTTCGAGGAGACTGTGAGATGAAGAAATTATTCTTTGTTGCAATCGTTCTGCTTTTCGGAAGCGCTACCTTTGCACAAGATAGCCCCAAAGTGGAAGTTTCCGGGGACTATTCCTACATGCGCTTCAATCCGCAAAACAACAACATTTCCGGACTCGGCGCTTTTTCTCTCAACGGCGGCGGCGGCGCGTTAACTTATTTTCTGACCAACCTGATTGGGATCAAAGCCGAATTCGAGGGGTACGGCAGCACCACCAGAACTTTTCCCGGTGGCGCTCCGGTCTCCGGAAACCTGTTCACATACAACGTAGGTCCTGAGATTAAATTTCGCACCCCGCATTTCGAGCCATTCGCGGAGGCGATGTTCGGCGGCGCGCATTCCAACGCATTCGTAAACATTTGCAATGTGGGCGGCGGTTGCATCGGTTCTCCCTCGAACAATGCGTTTGATTTCATCATTGGTGGGGGCGTCGACATTCCAATCAATAAAATGTTCGCCATCCGTGCAGCGGAGGCCGATTACGTCTTGACGCGTTTCGGCAATTCGTTCACCGGCGGCAACAACAATCAGAGCAATTTCCGGATACAGGCTGGCGTAGTTATCCGGTTCTAGCGGAGCCATAAGCAAGCGTCCTCGACGGGAGCTAAAAGGCTGCGGGCAATCGAACGCAAGAGGCGATTGAGCGCAGTCCTTTTCCCCGTTCCCACTAACACTCGTCTGAGCGCAGACGATTCCCCGGGCCGAACCCCAGCTATTTTGCGCCGGCAGCACGCAATCGCAGATTTTTTATTGGGCGGATATGGATTGCCTGCGAGTCAACCACGACGTGACGGGTACGAACGGCAGGATTTCTGAACGCGCGGCTTACGTCGCAGTCGCATCCGTTGTTCTTGACGAACGAGTTCGGAGTTTTTACCCGATGATCTAGTGTAGAGTTACATTTTCGAGCTGCGAGACAAAGTCATCGAGGAGAGCTGCTATGAACTTCGCATTAATCAAGAGGATAGGCATCGAGCTCGCAGCGATCGTAGCGCTGGCGGTGACTCTGGGGCCGCTCGCGCACGCGCAACAGAAGAAGCCCAACATCTTGGTAATCTTTGGCGACGACATTGGCTACTCCAATATCAGCGCCTACAACATGGGAATGATGGGCTACAAGACGCCGAATATTGATGGCGTTGCGCACCAGGGTGCGATCTTCACCGATTATTACGCGCAACAGAGCTGCACCGCCGGCCGCGCCGCATTTATTACGGGGCAAAGTCCGTTTCGCACAGGGCTGCTGAAAGTCGGACTGCCTGGCGCAGAGCTGGGATTACAGCCGCAGGATCCCACGATTGCTGATCTGCTAAAGGGCCGCGGTTACCTGACCTACCAGAATGGCAAGAATCATCTGGGGGACCGGAACGAATTTCTGCCGACGGTTCACGGATTTGACGAGTTTTTCGGCAACTTCTACCACCTGAATGCGGAAGAGGAGCCGGAGAATGTGGACTATCCGAAGAACCCCGCCTTTATGGCGAAGTTTGGTCCTCGTGGCGTGTACAAGTGCAAGGCGACTGCCGCTGACAATCCTGCGCCGCCCGATCCCCGTTTTGGCGCCTGGGGAAAACAGACTTGCGAAGATACCGGCCCGTTGAGCCAGAAGCGCATGGAGACGGCGGACGAAGAATTTCTAGCAGCCACGCTAGCTGACATGGATAGCGCTGTGAAAGCGGGCAAGCCGTTCTTCATTTGGCATAACACCACGCGCATGCACATCTGGACGCATTTGCAGCCGAAGTACCAAGCAATGGTTGCGGAAAAAGGACTGTATGGCGCCGGCATGACGGAATTCGACGACAACATCGGCGTGTTGCTGAAGAAGCTCGATGATTTGGGCATTGCCGACAACACGATCGTCATTATCACGACGGACAACGGAGCTGAGACTTTTTCCTGGCCGGACGGCGGTACGACTCCCTTTCGCGGCGAGAAGAACACGAATTGGGAAGGCGGCTACCGGGTTCCAATGATCGTTCGCTGGCCCGGCGTTATCAAGCCCGGGACGGTAATCAACGACATTGCCGCGCACGAGGACTGGGCGCCAACTCTGCTCGCAGCCGCCGGTGAACCCAATGTTACTGAGAAGCTGCTCACTGGATACGAGTCAAACGGGAAAACTTTCAAAGTGCATCTGGATGGCTACAACCTGACGGACTTACTGTCGGGCAAAGGCCCGGGACCGCGCAAAGAATTCTTTTATTGGACGGATGACGGAGATTTTGCCGGGCTACGCTACGAAAAATGGAAACTTGTTTTCCTCGAACAGCGCGCGCATGGATTCGACGTCTGGGGCAATCCCTTAATTCCGTTGCGGGTGCCCTTGATCGAAGACCTGCGAGCCGATCCATACGAACGGGCTTCCTACGAAGCTTCGGACTACGACCATTGGATGATTGATCGCGTTTATTTGCTGGTGCCGGCACAGGCGATTGTCGGCAAGTTCCTGATGACGTTCAAAGAATTTCCACCCCGCCAATCGCCGGCTAGCTTCGGCATTGATCAAGTGATGGAGAAGTTGCGGACGGGTGTGCAAGACAACAACTGAAATCTGCCTGGAGACAAAGATTGTGCCGCAGACAGCACACGACTTGTCTGCCAGCTATTTGTGGTGCCGCGCTCGCTGGAACCAAGAACGCCCTGCGACGATTTTCAGACGACGCCCGATAAGTTCAAGGTAATCGCAACCGGGGGGCCGAACCCCAAGCAATCATTGACAGGACGCGTGCGGATATTGTCTTCGCCTCTCCGCACCGGGCTGGCTCAAAGCCACCGAATCTCAGCCCGTCGATCACATCCGATCACCGAGGTACACACGGATGCGGCGATTGGTGCCGCGCCCATTCAGCTCTACTTTGGCAAAGGCAACATGGCTGTCGTGGGGAAGGGATTTGCGGCGTTTCAAAGTCATAACGTCCACGCAAGCGGCTTCGCGGCATGCCTCACCTGGGCCGCAGTGCACATCTAGTTCCTCGCAATATCGAGCTTGCGTTTTAGCGTCTTACTACAATGAGTTTGGACCTAGATGACCGGATAAAAAGGTTTTCGGCTCATCGTGAATTATCCCAAGTCAGAACCTAGTCAGAGGGCGGCGGACCCCGCCAGCAGAGACGGGATTTCGAGCACCTGAGAAATTCAAGGAAATCCAATCCAGCTCAAATCCGAAATTCAAATTCCAAGAAAATCGAAGCGAACGAAACAAGCATCGTGACCGGCTGCTTCCGGCTGGATTCCAGAGGAATTTATAGGCTATTACTTTTCACAGTGTACGATGTGCTCCGGATCGAGTACATATCTTGTGAACCGACTCACGGACGCCGTTTATCTTCTGGGGCGTCGTGCCCATCGCGGTCGGCAAGGGCTTAGCCATGAATGAACCCTCAAGGATTTTGCAAGCGTCAATGTTCGGCGTCATATTTTTATTTCTAAGCGCGTTCGCGTCGCCGCAACGCGCACCCGGTTCAGCTGGTTGGTACACCACCGCGCAAGCAGCAAATGGCGCCAAGAGCTACCAGAAGAACTGCGCCACTTGCCATGGCGTTAAGCTTCTGGGCGGTATGGGTCCGGCGCTGATCGGCAGGCAATTCTGGCTCAATTACGCCGGGAAGAAGGCCTCGACGTTGTGGTCCGATGTGCACACTACGATGCCAATGTCGGCACCTGGCTCCGTTTCAGCCAAGAGATCGGTTGATATCATGGCATTTCTTTTGCAGAAAAACGGCGTACCTGCCGGCAACATACCGCTCGACGACACAGTGGATTTATCCAAGGCGCTTCCAGCGAAATAGTGGATTGCTTCCGAGTGCGCCGAGCTGAGGCGTTCAGGGTGAAGCGCGGACCGCGGACCGCCGATCGGCAGGAGCTGCGATACGCAGGGAGAGTCCGATGCCCCCAGACGACTCGTTCGAGCCGGGCATATCCGAAACGCGAAGACGTGCCGGCTCGCGCCGCATCGTTTGGATTTTTTCGTCGGCCTTAGGTCTGGTGATCGTGGGTATTGTGGCCGTGGCCTTGACCAACCACGCGGTCAACTGGTCGAGCTCAGACAGATTCTGCGGTACGACCTGCCACTCGATGAGCTGGGTTGATGCGGCATATCAACGGGGACCTCATTACATCAACAACGTCGGAGTTCGCGCGAGTTGCGGCGAATGCCACATCCCATATGACTCAGGTCACGCCACCGCATTGGAATATGTGCTGCTGCTTTTGTTTAAGGCCGACCGCGGGGCCAAGGACTTCTGGTACGAGGCGAACAAGAGTATCGCCACGAAAGAGGAATGGGAGAAACGCCGTCCGGCGCTAAGCAGCGAGTTCGAAAGCTATCTAACAAAACACAATTACATTACCTGTCGCGGCTGCCACTCCCTCTCGTCCTTCGGAGGTGCACACAGCCATATGAAGCTGGTCATTCACCAAGGCCTGGTGAATGCGGATGCCTATAATTGTCTGCAGTGCCATGCAAACATCGGCCACGTCTACGAACAACCATCGTCCAAAGTGAACGGCTGGTACACGGTGGAACAGGCGGCGGCCGGCAAGAAACTTTTTGAAGACTCGTGCTCCGGCTGCCACGGCGCGAAACTAGAAGGCGGCGATGGGCCGGCGCTTAGCGGCGTCACCTGGCAACAGAGGTTTGGCGGCGCAAAGCTCTTGACTGTCTGGGGAGAGATCAAGGGTCCGATGGCGGAATATGCCGGTAAAACCTTCACGACTCAGCAGTCTCTCGATATTCTCACGTATTTGCTGCAACAGAACGGCCTTCCCGCTGGGACGCAGCCACTCGCGGACACTCGGGAACTTTCGAACGCCCTTCCTGAAAAGTAGCGGGGCACCTCGAGGACCGTGCGGCGTCACGATATGTTAGCCGCTGGCAAAACGTGTTCGTGCCCCGAGTACCAACTGATCGTCAAAATCCGCCCGCTCGTCCGCTGAGCACCACGCAGTGCCGGTGAGGCATTTCACTTCGAATTTCCGAAGTAGAAGCTTAGCGTCACTCCTCCTACATTCCAGTTTGTGGGATTGCAAGTATCGCAGTGCTCTCGCCTGTAATATGTGTCGATCATGAAAAGACTCTTGTACGGCCAATCGATGCCGCCGGTGTACCACTCTTGATCCCAGGAGTGCTTCGATCCATCGTAAAAAACCTCGGCTGACCCATAGGGAGTAAAACGAAAACCGCGAACCAGGAAATCACGCTCTACCGTCAGCATGTTCCGATAGGTTGTGGAATAAACCCCGTCTATCCAGCGGAGTTCGATCCAGTTCCGGTCGCGCACCAAGAATCTGGCGGTAGGGCGAAAACCAATTGTTCCGTCGAGGGTTACGCGATTCTCGTCCGTCTGCTTTCCTGAATTCGTCGTGTGCAGGAACTCATAGCCGCCTCCAAACAAGAAATACCGCTCTTTGTCGGGGTCAATGTTTGTTAAGTGTTCCCGCAAAATGGGTTTGCCCTGGTAACCAAGTGCCGCCGCCGTGTACCACTGCTGAAAGGGAAAACCGATTCCTTGCTCCGTGCCGGCAAACGTGAGGATTCGCAGGTTCGACGTCATTTGGATATGGAAATCGACTTCCGGCCACGCCTGCGTGTCGGTGCCAGATGTCTGAGACTGGGCATCGGCGACTGAACAGAAAATCAAGAGGAGCGACATTGTCAAAAGGATGCTGAGCAGGCAGCGGTTTTTCATCCGTCCTCGGCGATCTCACGGTCAGCGATTTGGCGCATATCATCGCCAGGTTGCCCGCCACGATTGATTGACCCTGATCAACACTTCATCTTCGTTTGAAACTTTTGCGTCGCAATGGTCCCAGCCAGCAATCTTGCACACGACAGGATTCGCATCCGTCGTATCCGCAGCCTGCGGTGACAACCCGGGACGCAGCGGCGCTTCAGCCGTCGAGGAGAGTGGATACAGGGCCGCAAGCGTTGGAATTGCGGCGAGAAGTGCTGTGCGTTGAATGAAGCTTCTACGGTCGATTGTCATGTTACGGCTCCACGTCATTCTTGAAAAAATCAGTACCGCATCCAGCCAGGAGCGAGAGCGTAGACGCAGTCGCCACCGCCAACGCTCATCGGACCGGATCGTTTTACTGCGCTGCCAAAGCCCTCAACGCCAACCAGCCAAACAAACATCCGAAGGCCAGGTCACCGGCTCCATAGATTGCGTAAAACATTGCGGTAAGGAAAGACTCATGCGCGATCTTCGGGAGGGTATTGCCATGTGCGATAAGCCAAACCAACCATCTGCCTCCGTAGATCATCTTCTCTACAAAAAACACGACCAGGAGCCATGGCACATACGGGTACGACTTCGCGACCGACAGGTATGCAAGTCCCCAAAGCACCACTGCTATCTGTCCGAGCCATGAAAACACGGCCGGATCAAGAGATGTGAGCAATCGGTTCGTGAAGAACTTGGAAAACGACAACATACCTAAGACGTTCCACGCGCCGGCGAGAAGAAAGCCCATGGTGATGATTGGTTCTAGTTGGTTTCCGTTCGGAACCATAAATTACTTCACCTCGTTTGAGGGCCTGCTCCGGTTGCAGTCCTACGGGCCAGCTCGACCGCACGGAGTGTCGGGCGATTCGCGAGGTTGATGCTCGCGAGTTCAAAGGCTCTCCTCGCATCGTTGCCGCTGCCGCAATAAAACTCAGCGCCATGATCCGCAAAGGCGAGTAGATGTTTTTCAAGGAGAGCTTCGAAGCCCGATCGGGAGGTCTGTAACTGAACTTCGGCTTCAGCGAATCTTCCCATTTTGTCGAACACGTCGGCGAGACGCCAATTTACTTCAGGATCACCACTGGAAACTACGGGGAGCAACAGCGATTCCGCGTCCGTGATATTACCGAATTGCAGATAAACCTCTGACAGGTGCACGCGAGCTTTCACGTAGCAGGGCAAATACTCGATCGCTTTTCGATACCACGCGGCAGCGCGGCTCGATTGCGCCTCCGACACAAGTTCACCCCACAGAACGCCCCGCTGAAAGCAAACCCAAGCTACGGCAAATGGCGAAACGTCGGTGTATTCCCTCAGCGCCCGGTCGTAAATTCGATCAGCCTCATCGAAATTGCCTAGATCCGCGAGTAATGAACCCAGCGGCACTAGATCCTCCAAGCGCCCGGACTCGGCTGCCATTCGTTGCCGAACTTCGAGAACAGATTCCAGCTCAGTTCCGCATGCTTGATCAATACTCAGTCTGAGGCGCTGGACATCGGCCGGCATCGCTCCGCGGCCCTCAGCGTGGCTGAGATGATCGCGCGCTTCAGCGAAGCGATGCGCCATCGCCGCGACCTGCGCGTGGATTAGCGCCGTTCGCATTGAACCGGCGCTCACACGATCGAGCTGAGTTACCAGCGCTTCGAGGCGGTCAAGTGCCGTCAGATCGCCAGCATACTGCGCCGTCAACTGCTCTTGTTCGACGATGTATTCGGCAATCCCCGGTCGTTGCGGATCCTGCCAAAACCGGCTCCAGGATTGTTGTCGCGCGCTCGCCAGATTAATCGCAGCGATGTCGCCATCCGTAGCCAGCGGATAGTCCAGCACGTGATCAGGAGCTGCGATCATTTGGAGCCACCGAAGCGAGCTTTCAGGCTTTCGAGACTCGTTCTCAGAAGAGTGGTTACGACCGTTTTTATAACAATGTCTGGCTGGCCATCTGCCCAGTACTGCACTTGCCATTGGACCAGGCTTCCGGTTCCCTTTGGCGCGACGCTCAACGTTCCGGTGTAATCAGTGGCTTGAATACCACCGAGCAGGGTATAGCGATACGACCTTGAGGAATTGTCGATCGCCTCCAGTCGTTCGACGAGACGCTTGCCGTCAATCGTTTCGGTCACGCGTATCTGGCCAACTCCAGTTCCCACGGTGTTGATCTTGGCAATGAGCGGCTCCCACGCGGCGCCAAAATCTCCGATAAGCGCCCAGACTTTATCAGGCGAGGCTGCCAACTCAACGCTGTCAACTGCAGTCTGTATCTGAGTGTTTGGCGAGGCAAGAAAAGGAAACGTGTTGACGCCCGGTTTGGTCGCGCCAGTTGCTCCGCCTTGCAGGAATTCGCGGTCGTTGTTCACCATCCAGGTGAGCATAATGTCGATCACATTGGCATTGACAGTGCGACCGCCCCCGGTTTGGTAAGGCTTTCCATGAAGAGTGCTCTTTTCTATTTCGAAAAAGCTGGTATCGGTGATGGGTTTGGACACATCGAACAATAAGAAATCGTCCAAATAGACGTCGGTGACTGCGGCCAGCGCTTGGGGAGTCCAATCCGCTTTTCCGTCGCGCATATCCCAATTCGTCAGACTGTCTAACAGGCGCTTGCGAAAGACGGGCCGAAACTCCTCCTCAAGCGCAAATGGCGTCATCTGGTTCCAGAGGTCGCGCACATCGTCCGCGTGCTCCATCGCCGGATTGTTGAGGCGCATGTTGGACTGCTCCGGTCTGCCGACCCAATCAAAGCGCGGGGGCTCATGCCCAATCAAACTTCGGGGCTGCGGTATCGCGAAAGTCTCCGCGATCACGCCAAAAAGAGGCCCCTTGTCGGGTTCCAGCACGCGCTTGGTATCGAAGTCTATGACGATCGATAGCACGTTGTCGTGCTCCAGAAGATTGGGAAACTTTTTTAGGACCGCAACCAGCCACGCGAGGTAGAACGGATCTGAGCGCAAGCCTGCGAAGATGCGAAAGACTCCATCAGGAGTTGACGCTCCTTTTTCATCATTCACAACGAAGGTAAGTTCCTGTCCGCCAGGAAAGGTGCAAGTACCCTTTTGCACTGGCTTCGAGCCGTCGGCCCCGCGCTCCAAGGCACTGAACTTGCAATTGAAACGATACTCCTGATCGCTCGGTTTAAATTTAGCAGTTTCGCCAAGCCCCGCCACGGTCATGCGGCGAACCACGATGGAATGGTTGACCACGTTCGAAAAGACCGCACTCACTCCCGCCGAAGGAAAGACATTTGCGACAAGCACCGTGCGGCCAGCGTTTTCCGGGCTGGTGAACGCGAACAGATCCGAAAGATCAATCGATGGATCGCCAATAGACCGCGGTCCGTCAACGTGGTCTGACATGCTTTTCTCCTATCACTATGATGGTCCCGCTCAGTGTTCTGGCTCTTTCGGCTGTTCTCCCCATTTAGCATGGCCCGTGGGCGCTTTTGGTGGACCGCCAAATGGCGTAACCTGGCCTGCCTCTTCGGGAATGGATTTTAGGTATTCGACGATCGCCCAGCGCTCCTCTTCGGTTAGCAGCGGGCCAATGACGCCATTCCCCAGAGGCGCATTCTCGAAAGAGTGGCCTCTGTTCGAACTTCCGATCAACGTTGTGTCAACCATGTAGGTTCCGGATTTTCCTGAGGTATCCACCCCCACCTTCACCGGATCGAAGTCTCTTCCAAGATAGAACTTCTTTGTGCGCTGTGCTGCCGGAACGAGCATCTCGTAAAGATTAGGCACGGACCCGTTATGCATGAAAGGCGGAGTTGCCCACACTCCATCACGGGGTGCCGCTTTGTAGTGGGGTACCGGTGAGGGACGCGGGACAGGAAGTTCCCGATACCCGTGCATTTCGACGGCCTGCTCGGGCGTTTGATCGATCTTACTCAGTGCTGTACGCAGAATCATCATCGAAAGCCCGTAATAGA
>Ga0209655_10001060_pt1 | contig 10260 bp, 10 predicted proteins | sample BogFormECP03_OM2_FD_188236 | JGI IMG/M metagenome (GOLD analysis project Ga0209655, IMG submission 188236) | Bog forest soil microbial communities from Calvert Island, British Columbia, Canada - ECP03_OM2 (SPAdes) (version 2) | ecosystem: Environmental > Aquatic > Freshwater > Wetlands > Bog ...
CAGCTCCCCCAGCGTCTGCTTCTTCTCCACCGGCGACCGCCGCACCAGTTCAATCACTTCCCGCTTCCGCTCCGGCTTCATTCGTCCGTACCGCTTCCGTGCCAGCAGCCCTCATACTGGCTTTTTTTCAGCGTCATGTTGGCCAGGCTCAGATCGGCGACCAGTTGCTTCAGCCGCTGATTGTCCTGCCGCAACTGCTCGACTTCTTCGCGGTTCGCTTCACGCTGGGTGTCCCCGCGCAAGCGCTTTTTGCCCGCTTCCATGAAATCCTTCAGCCACTTGTAATACATGGCCGGATGAATGCCCTCGCGACGGCACAGCTCCGCCACCGAGACTTCTGCGCGTACTCCTTCCAGCAAGATGCGGATCTTCTCTTCGCTGGGAAATCTTCTGCGGCTGGCCTGTTTCGCCCGTCGGATCAAAGCACGCGCCGTATCCCCCGATCGGGTTGCTGTCGTCGAAGACTCGATCTTCGTGGGAACTACGTTGGTGGGTTCGTTCTCTTGGTCGTACATGTTCACCCTTTCCCGCCCGCGCGGGGCGCCGGATCAGACTGCCTCCGCCGCACCCCGTCCGGCCAAACCCAGGCCGGCCAGGGCCCCGCGGCTCCGGCAGTCTGATCCCTGTTGCGAGTGAACTCAGCTTCGAAACTGTAGCTTACCGCTCGTCTGCTCCCACTCCCAGTTCCGCTGCAGGCAAACACACGGTCGTAGATCCAAGGCTAGAGCGCGGACCTATGACTAACCAGCCCGAGGTTTTATACCACGGTGAATGAAAGAGTCTACATCACGTCATTGGACCGGCTTTTTGCGTCAACCCGAGGATGAGCTCTCGGCTATCTGCATCGCAATTAAATCGTCAGAAATAAATCGTTCGTACCGAATAACATCGCAACCCACTCGTCACCCCCTTTTTCTCAATATGCGACAGTTTGCACAACTCCGCCCTCCGGCTATCTGTATGTCGCAGCGGGTGTTGTATGCGCGCAAGCGCCCATCGACGGCATGCAAAACGTACTGCTATCCCCGATGCTAGGTCTCAGGCCATAATCCCACCGCAATCCCACCGCGGTTGAAAGGCGAAACGCTTGAATATCTCGTCCGCAAATTTTCGACTGGCACTCAAAACAGCCCTCGCCGGTTGCCTCGCTATGTATTTTGCCTCGCTCCTGCGCATGCCCCAAGCCTATTGGGCCGCCATCTCTGCGATGATCGTGATGCAGACAAATCTAGGCGCGGCCGTGAAGCAATCCTGGATTCGTTTCGCCGCCACGGCCGTTGGCGCCGCCGTTTCCGTTCCGTTTATGGCAGTCCCGGGACAAAAGCTTTTGGTCTTTGGCGTGGCCGTGTTTGTCACTATCGTTCTGTGCTCAATCTTGCACCTTGAGGACGGAATACGCCTCGCTGCCGTCACCATTGCGATCATCATGCTCGTTCCGAACACCGGGCGCCCGTGGGTACCCGCGCTCAACCGCTTCCTGGAAGTTTCTTTCGGCATTCTCATCGCGCTGGCGGTGGCGGAGTTCGTCTTGCCCTCCACGGCCGTGGAAAGTCTCCGGCATGCGCTCGCCGAAAAATTCTTGCAGCTCGACACCTTTCTCTCGGCGCTGCTGCTGCGGTTTCGCGGCGAGAATGTGGTTGACGTCGAAGCGTTGCGCGCGAGCCTCGCAACTCTGGGGCGTCAAAACACGGACTTCTACGCGCACGGCCGCTATGAACCGGCGCGTTGGTCCGCACGCCGCATAACTCTCGTAAAATTGCTGCAGCACGAAGAGCGCATGTCTCGAGCGGTGGAAACTCTCGACGCCGCATGCGACGGAGCTTTTTGTGGAGGAATTGACCTGCAGTGGGAACCGGAGTTCAGCGAGCTATGCGTTGGAATTTCCGAAGCCCTGCAGCGAATCGCGGAAGGAATCTTGACCCGAAAATTCTGGACGCCCGAATACGATTTCGCAGCCGCGATCCAGGCGCTGGACGCGAGAGCAAACGCAGCGGGCCTCTCGGTCGTACCCGAATGCAGCGCGCCCACTTTTGACGCCACACCTGCCACGCCAACATTAGAAGGCGTTCTGCGCTCCCACACGATCTACTTTGCGTTGGAAGCCCTGGCACGCGAGCTCGCCGCCGCGCAAATCACGGCACGAGAATTACTCACCGAAGGCTCGACCGAATCCCGCGCGAAGTAGGGATCCGCGGCAGGAACTACGGATGCCGCGCCACCCACCAATTTCCACTCGAGTTGCCCCCGATTGTCTCCGTGCTACACTGCGGCGTCTGTCGGAGGAGGGTCCATGCGGCAGCTGATATTACGTTCGGCTTTGCCCGTAACGACTCTGATCTTTGCGTTCTCTTGCGCCAATGCCACTGCGCAAACTCAGCTCCCGATCGAGATGCAGCAGAAGATTGGTAAAGTGGCCCACGACGCGCTCGCCAAGACGGGCGTTCCCAGCGCCTCCGTCGCAATCGTAAAGGACGGGCAGATCGCTTATCTGCATGCCTACGGTAATGCTCGGCTCGATCCTGAAACACCGGCAAAGCCAGAAATGCGTTACAGCATTGGTTCGGTCAGCAAACAGTTCACCACTGCGGCCATCTTGCTTCTACAGGAACAGGGCAAGCTTTGGCTTGACGATAACGTCAGCAAATTTATTCCAGGCCTTACCCGCGGGGACGAAGTAACCATTCGCCAGCTTCTTTCGCACACTTCCGGTTATCAGGACTACTGGCCGCAAGACTATGTAATGCCCATGATGTTGCAGCCGGTTGATGCGCGGAAGATTCTAGACACATGGGCGCGCAAGCCACTCGATTTTGATCCTGGAACAAAGTGGCAGTACAGCAATACGAACTACGTCATTGCCGGCCTGATCGTTGAGAAGGTCAGCGGCGAACCGCTTTTGCAATTTCTGCAGCACGAGATATTTATCCCCCTCAAGATGAAGAGCGTTGCAGACACTGATCAGGCGAAGCTTGGCGACACTGATCCCACCGGCTACATGCGCTATGCCCTGGGACCGCCGCGCCCGGCGCCCAAGGAAGGAAGTGGCTGGCTCTTTGCCGCGGGTGAGCTAGCCATGGCTGCCGAGGACCTGGCGAAGTGGGACATTTCGATCATCGATCAGAAATTACTGAAACCTGCTTCCTATCAGGATTTTGAAACCGAGGTTCTGCTCAAGAATGGATTGGGGACGCGTTATGGGCTCGGCGTGGACGTCAGTTCGCAGCTTGGCCACCGTGCGTTGTCTCATAGCGGTGAGGTTTCAGGCTTCACGTCCGAAAATCTGGTATTTCCAGACGAACGCGTTGCGGTAGTTGTGCTTACAAATCAGGATGCCGCCGACGCCGCAGAAGCAATCGCCATGGGCGTCGCTCCGCTGCTGCTTGCTAGCGATGACCCCGCGACTCCAGAAAAACTTGCGCAAGCCCGCAACATTTTCGAAGGTTTACAGCACGGCGCCATCGATCGCTCGCTTTTCACCGACAACGCCAACTTCTATTTCAATGAACAGGCGCTAAAAGATTTCGCCGGCAGCTTGGGTCCGCTCGGAGTTCCGGAAGAATTCATCCAAACTCGCCAGGCGTTGCGCGGGGGCATGAAGCTACGCGTGTACTCCATCAAGTTTCCAAAAACGAATTTAGAAGCCTGGACCTTCGAAATGCCGGATGGCAAGCTGGAACAGTTCCAGGTCGCAGCCAAGGATTAGAGGAGGCCTCTAATTTCTTCGTTTCTCCGGACGCGCAGAATGTTTGTAGGTCGTGGCTTCAGTTCATTCTGAGAGGCTGCCCGCGGCCCTGCCCAGGCCTGTTGAGTTCCAGAAGCGCGCGCCCCGCTGCACTTACTCTGACGACGCTGCTCCGGCCCGCGTCTTATCTCTCGACAAGTTCGCGATCGTTAGCCTCTTCCCAAACCGGCAGCTTCGGACAGGATGTGCGCCACGCGTCCATCACCTCTTCATAGCTTCTGTCGCGCCTCGCAAGCCATTCCAGCAGGTCCAGAATGAGCGCGTCCACCACCGTGTCATTCATAGAAAGCTCTTTCCGTATGGTACCCGAGTGTCGCTCTCCGCTTCACAGATTTGCTCGCCGCGCTTCCCGCCGCTGCTGCTAAACTCCAGGCTGCTTAAGTTTCCGCCGCGACAAAAACTCGGAACCACAAAAGGGAATTCTCCATGGGCGAACTATTAGACCTGGCAGTCAAAGCGCACGGCGGCCTCGCGCGCTGGAACGAAGTGAAAACGATCAAGGTCGCGGCATCCATTACCGGCGCCATCTGGCACGTGAAAGGCAAACCAGATTATCTCAAGAACGTGATCATAACCGCGGAAACGCGCCAAGAACGCGTCACCCTGGACTTCCCAGGCCAGAACAAGCGCGCCATCTTCCAGCCCGAACGCGTGGTGATCGAAACCGCCGGCGGAACCCTGATCGAAGCTCGCGACGATCCAGAAAAATCTTTCGCAGGCCAGCAAAGAGAAACTCCCTGGGACGACATTCAAGTGGCGTATTTCTGCGGCGAAGCGATGTGGACCTACCTCAACGCTCCGTTCCTCTATACCTACGAAGGTTTCGTCACGGAAGAAATTGCGCCGATCAACGTCGAGAGTTCCACTTGGCGGCGCCTCAAAGTCACTTTCCCCGAAAACGTGAAGAGCCACACCCGCGAACAGATTTCCTGCTTCGCACCCAACGGTCGGTTGTGTCGCCACGATTACACCGTTGACGTTCTCGGCGGCGCCCCTGGCCTCAACTACGCCTTCGACTACCGCAATGTCAACGGCATCGTCATACCCACCAAACGTCGCGTCTTCGCCTACGAAGGTGATTACCAGCCCGTGAAAGAACCTCTGCTCGTTGCCATTGACATGGGCCAGATCACTCTCACGTAACGACACTTCCGTCCGCGCGCCCGCACTCTCTCCACACGAGCACTCCCGCGCATGGCCGCATATAATACGAGTGTGCAGGACGCAAAGCTCATCGTCGTGGGGTCGTGCGCCAGCCGCCCCGAGGCGGAGTTGGTCCGCGGCGCGCTCGAAGAAGCCGGCATTTCGGCCATCATTCAGGGTGACACCGCGGGAGGAATGCGCGAACACCTGGCGTGGTCCGGCGCCGGATTCAAAATCCTGGTGCGCGAGGACGACGCCACGGCGGCGCGTGATTTCCTCGCTGCACTCGCAAAGGGTGCCGCAGACCCCGACGCGGATTCCGGCACTGACCCGGACTCTGTCCCGCCATGGCGCCGCTTCAGCTAGCAGCCCCGAATCTGCAACGCCAACTCGCGTGCGGTTCGGCTTCCGCGCGGAATTCGCTTCACACCGATTTCAACGACGCCATATCAATCGAGAAGCGGTATTTCACGTCGGACTTGAGTAGCCGCTCGTACGCTTCGTTGACCTTTTGAATCGGAATGATCTCCACGTCCGATGTTATATTGTGCTTCCCGCAGAAATCCAGCATCTCCTGCGTTTCAGCGATACCGCCAATCGGCGAACCCGAAAGGCTGCGCCGGCCCATGATCAGCGAAAATACCGAAACGGCTAACGGTTTATCCGGCGCGCCAACCATCACGAAGTGGCCATCGCGTCGTAACATATTGAGGTAAGCGTTTATGTCGTGATTGGCAGAGACGGCGTCGAGAATGAAGTCGAAGCTACTGGCGTGTGTTTGCATCTGGTTCGCATCGGTCGAGATGACCACTTCATCAGCCCCCAGCCGCAACGCGTCGTCCTTCTTCTTCGGCGAAGTCGTGAAGACCACCACGTGAGCCCCCAGCGCGTGCGCGAATTTAACTCCCATGTGACCCAGTCCTCCCAGACCAACCACGCCAACCTTTTTGCCCTTGCCAACCATCCAGTGGCACATCGGCGAGTACGTTGTGATTCCGGCGCAAAGCAAAGGCGCGGCTCCAGCAGGCTGCAAGTTCGCCGGCACGTGCAGCACGAAATGTTCGTCCACCACGATGCTTTCGGAATAACCGCCGTAGGTCACGCCTCCCAGATGTTTATCGGGGAAATTGTAGGTCAAAGTAAAGTTCTGGCAGAACTGCTCCTGCCCCGCCTTGCACTCCGTGCAGGTGCGATCCGAGTCCACCATGCAGCCGACGGCGGCAAGGTCCCCACCCTTGAATTTCTTGACGGCGGAGCCAACCATCGTCACCCGGCCAACGATTTCGTGTCCCGGAACGCAAGGGTACACGGTCGGCATCACGCCGCTCCACTCGTTGCGCACCTGGTGCAGATCGGAATGGCAGATGCCGCAGAACAAAATTTCGATCTGCACGTCGTGTTCCGTCGGGTCGCGCCTCGAGATCTTCGTGGACCCTAGCGGCAGTTTTGCACTGGCAGCAGAATAAGCTTTTGCGTTGTACACAGGATTCTCCTCAACCGGATTCGATTGCGCAGTCATGATTGCAGATTCAGGTTTCGGTTAGTCCCACGGGGATCAGCGCGGGCGAGTTGGCGCGCTCACGCCGGTCATAGTCCAGTCATTTTCTGCAGTGCTTCCGGATATCGCTCGCCTTCCACCGTGATTTTCGCGGCTGCGCTATCGATCTCGCGCAGATCCTCTGGCGTAAGTTTCACGTCGAGCGAGCCGTCGTTCTCATCAAGCCGCGACAACTTGGTCGTTCCCGGGATCGGCGCGATCCATGGCTTCTGCGCTAGCAGCCAGGCGAGCGCAATCTGTGCAGGCGTCGCGTTTTTCTGCTTGCATATTCTGCCCAGCAAAGCTACCACAGCCTGATTCGCCTTCCGCGCCTCCGGCGTAAACCGCGGAATTCGATTGCGGAAATCATTTTTGTCGAATGTAGTGCTCTCGTCGATTTTTCCGGTCAGAAATCCCTTGCCCAGCGGGCTGTACGGCACGAAACCAATTCCCAATTCCTCAAGCGTAGGGATTACTTCTTCCTCTGGCTTCCTCCACCACAGAGAATATTCGCTCTGCAGCGCCGTCACGGGCTGCACCGCATGCGCCCGACGGATCGTCTTCACGCCCGCCTCGGACATTCCGAAGTGCTTCACCTTACCCGCTTGAATCAATTCTTTCACCGCGCCCGCCACATCTTCGATCGGCACATTCGGATCCACGCGATGCTGGTACAACAGGTCAATTACATCGGTCTTCAATCGCTTCAGCGAACCTTCCACGGCCTTTTTAAGATGTTCGGGCCGGCTATTCACGCCCGCCGTTCCCGGCCGCGTGTCGGCACTCACATCGAATCCGAACTTGGTGGCGATCACTACCTGCTTGCGAAACGGCGCAAGCGCTTCCCCCACCAGTTCCTCGTTCGTGAACGGGCCGTACACCTCCGCGGTGTCAAAGAACGTAACGCCGCGCTCCACAGCAGTCCGCAGCAGAGCGGTCATCTCCTGCTTGTCCTTCGGCGGCCCATAAGAAAAGCTCATGCCCATGCAACCGAGCCCCAAAGCCGAAACTTCCAGACCGCTTTTTCCAAGTTTGCGCTTTTGCATTGCGTCTCCTCCCAAACTATCTCTCGCATCCCAAGACTAGAATCAAACTCCCCGTCAACGGTATCCCGATCCTTCCGACTTATTGCCTATTCCTGTCGATTCCCGAAAAAAGATAGGTTATGCTCAGCCGAGCGGTTACCCTGTGATTGCACTTGGGAAGGCCAATATCATGAAAACAGCCAACAAAAACACCACTCCATCGCCAGATCGAACCGGGCAGCTACGCGAATCTCTCGCGCGCAAAATTGCCTCTTTTATCGGACCGCAAGAGAAACTGATAACTGCCGTCCCCGGCCTGCTTCTCAGTCGCAGGACCGCCCCTAGCGCGCCTATTTCGGCGACCTACGAGCCGAGTCTAGCTGTGGTCGCTCAGGGCCGCAAGCGCGCCACCCTCGCCGGAACCACATTTATCTTCGACCAGTCACGCTACCTCCTCACCTCTCTCGATTTGCCCGTCATCTGCAACGTGTTCGAAGCCAGCGAAAGCGTTCCGTATCTTTGCTTCTTTCTCAAGCTCGATATGCAGATCGTCCGAGAACTTCTTAGCCAGGAAGAAATTCAGCCGCCCGCGGCGCCGCCGGATAGTCCCGCCATGGCCACTGGCAAAACTACGGCCGAGCTGCTCGATGCCTGTTGCCGCCTGATAGACCTGCTGAGCAAACCGCAGGACATTCCATTCTTGAGTGACCTGATTCAACGCGAAATCATTTATCGCATCCTCCGCGGAACGGGCGGCGCGCGCCTTCGCTCCATCGCCACGCTCGGAGATCAAAGCCACCGCACGGCAAAAGCAATCGCGTGGGTCAGGATGAACTTCGCCAAGCCGTTGCGCGTCGAAGATCTCGCAAAACTGGCAGGCATGGGCGTCTCCACACTCCACCATCATTTCCGCGCGCTCACAGCCATGAGTCCGCTGCAATATCAAAAGCAACTTCGCTTGCACGCCGCGCGCGAACGCATGCTCATGGACGGTATGGACGCCGCCAGCGCCGCCTTCGAAGTCGGCTACGAAAGCGCGAGCCAATTCAATCGCGAATACAGCCGCCTCTTCGGCCAACCCCCCATGCGCGATATCCGCACCCTCCGCGCGCCCAACGCTCCGCCCCTAGAGCCAATCGGCAATCGCCAAATCGCCGTCTAGTCGAATTGTTCACGCGACTGGGGCAGGCTCGGCTGCGGCGTGAGTTGCGCGGCGCTGGGAGTGCCTCACAGTTTCCTTCCACGTTCGCTAACTCACAAAAGAATGGCGGGCACCGCGCGGGGTCGTTCTCAATTGACAACTGCTGACACCGTCGCACATACTGCATTTTGCGCATGTAGGAAGCAACCGGCACACCGCCGAAGGGCAATGCCCACCTACGATCTCATCGTGGAGGCCTACATGCCCAATCTAGAGAACCTCAAGAAGCAAGCCAAGCTCATATTGCGCTGGCATCGCGAACACCACTATCCCGTCGCCGCGCAAATCCGCCTGCATTTGCCTCGTTTCCTGAATATGCCCGACTCCGAAATTCTTGCGGCGAACTTTAAGCTCAGCGATGCGCAAGAAATGGTCGCAAGACAGCAAGGTTTCGCCAGTTGGCGGGCCTTGAAAGCTGGAGTTTCCGCCACCTCACGCAGCGTGAAATCACGGCCATCCAAAGCAACGATTGTCGGTGCAGAGCCGCAACTGTTCGTCACCGATATCCAGAGGTCATGCGAATTCTTCCGCGAGAAATTGGGCTATTCGTTGGTGTTCAGCTACGGCAAACCTCCCTACTATGCACAAGTGCGGCGCGGCGCGGCGCGTCTCAATCTAAGGTGTGTCGAGCGGCCAGTGATCGAGGCAATCGTCCGTGATCGGGAGGAACTTTTGTCGGCATCCATGACCGTCGCTACAGTGGAGGAGATCAAGCTGCTGTTTCTCGAGTTTCAGTCCGCCGGTGTCGCCTTTCAGCAGACGCTGAAAAAACAGCCCTGGGGCGCCAAAAGTTTCGTAGTCAAGGATCCGGACGGGAATCTGCTGCTCTTTGCCAGCCCCGCAAACTAACAGCTACGAGCCTGGCGTTTCCCATCGGATCCGAATCCCACGCTCCTGCCGAATTAAGATGCAAAATTTGTAGGGAAATTTGTGTGGAAACGTGCGATTGATTCGAAAATCGCGGGCAGCCATTCTCCAAATTATTGAAGAGAATGGCGGGGACGACGGGACTCGAACCCGCGACCTCTGCCGTGACAGGCGACAATTCACCGGCTGGCGCACGCAATATCAGGAGGTTAGGAGTACGGTGGTCGGCAACCGTTGGGGATATCGGACGTGGTCGGGCGGATTTTGTGCAACGATTGTGCAACGACCCTACGCGGAGATTGGAAGCAATACTTTACTTTACGGGTAGCCAGTATATCCCGCTCAGGCAAACATCGTCACCTGTCTGAGGCTGGCCAAGTCCGGTGCTCTCAATGGGTCGACGCAACACTAAGCTAGAACCCACCTGGCATTGAAAACAAATGCCTAAATCGCTTGTTAGGCTTAGACCAGCCGGAACGCTGCCCTGGCTAGGTTTCGGGCGAGCACAGCCAAACAGATGGTTCTCCCGCGCGAGCATTGTCGAATCAATACACTGGATGGTGTTGCATTGACCGGTTGAGCTGGCACCTGGTTAGAGTCGCATAACCGGAAAAGTGCCGTACTAGAACTTCACTTGATAAGGGCTGCGTTAATCAGGGTGCGCCGGGATAAACCGGCATGTTGCAGGGAATGAAAGAGTCCTACAAGAAGGGAGACAGCGACTCCATCTTGGCCCTCAGTCTTG
>Ga0209655_10001061_pt1 | contig 10258 bp, 11 predicted proteins | sample BogFormECP03_OM2_FD_188236 | JGI IMG/M metagenome (GOLD analysis project Ga0209655, IMG submission 188236) | Bog forest soil microbial communities from Calvert Island, British Columbia, Canada - ECP03_OM2 (SPAdes) (version 2) | ecosystem: Environmental > Aquatic > Freshwater > Wetlands > Bog ...
AGGACGCTCAATCAACGACTCCTGCCAAGCCAGAAGAACAGCCGAAAAAAAAGAAGAAGAAACTTGGTCCCGGGGCGTTTGTAGTCGCGCCGCTTCCGATTTCAAGTCCAGCTATCGGTTCGGGAATCGTGCCAGTCCTTGCCTATATATTCCCGCTAAGCATGAAAGATAAAACATCTCCTCCATCCGTTATAGGCGGTGCCGGTCTCTTTACTAACAATGGAAGCAGCGGATTTGCTCTAGGAGGAGATCTCTACCTAAAACATGCTACGTATCGACTCAAGGCCGGTTTCGTGCACGGTAATATTGATTACAACATATACGGCACCGGAGTCGCCTCGAATCTGAAGTTACCTCTCCAACAAACCGGCGAGGCGTTTTTTGTGGAATTTCTGCGCGTTATTGGATGGAAATTCTACTTGGGTCCTCGATTTTTTACCGGACACTCGATTATTACGCTTAACCCAACCAATGTCACCAGCGTTCCGATCCCCCCAGATCTCGGTTTTCACACAACCCTGAGGTCTCTTGGCGCACGGCTGACCCGGGATACTACTGTCAACCGATTTTATCCGACCAATGGAACTTTTTTCACTTTCACATCTGACTTCGTTTCCCAGGCATTGGGCAGCAAGTATACCTTCCAGACTTACAACGCCACGTTCAACCAATACATAAGTTTGACCAAGAATCAGGTTCTAGCCTATAACGGCCTTTTTTGCGCAACTTTCGGGGCGCCCCCGTTCTATGGGAATTGCATATACGGAACCAATAATGAATTGCGGGGATATGTAGCGGGCCGCTACTTCACTCGCTACAGCCTCGCTGCACAATTGGAATATCGCTTGGTTTTGCCCAAGAGGTTTGGGTTAGTCGCGTTCGGCGGACTTGGCGGAGTTATACCTGGAGGTAATCAACTGTTGCAGAGGGTGCAGAGCGATCACTTTTTGCCCGCCGGCGGGGCTGGCCTGAGATTTGAATTGAGCAAGGTGTACCACGTCAATCTTCGTGCCGACATTGCCCAGGGTGTGAACGATCACACGTTTAGCCTGGGCGTTGGCGAGGCGTTTTGACACAACAAAGTTCCATCCCAGGGCTGGAAATTTTTTTCTAGGGGAGCATGGCCGGATTCACAAGGAGTCCCTCGGGTTATCCTCAATCGCTGCGTCTCTCACATTCCCGAATTCTGGAAGAATCATGCCGCCTAAACGAATTCTTCAGCAATCCACAGTGTTTATGGCTCGTAGCATCGATCCGGCAGTATTATCGGCACCGAGCGGCTCGCTTGATCGGCCAGCTGCCAATAAATCGCAAGCCCGGATTTACGGGCGACCCCGTTGCACCGTAGGAGTCAGAACATGATCATTCGAATTCTTGCGTTCCCGTGCACGAGCCGCCTTTTATTCCTAGCATTTGTCGCGGCGTTTCTCTGTTTTTCGGCTCAGGCGAAACGCAAAGACGTGGTGGTTATGAACAACGGAGACCATTTCACAGGCCAAGTGAAGCGGCTGCAAAACGGCTTGTTAATGGTTCAGACAGATTACGTGACGGGACCTATTGCCCTGGATTGGAGTCAAGTGGAATCGGTACAGAGCACAGCGACATTCCAAATCGTGTTGAATAACGGCAAGAGGATAGTGGGCAAATTCGAAAAGGTTTCTAGTGATAAAGCAAAAGAACAAGACCTTCTTATTCACGAAGCCTCTGAGGTAGTTGAAGTCCCGTCGAGTTCAATCGCCAAGATAGACTCTCAAAAGCCCACCTTCTGGCGCCAATTACAAGGAGCCATCGATTTTGGCTATAGCTTCACCAGTGGCAATAGTCAGTCAACGTTTAATGCCGACACAAACGCAGCGTATCGGACCCTAGCATGGGAGGCTGCGACCTCGTTCGATTCGACGTTTGGCGGTCAGTCGGGAGGATCCAAAACAAATCGCGAAGACTTGCAGTCCACATTCGCCAAGTTTCTGAACAGAAATTCATACCTTTTGGCTTTATCTGATTTCCTCCATAGCAGTCAGCAAGATTTGACCTTACGCACTACTCTTGGCGGGGCTTATGGGCGCTACTTGAAACGAACGACGAACAGCAACCTCTCCTGGCTAGGAGGCGTCGTGTACATTCACGAGTCCTTCGACACTTCCGCCGGCCAACCAACAAACCAAAACATCGAAGCTGTTGTCGGATTGCAATACAATTTTGTTCGCTTCAACTTCGGGGATTTCAATTCCCAGGTGCTGACGTTCCCGGGGCTAACGGACGCCGGCCGCGTACGCCTGACGACAAATAATTCACTCACCATCAAACTTAGAAATAACTTCCACCTAGCCTTCACGCTTTGGGACAACTTCGATAGCAGACCACCCACGACCGCAAAACGTAATGAACTGGGGCTGAGCACCGGAATCGGCTGGTCTTTTTAGAAGACTGCGGCGCGCCTTCTACCCCTCTCGTTGCCCCCCATCAGAATGCAACAGGGTTTGGCAAGAGAACGGATCAGTAGGAGAAACCGCATGAGACATGCCACTAAGAGCGTTTTGGGCCTGGTATTCGCCGTTTTGCACACGGGGGTGGGTGCTGGCAGTGGACAAGCCGAGCTCGACCTGGAGATATTCGAGCTACAGGAGTTTTTACCGGGTTGGCAAAATCGTAAGGAGTGGCTCCGCCGGCTAGATTCGAACTTGCAACCCTTGGGTTAAAAAGTGGAATCGTTGTTAACTGGGAGGCGTCTCCACATAAGCTTCTTCTGGCAGCCCGCTTCTTCGCGAGGCGGGTCAATCTCCCGGGCCTCGGCTCCGATTGAGCAGCGGCTCGATCAATGACTTTCGGATTGGGTATGTTCGAACCAGGAGCGATACGGAGAGCAGGTCTCCTTTCGAGTGGTCGGATGTGGGAGTTGCCGAAGGGAAGATGAATAACGACAACGGGATGCCCAACCTGAATATCATTGGTTCCGTCGGTTTGGCCTCCGCCTTCCCTCTCCATTTCGCGCAAAACAGCTTCGTCGTTAGTGACGGTCTTAGCTTCATCCATGGACCTCATACGGTCCGATTGGGAGGGTCACTAACGGGATTGCAGGATAACTTCAGTGAAGTGGGTGACGGGTCCTTTATACAGTTCCTAAGCTGGCCAGATTTTCTACTGGGCCTGAGCGCAGCTGACAATGGCACAGGTTCTTTTAGCAACGTACATGAATCGGCGGACGACTTCGGCCTGTTCGGTCGCGAGTTTAGGGTCTGGCAGGGCTCGGCGTTTGCGCAGGAAGATTATAAGTTCGGTAGTTCGCTGACACTTAATGTGGGACTGCGATACGAGCGGCTGGGGCAATTCGGAGACAGGCTTGGAAGAAATTCAAGTTTCGACATCAGCGCGGCCGATCCAAATCCTCCGCCAAGCGGCAGCGTAGCCGGTTACATTGTTGCCTCCAATTTTTCCGGTACTGTTCCTCCCGGCGTGCTCAGGGCGGACAACACGTTTGGCAATGATGGCGCGGGACAAAACACCTTAGCGCCGCGAATCGGATTTGCGTGGAGTATGTTGCCCAATTCAGAAAGGTTGGTGCTTAGGGGAGGGTTCGGCTTGTATTACTCCCCTCCAACTGGTCAGGCTTTCTTTCAAAACGTCGAGAGCCCTCCGTACGGCACCACGAGAATTACTGTCGGACAGGCAAACGCGGACGCAACGTTTCAAGCGCCTTTCCCGCAGCCCTTCCCCACTCCCGAATCCTTTCCTTTATTCCCGTCATATTCTTCTAGTACCATCACAACTATCTACACCGTTATTTTCTTTCTAGCGCCGGGACGGCGCTAACGATACTGCCAAAACCGGCATCTTAATAGGTCCTTGTCTAGGTCGGCGCCGCGTCGTGGGCGGATCATTGGTGATAAACCGCACGAGCAAAATCAACCGCGGCCCAGCTGATGAAAGCGGCCGCGACCCGGAGGAAGGCGAATTCGAGCCAAGGAAGAAACCTGTACCACCGAATATTATTGTGGCCGAATTCTTTTGCCGGCAAAGTTCTCCTGAATACCGGAAAGACTGCCCAACCGAGCTACATATCGCCCCAATTAACCGTTCCTTCAGCGTAGCCCGAAATGACGAGTCGGACAACATTACTACTGCGCCTGCGATGCAAAGTTGAGAAACATAGAACTCCGTGGATTCACGATTCAGCTCGTCGATTCTTTCGCGTAGTTCCTTGATACTTTCTTCGTTTATCAGAGGCTGGGTATCGGGGCTGACTCAGTCCGCGCAGCGATTTGATAGATCGTGTCCATAATGACCCTCGCAAATCCGCAAGCGAGCGATGCCGCGAGCGGGCAGTCGTTATTGTCGGAATAAGACCAAGAACAGCGCTAAGAGGCCGAGGAGCGAAATCAACGCAGCGAGCACTCTCGCTAGAGAACGACGCCCGCCTGAGTACTCCGCGTTCAGTGCATTCAAGTCCCGCCGATGCTCCAATGTGGCTAGCAGCAACGACACAAGTCCGATCACGATCATGAACAGAGCAAACTGGGTTGGTCCTACTAGCCGATCACTTCTTGGTGAGCCTCCCCTCGACAGTTCAATCTGAAAGAATTTGTAGATCGTGAAGCCGAAAGTGATAAGCGATGTAGCTGTCCTGATCCAAGCCATCAGGGTTCGTTCGTAGGCCAGGCGCGTGCGATCCACCGCAAGCTGAGTGGAGGAGTCGAGCTTTTTTGTGATCAAGTCAGTCTGTTCAGCCATTCAAGAAGTTTCCTTGGTCTGGACTTTGCTGCGACCTGTGCCTGCGCCGGTACCAGCGACGCACGAGCCGGTTGGTCGGCCCCCGTAGCAGAAAATACGAGGGCACAGCCACCATCGTTGCAACGGTCAAGGCCTGCCCCGGATAAATCCAGTGAAAGACGATGATTTGATAGATCGTGTCCATGATGACGGCGGCAGCGAACAGCTTTGCCAAGTGCTTGGCGCCTTCCCGAAGCAATTCGTGGCGGCGAAGTGGATCCGTAAATACGGCCCAGCCATAGGCGGGGCGACCGGCTCGCGCGTCCTCGAGCCCTGCGCGGATCGCCAGGGCGGCAGCAACCATCGGCTGAATGATGAATCGAAAAGAGAGCGGGCCGTAGGCGCGGCCGACGTGCATTTCCCAGACTCGTCTGATGTATTCCCACATGATTTCGAAAGTCCATCCGCGCTCGCGAGAGTTAGGATGTTCTGCGCTTGAAGATTATCGAGAGCAGTTCGTCCTCACCGACAACGTGGGCGACCTCCCTAAAGGAAAAGAACGGTATCAGTACGATGAACACCATAAGTCCGACCAACAAAATTCCCTCCAGGCCGCCACCGCCCAGCGCCGGTATGCTTTGGGCGATCGTCTTGTTGTGAAAAACCCCGGCCAGCACTTCCTCCAAAATGTCACAACACACCAACAGTGCAGAAAAGGCGGCTGACTTAAACAGTATCGCGTACACGAGCGGGCTACTCTTGGGCCGCTCCCCGAAGTGAAAAACCTCCGCAATGAGAATGATCTTGCCGAGTATGAGTGCGTTGATTAGGGCGAAACCAATTCGGTAACCAAATGGGGTGGCCGGGTTCTGTCCTCGCAGGATTGTGAGTTTATGGATTTCAAAAAGGACGAAGAGCACCCAGAGGTATCCTACGATCACCGCGAATTTCTTTGCTTCACTAACAGCCTTCTCTTTCAGTTGTGCTTTTTTTTCATTCATAGTCACAAACGTTGCTCAACGAAACCGGCGCGAGCGCTTCTTGCAGCACTGCACCCCTGGCCGGCGATGCCAACGGTTATGCACTCGCTTTCTGGTTGGCCGAAGTTCGTTCCAATTCTTCGGCCAAGATAGGCACGCCCTTCGCGCACGCCTCAACGCCCATGGAAACGCAAATCTGCAGGACCGTCATGATTTCTTCTGGGGTGGCCCCCGCTTTGAGGGCAGCTTGGATGTGCCTGCGGGTGCCGGGCGCATACATGTGCGTAACGGATGCGTCTAGAGCGATGCTCATCAGCTCCAGGAACCTCGGTGTGAAGAGGCCGCTCTTGTAAAGATTGGCTCCGAAGGCAAAGAATTGATCCGTCCAGAGCGGGGAAAGGTCGTAGAACGAATCCCACGCGGTATTCCATTGACCGATCGCGCGCATCGCATCGCAGGCTGGAGTCTCCGGCTTTGGACCGCCCGCCGGTTTCACGCCCGCGGCCTTCATCTCCTCAAGCAGGATGGGCGCGCCCAAGCTGCACGAATGAACCGCCAGTCCAACGCCACAGTTGAGGACGCCGATGATTTCATCGCGCGTCGCACCCGCGTCGAGCGCAGCGCGAATCTGGCGGCGCGTGGCTGCTTCATTCAGGTTCGTGCAAGCGCAACTCAGTGCGAGGTAGAGCAGCTCTACCTCCTTGCGCGGAAGAACGCCGCTGGTCCAAGGGTTCGTTCCGACCCGCAAGAGCAGTTCCGCCCCTTTGGGATCCCATTCTTTGAGCTTGTCCAAAGATGAGCCCCAAGGATTGGCAACCTGGCCAGTCGCCGAGGCCTTCTTTGTTCCAGTCTTTGTCACCATTTTCGCTTCTCCGTGCGACGCCTTAGTATGGTTCTGGTTTCTGGCGTCCGCGTCTCGCTAAATCGGACAACCAAACGTTTCCTCGATTCAGTTCCGGAACGGCTACTGAGCGGGGCACGAGGCACCGCCCGCGACCCATTCCTTAGAGTCCTGTACGAAGTCCTCATGGCTGATCGGAGGCGTTGTCCTGGCTTCGCCGCGAGGGCGATTGCCGGGGACAAATGCCCAATTTACGTCTGTGTCGTGATCGAAGTGATCTAGCATCTCCGCGAGATCTTTGCCGCCAGTCTTCGACAAGTCCTTCAATCTAGCGCAGACTTCGGGACCGCTCATCGCGACGCCGGGAGTCGACTCGAAGGTCATGCTCAACGGTGCAAGGTGCCAATTCAGCGAACCTGGGATACCGGTGGCGGAATTATTAGTCTCGCCGTGGCAGGCGGAGCAACGAAGGGGCGCCTCGCCGTTGTCGTCAGTCCCCCGAACGACATGATAAATGTGCGGGTAGCTTCTGTCACTCTGACGAGGGAAATCGCTTGTAGTATGGCAGTTCATGCACCTCGGGCTCGTAATTACCGAGTAGATCGTCTGCCACTGCGCTGACCCGCCGGATGTCGGCTGAACGTAGCCCGACGGGGGACCCGTCTTTTCAACGACTGACGTTTTCAAATAGCCCGCAATCATTCGAACATCGTCTTCGGAAAGCAACCCTGGATAGAAGACCGGCATTGGCGGCGGCACGTGCTCAAGAAAGGTCTTCAACTCTTCGGGGTCGCCCAACTGCGTCAGGCGCACCAAAGATGGATACGTGCGGCCTTTGCCGTCTGCTCCGTGGCAACCACCGCAAACCGTCATGAACATCGCTGCACTTGCCGCTGCTCCCGTTGCCTTCATTGGCGGGCGTTCCAGCTTCACAATTTTCGGCGTATCGCTGCCCTGTAAGCCGAGCACGCTTACCTTCAGCGGGCCGCTGACTCCTGCGACGTTCAGACAGATCCCGCCGACGGCTGCCGCGACGTACTGTGTTCCTTCAACTGCATAGCTAATCAATCCGCTGTTTAGCGCTCCACCCGTGTCAATGTGTCGGAGTACGGACCCGTCTTTTGCGTTAAAGGCAAACAGATTGCCGCGAACGTCACCGGCGAACAGGATTCCGCTCTTGGTTGGCACCAAACCCGCGAGCATCTGCCCGTCGGTCTGATATTTCCAGAGCAGCCTTCCCGTCTCACCGTCCATCGCCGTGATCCAGCCTCGTGGTTGCCGATCGTAGGCCGGGGCCACGGCACCATGATAGCTATAGCTCAGCACGGATTGCTTGCGTTCCGGTGACCCCTCGCTGGGCGTGACCTCCGGAGAATCCGGTCTTTTGTAATAGGTGCACCAGTCAACTTCGCCGACATAAAGAGCGCCAATTTCCGGGCTGTAAGCGGCGCCGTTGAATTGCGAGCCGCCTCCTAAGCCAGGGCAGACGAGCGACTGGGTTTCGGGCAATCTTCCGTTGTTCAAAATTGTAGTCGCGGGCCTCCTGAAGACGGCCGTTTTGGTCGCGCGGTCAACTCCAAACAGGTATCCATCTTTGCCGGCGATGGCCATCATGTCTTTGCCGCTGCGGGTCCGGTAAAGAGTCGGGGCTGAGCCAAGATCCCAGTCATGGTCGTCGGGAGATGTAACTTGAAAATACCAATTGAGTCGCCCGGTGGCGGCATTCACTGCGATGACGGAGTTCGTATAGAGGTTATCGCCCGGACGTACACCCAGGTCAAAATCGGGTGCGGGGTTAGCAACGGGACCAAAGAGTTCGCCTGTCCTCGGATCGAGCGAGAAAGTTGTCCAGAAGCCCCCACCCGCTGGCGCTCCGGGGTGCGGCCAGGTTTTCCACGCGGGGTCATCGGGACTCTCCGGGACGGTATGAAAGCGCCAAAGTTCCTTGCCGGTCTTGGCGTCGAGGGCGACCAAGCGACCGTGAATTCCCAGGTCGCTGATGGCTATGCCGATGAAAATTTTGCCTTCCCAGCCGATCGGAGCTGCGACGAACGACTCATTCTTGGCGGGATCGGCACCCACTACGTCCCACAACACCTTGCCCGTCGCGGCATCGAAGGCAATCACGCGACCGTCAGCGGTGCCGCGGAAGATCATCCCGTCGAGGTAACCCGGCCCGCGACTCCCGATGTTTGCAGTCCGACCCAACTCCAGAATATTGCGCCATCGAAGCTCACAGGTTGCAGCATCAATGGCATAGGTGGCGCGCAACGTGGAGACGTAAAGTGTGCGCCCCACCATCAACAGACCGCTGCTGAACCAACTCGGCTCATTCAGTTGAGTCTCGCAGACCTCTTTAAGTGTGCTCACATTCGCTGGGGTAATCTGGTCCAGGTTGACATACCGTTGGCTGGAATAGTCTTTATTGATTGTGATCCAATCCTGCGTCTCCTGGGCCGCAACCGAGGTGCCGAAGCTGCACACAAGAAGAGCAGCTGTGAAACAGACATGCGTGAGATCGCAAGGACGCCAAATCAAACTCTTCCTCCTTTTCCTTTTAACGCTTCAGTCAGGTTCCGGCATTGGGAACGCTGTGGGGTCGTTCTGGTAAATGGCGAAAATGTTGCCCTCCGGATCCTCGACAATGGCGTGCCAGGCGACCTTGGGTACTGCGGCCTTTTCTCGCACCACTTTGCCGCCCATGCTCTGGACGAGGTCAATCGTCTTGTCGATCGAATTCACCGAAACGTAGTGAACCCAACTGCGAGGGCCCGGTATTGGGCGATTGAGCAATCCGCCTCGAATGGCGGCGACTTCGGGAGGGCCGGTCCGAATATGGAAGTAGTCGAGTCCAGCCGCCTTCTCGATCTTCCACCCGAAGAGTTCTTTGTAAAATTCAGCGAGCTTGTCCAGGTCATCGCCGTAGATTTCGAAGTGCGTTACGGTAGAGGTCATGCTTCAATGGCCACCAGGATTTTCCCATCCACAACCTTCACAGGATACGAAGCAACTCCATAGTCAGGAACATGCATGGTGTTGCCAGTCGTCACGTCATACTTCCAGCCGTGCGCGTTGCAGGTGACAATCTTGCCATCCAGCTTGGAGTTCCCTAGAGACATTCCGTGATGCAGGCAGCTGTCATCCATCGCGTAGATGGCTCCATCCACATTGAAAAGCGCTAGTTCTTTCCCGGCGATTGTTACGGTCCTGCCCTTTCCCAGGGGGACGTCTTCTAAGCGGCACGCTTCAATAAACTCCGCCATCTGATTGACCTCGCTCCCTAACGTCGGGTGTAGCTTTCATCTCCTTACCATGGATGGGACTGTGGGCCCCGTCCCGATCAGGTTGGGGCCCTCGGACGTTTTCTTCCCGGACTGTTTAGGGCTGTTTTGCGCGAGCTGCCGCGGCAACCGCCCCCGCAGGAGGCGCCAAGCAGGCGGCAACGGGATGCGAATCGCTTCCGACTACTCCGGCCCGGAGCCTTCCATCCGTCTCCCAGAGTTGGAGGCCAACATTGTAATCAACCGGGTTCGGTGGCATCCCGAGGGCCTTGAGCGTCTCGTCCACACTGTTGTACGTGACGCCGATCTTCATGATCTTGCGCGCTTGTTCCGCCGTGGCCACTCTGCGACCGAACATCTTGCACAAATTGACCGCTCCTTTGATTTGCTGGAGCGAGGTCGAGCGCTCCCGGTTCGCGCCCCAGAGGTTATCCTCGTTGCCCACTCGC
>Ga0209655_10001062_pt1 | contig 10247 bp, 9 predicted proteins | sample BogFormECP03_OM2_FD_188236 | JGI IMG/M metagenome (GOLD analysis project Ga0209655, IMG submission 188236) | Bog forest soil microbial communities from Calvert Island, British Columbia, Canada - ECP03_OM2 (SPAdes) (version 2) | ecosystem: Environmental > Aquatic > Freshwater > Wetlands > Bog ...
TCATTCAACCAAGTCTCTGCTGCGTTCGCCTGTGGTGACCGCGAGATCAAGTTTGCCCAACTCTTGCTTTTGGCTCCGTCAGGTGAAATCAACGCCGTCGGCACGCTGGATTTCGCCCACAATCTCGATTTTCGGCTCCGCGTCCTCAAAAGTGGAGAAGAGGCCCGCGGCGCGCGTTCCTCGGATTATCGGCTCACCGGCCCGCTCTCTGTTCCCGAGCTAACTCGTATCCCGGCACTTGCTTCACACCCTTAGAACAAGAGTAGAAGAATGGGTCCGTTGCGCCGTGCGAAGCAGGAATCTGCGGATTGCATGAACCTACTATTGCCCGTGCGGTTTGGATTTCGCGAGGATATCGTAAACCGGCTTGTTGTCGGCGTAAACGCGCCACTCCTTCACTAAACCATTTTCCACCGCTGCTAGCCAAGCCGCGGATGTCCGCCATTTATTTTCTGGAGGAAGCTTGCCCGCTTCGGCGATGGTGCCGCCTGCGGAGCCGAACACGGCAACTAGGTTCCCGTTTGCAAAAATCTCTTCGTGCGAAACCCAGTAGTCCGGACAAAGTGCGAAATAGCCTCGCCACCCGGCTCGCATTTTCTCGCGACCGTGTACAGAGTTTCCCAGAGAGTCGAAGAACACGTGATCCTCGGTCATTAACTCGGCGAGTTTGTCCGCATCGCGTTGGTTGATGCGGTCCATAAATTGAAGGACGGTCTCAGTGGGACTCATATGAAACGCTCCTCGGCAATTTGTTCAGTCTTTTAGGGATTCCACGGCAGACGTATTGTACAACTTCATCTTAAGCATCGGTTGGTTTGCTACGTCTAAATCACTGTGCTAGCGTTCACCAATGCATCGGAGGGCTAAGCTTACGAGACGCAACGTCCGATATTTTCCGGCCGCCGTCGCGTGCCTCGCGTTGCTCGCGCTGTCCCTGCGTGCGATGCCCTCAAGCCGCGTCCATCTATTCCCGAAGTTCACGCCGGGCCAAACCTTGCGCTACCAGATTGAAACGCGCACCGCCGCGAACAGCAAAATGGAAACGCCTATCGAGAATCCGGAAGCCGCATCGAAATCGAAGGAAACTGTCAGCCTGATCCTGCGGCTTGAAATCCTGAATCCGCTGCCCGGCAACAACGACCCTCCGGGAAGCGTTCGTATTCGCGCCACCTACGAAAAAGCCCGCGCCACATTCGAAAGCGACGCATACGATCCCGGAAGCTCCAATATCCCGGACCAGTACAAAAATCTCGAAGGCCGCTCGCTCGAATACACCATCGAGCCGGACGGCCATCTCGTTCATTTGGCGGGAATCGACGATCTGCTCGCAAATCGATCTGTTGCTGAAAATGTTCACTCCTGGATGAACGGGCTTTCTTCCAGCGCGCGCGTTCCGAAAGAGGGAATTGAGGTTGGACAGAAATGGAGCAGCGAACGCCCGATTGAAGGCGTAGCGCTGGGCGGTCTTATCTGGCGAAACCAGTCCACCTACCTTCGCGACGAGCCGTGCAACTCAACCGATGGTTCGGCGAAAGCCGCTGGTACCGCCGAGGCCGAAAGCGCCAGCGCATCGTGCGCCGTGATCGTCACTCAATTCAAAATCAATCGAAACGGTGACGCCACGCCGGATGACTACGCGCGCCAAGCCTTGGACACCTCCGGCACCTGGACAGGTTCCGGGGGCAGCCTCGAAACGATCTCGCTCTCAAGCGGCATCCTGATCCGTTCAACGCAAACTGCCACGCAAAATATGGACGTCCAAATCGTGAGCACGCGTTCCGGTTCGAAAATGCATTACACCGGGCACGTCGAAAGCCAATCCGAAATCTCGCTTCTTCCTGGGACGCCGCCGTCTGCGCAGGCGCAACCCTAAGTTTTTCTATCGGCGAGCCATTTTGGTCCTCAGCAGCGATTTGGGATTCTTGATATAATCATAGTTTTCAGCACAGCTCATTTTTCGCATCTGAGGGTTTCCTGATGAACTTCAAATTAGCGAGTGACTACGAACCGCGCGGCGACCAGCCCGAAGCCATCGCGCAGCTTATCCACGCCATAAAAGACGGAGAGCGCCAGCAGGTTCTTCTCGGCGTCACCGGTTCGGGAAAAACGTTCACGATGGCCAAAGTGATCGAGGAAATTAATCGGCCCACCATCGTGCTCGCGCATAACAAAACTCTCGCGGCCCAGCTTTTCCACGAATTTCGCTCGTTCTTTCCCAATAACGCCGTCGAATACTTCGTCAGCTACTACGATTATTACCAGCCGGAAGCCTACGTTCCTTCGAGCGATACCTACATCGAAAAAGAATCCACCATCAACGACGAGCTCGACAAGCTGCGCATGAGCGCCACGCGTTCGCTCTTTGAACGCCGCGACGTCATCGTCGTCGCTTCCGTCTCGTGTATTTACGGCCTCGGTTCTCCGGAAGCGTATTACGGAATGATGCAGCTTATCGAAAAGGGCCAATCCATCGCTCGCGAGGCTATTCTGCGCAAGCTGGTCGAAATTCAGTACGAGCGCTCTGAGGATTTAAAGCGCGGCACTTTCCGCGTTCGCGGCGATATGATCGAAATTTATCCGCCTTACGACGATCTCGCCGTGCGCATCGAGCTCTGGGGCAGCGAAATCACAGCGATCCGGAAGATCGATCCTCTCACCGGCGAAATTCGTACGCGGCCTGGCGAAAGCGAAATCAATCGCATCCTGATTTATCCCAAGAGCCACTACGTGCTGCCCGCCGATCAGAAAGAACGCGCGATTCAGAGCATTTACGAGGAGCTCGACTGGTGGAAGGGCGAGCTCGAGCGCCAGGGAAAAATTGTTGAGGCACAGCGCGTGGTTCAGCGCACCCATTTCGATATCGAGATGATGCGCACCATCGGCTATTGCCACGGTATCGAAAATTATTCGCGCCATCTTTCAGGGCGCTTGCCCGGAGAAGCTCCGCCCACGCTCTTCGATTACACGCCGTCCGACTTTTTGCTTTTCATCGACGAGTCACACCAGACCATCCCGCAAATTCGAGGGATGTATCACGGCGACCGTTCGCGCAAGCAGACGCTCGTTAATTACGGCTTCCGTATGCCCTCCGCGCTCGACAACCGGCCGCTCAACTTTGAAGAATTCGAGCATCGCGTGAATCAAGCCGTTTACGTCTCCGCCACTCCAGGTCCCTACGAGCTGACAAAATCTGGCGGTGTCGTAGTCGAACAAGTGCTTCGCCCGACCGGCCTTGTCGATCCTCAAGTGGAAGTCCGCCCCGTAAAAGGACAGGTGGACGATCTGCTCGAACAAATTCGGATTCGAGCAGGCCGCAACGAGCGCGTTCTCGTCACCACTCTCACAAAGCGCATGGCCGAAGACCTGGCCGAATATTTCACCGAGGTTGGCGTGAAATGCCGCTATCTGCACTCGGAAATCGAAACGCTCGAGCGCGTTCGCATCCTGCGCGATCTGCGCCGCGGAGAATTTGATGTCTTAATCGGCATCAACCTGCTGCGCGAGGGCCTGGATTTGCCGGAAGTTTCGCTCTGCGCCATTCTCGATGCGGATAAGGAAGGTTTTCTTCGCAGCACCACGTCTTTGATCCAAACGATTGGCCGTTGCGCGCGCCACCTCGAGGCCCGCGCGATTTTGTACGCCGATACGATGACGGACTCCATGCGCCAGGCCATCGGCGAAACGGATCGCCGGCGCGCAAAACAGGAAGCCTACAATCGCGAGCACAACATCACGCCGCAATCGATCATAAAATCGGTCGATATGCAGCTCGCCAGAATTGTCGAAGCGGACTACATTACGGTGCCTTTGGATGACGTGATAATTGGAGATGTTTCCACGGAAGCGGAGTTGGTCCACGCCATCGCCCAGCTCGAAACGCAAATGCGCGAAGCCGCGAAAAACTTCGAGTTCGAGCGCGCAGCCGCGCTACGCGATCGCATTCGCGCGCTCAAACAACGCGACCTCGGCGCCATTTTCTCTGCACCGGTGAACGTGGAAGTGGCATCATTATGCATGCCGGTTGAAACGACGCTGGAAGCGGGAAGCCCGTCTTCGTCGACTCAGGACCAGCCCCCGAGCCGGACCAAAAAACGTGCCGCAAAAAAATCCACCTAATCGAGGTCATTTGCCTTCATCACAAAAAAGTCGGTTGAGCGTTTGTTCCTCGCCGTTTTTCGTTCTCGTTGCGTTTCTGGCGATTTCACCCGCAGTTCGATGCCAGACTCCGCCATCCCAACAGGTAAGTCTCCAAGGCGGCGACAATGAGTTCGGCGTTTGGGCCTCCTATGCCCCGGGTTCGCCTCACGTCATTGGCGTCACTAGCCCGCGTCAGTTCGCGGTTCTTGGATTTCGCTACGGCCGGCTGCTGGTTGACAAGCCCAAATGGTCCCTCGAATACACAGTGGATGTAAGTCCGGTCGAGATCATGCTGCAGCCGAAGATTCTAGGGAGCTTCAAGAACTCTGCCGGTAATGTGATTTATGTCACTGGCTCGCGCGAGGTAGTCTACGGCGGCGGTGTGAATCCCATCGGCTTGAAAGTCAACTTTTTCCGCCACCGCAAGTTTCAACCGTTCGTTGCGTCAACTGCGGGATTCGTCGCGTCCCTGCGCCCGATTCCGGTCGACATCCACGGTGAGGAGCAGTTCAATTTCACATTCGACTTCCAATTGGGATTCCAGCTCTACAATTCCTCCCGGAAACGCGCCTGGATGTTCGGCTACAAGTATCAGCACATCTCCAACGCTTACCGCGGCCAGATAAATCCCGGCGTGGATCTGAACACCATTTTTGTGGGCTATTCGTTTTACAAATAAAAGCGATCCGTCGACTCTGTATCGCGCGGTAACTGGATCTACACCACTCCGCGTTTCAGTTCTTTCAGCGGATAAAACGTCCCGCGCCACGTAATCCCGCCGCTCCACAACGTAACGATTGTCGAACGCACCAGCATCCAAACGAAAATCAGCGCGCCAATGGGAAACGTAAGCGCATATACCGGCGAAGCTCGCAATTCAACGCACACGCCGATATCGAGAATGATCGCCAATCCCACCGCGATTCCGGCGAATAAAAGCGCCCACCCGTGAACGAACGGCAATGCCACCCAGGGAAAAATGCACATTGCGATCAGCCCGAAAATCTGCGTGCCGACCATCCAAAGAGAAAATCCGGCAAACGCGAAAAAGTTTTTCGTCGTCCCGCGAATGATATTTCTTACGCCGCTATGCCAGTGGACGCTCACATCATCGCCGGCCCTGGCCATCGCCGACCGAAATCCCGCCTGTTTCACCAGCTTGCCGAGCTTCATATCGTCCACCACTTCCATCGCCAGCCGGCGGTGCGTGCCGATCGCTTCGTACGCGCTCCGGCGTATCAGTTGAAACATGCCAACGCCGGCGAACGCGCGCGAACGCGGATCGTTCACTCTCCACGGGCGGACGCTCATCAGAAAGGCCAATCCGAAAAACGTCAGCGCGATTTTTTCGCCGAACGTGAACATTTCGGTGCGGCCGGATAACGTCAAATGGTCCCAGCCCTGCTTTTCGGCGAGCGAAATGGCCCTCCGCAGCAAGCTGGGAGCAAATTGGACATCCGCGTCCGTAAAGATCAGCCATTCTCCGCTGGACTGCTCGTATGCTTTTTGCAGCGCGTGGGGCTTGCCAAGCCACCCTGCGGGGAGTTCTTTCACGGAGACAACTTTCAAGTGCGGATTTTGCTGCCCCGCGTGCTCCAGAATTTCCTCGGTGGCATCCTCGGACCGGTCATTTACTGCCACAACTTCGTAACGCGGATAATCCACCGCCAGAAGAGTCTTCAGCGCAGCGGGTAATTTGTCAGCTTCATCGCGCGCCGCGAAAAGAATGGAAATGCTGGGGCAATCAGGGTCGCTAAGCGGTGCAGCGTCTCCCAGTGACGCAAGCGCGGGGACACCTCGCGCCGCGTCGATCGTCCCATAAATCCACAACAGAGCGACTGCTCCCAGCGCAATGATCCAAAATAAATGCAGGTACAATTTCCCTCACCAGAAAAAGTCACTAACAAGTTATGCTATCACGTGCCATGAAGCGCTCTCTTTCCATCGTCGGCGCAGGGCGCGTGGGCCGAACGTTAGGAAAGCGTCTTCACCGTCTCGGCTGGCGCATTGGCGCTGTGGTCACGCGTTCTGCGGCGACGTCGCGCGTTGCGGTGCGGGAAATTGGAGCGGGGAAACCGTATTCGCGGCTGGTGCCGGAGATTTTTGATTCTAATGTGATTCTCCTTACCACTCCCGACGGCGCGCTCGGCAGAGTTGCCGGTGCGCTCGCCAAGTTTGACGAAATGAAACTACGCGGTAAGATTGTTTTGCATACCAGCGGCGCGCTTGACCGCACTGTTCTCGCACCGCTCGCCCGCCGCGGCGCTTCCACCGGCTCAATTCATCCCATGCAGACTTTCACGGGCCGCGGAACGCCAAAGCTGGAGAAAGTGATCTTTGCAGTGGAAGGTGATCGCGGCGCAGCGATGGTCGCGCGCACGATTGCACGCTCTCTCGGCGGTCTGCCGGTCACGATCAATAGCAAAAATAAACCCGCGTACCACGCGGCGGGCGCGTTGGTTGCCGGGCACGGCCTGGGATTGATTGAAGCCGCAACGCAAGTGTTGCTGAAGCTCGGTTTCAGGCGTCGCGACGCCATGCGGGCGTTGCTGCCGTTGATGCGCCAAATGTTGGACAATTTCGAGCGGTTCGGCCCACAAGCATCTTGGACTGGCCCGGTCTCACGCGGAGATTTCGCAACCGTAGCAAAGCACACGAAGGCGCTGCGGAGTTATCCGAGCGAGTTTAATGACGCGCATGCAGCTCTAGCGCTGCTCGCCAGCCGGGTTCTGTCGAAGAATTCCGCCGCCGCGTCGAAGCAGTTGAAGCACGCACTAAGAAAATCCACGGGAGGCAAAAGTTGAAGAAGCTGCACATTCCGGTCGAGCACACAAAACTCGCCAACGGCCTGCGAGTCGTCGTCTCGCCCGACCATTCCGCGCCTTTCGTCACCGTCGGCGTTTACTACCAGATCGGCTTCCGTCTCGAGCCGCGCGGCCGCAGCGGTTTCGCGCATCTCTTTGAGCACATGATGTTCCAAGGCTCGGAAAACGCCGGCAAGATGGAACACATTCGCCTGATCAACGCTTCCGGCGGCCTGCTGAACGGCACTACGAATTACGACATCACCAATTATTTTGAATCCGTGCCGTCCAATGCGCTGGAGCGCATGCTCTGGCTCGAAGCCGACAGAATGCGCTCTCTGAAAGTGGACGACGAAAATCTGCGCAATCAGCGCGACGTGGTGAAAGAAGAGGTTCGCGTCAACGTGATGAATCAGCCGTACGGCGGATTTCCTTGGCTCGACTTGCCGCCCGTCGCCTTCCGCAATTGGCCCAACGCGCACAATTTTTATGGCGATTTCAACGATCTCGACGCCGCGACGCTCGACGATGTGCAGGCTTTTTTCCGCACCTATTACTCGCCGAATAATGCCGTCCTCCTGATGCTGGGTGATCTCGAACCCTCCGAGGCGTTTACATTCGCGAAGCGCTACTTTGACGACATTCCAGCGCATGCGCTGCCTCCGCATGCCGACGTGAGCGAGCCGCCGCAAACTGAAGAACGCCGCGGCGAAGTGGAAGAAAAATTTGGGACGCTTCCTGCTCTGGCCATCGGCTACACCGTTCCGCCGCGCACTGCGAAAGACTGGTACGCCATGGCGATTCTGGACCGTGTTTTGCATGGCGGGCGAGCTGGACGCATCCACCGCCAGCTCGTTTTCGAAAAGCAAATTGCGATAGGGACGGAGGGAGGAGTGGACGTTTTCGACGCCAACGGCCCTACGCAAATGGTCACGCAGATTTATCACCGCCCGGAGTTTACTTCCGACGCCACAATTGCGGCGTACGATGAAGTGATCCGGGAAGTGCAGGAGAAAGAAATCAGCGAAGACGAACTCGCGCCGGTGAAAGTAAAATTTCGGGCCGATTATTATTCGATGCTCGAAGGGGGCATGGGCTCTCACATGCCGCGCTTCGGCCTGATGCATTATCTCGCTTGCTTTACGCTGTTCGACGGCGACCCGGATCGCATCAATACCGTGCTCGACGGCTTCATGGCGGTAACGCCTGCTGAAGTCCAGGCCGCGGCGAAGAAATATCTGGTTCCGCGAAATCGTGCCATTGTGGCGCGGCGTCCCGTGAACGCGGGAGAAGCTCGATGACCACGCCGATTGTCGCAACGAAGCCGCAGCATTCCTCGCCGCCGGCCCTGGGGCCGGAACGCCCGGTCGCTTGGCCCAAGCGCACCGTTCGCACTCTCGCGAACGGTATGCAAGTGGTGCTCGTGGAGGCTCGCACGTTCCCCAAGATTTCCGCGCAGCTTTTCTTCCGCAGCGGAAATGCCAGTGTCGCCCATACCACGCCGGGATTGGCGGAGATGACCGCTTCCGTCGCGCGTACCGGCACTGCCACGCGGCCTCTGCGCCGCATAGAAGAAGATCTTCGGCGCATGGGTGCGGATTTGGCTGCAGTCGCCGGCGCCGATTCGAGCGCCATCGGCATTTCGGGTGTGGCTGAATTTTCCGAAGGATTGCTCGAAATGCTCGCGGACCTTGCGCGCAACGCATCTTTTCCCGAAGAGGAGTTTGAACGCGAGCGGCGTCAGAGAATCGAGGGCCTTCGCATCCAGCGCACCACTCCCGATTTTCTTGCCACTGAACGCTTGCGCCGCGTGCTCTTCGGCAAACATCCTTACGCGATCGTCGCGCCCAAGGAAGAGCAAGTCGCAGCCTATCGACGGAATCAGCTCGAAGAGTTTTATCGTCAGAATTATGCGCCGGCGAACGCGCTGCTGATTTTAGTGGGTGACTTTTCAAGCGAGCCGATGCTTGCACAAGTGGAAAAAATATTCGGCGCCTGGAAGGCTCCCGCGCCTGCGCAGCAGAAATCGCCTGGACCGCCGCGCCACTCCGGACGCCAGGTTCATCTCGTTCATCTTCCCGGCTCAGTGCAGACGCAGGTGCTGGTAGGCAATCTCGCGATCACGCGCGGCGATCCCGATTGGTACCGCCTGGTTCTCGCCAATTCGATTTACGGCGGCGCATTTCATTCCCGATTGGTGATGAACATTCGCGAGCAAAAAGGCTACACCTACAGCCCTCGCAGCGGGATCAGTGCGTTGCGCGAATTTGGTTACTTCACCGTGCACGCCGCTGTGCGCAATGAAGTCACCGCTGCCACCTTGACGGAAATGTTTTACGAAATGGACCGCATACGCTCGCTGCCGGTCACCGCGCAAGAGCTCGAAAGCGCACGCAGCTATCTGAGCGGCGTTTTTTCGCTGGGCGTTGCCACGCAAGAAGGAGCTCTCTCGCAGCTTTCCACCGTTTACCTTGACCGCTTGCCCGAGGATTACCTGGAAACCTACCGCGCCCGTATTCACGCGCTCACAGCGGAAGACATTCTCGCCGCCGCGCGCCGCCATTTCGATTCTGCCAACGAGCAAATCGTTCTGGTCGGCGACCGAGCCCAAATCTCCGAGCAAGCTGCGCTTTTCGGGCCGATCACTCAGTATGACGCGCAGGGAAATCGCGTTTGATATGCGTGATTCGTCAGCTTGCTTTCTCGTTTGCGGTTGGCGGTAACCGATTCTCGCGTCATGGATAAAATAATTCGGATTAGACGCGCACTGCGCGGTCTCTCGATTGTGCTGATGCTTTTCGCCGCATCTGAGGTTCGCGCGGACACCAAGAATCCTCCCGCACATCCGATTGATCTGAACACCGCGACGGCGGAACAGCTCCAGCAAGTACCGGGAATTGGTCCTAGCACCGCGAGAGCGATTGTTAATTTTCGCCAGAAGAGTGGCCCCTTTCGAAAAATCGAAGACTTGCTTGCAATCAAAGGTGTCTCGAAAGCTCGGCTGGAGAAAATGCGTCCGTATCTCACGCTCAGTCCGGCTGCGCAAAAAGCGCCGTAGCTTCTCGGCTGACTTTGTGCGCGCGTTCCAGCAGGCCTTGCGGCAGGCGGAAATTGACGCTGCGGCGAGCGCGGCATACGATGTACTCGAATTTAGCGAGCAGAAAACATTGGGGGCGAATCAGATGAAAACGTTGCGCGTTTCAATTTTCGGAACCATGGCGGTGGCGACCGGTGCGCTGGCAATTCTGGCGACGTCCGCGACTATCAACGTCGCGAAGGCGCACGCGGCGGAGCGGCGCGTGGCGG
>Ga0209655_10001063_pt1 | contig 10245 bp, 8 predicted proteins | sample BogFormECP03_OM2_FD_188236 | JGI IMG/M metagenome (GOLD analysis project Ga0209655, IMG submission 188236) | Bog forest soil microbial communities from Calvert Island, British Columbia, Canada - ECP03_OM2 (SPAdes) (version 2) | ecosystem: Environmental > Aquatic > Freshwater > Wetlands > Bog ...
GAGAAGTTCAAAAGCCCCAGGCGCAACGACGGCGTCGGCCTGGGCGGACGCACCCGGATGCCCCCGCTCCTCCTCGGAACCCCAGGACTTGTGACTCTGTACGCGGCCTGTTTTACGAGTTCTCAGAGATCCCCCGCCGCATATTTAACCCAGCCATCCATCAGGCCTCCAGCCGCCAGACTCTATTTTAGTACCATCGACTAAACATTACTTTCGCGGTATCCAGGACACGGGTAGTTCGCACAGTCCCTAAGCGCAGGGCTGGCTCTCCTGAGTCCGCCGTAAGCCTGCCCCGAGCCCGCCTGGGCGGGCCGAAGGGACTTGCCCTGAGCAACTCGACGGGTGCGGGCTGATGATTCAGCCCGCAGTAGAAAAGGAGCATCACTGAAGTGCCTGGCCCAAACGCCAGCTACGTCGGCTTTGCCGTCCCACCGGGCGGTTCGGCAACGCCTCAACACGAAAAAATACGCCTCCGGAAGACGCAAAAGCGCGGCGGGCTACCCCCCGAAAGTGTAGCGATTAGAAACAGACCCGATCGTTTGTTTTCAGCAACTTACGGCGAATTTTAATCTCACCATGTAGCGATTAAAAATTTTGCCGGGCGAATCAAAATCGAAAGGAGGCGATTACCAGCGAGCAAATTGCAAGCCAGGAAGCGGCGCTGGGCGCTCGGGGACCGGCTACGGTGGGAACCCGTCGGCCATCCACTTGGCGAAAAGTTCAATGCGAGCTTGCGGCCAAGGTCCTTCTCCCTTTGGCGGAGGCGGCGGCATCACCGCGCCGCCGATTGCCCGGATGCGATCGTAGATTTCGGCGGCGTGCTTTTTGACGTCATCGTAACTCGCCAGGTTGAACGCCGGGCTCATGCCCTTGATGTCTCGATCCGTAAAGAGCGGGCGAATGTCCTTTTGAAAACTGGTCGTTATCGTCATTGCGCCTCACAGGCAATGGATTATGCGGATGTCGCGTGGAATTTTCGTTTTGTGCTTCCGCTTGCGCCCAAAGACTAGCCCTCTTGCCCCGTTCTGTCTATCGCAAACGGGGTTAAGTAGCGCCGGCGCTAGTTGGCAAACCTTCGGGCGCTCTTCGACATCCCATTTGTGCCAGAGCGGAGGGATTTCTTCGCTGCCGGCCGCGGTGCAACGGTGTGGCCGCGAATTCATAAATCATACGGAGGACTCCTAGATGCGAACGATGGCAAGAACAACTGCGAGAACGATCGGGAAATTTTTCCTGCTGGCGGCCCTGGTGCTTTGCACTTCTCTGACCGCGAAGGCGCAAATCGAGCCTCATGTCGATGTCTTCGGGGGCTATTCCTACATGCGCTTCAATCCGCAGTTTAATGGCAGCGACGTAAATCTGAATGGATGGAATGCGGCGGTTAATTTCAAGTTTTATCGCGGGCTGGGAATCGTGGGGGATTTCGCGGGTGATTACGGCTCGCCACAGGGCGTGAGCGGCAACGTGACTACTTACTTGTTCGGGCCGCAAGTTTCGCTGCCGGCGCCGGTGTCACCGTTTGCCCACGTCCTCTTCGGCGGGGCGCACATCAACATCGAAGGCGCCACCGATAATTCCTTTGCCATGGGATTCGGAGGCGGCATCGACATTCATGCGGGGCACAATCTTGCCTTCCGGGTGATCGAGATTGACGACATCTATACGCAATTCGGGGGCTTCCATCAGAATAGTCCGCGCGTGTCGGCGGGAATCGTTCTGCGATTTTAAAGGTTGCGGAAAAAATCAAAAACGCTGTCATTCCGAGGAGTGAAGCGACGAGGAATCCCTCTTTTTGCGAGCATTTAAACCAAGATTTAAACCAAGAGGGATCCCTCGCTTCGCTCGGGATGACCGCGTAATTCAGATTTCAGACGCGCTGAAATTTACGCGCCGAGCCAGCGGCCTATCGGTTGGCAACTTTCGATGTTGTCGCAGAGGACTTTAATTGTTGCGGTAATCGGTATCGCCAAAATCAATCCTGCGGCGCCCCAGATCCAGCCCCAAAAAAGCAGCGCCACCGTCACCGCCAGCGCATTGAGGTGCACGCGCTTTCCGACCATCGCCGGAAACAGCAAATTCGCGGTGATCAAATGCAGGAACATCAGCATCGCGTAGATGCCCAGAAATGGGCCGATGGTGTGGAATTTGTCCAAGCCAACCAGCGTCGGCGGAATGAACGACATCACCACGCCAAGATAAGGCACCAGATTCAAAATGCCGGCGACGAGGCCGGTTAGGAATGAGTAGTCCAGCCCGATGGCCCAGAAAAAAAGCCAACTGGTGAGAACTAGAGTGATGGCCACCATGGAAGTGCCCACTACGTAACTGCGCAACACCGAACTGACGTCGGTGAGCGTTTGTTTAACCTGTGTCCGTTGCGTCGCGGGAAATAATTGCATGGTGGCATGCCACACCTGGCGTTTTGCCGCGAGCATGAAGAAAAGCAGGAAGGGAATAAATGTCGCGCCGAGAACCACCTCATACAGCCCGCTCAGCTTGGATACCACTACGTTGCGGAACGGATGCGATTCCGTGACTTGCAGAACTTTCGCGCCGGGACTGTCGCCCGGGCCGATTTCGGAAACGTGCGCTTCGATTCCTTCGAGGCGCGTTTCTACCGCGGTGGTGACTTTGTGCAACGGCACGCTGAACTTCGGCCAATTTGCGGAAAAACTATCGATCTTGCTGACCAGCACCCAGCCCACCGCTACGAAAATGCCGATCACGAACATCACCACCATAAATGAGCCCAGCGCCCGCGGGATATGCCAATCCTCGAGCCAGGTAACTAGCGGATCGAGGAAATAGGCGAGCAGCACGGCGACGAGGAGCGTCACCACCACGCTCGAAGCGAAGTGCAGGAAGGCGATCACGATTCCGGCAGCAATAATCCGCGCGCTTGCGGAATTCGGCAGGCGAAAAGTCGCGTTCGCTACGGACACGATGGGTGTCTGAGTCTCCATGTTGGCTGCACTACGATAGCATAGTCCGCGGCCGGCGCTGGATTCCAGGCGCTGCGGCGTTACAAATTCGACTACAGCGCGCGCGGCGCCGCATTGACGCGCTTGACGCTGTGCTAGACTCGAAATTCATCGCGAGCTTCCCGCGAAATCGCACTCCATGGGCAAACAGCTTTTTGGCACGGACGGAATCCGAGGTGTGCCGGGCGAATTTCCGCTCGATGACGACACGCTCGTTCGCGTCGGCGCGGCGCTGGGACATTATTTGCACGGTGCGCGCGCGGCGGCGGCCGGCGATGCGCGCAAGCCTGTGCTGATCGGCCGCGATACGCGTGAATCGGGGCCGCATATTGAAGAATGTATCGCGCGAGGGCTCGCGGCTGCTGGCACGCAGGCGGTTTCTACCGGCGTGCTCACTACTCCGGGCGTTGCGTGGCTGGTGCGCAATGAGGGATTCGCAGCGGGAGTCGTGATTTCGGCTTCGCACAATCCGTATCACGATAATGGCGTGAAGCTGGTTTCCTCGAGCGGCATGAAATTCCCCGATGCGACTGAGGCGGAAATCGAGCAGGAAATTCTTTCGCCTGAGACGCGCGCGCCGATGACTGCTTCGGCGCGCATCGAGAGCGATCCGAAGCTTGAGGAAGATTATCTGGCTTCGTTGCGGGCCTTGGTTCCTGCGGGCGTGAAGCTTGCTGGAATGAAGATTGTGCTCGATTGCGCTAATGGAGCGGCCAGCGGTTTGGCGCCGCGGCTGTTTCGCTCGCTCGGTGCGGACGTGCTGGCTATGAACGATCGCCCCGATGGACGCAATATCAACGCGGGCTGCGGCTCGCTGCATCCCGAAGTGATGCAGAAAAAAGTGGTGGAGACGCGCGCTGCACTGGGCGTGGCTTTTGATGGCGATGCGGATCGGGCTATTTTTTCCAGTGCCAGCGGAAAATTGGTGGATGGCGACGGCGTGATTCTTTCTATGGGGCGTTACATGAAAGCGCGCGGGACGCTGAAGGGCTCGACGATCGTTGGCACTACGATGGCGAATCTGGGTCTTGAGCGGGCGCTGGATAGTTCAGGATTGAAGCTAGCGCGCGCCGCTGTGGGCGATCGCTACGTCTTGGAAGAAATGCAGCGCATCGGCGCGAATTTGGGCGGCGAGCAGTCTGGACATATTTTATTTCTTGATGATGCCACCACCGGCGACGGGATGCTCACGGCGGTGAAGATTGCTTCTTTGATTGCCTCCGAAGGGCCGCTTGATTCGCTGGTTTCGGATTTGAAGATTTATCCGCAGACGATCGTGAATGTAAAAGTCCGCTCCAAGCCGCCACTAGATTCGCTGCCGGACGTGGCCTCAACTCTAGCCGAAGCCCAAAAAACTCTGGGCGATTCAGGCCGCGTGGTGCTGCGCTATTCCGGAACCGAGAAATTAGCGCGCGTGATGGTGGAGGCTGAGCGCGACGAAGACGTTCAACGCTGGGCGCACGCCCTAGCCGGCGCCCTGCGCACCGCAATCGGCGCGTAGCGCCTCTTTCGTACCGCTGGTTCCGCGTTTCCTCGTTAAACGTTTCTTGATTTCGTAGCGGTGCGCTTTAGCGCAGCAGCATTTCCACCGTCAAGCCACGATTGATCAATATCGTACGGCGTCCGGGTGCCCCACGCGCCGGTGTTCCGAATGGGAGAGGGCGCATTCGCACGCGTGTGTTCCGTGCCAGCCAACAATTCCGCGGCCCTCGGGGAACTTTTCAGCCCTAATCGGCATTACAGGTAGTGAGCGCCGAGTTAGAGAACCAATCGAGCGATGCAAGATTGACTCACGGATTCGTTCTACGGCTGAGGCTGCGAACAGGGCCGAAAAGCGGGAGGGCCTGCTGTACGGATCGGTACGTCGCGATTCGGGTGATAAGACCCTCTCCTACGGGAAGAGCGCGAAAAATATGATGCGCGATGAAGAACTTATGCTGGCGTTTCAAAAAGGCTCGACGGAGAGCTTCTCGGAATTATTTTTGCGTTACCGCGATCCGCTTTTCGGATTCTTCCGTCGCCGGCTTTCGAATCCTACTCGTGCTGAAGAATTGACGCAGGAATGTTTCCTGGCGGTATTGCAAGGCGCGGAGCGCTGGGAGCCGCGAGCGACTTTTCGCAGGTATCTCTATGCCATCGCCCTGAAATTGACTGCGGCGGAATACCGCAGATCGCAGCGCGAGCCGCTGCGGGCCACCGAAGCCGATCAAGTCGGCCAACCAAACGCCACCGAAGCTGACTTGGGAGTCCGCCGTGCAATTGCGGCGCTCGATGCGGAACACCGCGAGGTCGTCCTGCTCCGCGAATTCGAAGGACTAAGCTACGAAGAAATCGCCGCGGCGCTACGCATTCCCATCAACACCGTCCGCTCGCGGCTCTTCCGCGCCAGGATGTCGCTGAAAGAGCTGCTCGATCCGCAACCGCAGAAGCTGCACCGCGAAAAAGAAGTTTCCAGCAAGCAAACCCCAGCCATCCAGCAACTAAGGCAGGAACCATGAATCGCACCGTACACGAAGTCGAACCCGAGGAAGTAATGGCCTATCTCGACGGCGAGTTGGAAGCTTCCCGCGCCAGCGAAGTAGCCGCGCACATCGCCGCCTGCAAAGAATGCGCGATGGTCGGATCAGATCTGCACGCACTCTCCGCAAAGCTCGCACTGTGGACAGTAGAACCCTCCACGATCGCGGTGGAAACTGTTATTCAAGCGGGAAAATCGCCGTTACAAGTTCGCAAAGATAAATCGAGCGGCGCCGGTAAACTGCCGCGGCGGATGTGGACGAGCCCAATGCTTTGGCGATTCGCGGCGGCCGGCGCAGCGGTCGTTCTCCTCGTGGTGCTTGGAACGCCACACCTGCCGAGATTCGGTGGATCGCGCGCTGAGCTGCAGCGGCTTACTTCCTCGCAGCCAACCACGCCGCCATCCGTCACAACCGAAATGAGCTCTGACGCGCTGACTATGCAAAAGTTGCCGGCGCAGGATCAGCTCTCGGAGAGTCTGGAAAAGGACGGCGCTCCAGACTCCCCCGCCGGGTCTCGGTCCCCGTCGCCAGCGCCCGCGCCGATGATTGCGCGGACGGCTGCGATGAATTTGGTGATCGCCAAGCTCGATGCGGCGCGCGCTTCGCTTGAGAAATTGCTGACGCGGCATCACGCATTCGCGAGCGAGATGACGCTCGATCAAAGCAACGACGCGTCCGCCTCGCTCAATGCGACGCTGCAAGTTCCGTCGGCGGAGCTCGATGCTACGCTCAGCGATCTGCGCGCGCTTGGCCGCGTTTCGACGGAATCTCAAGGCGGCGAAGACGTAAGCGACCAGCACGTCGATCTGGCCGCGCGCCTGCACAACGCGCGCGAAAGCGAGGAGCGGCTGCTCGATATCTTGCGGACGCGCACGGGAAGAGTGAGTGACGTCCTCGCAGTAGAAGAGCAAATCTCGCAAACGCGCGGCGAGATCGAGCAAATGGAAGCGCAGCTTGCCAATCTTGACAAGCGCGTGACCTACGCCTCCATCAAGCTGCAGATGGCCGAAGAATACAAAGCGCCGGTTGGCGCGAATGGATCGGTCGCGCTGCGCTTGCGGAATGCCATCGTCAGTGGCTATCGCGACGCGCTTGATAGCCTGCTGGCGCTGGCGGTATTCCTTCTAAGCGCCGGACCAACGCTATTGATCTGGGCGTTCATTCTCTTCTGGCCTGCGCGGGCGATCTGGAAGCGGCGCGGGGCATTGCGGGCGGCATTCGGAAAAGGCTAGCGGTAGTTTGGCTCGAGATTCGAATCGATTGTCAATCGTGCCTGTGCCGGGCTGAAGCCCGCCGCTACGAAGGCGGGGTCTCTCTCAATATAATTGACTTCGAAGCTACTCTCCTGTAATTCCTAACGCGCAGAAAGCTCTGCCAAGGACACATCGCTATGCTCAAACCCATCGCAGTCTTTGCGATGCTAATCGCACTGATAGTCCCACGCGCAAGGGCACAATCATCCCAACCTGGGTCCGCGAATGCCGCTCCCGCACAAAACGCCACCGCAGCAATGCCGGCCCCCGACCCAAAGGTGCTTCAGGACCTAAAACAGCAGATCGAGGACATCTTTGTCGCACTTAAGAATAAGAAGCAACAGGATCGGTTTTACGCACTCGTGAATGATCTGCGCTTGCCGGACGAGGAGGCTTGGTTCTCGACCGTGTTCGGTGGTGAGATCGGCGAAGCGATGGCCAAGTCCTATGCCGATGCTTGGCCGCGATACCAAGATGTCTTGGAACGGTCATTCGAAAACGATCACGATGAAAAACGGACAGACGTCTCAGTGCGTGTGGCCGCCGGCAGGGATGTTCCTTTTCGGATCTCACAAGTAGCGGCGAAGATGAAAACCCCAGTTACCCTCTATGCGGTGTCCGCCTCGAAGCATGGCAAAGAGGATTGGACTCTTCCGGGATCCTACGTCCTCGCGGATGGTCATTTTCGCTGCATTCCGCAGTCCGTCTTCACCAGCATTCCGGGAGTAAGGCCAGGTCGCATTAGAATCGGCGGAAATGTCCAGCAGGCGAAAGTGGCCAAGTCCGTGGCGCCGATTTATCCCCAAGAAGCGAAGGATGCGCATATCGCGGGAACGGTAGTCTTGCACGCCGTCATCGGTATTGATGGCTCGGTCCAAGACGTTTCTTACATCTCAGGACCACAGCTCTTGTTTCGCCCTGCCGCAGACTCCGTCGGGCAATGGCGTTATGAGGTGACGTACCTGAACGGCGACCCGGTCGAGGTTGACACCACTGTCACAGTCCACTTTGTTCTTGATCAGTAGGAGCTTCGATCGCAAAATATTCCAAAGAGCATAGGCGGAACGTTAAAATTGTGAGAAATCGTAGCAGGCGGATATCGGCTGGCGAGTTATAGTCTCTGAAGCTCAGCGTAAACCCAGTGGATTCATAGGATCGGGCGAGGACCAGCCTCCCTGACCGCTCTGGCATGGGGCGTGCAACATAATTGGCGGCTGTCTCTTCTTCCCGGGGTGGGCCGATTCCGCCGCGCCGGAATCGGATACTGGGGGATAGAGCATAGGGGTCCCGTTCGCGGGACCCCTTTTTATTTGTGGACGATCCCCATGTGGCACAGCTACTCCTGGCTGTGTCGGATATTTTTCTACATGCAGCGAGAGGGCATACGAAGAGCCATAGCCAGGAGTGGTTGTGCTACAAAGGGCGACGGCTAGTCGCAAACTACGAAGGTAGTGGTTGTCGATCGTCTGATGCGGTGTGCCAGACTTTGCGGTAGGCGTAAACGTAGATGGAATCGCCGCCGGCATTCACGAGGGCCACGTCCGTTCCAACAATTTCCGCGAAATGCTTCTCGATCAAGTAAGCCATTTCCGCGCTATCAGCCTTCGAGACTACGTAGTTCCCATCCTTCAGATCCACCGCGTGGCCGGACCAGCCGCGCAGCAGCGGCTCGCGGGATATACCTACGCAGAAATCGGCGGGCGCGCCACCCAATTGGCGCATGAAAATTTCGAATCTGGCGGTGATTTCGCGGGCACGCTTCGCGCCTAGCTCGCCGAGAAGGATATTCCATTTCACCGATTCGATGACGTCGGGCGCGAAAGGAGATTGTCGGTGCGCAGGCCGCAACAATTGTTTTTTAGCTGCACCCCGAAGTACTGCCGCAATTCACGCACTTGTAGCAACTGCCATTGGGCACCATGAGCATGCCGCATTCGGAGCAGGAGGGCGCGTCGTCGGTGGTGAAGCGCGTGCGCGCCGAGGCCGCCATGGCATTTGGATCGGCGGGAGCGGAAGCGCCTCCGAAAACCGCTGGAGCCGTCATGGTCGTGGCTGCGGAGCCTTGCGTGCCGAGCAACGTGTCCTCATCGGCCGGCGGATTTAGCTTCAAATAAACCGGCGAGATGAATTTGCCACCTAGCCAGCGCGCGATGTAATCGAGCACCGAGCTGGCGAAGCGAATGTCGTTGTTATGCGTATAGCCTGCGGGCTCGAAGCGCGTGTTCATCAGCTTGTCCACGAGCGCTTTGAGCGGCACGCCGTACTGCAAGCCGATGGAAATCGAAAGCGCGATGCCGTCCATCAGGCCGGAAAGCGTCGCGCCTTCTTTGGCCATCTTGATGAAAAGCTCGCCGGGAGTGCCATCGTCGTACATTCCGACAGTCAGGTAGCCTTCGTGTCCGCCAAGCCAGAATTTGTGGGTGATGGATTTCCGTTCATCCGGAAGCTTGCGTCGCGACGTGCGTACGAAAAGTTCGCGTTGCTCGGGCGCCGGCGAGTCGGGTCCATCCGCCGCGGCAGCAGCCAAAGCATTGGCCGCCGCTTCTTTCTTCCCGCCGGAAGCCGAGAGCGGTTGCGAGCGCTTCGAATTGTCGCGATAGATGGCCACGGCCTTTAGCCCATATTTCCACGATTCGATGTAAGCCTGCATGATGTCCTCGACGGTCGATTCCTCGGGCATATTGATGGTCTTGCTGATCGCGCCCGAAAGAAACGGCTGCGCCGCAGCCATCATGCGCAGATGCCCTCGCCAGGCAATGGAACGTCCGCCGCCTGCCGGAGCCAGCGAGCAATCGAAAACCGGGAGATGCTCGGGCTTCAGATTCGGCGCGCCTTCGATTTTACCGTTCTGGTCAATGTAATCCACGATCTGGCCGACTTCCTCGGGCGTGTAGCCGAGGTGCAGCAGCGCGCGGGGGACGGTGTTGTTCACAATCTTGATGACGCCGCCGCCGACCAGCCTCTTCTGCTTCACCAGAGCGAGATCGGGCTCGATGCCGGTGGTATCGCAATCCATCATGAAGCCGATCGTGCCGGTGGGAGCTAGCACGGAAACTTGCGAATTTTTGTAGCCGAACTTTTCGCCGTGAGCGAGCGCGTTATCCCAGGCTTCCTGCGCGGCGTGGAGCAAATCGGGCTGAACGTTATCTTCCTTGATCGGCCGCAGCGAATCGCGGTGCATGCGAATCACGTCGAGCATCGGTTCGCGATTCGCCGCATAACCGGCGAACGGACCCATGCGCTCGGCAATTCGCGAGGATTGATAGTAGGACTCGCCGGTCATTAGAGAAGTGATCGCGCCGCAAAGATCGCGGCCGGCGTCGGAATCGTATGGCACGGCGAGAGTCATCAACAGCGCGCCTAGATTCGCATAACCAATGCCCAGCGGACGGAAGTCGTGGGAATTCTTGGCGATGCGCTCCGTCGGATAGCTGGCGTTATCCACCAGAATTTCCTGCGCGGTGATGGTGATATCCACGGCGTGGCGGAAGC
>Ga0209655_10001064_pt1 | contig 10242 bp, 8 predicted proteins | sample BogFormECP03_OM2_FD_188236 | JGI IMG/M metagenome (GOLD analysis project Ga0209655, IMG submission 188236) | Bog forest soil microbial communities from Calvert Island, British Columbia, Canada - ECP03_OM2 (SPAdes) (version 2) | ecosystem: Environmental > Aquatic > Freshwater > Wetlands > Bog ...
CGGCGTCACACCGCTCTTCACCACCGTGGCGATTTCCTCATCAATCGCTTTCTCCAGGTCTTCCACTTTCACGCCCGGCCGCGGATTCGCCGAAATGTAAAGCTGGCTGACGCCGATCCGCGCATCCGCCTGTACGGTCACTGACGAAGCGAGTTGCTTCTCCTTCACCAGCCGCTGGTAAAAACGCGAGCTCTCTCCCTGTCCCAGCACATACGTCAGCTGCTGCGCCGCGTAATTCTCCGGTGTGTTGCCCGGCGGAATGTGATACGCCATGTCAATTTCCGGCAACCGCGCCAGCGGATCGTAAATCACCTCACGCCGCTCCCCGTAATGCGGCTCCTCGTTCAAATCCACTTTCGGCGGCACGGCTTGCGCCGGGATCGTTCCGAAATATTTCTTTACCTTGGCTAGCGCGTCATCGGGATCGAAATCGCCCACCACCGTCAGCACTGCGTTATTCGGCGCGTAATAAATCCGGAAAAAATCCTTCACATCGTCAATGCTCGCAGCGTTCAAATCCGTCATCGAGCCGATCGTGGAATGTTTGTAAGCGAAATTGTCGTAAGAAAGATTGTCCACATCCAGCTGCGCCCGTCCGTACGGCTGATTATCGATCGATTGCCGCCGCTCTTCTTGCACCGCATGCCGCTGGTTGTCCAGGTTCGCTTGCGTCACGTTTAACGCGCGCATGCGGTCCGCCTCCAGGAACAATCCCAAATCCAGCTGATTTTTCGGCAGCTCTTCGAAATACGTGGTGCGGTCCTCGTTGGTCGTCCCGTTCATATTGCCGCCGTTATTGAAAACCAGAACAAAATGCTCGCCCTTCGCCACGTTTTCCGAACCTTCGAACATCATGTGCTCGAACAAGTGCGCGAATCCCGTGCGTCCAGGACGTTCATTGCGGCTGCCCACGTTGTAGCAAACATCAATCCCATAAACCGGCGCCGAATGATCCGGCACCAGAATCACGCGCAAGCCGTTGTCCAATTTCACGTCGCGAAATTCCACCTTCGGCAGCCTGACGCTCGCGCCCGTGGCCTGCTCCTCGCCCGGCGCCGCGCTCAACACCCCGCCGAACCCCAGCGCGCATCCCAGCCCCACGATCGCGGCCGCGCGCATCTTTCCCATTACATTCATTTCGAAGCCTCCCCATAGCGGCAGACATTCTCCACTTTTACAGCCAATGACGCAACGCAGCCAGTTTAGATAGCTGTTGCGTCAGCCGCAGGTCCCGCAATCCGTTTTTACACATAGAGCCGATTGATCAGCGGCTGAATAAACCAAACGCCGATGATGGCAAACCACAGGAGGAGAAACGGTCCGAGGCAGTCGAAGAAGCAAGCGCGCTCGCCGGTCTCAGCTATTACTAGAGCCTCCGCCACGAAATACAGATTGCAGAACATGCAGAACACCGCGAACAGGTGCAGTGGGATTGTGACGATAAACAACTTTCGGTCAATGCTCTGAAACAGCGCGATGGACACCGGCACATAGATCGCTGAACACAGGATGGTAAACGAGAAAAATCCCTTCTTGATCGGAATTGCAGAAGGCGCAACCGATGTCAGAAACGAGCCCAGAGACCACAACCACAGAAGAAAACACCAGGTATCCACCGCCGCCGCAATTTCGCTCAAAAGCAGACTCGCTGCATGACCTTCCTGCGAATTCACGGCCGCCGCGATATTGCCGATGACGGGAAACTCCCCAACAGCGAACACCACGACGAAAAGAAGAAAAATCTGCCAATGCTTCGCCCGCACAAACACTCTTTCAATCCAATTCATGTTCCCCCGTCTCAGCCGATACCAACCTCTCCCCGGCTCGCCAGTGACTCTCGGAAATCCAGGCACTCTTGTCAACATTTAATCCCGCCACACCGCAGCCGCTCCACCGCACTCCTTGCCTTGACTCCGCCGCAACCCGCCACCTAAACTCGATATTTCAGCGATCACCCATGACAAAATCCAGCGGCAAGATCATCACAGTCGGCATCACCGGTGCCAGCGGCGCGGCCTACGCCCGATCCGTCCTCCGCCTCTTCGACGCCGACTCGCGCGTCCAGCGCGTCTTTCTCGTCTCCAGCGAAGCCGGCATGCGTCTGCTAGCAACCGAACTCGGCGTGGTCCCGACAGACCCCAAAAAACTTCCATCCCTCCTCACCGCTACCCCAGCAAAGAAAATCGAGTATCTCTCCAACAAAGACATCGGCGCCAGCATAGCCTCCGGCAGCGCTATCGTGGACGCTATGGTCATAATCCCGTGCTCGGCCGGCGCACTGGGTTCCATCGCCGCCGGAACCGCTAGCGATTTACTCACCCGCGCCGCCGACGTCTGCCTCAAAGAGCGCCGCCCTGTCGTCCTCTGCCTGCGCGAAACCCCGCTGAACCGCATCCACCTGGAAAATATGCTGCGCGTCCACGACGCTGGCGCCACCGTAATGCCCGCAATGCCCGCGTTCTACTACGCGCCAAAAAAGATTAACGACCTGATCGAACAATTCGCCTTCCGCGTCCTCGCGCAGCTAGGCCTGCCGCAAGAAAAACAATATCGCTGGAAAGGCGGCGCGCCAGACGGCGCACCGGCTCGAAAGAAATGACCAAGAACCGCATCCGCATCGTGCTCGAAATGATCAAATTCGAGCACTCCATTTTCGCTCTACCCTTCGCGCTAGTCGGCGCCCTGCTAGCCGCTCGCTCCGCCGACGCATTCCCCACCTGGCGCCAACTCTTCTGGATCATCGTCGCCATGGTAGGCGCCCGCTCCGCCGCCATGACCATGAACCGCATCGCCGACCTCGAATTCGATCGCCGCAATCCCCGCACTGCCAATCGCGCCCTGCCCAAAGGTGAACTCTCCGTAACGTTCGCCGCCGCGTTCACTGTGATCGCTTCAGCCGCGCTCGTCTTCGCCGCGTGGCAATTAAATCCGCTCGCGCTCAAACTTTCTCCTGTCGCGCTAGCCGTCCTCTTCTTCTATTCCTTCACAAAACGTTTCACCGCCTGGTCCCACTTCGTCCTCGGCTTCACTCTCGGCATCTCGCCCGCAGCCGCATGGATCGCCATTCGTGGCTCGCTAGACCCTCGCATGCTCATCCTCTGCGCCGCCGTCACGCTCTGGGTAGGCGGATTCGACGTGCTCTACGCCTGCCAGGACGTCGAATTCGACCAAGCCGCCGGCCTCCATTCCATCCCCAAAAAATTCGGCGTAGCCCGCGCTCTCCTCATCGCGCGCGCCATGCACTTAATAATGGTCGCACTTCTCATTTGGCTGGCCGTCAGCTTTCACCTTGCCTGGCCTGCCTGGATCGGCATCATCGTAGTAGCCGCTCTGCTGGCCTACGAACACTCGCTCGTCCACCCCGACGACCTCAGCAAAATGAATGCTGCGTTTTTCACCGTGAATGGCTATATTAGTTTGTTGTTCCTGCTCTTCTGGGGCGCTGCCACAATCGTAAATCGACCCTGAAAGCGCGGCGAAGGAATCGTGAATCGTAAATGAACGTGCTACTACACACTCTGCAAGTAAACGACTCCCGCCTCGAGCCGGTAGCCGCAAAAGTTCTGGCCGGCGAACGTCTCAACGCGGAAGACGGCCTCGCGCTCTATCAATCCCACGATCTTCTAGCGGTCGGCTGGCTCGCAAACTTCGTCCGCGAAAAAAAGCACGGCAACGTGACTTATTTCAATGTCAATCGCCACATCAATCCCACCAACGTTTGCGTCGCGCACTGCAAACTCTGCGCCTTTGGCCGCTCGCCCGATTCGCCCGGAGCCTACAACTTCGCTCTCGACGAAATTTACAAGCGCGCCGGTGACGGCGTCGCCGAAGGCGCCACCGAATTTCACATCGTCGGCGGCCTGCATCCCGACCTGCCCTTCGAGTATTACCTCACCCTGATCCGCGGCTTGAAAGAGCGCTTCCCGCAAGTGCACTTGAAAGCCTTCACCATGGTCGAGGTCGGCTACTACGCGCGCATCTCCAAGCTCTCCATCCGCGATACGCTCCTGGCCATGAAAAATGCCGGAGTGGATTCGCTTCCCGGCGGCGGCGCCGAAATCTTCCATCCGCGCGTCCGCAAAATTATTTGCGATCACAAAGTCAGCGGCCAGCGCTGGCTCGAGATCGCCCGCACCGCGCACGAACTTGGCCTGCGCTCCAATGCCACCATGCTCTACGGCCACATCGAAACCGCCGAAGAGCGCGTAGATCACCTGCTCCAGCTGCGCGCCACGCAAGACATCACCCACGGCTTCGTCACCTTCATTCCGCTGGCATTTCACCCGGCGAATACCGGCCTCGCCCATCTTCCGGGGCCTACTGGCATGGACGACCTGAAAGCCATCGCCGTCTCGCGCCTGCTGCTCGATAATTTCGATCACATCAAGGCGTACTGGATCATGCTCACGCCGCGCATCGCGCAAGTGGCCCTGCGCTTCGGCGCCAATGATCTTGACGGTACCGTCGTCGAAGAAAAAATTTATCACGATGCCGGCGCCACCACGCCCGAGTTCATGACGCGCGCCGAACTCGAGCGCCTCATCCGTGCCGCGGGCCGCGTCCCCGTCGAGCGCGACACCCTGTACAATCCCGTGGATCGCGTTAAAAATCCGATGCCGCCCCCGCGCGTGTCGCCGGGCCGCAGCGACGGTTTCTTTCCCGAAACGTCGCTAACCCTCAACCTCTAGATTCCTCCATCATGGTGCGTAACCTTCGGAGCCCCGTGGACAGCGTTCCGAAACCGCAAGACCCCGGCGCCGCCACCAAAAATCCCGCGGGCGCGCCTGCCCTGCCTCCCGAACGCACCAGCCCCATTGAAAACGAATCGCGCCTCGAAGCCCTCATCGGCTCCATCGACGAAATCGTATTCGAACTCGCGCGCGACGGCACCTTCCTCAACATCTGGACCACCAACGAGGAACTTCTCTATCGCCCCCGCCACGAATTGAAAGGCAAACGCGTCTCCGACGTCATCGGCGAAGATTTCTTCCGCCCGTTCGCTCTGATTTTTGAAAGAGTTCTGGTAACCGGTCGCGGTGAAGAACTCGAATATTCTCTCGACGTTCCCGCCGGCAAACGCTGGTTTCTCGCGCGCATGAACCGCGTCCCTTCCGCGGGCAACGAGCCGGCCAGCCTTTGTCTCGCCGTGCGCGACATTACCGACCGCAAGCTCGCCGAAGAAAAATTGCTCGTCTCCGAAGAGAAATTCTCCAAAGCTTTTCACCTCGGGCCGGACGCCGTCACCATCACCTCCATTGCAGACGGCCGCTTCCTGGAAGTGAACGACAATTTCCTGCGCTTGACAGGCTATGCGCGCGACGAGATTATCGGCCGCTCCACCCTGGAATTAGGCCTCTGGGCCAATCCGAAAGATCGCCAGCACATCGTCGCGCTCCTAAAACGTTCTGCCGAAGCCCGCGACCTGGAAATCCGCTTGTCCGTAAAATCGGGCGAAGTGCGCGCCGTCCAAATGTCCGCCCATACCATCGAATTGTCCGGCCACCCCTGCGTGATCGCGATCATCCGCGATGTCACCGAACGCCGCGCCCTAGAGACCCAGCTCCGCCAGGCGCAGAAAATGGAAGCAGTCGGCCGTCTCGCCGGCGGCGTGGCCCACGATTTCAATAACTTGCTCGTCGGAATTCTCGGCTACAGCGAGCTCCTCAAGAAAAAACTCGCCGCGCAAGCTCCGCTGCTGCGCATGGCCAACGAAATCAATTTCGCCGCGATGCGCGCGCGAGACTTGACCTCGCGGCTCCTGGCACTGAGCCATCGCCAGGTATTGCGTCCGTCCGTGCTGGATTTGAACGCTCTGGTACGCCAGTGCGAGAGGCTGCTGCGCCCCATCACCGGTGAGGACGTTCACGTAATCCTGCGCCTCGATCCAAAAACCGCAAATGTGAAAGCGGACCCTGCGCAACTCGAACAGGTCATCCTCAATCTCGCGCTCAACGCCCGCGACGCCATGCCCGGCTCCGGCACCCTCTCGATGGAGACCAGCAACATCCAGGTAGACGCCGCGCTCGCGCGCCAGCACCCCGGCCTGATTCCCGGCTACTACGTTCGTTTGTCAGTCACAGACACCGGCCAGGGCATCGCCCCGGAGGTAATGCCGCGAATCTTCGAGCCGTTCTTCACCACCAAGGATCTCGGCAAGGGCAGCGGCCTCGGCCTCTCCACGGTTTACGGCGTCGTAAAACAAAGTGGCGGATGCGTCACCGTCTCGAGTGAGCCAGGCAGGGGCGCCGCGTTCGGAATCTACCTGCCGCGCGCCAGCGAACTCCCTGAACGCAGAATTCCCGCGCAGCCGGCCACCGCATCCGGCACTGGGACGGAAACCATCCTGCTCGTCGAAGATGAAGCGGTAGTGCGCGATTTAGTCTGCGAAATTCTGAGGGAAAGTGGATACGTCGTCTTGTCCGTAAACTCCGGATCCGACGCCATGGAGATTACTGCGGCACACATCAAACCTATTGACCTGCTCATCACCGACATAGTCATGCCGGAAACGAGCGGTCCCGAACTCGCCAACACTCTCCGCCGCGCCCGCGGCGAAATGCGCGTCCTATATATGTCCGGTTACACCGACGACGCCGTGCTGGTCCGCCAAGGCTTGCCCGAAAACTCCGCCTTCATCCGCAAGCCCTACACCCCGCAACAATTTCTGCAGAAAGTTCGCGAGACCCTCGACGCCACTCCTCGCCGCGCGCATTAAATCCCACCGCCAGTCGGCGCCTGCCCCGCGTCCGTCACGCGTCGATCACCTGTCAAAGTTTCGATTCATCCGTGACGCCCAGCACCTGCACATGAATCGATCGTTCGCGCGGCCCATCCAGTTCCGCCAAAATGATTGATTGCCAATACCCCAGCGCCAGCTCCCCGTTCCGCAGCGGAACAGAAAGCGTGTGCCCCAGCACCATCGCGCGCAAATGCGAATCGGCATTCTGCCTGCTGCACTCCGATAGATTCGGATCGTTGTGCCGCCAATAATCAATGCGCCCCACTAGCCGTTCCAGAAACGATTTAATATCGTCGAGCAACGCCTGCTGGAACTCGTTGATAAAAACCGCCGTGGTTGTGTGCAGTGATTGCACCAACACAAACCCAGCCTGCAATCCGTTCTTGCGCACTACTTCATTCAAGTCCTTCGTAATATTGATCAATTCCAACCGTTCCCGCGTCTTGTAGCACAAAGTCTGCAGATACATCTGCAAGCCCGCGCTGGGACGAGCTTCCGGCACGAGCTCCGTTTTTTTTGCCTGCGCTGTTTTCATTCGGAATAGTCCTTGTTGTCCTTATATATAGTAGATGTATCCCCAAGCCCTGCAGATTGGATGCCACAATAACAGGCGAGTTGCTTCCATCTTCAGCGTCGTTGCTTAATTGGAAATCACAGCGGTATCCCTGCGGAATTCATTCGGCGCAACAACTCTCTGCGCAACAATCTGCAACCGTATCCCAACGAACTACTGCGGAAAGTTCGCACACCAGACTGTCGCAGCCGTTCTCAGGCGTGCGGATGGGATTTGTCGTACACCGCCATCAGTTGGCGGATGCTCGTCTGCGTATAGCGTTGCGTAGTCGAAAGGGAAGCGTGGCCCAGAAGTTCCTGAATCGCGCGCAGGTCGGCTCCGTCGTTCAGCAAATGCGTGGCAAACGCGTGCCGCAACGAATGTGGATGCAGATCCAGATTGCTCCCCGCCAGCAGGCAATATTTTTTCAGTATGTAACGCACCGCGCGGTCCGTCAGCCGCCCTCCCAAAGGATTCAAAAACACCGCTTCCGCGTTCGGCGTGCCGCGCGCTTTCCCCAGAATCCGGTCGCGCACCGGCCAGTAAGCCTCCAGCGCTTCCTGCGCCTTCCCGCCGTAGGGCACCACGCGCTCCTTGCGGCCCTTGCCCAACACGCGCAGCATTTGCCCAGCCCTATCGAAACTTCCCAGATTCAGCCCCACCAATTCACTCACGCGCAGCCCGCACGCGTACAGCAATTCGATCATGGCGCGATCACGCCGCGGCATCAGCTGCTCTTTGGCGGTGGCTCTACGCGTTCTTGTCTTTCCGTCTTTCTTTCGCGCCGGCAAAGCCTTGGCAGCCGCGGCACCAGGCAACCCGTCCAGAAAATTGTTGATCTCCTCTGCCGTTTGCACTCGTGGCACCAGCTTCGGCAATTTCGGTGTGCTCACCAGCGCCGCCGGATTCGTCCGCGTGTATTTTTCCCGCACGCAAAACTTGAAAAAAGTCCGCAGCGCCGAAAGCTTCCTCGCCACCGTCACCTTCTGCAGATTCCGGTCGTACAGCCAGCTAACGAATTCGCGAATCACGCGGTGGTCCACCTCCGCCAGCGGCAGTGTCGCCGCCCCCGGCGGAGTCAGAAATTCCTCGAACAGTCGCACGTCGCCGCCGTAGTCATCCACGGTTTCGGGCGACGCGTTGCGCTCGTAGCGCAGATAGCCGATAAATTTTTCGATGATCTCTTTCATGGGAACATCACTCATTCGCGGCAAGCGGGCTTGACAGTTAGCCTGTATCCCGTAGTTTGCAATCCAAGCAACTCAGACAACTTCGTTACCACGTTTTTACATAAGCGATCAAACACTTTAGTGTATGCCGCCCGAATGGGTCAATCGAAACGAGCGCTCCGCTTTTCCCTAAGCCTCGGTTACTGCCGACCGCCGGGGGGTAATCTCCACCGCACACTTTCCAGCCGCGGCGTGGCACCGGCTCGCCGCAGCAGCTAGACTCCGATAGGAGGCATCTGTCGCCATGAAAGAAAACCTGGTTTTAGCCCTCGCAAGTTTCCTGCTCCTTGCGCAGGCGGGTTCCGGGCCAAGCACCCTGAAGTCAGCGACCTATCGCTTCGACGACCTCGTCGCCCAGAAGGAGGCGAACGCCACGTTTCGCCCTATCCTCGATGGCTTGACGCGCAGCGGATACCGCATTGACGTTCACGAAGTGTTCCTGCTTCCCGGAAGCAGCCCGCATCACGCCCACCGCCATCAGCAGGAAGTGTTATTCCTCGTCAGCGAAGGCGAGTTGCAGGTGAACATCGCCGGCAAGACAGCGAATCTCGGCCCTGGCTCCGCGGCTTTCGTAGCTTCCGGTGACGAGCACGACATTCAAAATGTCAGCGCCAGGCCCGCGCACTATTTCGAAGTCATCTTCGACGCAAACGTAAGGGCGCCGCAATAACCCCGGACGAACCACGCGCCGTTGCTACTCGCGCCGCTGCGTGAACTGCTCTGAAAATTACTTATGCGCGAACCGCTGGCGTTGCGCGGGTTGCACCTGGAACTCGCTGGCTTCCATTACGGGAGTCGCGGCCGTGATGTAGGTCTGTGAAATCCGGTCCTGCCACGTGAAACGATCTTCATCCCACAAAGACCAAAAGAATCCCAGCATCATCGTCGTGCCGGAAAGCAAGTACCCAAAACTGCGCCACAGCAGCTGCCTGGTGTCGGGCAGGCTGCCATCCAACCGCACAATCGTCAGTCCGCACAGTTGCATCCCGGGCGTAGCTCCCGCAAAAGTGGTGAACAGAAAAAAATATTGCGCGTAAAAAAGGTAGAAAGTCGCCAGATACACGATGGCGTCCACTTTTTCCAGCACCAGTTGTCCGCCCAGCGACCGGAACAACCCCAGAAATCCCGCATACGTCAGCGTCAGAAATAGCAGATCCAACGCCCCCGCGCGCCGCCGTTCGGCCAGGCTGGCTACCGGCACCAGCGCCGTTTGTGGATGCGCCCGGTCGTCCGGAAAACTGGTGAAGTCCAGCTCGGGCTGGATGTTAATTTCCACGCGCTCATTTTGCAGCTTCCTTTGCACCGGCCGCTGCACAGCGCGCGCCCTCTGCCGTTCGTAAAGCTCGATCTCTTCGCTTTCGCGCTCGTCTTCTTCCAGTGCACTCGCCGCGCGCGAAAATGGCAGGCCCGTCTGAGAATCGTCCGGCCGCACTCGTCCGCGGCGCACGCGATAGGCTTCCAGCCGCCGCGAAACTTCTCGCCGCCATTCGGGTTCAGCGGAACTGGCAGGTTCGGGATCGTCGTCCGTGTCGGTCGCACCATGAAATCCTTCTGGCGCGAACACACTTACAGCTGAAGGCTCGGAATTATCGTTGGGCTCGGCGAGCGGTGCGTCACAGAACGAGCAATTTTCGACGTCCTCGAGCAAGAGGGCGCCGCAATGAGAGCATATTTGTATCACTGGTCCGTTTTGCGCTGCGGTATTCCAGTGACGGAACACC
>Ga0209655_10001065_pt1 | contig 10235 bp, 8 predicted proteins | sample BogFormECP03_OM2_FD_188236 | JGI IMG/M metagenome (GOLD analysis project Ga0209655, IMG submission 188236) | Bog forest soil microbial communities from Calvert Island, British Columbia, Canada - ECP03_OM2 (SPAdes) (version 2) | ecosystem: Environmental > Aquatic > Freshwater > Wetlands > Bog ...
GCCACGTCATATATGAACGGGATGATGGCCTCCTTGGCTTCTTCAGGCGTCATACCCTGGCGCATTAGAGTTTGAAGCGCCGCAGCCTCGGCTTGAATTGCGTGGGGACCACCGGAAGCGGTGCAACCCAGAATCAGCGAGCGGACCCGCTTGGGATACTGAAGGGCAAATTCCTGGGTAATCATGCCTCCCATGGAGACGCCGAATACGTGCGCGCTCTCAACGCCGGCGGCATCCAGAACAGCAGCAGCATCCGAGGCCATCAGCGGGATGGAATAGACTCCTGGAGGCACATCGCTCTGCCCCACGCCGCGATTATCGAAAGCGATGGTGCGATAGTTTTTTGCGAGAACGGGACGAGTGCGATGCCACATGTAGGAGGGATAGCTGAGACCCATGATGAGCAAGAGAGGCTCGCCGGAACCCTGTTCATCCCAATATATTTTGGCGCCTTGATTTTCAACGAAGGACATGGAGCCTCCCGTAACGGCACGCAGCCGCTGTCAGTGCGCCGCGAAGGAAATCATAGAATGAGATAGTTACACACAAATGAATGTGACCAACGCGGCTGCCATTGTATATAATCCGGTTCACTATGCCAAACCAAGAAACGCTGTATCAGGTAGCCGACCGAGTCGCCACGATTACGCTCAACCGTCCCGATAAACTGAACGCCTGGACGGCAGTTATGGAAAGCGAAGTGCGAGCTGGGATCGGCGAGGCGGAGCGCGACGAAAAAGTCCGCGTCATCGTGTTGACGGGCGCGGGACGAGGATTCTGCGCGGGCGCGGACATATCGCTTTTGTCCACGGTTGCAACGAAGGGACTCGACTCTGCGCAACGAGCCCAGGCGGTGCAGCCTCAGGGAAGCGTCGTCGAAGGTACGCGAGCGGATTTCCAGAAGAAGTATTCGTATTTCCCCGCAGTCACGAAACCCGTGATTGCAGCCATCAACGGTCCTATAGTGGGATTGGGTTTGGTGATTGCTTTGTATTGCGATTTACGTTTTGCTTCCGATGCTGCGCGTTTTGGAACTGCTTTTGCTCGCCGGGGACTGATTGCCGAATACGGAATGGCATGGATGCTACCGCGTCTGGTGGGGCACTCAAACGCTTTGGACCTGCTGTTTTCCGCGAGAATGATCGATGCGGCAGAGGCATTTAGAATGGGACTGGTGAATCAAGTCTACCCGCAAGGAACGTTTCATGAGAAGGTGCGGGAATACGCTGTCGATCTGGCCTCGAACGTCAGTCCGAGGTCGCTGCGCGTGATCAAGCGACAGGTGTACGACGCGATGTTCCTAACGCTGGCGGAAACCTTTGAAACCTCTGAGCGAGAAATGCTCGAAAGCCTGCGGTCTGACGATTTCAAAGAAGGGGTGGCGCACTTTATCGAAAAGCGTTCGCCCGTCTTCACCGGAAAGTAGAAGAGACCTTTGACCTATGGATTTTGAACTCAGCGCGAAGACCAAGGAACTGCAAAAGAGGCTCCAAAGCTTTATGGACGCCCACGTGTATCCGAACGAGGACCGGTTCCATCAGGAAATCGAGCGGGAACGCTGGAAGCCGACACGGATTGTGGAGGAACTGAAGCCGAAGGCGCGCCGCGAGGGATTGTGGAATTTGTTTTTGCCGCACGATGAAAACGGCGCGGGGCTCACCAATCTGGAGTACGCGCCGCTTTGCGAAATCATGGGGCGCAGTCACATGGCGCCCGAGGTTTTCAATTGTTCGGCGCCAGATACCGGGAATATGGAAGTGCTGGCACGTTACGGCACGGCGGAGCAAAAGGAAAAATGGCTGAAGCCTTTGCTAGCCGGTGAAATTCGATCCTGCTTTTCGATGACCGAGCCGGACGTCGCGTCTTCGGATGCCACCAACATTGCATCGGGCATCGTACGGGACGGCGATGAGTACGTGATCAACGGACGGAAATGGTGGTCCTCCGGAGCAGGAGATCCACGGTGCAAGATCGCAATATTCATGGGCAAGAGCAATCCTTCGGCGCCGACACACAAACAACAGTCGATGATTCTCGTGTCGCTGGATACGCCCGGAGTGAAGATCGTGCGGATGCTGACAGTATTCGGATATGATCATGCGCCGCACGGGCACGCTGAGATTCATTTTGACAAAGTGCACGTGCCGGCGGCAAACATGTTGCTTGGCGAAGGCCGCGGGTTTGAGATCGCGCAAGGGCGGTTAGGTCCCGGGCGGATTCATCACTGCATGCGATGCATCGGGCTGGCGGAACGTGCGCTTGAAACAATGTGCGAGCGGGTGCAAACGCGGGTGGCCTTCGGGAAAGCGCTGTCCGAGCAGGGAACGATTCGCGCCGGAATCGCCGAGTCTCGCATGGAAATCGAACAAGCACGGCTGCTGACGCTGAAGGCCGCGCACTTGATGGACACGGTAGGCAACAAAGCGGCGCGCGCCGAAATTGCGATGATCAAAGTTATAGCGCCTAACGTGGCTCTGCGCGTCCTGGATCGGGCAATGCAGGCGCATGGAGCAGCCGGACTTTCGCAGGATACGTTTCTCGCTAGCGCTTGGGCTATGGCTCGTACGCTACGATTGGCCGATGGTCCGGACGAAGTTCATGTCGAATCGATTGCGAAGTGGGAGCTGGCTAAGTGCCGCAAACCGGACGGAACACCGGTGTCGCATTGATGCCGCCACTCGTCATCAAGAATCCGCAATCGCTGAAAGAACTGGTGGGCACGGAAATTGGCGTCACGGAATGGTTCGCCGTCGCGCAAGAGCGGATCGAGCAGTTCGCGGAAGCTACAGAAGACCGGCAGTGGATTCATCTGGATCGCGCGCGGGCGAAAAAGGAATCGCCTTACGGCGACACGATCGCTCACGGGTTTCTTACGCTCTCTTTGCTCAGCCACCTTATGAAGGAAGCGATTCAAGTCCAAGGCGGCGTGCGGCTAGCAGTGAATTACGGCTTGAATCGAGTGCGATTTCCCGCTGCAGTGCGGGCGGATTCCAGGATTCGTGCGCGAATTGCGCTCGTGGAATTGAAGGAACTCTCCGATGCGGCTGAAGCGACCTACTCCGTAACCATAGAAAACGAAGGATCTGCAAAACCAGTCTGCGTTGCGGAGTGGATCGTCCGCTACTACTCCTGATCGACCCTTATCCGATTGTAGATTTGGAAAGCTCGTCCGAGCGACGCGCTAAATTCGGCCAGTTTGCGCGCAGCGTAAGGAAGCACGCAAGAGTATTTGGATTCTCTCGGGCATAAGCGCGAAGCGTTCGTCTTTAGTTAGGCCCTGATGATAGCGATAATAAATTTGCTGGACGATGACGGCAAGCTTGAAACGGGCAAAAGTGAGATAGAAAGCGATTTGAGAAGCATCGCATCCCATTTTCTGAGCGTAGTAATGCACGATTTCTTCTCGCGTGAAACTGCCTGGATAGTTCGTGGGTCCCCAGCGATTTTGGTCCAGTTCCTCAGGGTCGGTTGCATCAATCCAATACGCCAGGACAGCGCCGAGATCTGAAAGCGAGTCTCCAATGGTGCACATCTCCCAATCGAGAACGCCGGCAATTTTCGTGATGTCGCTCGAATCGAGCACGACATTGTCGTATTTGTAGTCATTGTGGATCAGCGAAATGGCGCTTGTGGCCGGCATGTGCTGCTGCATCCACGCGGAAATTTTCTCCACTTCGGGATAATCGTGCGTCTTCGAGCCGTAGTAGCGCTCGGTCCAGCCGCGCACCTGCCGTTCGAGATATCCGTCCGGCTTACCCAGATCGGAAAGACCCGCGGCGTCGTAATCCACATGGTGCAGGCGTATGAGATTTTCAATGAAGGATTCGCTGAGCCGCCGCGCCGTCTCCGGGGGGAAATCCAAACCGGGCGGCAGCGTTCTGCGAAGGATGATGCCGTGAATCGGCTGCATCACGTAGAACGGTGCGCCGATGATGGAAGCGTCGTCGCAATAAAGGAGGACTTCAGGAGCCGGGGCATAGACGGAGTGGAGCTTGGAGAGCACGCGAAACTCGCGGCTCATATCGTGAGCGGACTTCACTTTGCTTCCGAAGGGCGGCCGCCGAAGAACCAACTCCTTGGCGCCGAGATGCAGCGAGTAAGTCAAATTTGAATGGCCGCTGGGGAATTGACGAATCTTGAGCGCACCTGTTTCGTCGGGGAAGTGGCCGCGCAAAAAAGGTTCGAGCTTAGCTACATCCAGCTCTTCGCCAGACCGAATGGCCACCGGATGATCCAGGAAATCGCTCACAGCAAACCTCCTAGCGGTACGTCATCATCGCGGGATCATCGAGATGCCCGTGGACATTGAAAGAGCTGAGTGTAAACAGCTCGACGGAGTAGAGGAATTCACTCCAAGAGGAGTTCCGCGACATCCAGCTCACTTGCAAAGCCCTTTCCGAAGAAAGATGCAAAGCGCGCTGCATGGCAACCGCAATAGGCCCTCCCGAGCTGAAAATCGCGACACGTTCACCGCGCGCCCCTGCAGATAGAGACTTTGAAAGACCGGAGTTAACCCTGGAGCAAAACTCCAGCCACGTTTCCACACCCTGAGGGGCGATCTCGCCGCGCACCCACTGGCCAATCACCACTTCAAATAACTTTTGAAAGGTCGCGCGTTGTTCGGCAGTGCCGGTCGAGGACTGAAACGCCGCGTACAGATCTCGGATTCGCTGATCGTTTTCGAGTAATCCGGGCAGGCTGCGCTTGAGCACCGCCTCTCCTTGATATTCATCGAACTCTGGGAGCACGAGAGGCTCGGGGAACTTGAGACTGGCTTTTTGGTAGGCGGCGCTCACTAGCTTGAGAGTGTCTTTCTGGCGGACACATGGACCGACGCAGGTGCGGTCGAAAACAATGTTGCGTCGGGCCCAATATTCGCCTAGAAGGCGCGCTTGCGTTTCTCCGAGCGTCGACAACTTGTCATAATTCTGCTCGAGAAAGGAGGCTTGCCCGTGACGGACAAGGTAGAGGGTTCCCATTGTTAGCTCAACATGGCGTCAATGGTTATACCGCAAGACCTATCGCGAAGGATGAAATTCCGGCAGGTTCAGATTCCGATGGACGACCGCTGACTTTCAATTGGCGCGCTCGAACAAAGCCGCAGCGCCTTGTCCTCCTCCAATGCACATGGTGACCACACCGTAGCGCGCTTTGCGGCGAGCCATTTCGTTCGCAATGGTGCCAACCATTCTCGAACCCGTCATTCCGAAGGGATGGCCGATGGCAATCGAGCCGCCGTTCACATTGAGTTTCTCGGGGTCGATGCCCAGGCGGTCGCGGCAATAGATCACTTGGACGGCGAAAGCTTCGTTCAGCTCCCAGAGATCGACATCGTTCGCGCGCACGCCGCAACGACTTAGGAGTTTTGGAACGGCGAAGACCGGGCCGATGCCCATTTCGTCCGGCTCGCAACCCGCGACTTGGAATCCGCGAAAAATTAGTTTGTAAGGAATACCCAACTGGTCGGCACGCTGGCGAGACATTAATAGCGTGGCGGATGCGCCGTCAGAAAGCTGAGACGAGTTGCCGGCCGTTACCGTTCCCTGGCCGCTCTCGGGATCGAAATGTGGTTTCAGGTTCAGCAAGCCTTGCAGCGTGGTGTCGGGACGGTTGCATTCATCGCGATTGGCGGTAGCATCCTCTTTGCCGACGAGTTCACCCGATTTCTTGTCCAAGACGCCGCGAGTGACGCGCATCGGCGCGATTTCGCCATCGAAAAAACCTTCCTGCTGAGCGCGAGCAGTACGCTGCTGGCTCAGAAGCGAATATTCGTCCTGAGACTCGCGATTCACTTTGTATCGTTTAGCGACCACTTCCGCGGTATTGCCCATCACCATGTAAATGCCCGGCATTTTTTCCAACAATCCAGGATGCGGGTTGTAGTCTCGCGTGATCATGCTGATGCTCTCCACGCCGCCGCCGACTGCAGCATCCACACCCTCGCTGATAATCTGATGAGCGGCTATGGTGATCGCTTGCAAACCAGATGAGCAGAAACGGTTGATAGTGGTGCCCGCAACCGACGCGGGAAGTCCGGCGAGCATGGCGGAAGTGCGCGCTATGTTCTGGCCTTGCGCACCGTGAGGCTGCGCGCAGCCGAGGACCACGTCTTCAATCTCTTTGACGTCCAACTTTGGGGTTTTCCCCAAGACGTCCTTAATGCAATGCGCGGCGAGGTCTTCGGGCCGCGTCAGGTTGAAGGAGCCGCGGAAAGATTTGGCCAGGGCCGTGCGCGAACTGGCAACTACTACTGCTTCTCTCATGTTTTCTCCGGTTGTCGAAACGAAATTACAGACCTACGGATGTTTTACGGCAATGCTTTGTGATTGCAGCCGCGCGTACGGAAGACTAAGTTGCCACGCCTTCTTCCTTACCGAATTGGGCGAAGGTCTTGCCTTGCTCTGCAAGCCGCTTCAGCAACGGGGCGGGCTGCCAGATCTCACCGTGCTGGCGTCGGAATTCGGAGATGCGCTCGTAAACTTTCTTGAGGCCAACAGTGTCGGCATACCACATCGGACCGCCGCGATACGCGGGGAAGCCGTAGCCGTTCAGATAAATAATGTCGATGTCTGAAGCGCGTAACGCGTAGCCTTCCTCCAGAATGCGCGCACCCTCGTTGACCAGTGCATAGATGCAGCGATCTGTGATTTCCTCGGCGGAGATTTTACGTTGCGGGATTCCCGCGTCGGCGACCCACTTGCGAATGAGTTCGTCAACGGAAGGGTCGGGACTCGCGCGCCGCTGGTCATCATATTTGTACCAACCTGCCCCGGTTTTCTGCCCGAAACGGCCGAGCTCACACAGATTATCTTCGGTGAACGGCTGGCGAATGCCCGGCACTTCCAGGTGGCGATATTCCTTGCGGATGCGCCAGCCAACGTCGAGGCCTGCCAGGTCGCCGACGGCCAGAGGTCCCATGGCGTTGCCGAAATCGACCAGCGCCTGGTCCACGGCTTCAATACTCGCGCCTTCCTCGACCAGGAACTGCGCTTCGCGCCGGTAGGGACCGAACATGCGATTGCCGACGAAACCTCGACAGTTGCCGACAAGTACGCCCACTTTGCCGAGCGTTTTTGAAAGCTGCATGCAAGTAGCGATCACTTCCTTTGAAGTTGCTTTACCGCGGACGATCTCCAGCAGGCGCATAACATTCGCCGGGCTGAAGAAATGCGTGCCGATCACAAACGCTGGACGAGAAGTTGAGGCGGCGATCTCGTCGATGCTCAGGGTTGAGGTATTGCTGGCAAGGATCGCGCCGGGTTTGCAAACGCGATCGAGTTCCTTAAAAACTTCCTTCTTGAGCGCCATGCCTTCGAACACGGCTTCGATGACCAAATCAACGTTTGAGAAACCGTCGTAGGAAAGTGTGGGCGTGATGCGCTTCAGGCGCTCATCGGCATCTTGCTGAGTGAAACGGCCGCGCTTGACGGAATTTGCGTAATTCGATTTGATCGTGGCCAGCCCGCGATCGAGCGCCGCCTGGTCCGTCTCTTTGAGAAGAACGGGAATGCCTGCATTGGCGAGAACCATGGCGATTCCGCCGCCCATGGTGCCGGCGCCAACAACCGCGGCAGTCTTTATCGGAATGAGGGGAGTTTCCTTGGGAATATCGGGAATCTTGGTGACTTCGCGCTCGCTGAAGAAAACGTGGATGAGCGATTTGGATTGGTCGGAGAAGAGGCAGTCGATGAAGAGTTTCTGCTCGACCTTGCACCCTTCGTCGAATGGCATTTTTGTGGCGGCTTCGATGGCTTCGACAGCAGCTACCGGGGCGAGCAGACCTCGCTGCTTCTTGGCAGCCGCTTCACGCGCGGAGGAAAAGATCGCCGCATTGTCCGTCGCGTTGCCGAGTTTTTCGTTACGCTCACGCGTCTTGGGAGCGGGCTTGCCGGCGACCTCGCGTGCAAATTTAACTGCTCCGGCCAGGAGATCGCCATCGATGATGCGGTCGATGATGCCGAACTTCAGCGCTTCGTCCGCCTTCACCGGATTGCCGGTCATGCACATTTCGACGGCTTTCGCCACGCCGGCAAGCCTCGGTAGCCGCTGGGTGCCCGCCGCGCCCGGGATAAGGCCGAGCTTCACTTCGGGCTGGCCGACTTGAGCGCTCGAAACAGCGACGCGATAGTGACCGGCCATGGCCAGTTCCAATCCGCCGCCAAACGCTGTTCCATGAATCGCTACGATTACTGGCTTACTGCTGTCTTCCATTTTTAGAAGGAACGGAGTGAGCCCGGCGCCGCGCGATTTGCCCGAGGAGGTCATCTTGCCGAATTCCTTGATGTCCGCGCCGGCGACGAAAGTGCGACCTCCGCCGATCAGCACCGCGGCTTTGACGCTGGCATCCTGAGCGATGCGATCCAGGGCTTCTGAAATGCCTTCGGGCACGCCGGGACTTAGGGCGTTGACCGGAGGATTGTTGATGGTGATGATGGCGATGTCGTTGTCTTTTGTAAGTTGAACTAGATCAGTCATAGAAAGAACCTCTGGTTTGATAGTCTACGCGGTTTTCGCGGAGACGTTGCCGGCGTCAATCACCGTAGAGGCGATGCGCTCGCGATGAAAAGTGGCGTCTCCGAATGCCGTTTCCGATGCCTTCGCCCGACGGTAGTACAGGTGAACGTCGTTTTCCCAGGTAAAACCCATGCCGCCGTGGACCTGTATGCCGCGGTTGCCGACTGTGCGCGCGGCGTCGCTGGCATACATCTTCGCGATGGAAACCGCAGTAGGTGCGTCGGGAGCCTTTTCTTCCAACGCCCAGCCGGCATAGTACACGGCGGAGCGTGAACTCTCGGTTTCCAAGTACATGTCCGCGCAATGATGCTGCACAGCCTGAAACGATCCGATCGGTTTGCCGAACTGCTTCCGAGTCTTGGCATACTCCACTGTAATGTCGAGCGTCCGCTGCATACCGCCGACCAATTCGGCAGCCAGCGCGGCGGTGGCAATGTCGAAAGCTCGCGAGAGCTGCGCGACGGATCCCAATTCTTCCGCCGGGGTGTTGCTGAATTCGACGACGTAGAGTTTTCGCGTAAGGTCCATTCCGGACATGGGAGATATTTTCAGGCCGGGAGCTTTGGAGTCCACCACGAATACGCCGTTGCGCGCCACGACGATGATAAAGTTGGCGACCGCGGCATCCGGGACAAAGAATTTCTCTCCGGTGAGCTTTCCATTGGCAGCGGTCAGTTGGACATCCCGCGGATTCCAGCTCGCACTGGCTTCCAGAATGGCGACGGTAGCGCGTACTTCTCCCCGGCAGATCGGCGCCAGATATTTGATTTTGAGCGCAGGGGTGCACACGGCATCCAGGACAGAGCCAGCCAGCACGACGGTGGAAAAAAACGGGCCGGGCAAGAGCGCGCGTCCGGCCTCTTCCATCAGCAGCATAAGCTCCACCTGGCCGAGGCCGACTCCGCCGTACTCCTCCGAGAAAATGATGCCAGTGTAACCCTGGTGCGTGAGCTTGGACCAAAGAGCGGCGTCATATGCCGTGTCCGTTTCCATCAGGCGCCGCATTTCAGCGCTGGGACATTCACCGGCGAAAAACTTGCGCGCGCTGTCTTTCAGAAATTCCTGGCTTTCACTCAAACCAAATTGCATGGCGTATCCCCTTAGTAGCTTCTGGGCAGTCCGAGAACAAAATGCCCAATGATGTTTCTTTGTACCTCGGAAGTGCCCGCTTCGATTGTGTTTCCGCGCGTGCGCAGGTAAGCGTAGGACCAAATTCCCTCTTCCATGGCGCGCGGGTCGCCGGCCATCAGTTGGCCATAGGGACCGAGAATCTCCTGAGCGATTTGCTGGAGGCGCTGGTTTAGTTCGCTCCAGAAAATTTTCTGGATGGAGCCCTCGGGACCCGGCACGCCTGTAGCGGTGATGCGGCTGAAGGCGCGCATCTGGTTGAAACGCATGATTTCAATTTCCGCGCTGCACTGCGCGAGCTTCTGGCGGACGATCGGGTCCTGGGAAGCAGGCTTGCCGTTGCGTTGTATCTTTCGAGAGAGCTCAATCAGACGCGTGATGTAACTCTTGAATATGAGGTGCAGGCGAGCGCCGTACGAACCGCGCTCGTACATCAGCGTGCTCATCGCCACGTTCCATCCGTCATTCACTTTGCCAAGAATATTTTCAGTCGGAACGCGGACATCGCGAAAGAAAATCTCGTTGAATTCGGATTCCCCGGTCATTTGACGCAGAGGACGAACCTCGACTCCGGGCGATTTCATATCGACGAG
>Ga0209655_10001066_pt1 | contig 10234 bp, 6 predicted proteins | sample BogFormECP03_OM2_FD_188236 | JGI IMG/M metagenome (GOLD analysis project Ga0209655, IMG submission 188236) | Bog forest soil microbial communities from Calvert Island, British Columbia, Canada - ECP03_OM2 (SPAdes) (version 2) | ecosystem: Environmental > Aquatic > Freshwater > Wetlands > Bog ...
GCTTCAATCCGCTCCGGCCCAGGGGACCGACCGCGAAGATTCGCGCACTACAAGCTCGGGTGTAAGTTTTCGGCGAACAACTTCGAATTCGCGCTCCTCGATCGTTGCGTTGATCGCTTCCAGCACGATCCCCACGGCCGCGCTTCCCAGCGCTTCCATCGGCTGGCGCACCGTGGTCAGCGACGGAACCGATAGCCCGGCAGGCATCACGTCGTCGAACCCGATCACCGAACAATCCTCGGGGACCTTCAGGCCCGCGCGCGCCAATCCGCGAATCGCTCCGAATGCGGTCATGTCGTCGAATGCCATCACCGCGGTAAAACGCTTTTTGTGCTTCAGGAGTTCTTCAGTCAGTTTGAAGCCACCCTCGAAGCCCGAATTCGGATCGAGCGAGTCCGGCAAGTCCACCACTAGAGCCGGATCGATTTCCAAGCCCACCGAACGCGCAAACGAGCGCACCCCACGCCAACGGGGGGAGCTATCCACCAGCATTTTTGGCCCGCGAATGAATGCAATCTTTCGATGGCCGAGCGAGTAAAGATGTTCCATCGCCAAATGCGCGCCCGCTTCGTTGTCCGTCATCACCGAACTGATCGAGCCGCTGCTGAGTTCGCGGCCAATCATGACAGCGGGAATATTTCTCTTCTCCAGATCCGCCAGCACTTCGATGTCAACAAAAAGCCAGTTGGCGACGAAGACCAGCGCTTCGACCGGGCGCGCGAGCAACATTTCCAGGTACCGCTCGAAACGTCCCCGTTGATTGTGCACGTCCGTCAGAATCGGCAAATAGGAAGCTTGGTACAGCGTGTTCTCGATACCGCGAAGTATTAAAGTGCAAAACGGATCGGTGATGTCGAAGACCATAACTCCAACGGTGCGATTACGCTTGGCGCTGAGAAAACGCGATACCGTTTTTGGGCGATAGGCCAGTTTTTTCGCAGCGCGCTCGATTCGATCCTTCGTGGACTGCGGAATATACCGGGCCAGCGGCGCATTATTCAAAACGATCGAAACGGTGGCCGGGGAAACACCGCTTTCTTGCGCCACATCGCGCAGTGTGACTCCCGACTTCACAGCCTTGCGGCGTGTCAAAATGCCTCCCGCGAATTTGCTGCAGCTTGCGAGCGTTCGCACATCTTTACCATAGCCCGAGCACCGAGGCCAGCAGAACAAGACCAAGCCATCGATTGACTACGTGAATGAGGGAGCGAGCAAAACAGAAGATCGTTTTCTGCAGGCTAAAAATCAGAAGTTAAACGTGCGGAATTTGGGAGACGTTCCACCCGCCTCCGATAGCCTTGATCAAAAGTACGCTTGCCGTCATCCGCCGGGTGAGAATTGTTAGAGCAGTGACCTCATCGGTAAGCGCGGCATTCTGGGCCGTAGTCACTTCCAAATAATTTGCGACGCCACCCTTGTAACGGGTAATGGACAGTTCGACTGAATGTTTCGCAGCGCCCACTGCCACATCCTCGGTTTGCGCTTCGCCCTCCAAAATACGCAGCGCGGCGAGGTTGTCTTCCACCTCCTGAAACGCAGTGAGCACAGTCTGTCGGTAATTATCGATGGATTGATCGTACGCAGCCTTCGCTTGTTCCGATGCCCCGCGCCGGCGTCCTGCGTCGAACAATGTTTCCGCAGCCTTTCCACCCACGACCCACAACCCGCTGGGACCCTGAAACAAAGTCCCCACGGCAATGCTTTCGAATCCTCCTTGCCCCGTAAGTGTGATCATTGGGAAATACGCAGCTCTCGTGATGCCCACCTGTGCGTTCGCCGCCTGCATCAGTCTTTCCGCCGCGGAAACGTCGGGCCGCCGCTCGAGCAGGTCTGACGGCAATCCCGGCGGTATCGCGGGCGGCGGCGTATCGAGAGGGAATGGCGCCAAAGCAAACTTTGATGGCGGCTTACCAATCAGCACTGCGATGGCATGTTCGAAAGCACCGCGCTGAACTCCTTGATCGATCAATTGCGCTCGCGCAGTTTCCAGCTGCGTCTGCGCTTGCGCCACGTCCACACCCGAAGCGAGCCCGCCGTCAAATCGGCTCTGCGTAAGCTCCAGAGCTTTCTGGAACGCATCCACAGTCGAGGTCAGTAGCTGTATTTGCGCATCGAGTCCCCGAAGCTGGAAATAATCCGTGGCCAGTTCGGCGTGCAGGCTCAGGGCAACACTGGCAAGATCGGCGGCGCTGGCTTGGGCCTGCGAGCGGCTCTGTTCCACGGTGCGGCGAACGCGGCCCCAGACGTCTAGTTCGTAGGAAGCGTCGAGCGCCGGCACCTGGTAATCGGCGAAAGAGGACTGCGTTATCGTCAGTGGACGGTTCTTGGAAAGGTGGTCTCGCGCGACCGAGGGATCGGCTGTCACAGTGGGGAACTGAAACGACCGCGAGATACGGACCGCTGCGCGTGCTTGCAGGAATTGCGCTTGGGCTGACTTTAGGCTTTGATTCGAGACGTCAATTTTCTCTTCCAGAGTATCGAGCTGCGGATCTTGATAGACTTCCCACCACTTTCCTTTTATCGACTCGGCGCTGGGCTGCGCTACCTTCCAATCTTTGGTTTCTTTGTAATCGGCGGGAACGTCTGTGCTGGGTCGCACGTACTTTGGCCCAACCGTGCATCCCCCGAGCAGAAAAACTGCAAGGAAAAAAACACGTCCAGGATGCCAGGACCGCCCCGTTCTCATTTGTTCGATCGCACGCAATGTGACTCTCTTATTTGCCCGCATAACTGATTCGCCAGATTGAGTCCGAGCCATCATCGCTGACCATTAAGGAACCATCTTTAGCAACGGCAACTCCCACCGGCCGGCCCCACACTTTTCCGTCGGGCGTAACGAACCCGCTAACGAAATCTTCATACTCTCCGCCTGCCTTACCATCCTTAATAGGCACGTACACCACTTCGTAGCCCGTACGCACGGACCGATTCCAGGAACCGTGTTCGCTCGCAAAAATACCTCCACGATATTTCTCCGGAAATTGCTGCGCTCCATAGAACGTTAATTCCAGCGAAGCGTTGTGCGGTTCCAGCAGAACGTCCGGCACGATCACTTTATTCTTCAACTCTGGATGCTTGCCTTTTAATCGAGGATCCTCGTTTCCGCCGATGTAATACCACGGCCAGCCGTAGAAGCCGCCTTCTTGGACGTGCGTGATGTAATCCGGCGGCAGATTGTCACCTATGTCGTCTCGCTCATTCACAGAGGTCCACAACACGCCGGTCGCGGGATCAAATGCTATGCCTACCGGATTACGAATTCCCCACGCGTATACGCGCAAGTCCGAGCCATCCGGGTTGGCCTCGAGAATGTTCGCCCGGTGGTACTCCGATTTGTCTTCATCGGTATTCGCGATATTGCTGCGGGAACCGACAGCGACGTACATTTTCTTTCCGTCCGCCGAAAACGCAATATCGCGCGTCCAATGCCCGCCTCCACCGACACGTTCGAGTCCGCTGGGCACGTGTTCGATTACGGTTTCAGGACCGCTGCGAGCTTTTAGGTCGCCGTTTTGATATGCAAAGCGCACCACCGAATTCGTATTACCGACGTAAACGAATTTCGGATCCGGTCCTGGCGGATAAAATGCAATACCAAACGGACGTGTGAGGTCAGTCGCAAAAGTTTCCGTCGTTTCTGGTTTTCCATCGGCGGTAATCCCTCGGAACACGAGAATGCGGCCCGGCCCGCTCTCCGCCAGAAACAGGTCGCCATTAGGCGCCGTGCGAATCAATCTGGGATTTTTCAAATCGCCAGCGTAAAGCTCCACTTTGAATCCGTCCGGAGCCTGTGGCCAAGCGTTCGATGGCCGCGATACCATATGCGCGTCATTATCGACAGCGGGCGTTGCGTATGGCTGGGGCAAATCGGCGGCGGAAATGCGGTGAACACTTCCGGGTTTTTCCATTCGGAAGTCGGTGAACGGCCCACTTTGGCCCGACGTTTGTCCCAATGCCCGCATTTCGCGCGCGGCAGAGACGGTGCGATACGCCACCATCGACACCAGGGCAGCAAATAGGATTGCCACGATTCCCCAGAAAAAACGTCTCATGACTTCTCTCCGGCAAAGACCACGTTTTAGAGTAACGATCGCAGATCCGAAAATCAGATTCCCCTGCAACACGTGTTTGATTCGCAGCCGTGCTTACTTTTTCGGCCCACCCGATTGTTGCTGATTCGATTGCGGCTGTGCCGGCTGCGGTTGACCCGTCTGTTCTTGATTCTGTGCGATCTGAACTTGCTCGCCTTCCACCAGGGAATCCGGCGGATTCATCATCACACTCTCTTGACCGCTGAGGCCGGAAACTACTTCAACTTCGCTGCCAAAATCGCGTCCGAGCACAATCGGAACTAGCGTCGCTTTGCCGTCCTGGACCGTCGCAATCTGCAATCCCTGCGCCCGGAAAATCAGCGTATTCACTGGAAGGATAAACGTCGGCACCGTCTCCGGAAGCTTCAGGTGAACCTCGGTATATCCGCCGGGAAGGAGCTCGCCCGTGGCGTTATTTACATCCACCTCCACCAACAACGTGCGTGACGATTGCTGAATCGCATTCGCAGTTCGCACTAATTCCCCTTTGAACTTACGCCCGGGAAATTCGGCCAAAGTGAGATCCGCCGAGAGGCCGGGTTTGGCAGCTTGCGAATATTGCTGCGGAACGTTGATGTACACGCGCAGCACTCGCGTCGATTGAATGTGAAACATCTCTCTTGCCGCGCCACCGCTACCGGAGTCAATCAGTTGTCCTATGTCCGTGTTGCGCGCCGTGATAATGCCGTCGAACGGCGCATAAATCTTGTTAAACGCCTGGGTTTCCTCCAGCCGCCTCACATTAGATTGCGCGGCCGCCACCGTGGCTTTCTTTGCTTCGAAATCACCATGCGCGTTATCCACGTCCTGTTTCGACACCGAGTCTGTGTTCTTCAGGCCGTCGAAGCGGTCCGCCGTAATCTTCGAGAGATTCAGGTTCGCTTGCGCCGTATTCAGATCCGCGCGCGCCACCAGAAGCTGCTGGTCAACTTCCGGCGTCTCAATGTCCGCCAGCAACTGGCCTGCCTTCACGTGTCCGCCAATATCGACGTACCATTTCTTTAAATATCCGTTCGTGCGCGCGAATATCGGAGCGTCTTCAAATGCTTGCATGTTGCCGGGAAGCACTATCTCCTGCTGCGGATCGCCTCGTTTGGGATGAATCACGACCACAGTGGGAATAGCTAAATCGCGGGTTTCAGTGCGCAACGCCGCTTTGGCTCTTAAGCGTGGCACCACGCCCATCACCACAACACCCGCAACGATAATTACCACAAGTACCACAATCACCGCGCTGTGGCCCGCCCCTCCCGGCTTTTGCGGGGGCCGATCGTAGGACGCTTGCGGAGCAGGCTGCTCGTCGCCGGCCGCTGCTCCTTGCGGGATTCGTTTGTCTGGCTGCTCAGTCATCGATGCTTCTTCCTTTTGTCACTCTAACTTTAGCTGATGCGCTCTGCGCGCGGACTCAATCGCGCCCTACGGTGAAGTCAAACTACGCTTTCTCCGCTCTCCATCCATGCACGATACTAAAGAAAACCGGCACAAAGAAAAGAGTAGCGACGGTTGCAAATAATAGTCCGCCGATCACGGCGCGCCCCAAAGGCGCATTTTGCTCTCCGCCTTCTCCCAGCCCCAGTGACATTGGCAACATGCCGATAATCATCGCCAAGGCCGTCATAATAACCGGCCGAAAGCGCGTGTATCCGGATTCCAGTGCGGCTTCCACCGCGGTCTTGCCTTCGTCTAGCCTTTCTCGCGAAAAACTCACTACCAGAATGCTATTAGCGGTCGCCACGCCCATGCACATGATCGAGCCCGTGAGAGCCGGCACGCTGACCGTTGTTCTGGTAATGAAGAGGAACCAAACGATTCCCGCCAAGGCCGCCGGCAGGGCCATCAGGATGATGAAAGGATCCAGCCAGGACTGGAAATTAACGACGATCAGCAGATAGACGAGAAGAATCGAAAATACAAGTCCCCACAAAAGGCCCGAGAATGATGCTTGCATCGTGGCAATCTGGCCGCGAACGATAAGTTGCGATCCGCGCGGCAGATCTTTTTTGCTTCGTGCGATGATCGGGGCGATCTCTCGGGCCACACCGCCGAGGTCGCGGCCTTGCACGGCTCCGTAGATGTCGATCACAGGCTGGACGTTGTAGTGAGAAACAACGCCCATCTCCGCTCCTCGGCTCACCGATGCAAGACTGGCAAAAATAGACGGCGGTGCATTCGGATTTGGGCCAGTCACTGGAATGTTTTCGAGATCCTGAAGCGTGTCGATTCTGTACTGCGGCATCTGAGCCGCAATGTTGTAAGTCACTCCCGTCTTCGGGTCGAGCCAGAAACTGGGAGCGGTCTGAAAACTCCCGCTGAGCGAAATCAAAAGGTTGTTCGCGACGTCGCGTTGCGTGTATCCGATTTCCTGTGCTTTGGTGCGGTCGATATCAAAATGCAGCTTGGGCTGATCGAACGGTTGCTGGATTCGAAGATCGGTCGTGCCGGAAACGAATTTCAGTTCGTTCATCAGCTTATCCGCAAACTCTCGGTCGCCCACCAAATTTCTTCCAACTATCTGTATATCGATTGGCGCCGGCAGCCCGAAGTTCAGGATCTGGCTGACTATGTCTGCCGGAAGAAAATAAAATGTCACGCCGGGGAAGTCGTGCCCCAGCCGGGTGCGGAGGTCGTGCACGTACTCTTCCGTGGGACGATGTTTCTTCGATAGCTCCACCAAAATGTCCGCATCCCCGGGCCCAATCGGTGCCGAATTGCTGTACGAAAGATTAAAACCGCTGTACGGCAGGCCGATGTTGTCTATGATCGTGGCTAACTCCGACTTGGGAATCAACCGTCGCATGTCGTCGTCCACGCGCTCGCAAATTGCCGCCGTCTCTTCAATCCGCGTTCCGGTCGGCGCCCGCAAGTGAAGCTTGAATTCGCCGCTGTCCACCGTGGGAAAGAAGTCCTGCCCTACCAGGGGCAAGAGAACGAATGACACCAAGCACGCGCCGAAGAAACAGATCACGAATATGCGGTCGTGACGTATGCATGTCTCCAGCAACCGGTGGTAGCCGTCCCGGAGCTTCTCGAATCCCTGTTCAAACTTTTGTTGGATTCGCACAAACGGGTTGCGCGATTTCGGCGCTTCGCCGTGACTCTCTTCAATTTGCGCCACCAGCAGGTACTTGGCCATGGTGGGCACCAGCGTCCGCGATAACAGATAGGACGCAAGCATAGCGAAGCACACCGCTTCGGCGAGCGGAACGAACAGGTAGCGCGCCACTCCGGAAAGAAAAAACATCGGCACGAACACGATGCAGATGGAAAGTGTGGAAACGAACGCAGGCACGGCAATCTGCTGCGCTCCATCCAGAATGGCCTGCACGATTTCTTTGCCCTGGTCGATGTTGCGGTTAATGTTCTCGATTTCGACCGTGGCGTCGTCCACCAGAATACCCACGGCTAGCGCCAGGCCGCCGAGGGTCATAATGTTGATGGTCTGTCCCAGCGCGCTCAGAACGATAATCGACGTAAGAATCGAAAGCGGAATCGAAACGGCGATGATCAGCGTGCTGCGCCAGCTTCCCAGGAATACCAGAATCATGAAGCCCGTAAGACATGCAGCGATGATCGCTTCGCGAACCACTCCCTTGATCGACGCCAGCACAAAAATGGACTGGTCCGAAAGAGGCTTAATCTCTAGTTGAGGAGGCAGCCCAGCCTGAATTTGCGGAAGCAAAGCTTTAATACCCGAAATGATGTCGAGTGTGGATGCGTCTCCATTCTTTTGAATCGACATTAGCGACGCGCGCTTTCCATCCACGTTGACAATGTTCGTTTGCGGCGGAAAACCGTCCCGTACGTGTGCCACGTCGTGAATGTAGATGGTGCTGCTCCCAACCGTCTTGATCGGCAGATCGTTGAGTTCACTTACTGTTGCAGGGGCGCCATTCATGTCCACTTGGTATTCGAACAGCCCGATTTTCGTCGTGCCCGCCGGCAGAATTAGGTTCTGTAGGGTAAGTGCGTTCACCACGTCCAACGGCGAAAGCCCTTTTGCCTGCAACGCCGTCGTATTCAGATCCACTTGAACTTGCCGCTGCTTGCCGCCATAGGGGTAAGGAATTGCCACGCCTGAAATGGTCACCAGACCAGTGCGCAGAAAGTTCAATCCAATGTCGCCCAGTTGCTGTTCCGACAGTCCTTTGCCCGAGAGGGCGAGCTGAAGGATAGGGACGGTCGAAGCGTTGTAGGTGATGATGAAAGGCGGCGTCGTTCCCGGAGGCAAAGTCCGCACGATAGGCTGCGATATCGCTGTGACCTGCGCAACTGCGTTGGCCACTTGCACGCCCTGATGGAAAAAGATCTTCACGACCGCGATGCCGGCCAAAGATTGCGATTCAATGTGCTCGATATCGTTTACCGTGGTTGTGAGCGATCTCTCGTAGTTAAAAATAATTCGGTTCGACATTTCCTCGGGCGATAGTCCCGTGTAGTTCCAGATCACGCTGACCACGGGAATATCAATATTCGGGAAAATGTCCGTAGGCGTGCGCAGAATGGCGACGGGACCGAGTATCAGCAATAAAATCGACATCACCACGAACGTATAAGGCCTGCGTAGTGCTAGCCGAACTATCCACATTCAAGGCACCCCTGGAATCGCCTGGAAAGCGCAGAGACTCTTCCCCGGCAATTTAACGCGATACAACCACATTATTATTGCACGCACACTACGCCAAAAAAACCATGGCCAGCTCGGCAAAAATTTGCGGCCCGAATGCAAAATTCAAGTCGCACACCCATCTGCCGACTCGATGCATAGCAATCGCAGCCACGCAATAAATGATTATAAAACAGCAACTTTTCCGGAATCCTAGGGTTCATTAAATACGTCTAAATGAGTGCCCCAACCCGGTCAGTTATTGTCAGGAATTAGACGCGGGGCAAGGAGGAAAGGGTCCAATGCCGGTCATTGTGATTGTGCTTATGTTCCTGGTTCTGTTTTTGCTGGCAGTCATCGCTATGATTGTGGGTCCCTTCCTGGGTGTAGGCTATGCGCTCTGGAACCTAAACCACAACCACGCCCAGCAGTGCGTTTCAGAGTTCCAGCCAGTGGATCTGAAGAGCCGCATCGTTTCTTTGAATTCCTCGTCGCGCCACTGAAACGATCCAAGAGGCCACCTAGTTGAGCTTCAGTTGGAGCCGAAACTAGAACGAAAGTACTATTTAGGGAAAACCGCTTCCTGCCATTCCCAAATTGGATTTCTTGAATCTCGAACCCCAATGGCATCCCCCTTCGAGGTAAGCCGTGTCATGTTGCGCGCTTGAGAGCGTAAATCAACCCAGTTAATGGCAAGTTTCAGAACTGGATTATATGGTTAAACAAATGCATAATCCCTTCTCGACACAGATTCCCGGCAAATCCATTCTGTTGTCAAATCAGGGGTGATGCAGCAGTTTCGGACATTTGGGGCCAAGCTTGCACGAAGGATTGACTTCCGCCGCCTGGGGGCACTGGCAGTCTTGAGCTTGGGTAGTTTCTCGGTTTGGACTGCGCTTGCTCCGAGCGACTCCAGCCAAACTGCACCTGCCTATTCTTCGTCATTCCTATCCGCTGCTGACGACCAAGATCCTCAGCAAATTTTGCTAGACGGGAATAACTCTGCCCGCGCGATTTATCCCTACTCTGTGATTCCGGGCGGCGTGGAAAGCGCCGCCGAATTGAGGAATTCGGTTACCCGCGATCCTGTCGTCGCCGAGCATTACGGTGACTTCGACGTCGCAAGAGCGCGAGTCGTTCGCTTGAATCAAGACCGCCTTCTCTACGTGTCTTACCGCCTTGGTAATCGAGTGTTCTGGTCGAAGAAGCGATTCACCCTTCAAAAGGGTGAAGCCGTAATTACCGACGGCGAACACATGGCCAGAACTCGCTGCGGAAACCGTCTCGCCGAAGCTCCAGCTGCCCCCGTCATGGCTGTCGAACCGGAGCTTGAAGCAGCGCCGCCAGCAGTGGCCGAGGCTCTAGCGGGAGCGCCTGACTTCCTCGGTGCACCTTTTGCCCCGGGTGACGTTCCTCTGACCCCACCGCCGACTTCCGGAATTTCGGCCGGCCCCGGGTCCTCTGGTGGAGGAATCGGTTCTCCAGGTCCTCCTATTATCGGAGGCGGCGGCCCTCCGTCGCACGGAGTCACTCCACCACC
>Ga0209655_10001067_pt1 | contig 10230 bp, 10 predicted proteins | sample BogFormECP03_OM2_FD_188236 | JGI IMG/M metagenome (GOLD analysis project Ga0209655, IMG submission 188236) | Bog forest soil microbial communities from Calvert Island, British Columbia, Canada - ECP03_OM2 (SPAdes) (version 2) | ecosystem: Environmental > Aquatic > Freshwater > Wetlands > Bog ...
ACAAGCGGTCCCACGACTATCTGATGGAAGCGCTGGCACGTGAACGTCCGGACGACGCGGTGCTCTCCGAAGAAGGCGTCGACGACCCGGTGCGGTTGAGCGCGCAGCGGGTGTGGATCGTCGACCCGCTGGACGGCACCAGAGAGTTCTCCGAACTCGGCCGCGAGGACTGGGCCGTGCACGTCGCGCTGTGGCAAAGCGGTGCCCTCGTCGCCGGCGCGGTTGCCCTTCCGGCACAGGGCGTTACGTTGGCCACGCCTGATCCGGCACCCCCACCGGCACATTCCGGAGAACCCCGGATCGTGGTTTCGCGCACCCGCCCACCGGCGGTCGCGTTGCAAGTCCGCGACCAGTTGAACGGCACCCTGGTCGAGATGGGCTCGGCCGGAGCCAAGGTAGCCGCTGTCATCCAAGGGTTGGCCGACGTCTACGTCCACGCCGGCGGACAGTACGAGTGGGATTCGGCGGCTCCGGTAGCGGTGGCCCGCGCCGCCGGGTTGCACACCTCTCGCATCGACGGGTCGCCGCTGGAGTACAACCGGGCCGACCCGCTGTTGCCGGACCTGGTGGTGTGCCGCCCCGAATACGCCGACGCGGTGCTCGCGGTCACGGGCTGAGCCGCGAACGGTGGGACAATCCCATTCCATGCGGATGTCGGCGAAGGCGGAGTACGCGGTGCGAGCGATGGTCGAGCTGGCCACCCTCGGTGACGGCGTGCGGGTCACCACCGATGATCTGGCGAATGCGCAGGGAATCCCGCCGCAGTTTCTCGTCGACATCTTGTCCACGCTGCGCAACGATCGGCTGGTGCGCAGCCACCGCGGTCGCGACGGGGGTTACGAATTAGCCCGTCCGGGAACAGAAATCAGCATCGCCGACGTATTGCGCTGCATCGACGGTCCGCTGGCCAGCGTCCGCGACATCGGGCTGGGCGATCTGCCCTACTCCGGCGCGACCGCGGCGTTGACCGACGTCTGGCGGGCGCTGCGGGCCAGTATGCGCTCGGTGCTGGAGCAGACCAGCCTGGCTGACGTCGCGGCCGGAGCCCTGCCCGACCACGTCGCTCGGTTGGCCGACGACTACCGCGACCAGGAGAGTCACCGGCACGCTCAGCGTGGCGCGGGCTAGCTGCCCGACCCGTAGGGCCGGGTGAGGATCTCCAGGTAATGGCCGCCCGGGTCCTGGAAGTAGACGCCGCGCCCGCCGTCGTTGGTGTTGAACTCGCCGGGCCGCCGTCTGGCCGGATCGGCCCAATGCTGCAGCCCGCGTGACGTGATCTTGCCGTAGATCGCGTCGAAGTCGTCCTCGGAAACCAGAAACGCGTAATGCTGCGGTCGGATCTCCTCGCCAGCGGCGACCTCGGCGTAGTCGAGGGTTGCGCCGTGTTCGAGGGCGACGGCCAGGAAGTGACCGAACGGCTTCGGACTCGGCAGCCCGAACAATTCGCTGACGAACTCGGCGGACTTCCGCTGATCGTGGGCGGCGACGATGGTGTGGTTGAACTCGATAGGCATCGTGCTTTCCAGTCAACCACTCTGGCAGGCCCGCCGCCACAACGCCGCCACAACGCCGGCACAACGCCGGCGCTACTTCGGCGCGGTCAACTCCAGGGCGATGTTGTCCGGGTCGCGAAACTCCAGAATGTAGGACGGACCGATGTCTTTGACCGGCTCGTGGTCGATGCCGAGCTCATCGAGATATGCTGCCGCGGAATCTAATTCGTCCCGATCGGCCGCCCGGAACGCGATGTGGTCCAGGCCGGCGCGGTCCTCGTGGAAACGATCGACGGCAACAGGCCGCAGCGCAATCAGCGCGCCGCCCAGGTCGTAGATGACACCGCCGAACAGAAACGCGAGCTGCTTGCGCGTCGCCTCGTCGGCGTTGTCGGGGACCTCGACCAGGACGGGCCACCCGAAGACGCTCTCGTAGAACCGTCGAGATCGCTCGATGTCGGTGACGGTGAGCCGCACATGCGCGATCGAGTTGGCGTTGATGACCATCCTGATGATGCTGCCACGTCGGCGAGGTGCGGGCATAGAACGGTCCGCATGCCAGAATCGCGGTCGTGCAGGTAGCAATGACCATGCCGGTCATGGAGCCGGACTTGGACGCCGAGGTGCTGCGCGACTGGGCACAGGCGATCGACGAGGGACCGTTCTCGTCATTGTGTTGGGGCGAGCGGATGGCCTTCGACAATCCCGAAACCTTGACGTTGATGGGCGCGCTGGCCGCCTGGACCGACCGGGTACGGCTGGTGACGACGGTGATGGTGCCCCAGCTGCACGACCCGGTGATGCTGGCCAAGGCGAACGTTGACTTAGAGGTAACATAGGGCTCACGGGACCGAGGGTGAGCGACTGCTGCCGCCCTAGCCGTGTTGCGGGCCGAGTTGGCCGCCCTGTTGCGTAGCCCGTGTTGAGAGCTAGGCAGGGCCGCTTGCTATTTCGGTGACTTCCCGGCGCGGCGTGCGCTCCATTGCTGGCGAGCTGCCATGACCGAGGCCGGGCCGCGAGCAAAGTACAGAACGATTTCTCGCAAACGTCGTTGCTGGGGGACATGACCGAGGCCGGGCCGCGAGCAAAGTACAGAACAATTTCTCGCAAACTGCGATGCTAAGGATCCAGAGCGGCGTATGTTAAACGCGCACGTCTTAATTTCAGAGATAATCACTTGTGGGCGAGCGTCCAGCCTGACCCGGGCCCGGCCGATCGCGCTACCGGCACGGCTACCCGCAAAACCGCGCCCTCTAGCTGACCAAGGCGGTGAGCTAATGAAGACACTCGTGGTTGCGGTGGTCGCGGCAGGCCGCCAGTGCGCTGGCTCCGGTGGCGCAGGCGGTCACCCCGTGAACGACCCCGGCTGGTGTGCCAAGACAGGGCGTTTCGGGGGAAGTTTCTCGCTTCGCACGGGCAACACCAGTGCCGCAAGAATTCGCCCAACAAATCTTCCCAAGGATCTTCCAAGGCGTCCGCCGCACCCTACCTCTGGCAGCGGCCCGCGCGCTGCCAGCACACAACGGCAAAAGCACGTCCGCCTGCCTGAGTGCCTCTGAAAACGTCCAAACCAGCGACACCCATTTCTACCCACGACAACGATCACTGATCGCCGCCACATTCGGCGGTGTCCAACAGGAAGGGAATCAATGCGCAAAACAGCGCTGGTCCCCGCCGCCGTGCTGACGGCGGGGGTCGTCTGCGCCTCACCAGCACATGCCTTACCGATTTACGACTGGGTCGGCAACCCTCCAAGTGGAGGGATGACGGTGTTGGTCGGTGGCCCCCATCCGTTGGCCTACGCCGAGGCACACATAATCAACGACCAGTACGTGATGCACATGACGGCGTCCAACGGCTGTGACGAGCAGTGGTTCCCAACAGGTGTAGGGACGTCGGTGCAGGCTAACGGGGCCGTCAGCGGCTTTATCAATATTCGCGTCAACGCCGGTCAAGGTCCAGGATGCCAACCGGCGGACATGGTCAGCTCTAACTTTTACCCCGAAGGTGGTGGCAACTACACCATGAACGTGTACGAGACCCCAGACGTTGGCGGGGCCAACGGTGACGCCAATTGGCTTCTGTACGGCCACGACGGATGAAGGGAGTCCTGGATCTACATAGATTTCATCGGATGAATCTGCCATTGTTCAACTCTCCCTACGGTTTTGGGGCGTTGTCGCCGCCGACGTCCGGGCAGAAACACCGGCGGCAACAACACGTTAGGGGTGTTGCCGCCGCGGTGAAGGCGAGTAACACCGCGGACGGCAACACGTTTGGGTGATCGTCAAATACCCGACGGTGGCCGTAGACGACGCCACGATCCCGTACAGCACGTCATCCTCGGCGCCGCTGCTGGGGAGTCTGGTCGGCGTGGAGGCCGGTATTTCTAGCCCGTTCGAGGTGGTCACGTTCGACCCGCCGACATACACGGTGGCCGAACTGTAAATCACTGACGGAGGCTGGCGAAAAGGCGCTGGCGACCGGCGACATGTTGTCCGGTGGGCGATTGACCGTCGGTCTTGGCATTGGCGGCCGGGTCGAGGACTACCGGGCGGTCGGCGCGGATCCGGCGACGCAGACGATCCGTGGGATGGCCGAGTCGGTCGCGGTGATGAAACGCGTGTGGAACGGCGAGAAGATCACCGACTCGGTGCTGCCAGTCGGTCCGACGCCGGTTCAGCCGGGTGGACCGCCGCTGCTGGTCGGGACCATCGGGCCCAAGACGCTGCGCAGTGCCGCGGCATGGGCCGACGGCCTGGCCGGTAATACGTTGGACCTCGACGTCGCCAAGCAGAACGCGCTGTTCGACGTCGCGCGTGATGCCTGGTCCGAAGTCGACAGGGCCAAGCCGCACCTGGCCACCTCGTTCTGGTTCGCGCTCGGCTCAGTCGACGAGGCCCGCCGCCAGGTGCACCGGCACCTCCGCCGGTACATGAACTGGATACCCGTCGAATACATTGACGCGATGGCACCCACGACCGGCTTCGCCGGCACCGAGGACGATCTGGTTGCGGTGCTGCGTGAGTTCGAAGCGGTCGGAACGGACGAAATCCAACTCATCCCAACCAGTTCCGACCTCGAACAAGTCCAGCGGGCCGGGGACCTGGTCGAGGCGATGCGGGGCGGGGGATGAATGCCTGAGCGCAACGTACTGGGCGGTGCGTTGGAACCGTGCGGTAATGAGCCGCTCACCGGCTTCTACCGCGACGGTTGCTGCTCGAGCGGTCCGGAAGATCTTGGCTTACACACGATTTGCGCGGTGGTGACCGCCGAATTCCTCGAGCACCAGCGCATGATCGGCAACGATCTCTCAACACCGATGCCGCAGTTCCGTTTTCCCGGTCTGGTGCCCGGGGATCGGTGGTGCGTCACCGCCGGCAATTGGTTATTGGCCTACCGTGATGGTTTCGCCGCTCCGGTGGTGTTGGCGTCGACCCATGAGCGGACCCTCGACATAGTGCCGCTGGAAGCCTTGCAGGAGAACGCCGTTGACGTCCCCGACGACTTGGGCGGATTGTAAGCGGATCACGTCTCCTGGGATGGAACGGTTATCGGCTCTTGCGGGTCAAGGCGGATCCCGGCGGATTGCAGTGTGTTGCTCAGCAGCGCCCAGATCCATTCGGCGAGTTGCGCGGTGAATTCCGCTACGGGCAGGGGTGCGCGGCTGTTGAGCCAGTGGGTGGTGGCCGATTCGACGAAGCCGACGATCCCGAAGCTCAGTGGCTCGACTGGGGATTCGTCCAACCCGACTGCCCAGAAATACCCCTCGAGCTGGCCCGCTACGCTTCCGGCGACAGCGCTGTTGACTTCGCGAATGGCAGCGACGCCGTTGACGTCATCGCTGAGCGGGTGCAGGGTCAAATACTCGTACAAATGCGGGTGGTCTATGCGCCACCGTAGATGCCTCGACACCGCGTGGGTGATCATCTCCATCGGGCGTCCGGTCGGATTCCACACCGGCCTCTGCGCGGCGATCAGCATGTCGCTTGCACGCCGCGCGATGCTGTGATGCAGGTCAGCGGCGCCGCCGAAGTATCTATATAGCTTGGTGCGCGTCACCCCTACGTAACTGGCGACCTGCTCGGTCGACGTCTGGGGGCCGTAGTGCGCGATAGCACGCAACGCCGCGTCGACAAATTCGGCGCGACGCCTGTCCCGCTGACCCGACCAGCGGGCCGTTCGCCCGTCACCAGACCCGGACATGGCCGCACTCGCTCGAACCCATGCTTTACACGGTACGGGGTGTCCCGCTAACCTATAACGGTACGTGCCGTACCACTTAGTCGTTGAGGGGTGACTAAGATGCGGGTCCATCACGTTGTTGCGTTTCTCGGAATTGCTTTGGGTACGGGCCTAGGCGTCGCCTTGCTCAATTAATTGCCGCCCATCGCGCGTTAAGCCGCTCAATCAGCCGGTGAGATATAGCCTTCCGCCATGATGCGTGTCGCGATTGTCGGCGGTGGAGCCGCGGGTGTGCTCGCCGCGGTGCATATGCGCCGGGCCATGCCGGACGCACAGATCACGTTGATCGACGCATCCGGGCGACCCGGGGCCGGCGCGGCGTACGGCACGGACGACCCGACGCATCTGCTGAACGTGCCCGCGCCGCGGATGTCGGCCTGGCCGGACGATCCCGATCACTTCAGCCGCTGGCTGGACGAGCGAGCCGTCACGCCGGCCGAAAGCTTCGCACCGCGGCTTGCGTACGGGCGATACCTGCAAGACCAGCTTGCGGCAGCCGACGTGCGAATGGAGAGCGCGGAAGTCGTGGAGTTGACGCCGGGCACCCCAGTGCGGTTGGCGCTGAGCGACGGACGTGATTTATCGGCGGACGCCGTTGTGCTCGCGTCCGGGCGCCCCCAAAGCGGCATGCCCGACTCGTTGGAACGTGCCTTCGCCCCGGTGCTGGCCGAAGGCACCGACGGCAGGGTGGTGCTGGATCCATGGGCGCCCGGCGCGCTGGCGGCTCTCGGGGCCCGACGGCCGGCCAGCGTCCTGGTGATCGGTTCGGGGCTTACCGGTGTTGATGTCGCGTTGCATCTCACCGCGCGTGGCACCGCGGTCACGCTGCTGTCGCGTCACGGCGCACTCCCGCGTCGATTCCGTTCCACCGGTGCACCGACGGAGTTGCCCCACCTCGACGCGCTGCGTGCCGAGGTTTCGCTCGAGCAATTGCGCGCCGCGCTTGCCGCGGACCTCGAGCACGCTCGCGAAGGCGGTGCGGACTGGCGACAGGTGATCGACGCGGTGCGGCCGCGGACCGCCCGGCTATGGCAGTCGTTGGGATGGGAGGACCAGCGCCGGTTCCTGCGCGAGGATCTGCGGCAGTGGGAGGTGCTTCGGCATCGGATGCCGCCCACGATCGCCGACGCGATCCACGCGGCGATTGACAGTGGCCAGCTGGTCATCGAGGCGGGCGAGGTCGCCGATGTGTCGTTGCGCCGCAAGGGCGTTGAGCTGGTGGTGACCACCAGTGACCGATCCGTGCGCCGGCGTGGTGATGCGGTTGTCGTCGCCGCCGGCGCGGCCTGGGACCGGCGGTCGCTGCAACGCTCTGCGCTCTGGACCAACTTGCTGGCCGCAGACGTCGCGTCGCTGCACCCGAGCGGCGTCGGGGTGCGGCTCACTGAAGACGGCTATCTCATCGACGGGTTGGGGGACACGGTCCCCAACATCGTCTGCATCGGCTCGATCCGTCAGGGCGAGGAGTGGGAGACCACCGCGATTCCCGAAATCCGCACGCAGGCGGCGGCTATCGCGACGCTGCTCGCCGACGGCACCCGCCACCAACCGGTGCGCGCACCCCGTCTCGTCACGGCTGCGCCGACGTTGACCGGTGCCGCTGCGTCGTATGCCGAAGGTGTGCGTCGCCTGCTCGCGGTCCAAGACCGCGCCTCGACCGCCTTTGCCGCCGCGGTCGCCGAAGACCCGCACCACGCACGGGCACACGTCGCGTTGGCGATGATCGCTACCGAACGGCCGGACCGAGCCGGCGGCCCCGATGCCGTCAGCGGCCATCTCGCCCGTGCGCGTGCGGCATTGGCGCATGGCAGCGACGAAGACCGAAGCCACGTCGAGGCCATCGCGACCTGGTGTGAGAAGGGCAACGAGGCGGGCACCGACGCACTCATCGATCATCTCGACCGCATCCCGGACGACGCGGTCGCGTTGCTGGTGCTCGCGCCGTCGATCGCGTTCGCAGGGGCCGGTGACGCGTTGCCGGACGCCTGGCAGTACGTCGAGCGGTTCACTGGTGTGCACGGCGAAGCGCCGTGGTATCTCGGGTTGCGCGCATACGGCCGAACCGAGCAGGGCCTCTGGTATGACGCGGCCGACTTGGCCGACGCCGCACTGGAACTCGATCCGGGCAACGGCAACGCCGCGCATGCGCTGACGCACGTGCACTACGAGACCGATGCGCACGGGGCCGGGCTGAAATGGCTGACGGACTGGATCCCGAGCGACGGCAGCACGCAGCGCTACCTACCCCACTTCCAATGGCATGCCGCGCTGCACGAGCTCGCGATGGGCGACGCGGCCGCCGCCGCGCGCCGGTACAACGCGTCTCTCGCGCCGCCGCACTCGAAGGGCGTGCGCTGTCTCGTCGACGCCGGGTCGCTGGCGTGGCGGGCACGCCTGCACCCGGACTGGGTCACGCCGCCCGATCCGATGCAGGTGATCAACGAGGTTGGCTCGCTTGCCTTTTCACCGCAGACACCGTTCATCGCGTTTCATGCGCTGTTGGTCCTGGCCGCGGCGAACGATCCGGCCGCGATCCGCGCGATGAATGTCCCGGGCGCCACCGATGCACAGCTGACGACCCTGCGTCTGATCGGCGAAGGCCTGATCGCGTTGACGGCGGGGGAGCCGCGCGCCGCTCTCGACTACCTACTCGAATCGCTTGGCGGACTTGCGTCGATCGGCGGCAGTCGCGTGCAACAGGAGGTGATTCTGGAAACGGCGTTGGCCGCGATGCTTCAACTCGGTGCGCCGGGCCAAGCGGCGCGACTGCTGTCGCGGCATCGCGCCGCGCCCGGGCCGCAGGTGACCCGCGGCGCGGTGAACTGACGACGCGAGCGCTACCGTGGCGTCAGATCGCTACCGCGACAGAGTCGCTCAGCCGGGCATAGACGCTGGCTACGGCGTCGAAGCGGCGTTCGACGGCGACGCGGTCGGACTCTTCGGGCACCGACTCGAGGTTGGCGCGTTGGATCATGTTGGCTTCGTCCATCAGTACGCGCGCCTGGTCGGGGTCGGTGGTCTGCTCCATGATCGCTTTGATTGCTTCGAGTTGGCGCATCAGCAAGGCGGGCATGCCGTTGCTGGCCTGGCGGATCTTATCGAATGACCGCTGCACCAAATTTTCGTAAGTGACCTGCTCGCAGATGACCCGGATGGCGCCGGTGCGGTCGTAGTACGCCGGTGCCGGTGTCCACACTTTCGCGAGCTTGCACAAGGTGTTGCCGAGCCAGTCCACGCACGTCAGCGCAGTGTAGGTGTCGTTGACCGCCGGCGAGAGCGCCCGAATGGCGATCTCGACCAGTTGGTCGATGCCGAAGGCGGGATCTTGGGCGAGGTTGCGGACCGGCCCGGTGACCTGCGCGCGTTTCAGGCGGCGGGTAATGCGGTCGGCGGCCTCGGGCGGCCACACAGCGGCGAGTTCACTGTCCTCCACCAAGAAGTTTCCCGGGCGATAGGGCATGTACACCACCGCATCGGCGGCCGACGCGGCGCGAATCAACATGTCGTAGCGGATGGCTTGCAGGTAGCCGCCTTTCGGGGTGCGCATCATCGCGCCTGAAGACTTGATGGTGTCGACCAGCGCTGCGATTTCCTCGCTGTCATCCGGATCGTCTGGGGTGGCCATCCGGATGTCGGGCTTTCGCACCCCGAGGTAGCGCGTCAAATCGCGGGCAATACTGGCGATGACGAAGGGAAGCTGGATCTGGATCGCGATGTGGTGGAGGAAGTAGATGAGCACGGCCAGATCGACCAGCACCAGCAGGAATACGACATTGACGGAAAAGTGCGGCACGAATACGCCGTGCTCTGCAGGGCCGATCGCTAACAGCACCAGCACGCAGTACACGCATGTCGCCACAAACGTGCCCAGCGTGAGCTGAGTACCGCGATCGCGGATGAAGTTGCGCAGCATCCGGGGTCCGAACTGGGTCGATGCCAGCGTCAAAGTGACTATTGTGACTGAGAAGTTGATTCCGATGACCGTCATGATCGCCGCGGCGACCGCGAGGAGAATCTCCCGTGCCGTGTCCGCGCTGCCGGCTTCCACCCAGGCCGGAAGTGTGAGCACGCCATGGTAGACGGCACGATCTACCTCCAAGGTGGCCGCGAACAGCGCAATCGCGGCGAGCACCTCCATGCTCGGCACCAGCCAGAAGTTGGTTCGCAGTACTTCGCGCCGCCACTGCGACACAGTCATCCCGGAAATGAACAGCATGTGGCCACGCTAGAGGAAGGATCTAATCCTCGCCGATTCCCAAGATTGTCGATGTCCGCACAAAATGGCGCCTAAAATGCGCAGCAACGTCCCGAATTGAATAGCGACACGGCATCCGAACCTCAATAGCAAATGGAGAAATCATGAAGCCGTTAGCGACATTGGCAGCTGGGATCGCCATTTCGGCCGCAACGCTTGGCGTGGCCGCGACCGCACACGCGGGGGGTCCGCCCAACGACGGCGGCGGTGGCGGCGGTGCGCCAGCGGGTGCGCCGG
>Ga0209655_10001068_pt1 | contig 10229 bp, 8 predicted proteins | sample BogFormECP03_OM2_FD_188236 | JGI IMG/M metagenome (GOLD analysis project Ga0209655, IMG submission 188236) | Bog forest soil microbial communities from Calvert Island, British Columbia, Canada - ECP03_OM2 (SPAdes) (version 2) | ecosystem: Environmental > Aquatic > Freshwater > Wetlands > Bog ...
CAGTGCTACCAGTGAGACTACCGCGAGAGCAACCACAACGATTCCGACCCAGCGCGGCGCGGTGGCTTCGTCTGCGATCACTACGTCCTGTCGTTCTTCGCTCATGTTATTCGCTCCTCCGGAAATCCCTTGCGGGGTTAGGGAAGTGCAAGCCAGGAACCAAAGTGGGACAGCACGGCGCCGGTCCGTAACGAGCTGAAAATACGAGTGTTATGTAATTCCGTAGGGCATGCTAGATGCGCTTCGCGGGCCTTTGCCCCTGCAAATTTTACGTGTCAGTAACATTTCTGCGTGGTGGAAGAAACAGGACACTACAGGCTCGTTGAGCTCCGCCGAAGTACTAGGCCGAGCGATGAGGGCCCGCGTTTATCGCATGCTTAGGAACTAACCAAACGTCAAATTATCGCGAGACGGTGCCCCACCCTTCGGTTTTTGAAGGGGGGATTTAGATGAAGAATCGCCGACCGAGTGTCTCCGCAGTCGGCGATTGCATTTGTAGTTGGTTTTGCGCCTGTAGCGGCGCGCTTCAGTGCGCCATCGCTATCGCACCGCGGAACGATCACTCTCCAAAGAACGCCGCGACGATATCCTACGTCCGCGTAATCGTCATATTCCGCAATTCCGCAATCCGATCCGATAGCGGCGGATGCGTGCTGAACAATCCCGAGAACAACGTCCCCGCCGAAAGCGGCTGCACAATCATCAAAGCCGAAGTAGAAGGCGGCACATTCATCGGGATCTTCTTGTTGTACGCACCCAATTTTTCCAACGCGCTGATCAATCCATTCGCATGACCAATCATCTGCACGCCGGAAGCGTCCGCCTGATATTCACGCTGCCGCGAAATCCCCAGCTGCAACAAAAGCGCCGCAATCGGCGCCAGTATTACCATCAACAACGCCCCAAGCCCGCCTCCACGATTGCGCCCGCCGCCTCCGCCAATCCCGCCCAACATGATTCCCCAGCGCCCCATATGCCCGATCCAGGTAATCGCGCCCGCCAAAGTTGCGGCAATCGACGACGTCAGAATGTCATAATTCCGCACGTGCGAGAGCTCGTGCGCGATCACACCTTCCAATTCGTCGTCATTCATGATTTCCATCAGCCCCTGCGTCACCGCCACCGACGCATGGCTCGGATTGCGCCCCGTCGCAAACGCGTTCGGCGCCGCCTGCGGAATCATGTACAGCTTGGGCATCGGCAGATTGGCCTTAGCCGCAAGCCGTTCCATCACCGCGTACAATCGCGGCGATTCCTCGCGGCTGATCGGCACCGCGCCGCTGGATTTCAAGGCAATCTTGTCCGAGAAAAAATACGCTCCGCCATTCATCAGCACCGCAAACACCAGCGCGATCGTCATGCCGCTCGATCCGCCCAGCGCCTCGCCGATAAACAGCAACAGCAACGTCAACGCCGTCAGCAAAAACGCAGTCTTGAAGGTTTTCATTTTATTCAGCCTTGGCGCCCGACAAATCCGATCAGGCGGCGCCTGCCTTCGCGGCCTTCCGCGTGAATTTCATCTCGCCGCTCTTCGCGTCCACATCCAAGTTCACATCATCGCCCGGATGCACTTCACCATCGAGAATCTTCAGCGCCAGCGGATCCTGTATCAGCCGCTGAATCGCCCGCTTCATCGGCCGCGCGCCATACGCCGGGTCGTAACCTTCGGCAAACAGCAGAGTCTTCGCCGCCGCAGTCAGGTGCAACGTAATCTTCCGTTCGGCCAGGCGCTTCACCAAGTGCTGCATCTGCAGGTCAATGATGTGCTCGATCTGATCCTTGCCCAGCGGTTGGAACAGCACGATATCATCAATGCGGTTCAGGAACTCCGGACGGAAAATTTCCCGCAGCGCCGCCATGGCCTGCTCGCGCGCCTTCTTCGGATCCTTTTCCATCAAATCGAAAATCGCGCTCGAGCCCACATTCGAAGTCATGATGATCACCGTGTTGCGAAAATCCACGGTGCGGCCTTGGCCGTCCGTCAGGCGGCCGTCATCCAGTATCTGCAGCAGCACGTTGTACACATCCGGATGTGCCTTCTCGATTTCATCCAGCAGCACTACGGAATAAGGCCGCCGCCGCACTTGCTCGGTCAGCTGTCCGCCCTCGTCGTAACCGACATAGCCCGGAGGCGCGCCGATCATCCGCGACACGGAATGTTTCTCCATGTATTCAGACATGTCCAGCCGCACAATCGCGCGTTCATCATCAAACAAGAACTCCGCCACCGCCCGCGCCAGCTCCGTCTTGCCCACGCCGGTCGGCCCCAGAAAAAGGAACGAACCAATCGGCCGGTTCGGATCGCTCAGCCCCGACCTGCTGCGTCGAATCGCGTTCGCTACGCTCAGCAGCGCCACTTCCTGGCCCACCACGCGCTCGCGCAGCCGTTCTTCCATGTGAACCAGCTTCTGGACTTCGCCCTCCAGGAGCCGGCCCGCGGGAATACCCGTCCATTTGGCTACAATTTTCGCGATTTCTTCTTCGCCGACTTCTTCTTTCAGCATCGGGTGGTCTTTTTGCAACTCCGCTAGCTTATTCTGCGCGGCCTGCAATTCTTTTTCCGCCGCGGCCAGCTTGCCGTAACGAATTTCCGCAACCTTCGAAAGATCCCCGGAGCGCTCGAAGCGCTGTTCTTCCGTCTTTAACCGGTCAATTTCTTCCTTCTGCTTGCGGATGCGCGCGATCGCATCTTTCTCTGTCTGCCAGCGTCCCTTCAACGCGTTCGATTGCTCGCGCAAAGTGCTCAGCTCTTTTTCCACCTGCTTCACGCGCTCGCGCGAATGTGCGTCTAATTCCTTGCGCAGCGCCTGCCGCTCGATTTCCAGCTGCATGATGCGCCGCTCGATCACATCAATTTCCTGGGGCAGGGAATCAATCTCCATGCGCAGCCCTGCCGCCGCTTCGTCCACCAGGTCGATCGCCTTATCCGGCAGAAAACGGTCGGTGATATAACGCTGCGAAAGCATCGCCGCCGCGACGATCGCCGCGTCCTTGATGCGCACGCCGTGATGCACTTCGTAACGTTCCTTCAGCCCGCGCAGAATCGCGATGGTATCTTCGACCGACGGTTCACCCACATATACGGGCTGGAAACGCCGCTCCAGCGCCGGATCCTTTTCGATGTACTTGCGGAATTCGTTTAGCGTAGTCGCGCCGATGGCTCGCAATTCGCCGCGTGCCAGCGCTGGTTTCAGCATGTTGGAAGCGTCCATCGAACCTTCCGCCGCGCCCGCGCCCACCAGCGTGTGCAGCTCGTCAATGAACAGAATAATCTGCCCGTCGGACTCGGTGACTTCCTTCAGCACTGCTTTCAGCCGGTCTTCGAATTCGCCGCGGTATTTCGCTCCGGCCACGAGCGCCGACAGATCCAGCGACACGATTTTTTTCGGCTTCAGCACTTCCGGCACGTCGCCCGCCACGATGCGGCTCGCGAGGCCCTCGACGATTGCGGTCTTACCGACGCCCGGCTCGCCAATCAGCACCGGATTATTTTTTGTGCGCCGCGCCAGAATCTGCATCACGCGCCGAATCTCTTCGTCGCGCCCGATCACCGGGTCCAGCTTGCCGCGTCGCGCCAAGTCCGTTAGATCGCGCCCATACTGTTCCAGCGCGCGATACGTGGATTCAGGATTTTGCGAAGTCACTCGATGGCTGCCGCGAATCGTGGCCATCGCCTGCAGAATCGCGTCATGGCTTGCGCCGGCGCGTTTCAGGATCTGGCCCGCGGGATCTTTTTCCGCCGCGGAGATGGCCAGCAAAATGTGTTCCGTCGAAACGTACTCGTCTTTCAGTCGCTGCGCCTCTTCGAACGCAGTTTCCAGAATCTCGTTGGTCGCAGGAGCCAAATATTGCTGCGAAACGCCGGAAACCTTCGGCAGCCGCGCGATTTGCTTTTCCACTTCGCCAGCCAGCTGCGTCGGCGACACCCCCAGCTTCTCCAGCAGCGGCGGCACTACGCCGTCGCCCTGCGCCAGCAGCGCCCACAGCAGATGCAGCGGCTCAATTTGCTGCTGCCCTTCGCGCCCACCCATTTCCTGGGCCGCTTGCAGCGCCTGTTGGGCCTTCACAGTCAGTTTGTCAAAATTCAGCATAGTAGTATTTTCTCACTCTTTGACGCAGACTGAGGGACAGCGGATACCTGCATCCAAGCGTCCCGCAGTGGCGCATTCTCAGTATGTTAGCTACAGCGAATAATAAAATATGCGCGTATCATTGTCAAGTTGTTGTTATGTCACTATATTTGTTATACATACGGAATAGAGTTTACTATAATACCCTTAGAATTAGGGCCTTAAGGTAGTGCGTCTCGGGCATCGTCAATAGGATCGGGTGGTCCTGCGCCTGCGTTTTTCGCTCCACGACTACCACGTTCTTCTTCGCGTCGTTCGCAGCCTCCGCTATCAGCTGCAGGAACAGTGCCTCGCTCAAATGGTACGAGCACGAACACGTAACCAGATATCCTCCTGGCGCCAAAATCTTCAACGCCCGCAGATTGATCTCCTTGTACCCCCGTTCCGCCGCGTTTAGGCTATCGCGGTTTTTCGCAAACGCCGGAGGATCGAGTATCACCATCTGGAATCGCCGCCCCACCTCGTCATACTCCTTCAGCAGGTCAAACGTGTTCCCTTCGCGAAATGTTACATTCACGATCGAGTTCAATTCCTGATTTCGCCGCGCCGCCTGCACCGCCGGTGCGCCCATATCAATCGCTTCCACGTGTTCGCACTCTTCCGCAATCGTCAGCGCAAAGCCACCCTGATAACTGAAGCAATCCAGCACTTCGCCGGAGGCGTACCGCCGCGCCGCCCAGTGATTTTCGCGCTGATCCAGAAACGAGCCGGTCTTCTGACCCTTGGCCAGGTCATACACAAAAGTGATCCCATTTTCCTTCGCCAAAATCACCGCCGGCACCTCACCATGCAGCACGCTTACACTCTGCGGCAATCCTTCCAGCAAACGCACCTTCGGATCGTTGCGCTCCAAGATCCCCTTCGGCGAAAATTGCTCCACCAGAAGCTCCACAATCAAATACTTCTGCCGTTCCGACGCCTGGCTCAAAGTCTGCAGCACCAGATAATCCCCGTAGCGATCAATCACGATCGAAGGCAGCAAGTCCGCCTCGCCATGCACCAACCGGTATGCATCCGTGTTTTCCACCACCGTCTCGCGATAAGCTGCGGCCCGCCGCAAGCGCTCGGTAAAAAACGCGCGGTCCACTGGCACGTTTTCGCGCGTCAATAAACGCACCGCGATTTGCGATTTGTCGCTGTAAAACGCGCGCCCGTGAAATCGCCCGCGTTCATCCATCACGCGCACAATCGCCCCCGCCTCAGCCTGCGCCGAGCGCACGTCGCTGCGATACACCCACGGATGCCCGGAGCGCAGCCGCTCCACTCCCTTCGTGCTTATTACTACCGAACCTTCCACCACGTTTCCCGCCAGACGTTCAAGGATTAGCCCACCAATTCGCTACAATGATTCCGGCACGCGCTAGTATGAACCTCGACGAACTAAATTTCGACCTGCCGCCCGAGCGCATCGCGCAGCGCCCGCTCGCGTCACGCGACGCCTCCCGCATGCTGCTCCTCGACAAAACCACTGGCGCGTGGGACGACCGCCACTTCCGCGAATTTCCTGACCTGCTGCGCGGCGATGAACTCATCGTCCTCAACAACGCCCGCGTCCTGCCCGCCCGCCTCTTCGGCCGCCGCGTCGGAATCCACGCCGAGCCGCCCGGCATTCACAACCCCGCGCGCCACGAACACCTGCAAGCGCCGATCGAAGTCCTGCTCGTCCGCCAACTCTCACCGGACACCTGGGAAACTCTAGTGCGCCCCGGCAGAAAAATCTCTGTAGGTGAAAAAATCATTTTCGGCGAAGGTGAACTCGAAGCCGTAACCGAAAGCCGCGGTGAATTCGGCCTACGCGGCTTGCGCTTTTCCTCGAAAACCGGTTTTCACGAAGCGCTCGCGAGGCTAGGCCACATCCCGCTGCCGCCCTACATCAAACGCGCCGACGAACCCGCCGATCGCGAGCGCTATCAAACCATCTACGCAAGGCAGGGAAGCGCCGTAGCCGCTCCGACCGCAGGTCTGCACTTCACGCCCGAAATCCTCGAGCGCATCCGCGCGCGAAATATCGCAATTGCCGAAATAACTCTAGACGTGGGCCTTGGCACTTTCGAACCCGTCCGCACCCAGCGTCTCGAAGACTACAAAATCCACGTCGAATCCTACGAAATCCCCGAAGCCACCGCGCAAGCAATCGTCGAAGCGCAAAAAGAAAAGCGGCCCGTGCTGGCGATCGGCACCACAGTAGTCCGCGCCCTGGAAGACGCCGCCGAAAAAGCCGCGCAGCGCGGCGGCAGCACTCTACCCCCCGGAAAATCTGAGGCCGCAATTTTTCTCTACCCCGGCAAGCCTCTCCGCGTAGTAAATCAGCTCCTCACCAATTTCCATCTCCCGCAATCCAGCCTCCTCGCGCTCGTAGCGACGCTCGCCGGACAAGAAAATATTCTGCGCGCCTATCGCCACGCCGTCGCCGCCGAATATCGCTTCTACAGCTACGGCGATTGCATGCTAATCCGCTAAAGCCATCCAAGCCCCACTATCCCGGTTCCACAAAGTTTCCCACGTGCGATTTCGTGCAACCAATCCACTCTTCGTCTATAATTCGCATCCTGCCCCTGGGGGCAGTTGCATGCGCTACCTGATTCTCAGCGATATCCACGCCAACCTAACCGCTCTCGACGCCGCTCTCGCGGCCGCGAAAGGCCACTGGGACAAAGTAATCTGTCTCGGCGATGTAGTCGGCTACGGTCCCGATCCCAACGAAGTTGTCGATCGCATCCGCGAAATCGGCGCGCTCACCATTCGCGGCAATCACGATAAGGCCGGCTCCGGCATCGCTAACGCCGATGATTTCAATCCCGTCGCGCGCGCCGTCGCTCTCTGGACCCGCGACCAACTGCGCCCCGAAAATCGCGAATGGCTCGAGCAACTTCCCACCGGCCCGCTCACTGAAAATGGTTTCGTCATGGTCCACGGCGCCTTTCGCGATGAAGACGAATACGTTTTCGCGCCGGCCCAGGCCCTCGATAGCCTGCTCGACGCCCCCGCGCAAGTCACTTTCTTCGGACACACGCACCTGCAAGGCGGCTTCACGCTTCGCGACGACCAAGTCGGCGTGCTGCATTTCAAACCTGCCGCCGGAAGTCATTTTTCCACCATGTCCATCGAGGACGGCACCACCTACCTGCTCAATCCCGGCTCCATCGGCCAGCCGCGCGATGGAGATACGCGCGCCGCATTCGTGATCGCCGACATCGCGAAGAAATCCGTCGAGTTCTGGCGCGTTCCGTACGATATCGAAACGGTCCAGAAACGCATGGGCGCCGGCGGCCTGCCCGAGCCGCTGATTCAGCGCTTGGCGTTCGGCCGCTGAGAATCGCGAGGAATCCATGGAACCGGGCGAAAGTTCCTACAGCGCCGAGCGCCGCCGCTTTCCGGTCGCATTTCTTGCCGGAGCAACAGTTGTGGCGCTGCTATTCGGCGGATTCTACCTGCTCACACACGTCTTGAGCTCGCATGGCCCCGCGACTGCCGCAAAACTTCCCTTCGGCGCCGCCGAGCAAGCCTACGCCGACCGCATCCACTTCAGCGATCTGCACATGTCGCGCTCCACCAACATGATCAAGCAGGAATTCACCTACGTATCCGGAGTCATGTCCAACGACGGCGACCGAAACGTTGGCGCCATGGAAGTCACCGTCGAATTTCATGACGCGATGAACCAGGTAATCCTGCGCGACTCACAACTTATAATCGCGCCCCACGGCGACCCGCCGCTCAATGCCGGCCTGAGCCGTGAATTCCAAGTAACTCTCGAACATGTTCCCGCCGAGTGGAATCAAGAGTATCCTTCCATACGTGTCACTGGCCTAAACTTGCAGTAGCCTGCAAAAGCGGCAGCACGTTTTTCGATGCGGCCAAGTAACACCATGACGGTGTCCCGTTGAACTCGCCTGCGAACGATTGGGCGGCCCTGGATCGCGCGCTGTGCGACCTCGCGGCTTCCGGCAGTGTCGAAGTGCGCGAAGACGGCGAATGGCTCGCGGAACTCGCCACGCTGCATTTCGAGCTGCGCGTCGAACGCAAAAATCCTCTGGTGCATCTGTGGTCCGACGAGCGCAATCTCACCCGTCGCATTCTGCGCGTCAAGGAAACCGCTGACGATCGCATCGTCCTGGAAGTCCAGCGCTTCGGCCGCGCCAAGCCCGGCCGCCTGGAATTTCTGCTCACCGATTCCCCTCGCGCCGCCGGACGTATCAACCGCGAACAAATTCCCGCCCGCTTCACGCGCATCCTCGCCGAAAAGTTTCCCGATGCTGTCGTGGATTCGCTCACCGCCGCGCCCGACCTGGAGAATTCCTTCTCCGGCTCCTACGTCCGCGGCATCCTACGCGAAGGTTCGCACGCCTGGGCATTGCTGGCCGCCGCGCCCAGCGAAGACGCCGCCACCATCGAAAATATTCTCGCGTTTGGAATTTTGTGGCTGGATTGGACGCGCAGCCGCGCCGAGCGTCGCGCCCATCGAAGGCCTGCGCTTTTTCGTCCCGCAGGGAACCAGCCAGCGCTTGCGCGAACGCCTCCTCGCGCTTTCCGCATCCACGCGCGCGGAAATCTACGAAATGCGCGAGCCGGATGCCGCCATGCAAAAAATTGATCCCGCCGACGCCATTCAATGCTGCGTGTCCGCCGCGGCAAACGAAGTCGCCCTGACATTTCACGGCATGCAATTCGCGCGCTGGACCAAACAAGGAGTTTTTTTTGGCTTGGGAAATTCCACCGAACAACTCACCAGCGCAAATGAACGCGGCCTCGAGCGCCTGTTGCACCGACTGGATCTGCATCGCAGTCCCTTCGCCAGCGATACGAATCGCACGCTGTCTCGCGGCGCCGCAGAACGATGGCTGGAATCCATCGTGCTCGAAGACCCCGCGAAGTTCGATGCACAACTCGACGCCCGCCATTTTTATTCGCAGGTTCCCGAGCTCGCCGAGTGTGATCGAGGCGTGCTCGATCTGCTCGGCGTCACTCGCCAGGGCCGCCTGGTGGTCATCGAACTAAAAGCTTCAGAAGACCTGCAATTGCCCGTGCAAGCCGTGGATTATTGGCTGCGCGTCCGCCGCCATCAGCGCGAAGCAGATTTTCAGCGCGATGGATATTTTCCGGGTATCGTCATTAATCCGCAGCCGCCGCTTGTCTGGCTCGTCTCGCCCGGCCTGCGCTTCCATTCCGCCACGGACACGCTGCTGAAATATCTCTCGCCGGAAATTCGCGTCACCAGAATAGGCCTGGCCGAAAATTGGCGTTGCGGCCTGAAAATTATTTTCCGCCAGTAAGCATTTCAAATTTTATGGAATTTTCGTGCCCGGAAAAAAGGAGGGGAAGCGGCCTGGGTTGAGCCAGAACCACTTCCCGGGGTGTGTCCTAGAAGCGATTAAAAGATTAGACGCCTACGGTGGGAAAAGGTTGCACCAAATTGCATCCGCCGCAAAAAATCACAAACCTCAATAAAACAGGTACTTGCGCCACTTCTCGTCGCGATGTCCAATCAACCGCATCAGCTGCCGCGATGTGTGCAACGTAAAAGGCCGCGGCCGCCGCTGCAATTTGATTCCTGCTTCTTCCGGAGTGCGATCGCCCTTCCGGTTGTTGCATGTGTAGCAGCAAGCCACCAGATTTTCCCACGTCGAACGCCCGCCCCGCGAACGCGGCATCACGTGATCCAGCGTCAACTCCGATGCAGGGAACGCCCGCGCGCAGAACTGGCAAGTATTTCGATCCCGCAGCAAAATATTTTTCCGAGAAAGCGCCCGGCTCTGCTGCGGAATGTGCCGGTAACTCAGCAGGCGAATCACCGACGGCACCTGAATCGCTTTCTGCGTGGAATGTACTTCGGTGTGATTGGTTTCTTCGGCCTGCGCAACGCCCTTCAGCATCAGCACCAGCGCACGCCGCACCGCCGTCACATTGATCGGCTCAAACGTCGCGTTCAGCACCAGCACAGGAGCTTGCATCACCGAAGGACGGCTCGCAGCGGGCTTGACCGCAGAACCACCAGCATTGGCGACAGAATCCGGCGCGACTCCGCCCAGCCCGATTGCGGGCCGGGGCCGTAAGCCATGCTTGAGCCGCAATTCCATTTGCGCCGCCTTTGCGTCGCTC
>Ga0209655_10001069_pt1 | contig 10220 bp, 7 predicted proteins | sample BogFormECP03_OM2_FD_188236 | JGI IMG/M metagenome (GOLD analysis project Ga0209655, IMG submission 188236) | Bog forest soil microbial communities from Calvert Island, British Columbia, Canada - ECP03_OM2 (SPAdes) (version 2) | ecosystem: Environmental > Aquatic > Freshwater > Wetlands > Bog ...
GAAGGAGTTTTCGAGTCGAGTGTCATTTATTTCACGAGCCCCAACAGAACGCTGATCGGGATGGAAATATATCCCAGAACGATGACGACGGCGATCCAGATCGCCGCATTCTTCAGCATTGGCGTATAGCGCGGATGATTCAGGCCGACCGACTGAAACATGCTCCAGATGCCGTGTCGCAGGTGCAGGCCCAGCAGGCTCACCGCGAAGATATACCACACCGAAACCCACCACACCTGGAACCCGGCTACGACATTGTGATACACATCGCCCTCGATATAGGCCGAAGCCGGGTCGATGATGCCGGCCGTCAGGTGAAGCAGGTGAAAGATGATGAACGCCAGAACGATGGGACCCGACCAGTACATCGTGCGCGACGCATAGGAGGAGTTGATTGCCTCCTTGCGCGAGTAGCCAACCGGCCGGGCCTTCTGGTTGCGCAGCGCCAGTTGCACGGTCGCGGTGATGTGGAGCGCGACCGCCGTCAGCAGCACGATACGCTCCGCCCACAGAATCTCTCCCAGGGAGTGCAGGAAATGGCCGTAGGCATTCAGCCTCTTAGGTCCATCGAACACCTGCAGATTGCCCAGCATGTGCCCTATCACGAACGCGAACAGGATCGCGCCCGTCACTGCCATCACGATCTTCTTGCCGTTCGTGGACTGCCAGAAGCTCGCCGCGCGGTTTTCACGCAGCCTTACCGCAGTAGCGCTCATTGAATTTTTCCAGACTTGTTTAGACCAATCTCGAACATACCCCGCCCCTGTTGGCTTCTCCAGCGATCATTGCTGGCGCGCCGCGATATGCGACGCAGAGAGATTTCGGATCCGGTTGCGAGAAGCAGTGCGAATGCCTGATTGTTGCTGAACTGTGGAAGAGTCAACATCCATTATTGGTGGTGAAGACAGCGAGCGTCAAGGCAGTAGGGACGCTGGCACTGCGACAACTTCCAGATTGCCCTTAGGGAGTATTGGAGCGAGAGGGGGTGGCATCTGCGACAGCCCCTTTCCGTTTGAATAGAATTGGCATTCAGCCCGCTTCGACGTTTGTAGCCCACATCCAATGGTTTTCGTTTTCCACGTCGGGGCGAGGATCTAACCAAATCACTATCTGTATGGGAGCAATTCATGTTTTGTGGCCTTCGATCAGCCGCTTTCTTTGTTGCGGCAGCATCCGCTGGAGCTGCGATAGCCAGCGCGCAGGATTTTTACCTTCACGACAGCGATCGCGTCACGTTCTATGGGGACAGCATCACCGCTCAGCGCCTCTACACGGAGGACATTGAGTCCTTTGTCGACACCCGTTATCCCGCGCTCAATGTCACATTTCATAACGCGGGCGTTCCGGGAGATCGAGTCACCGGCGGATACGCCGGCGATGCGGCCACGCGAGTCGCACGTGATGTCGCGCCGTTCCGGCCGACAGTCCTGACAATCATGCTGGGCATGAACGAAGGCGGCTGGACGCCTTTCAGCCCCGACGTATTACTGCCATTCATTTCTGGCTATTCTCAGCTGATCTATCTATTGCGCAAGGCGGCTCCGGAGGCGCGAATTACCCTGTTGGAAAACTCGCCATATGACGAAGTGACGCATGGCACCGAGTTTCCCGGCTACATGGACACGACAGAGCGAATCGCAAAGAGTACTGCCACCATCGCCGCGCAGGAGAAGGTTGAGCTGATCGACACCGGCACGCCGATAAAGCAGCTCCTTGTATCAGCCGCTGCGGCGGAGCCAAAACTTGCAGCTCTTTTGATACGGGATCGCATTCATCCCGGAGACGCAGCGCATTGGGTGACCGCCATGACCGTGATGAAAGCGTGGCACGCAAGCCCCATCGTCAGCGTAGTGGATTTGAATGCTGTGACTGCGAGCATTAACGCGGTCCAGCGCACCTCGGTGACGGCGCTCTCGGGAAATTCTGTTGGCTTGAAGTGGGAGCAGCAGGACGAAGCTCTGCCTCTCCCGCTGGATCTGAACGACGCACTGATACAAATGGTCCTGCGTTTGACGGATCTGGCGTCATTCGACCAGCAGACGCTGCGTATTGGAGGGCTCAAACGTGGCCAATACAAGCTGACGATCGACCAGAAGAAAATCCTGGGACCGTTCTCCTCCGAACAGCTTGCTGCTGGAATCAATCTTGCGCTGATGGATACACCCATGCTCAACCAGGCGAGAGACCTTAGCGGCGCATTGGACAATCGGTCAAAACTCGAGCAGGCCGAGTTCTATCTGCGCGTGGAAACCTCAGCCGCCGGCAAGGATTGCGCTTCGCAAGCGCTCGCCGATGGTGAGCGGGAGTACACAAACAAGGCTCGCGAAGCTCTGAAGATCAAGCCGCATCATTTTGAAATTGCGCCGGCGAATCCGGACAGATGAGCGTGCGTTCACTCCCCAATTGCCCTCAGCCTGAATCTGCGCGGGTCCTCGAGCGCGGCGATCCTGAGCCGTCCAGTGAACCGATTCATTCGGCGCTGCGTATTGCTATGTATCCTTGTCGTCATGAGGGTACGCCTTCATATACGGGCTGCAAAACTTCTGGCGATCGTGCTCTTGCCGATGTTGGCGTCTGGTTTGCTTTGCTGCAGAAAGCCGGCCACGCCGGATTTGACTTCGGAAACGCCTCCTCCCGATGAGCTTCGCTTGCTTTTCTCCTATGGCTCGGAAAAACAGAAGTGGATTGAAGATGTTACTGCCACTTTCAATCAGAGCGGTGCGAAGACAACCGGCGGGAAGCGCATCACAGTCAAAGCCATACCTAAAGGTTCAGGCGAATGCATCGACGACCTTATCAGTGGCCGCGAGCATGACGACCTGATCAGCCCGGCGTCGAACATCTTCATCAAGCTGGGGAATGCTCAATCGCGAGCCGCGACTGGCAAAGATCTGATTGGCGGCACTCAGAACCTGGTGCTGTCGCCGGTGGTGATCGCAATCTGGAAGCCGATGGCCGAAGCAATCGGCTGGGGCAAGAAGCCGGTTGGCTGGGCGGACATCCTTGCTTTGGCCCGAGACAAAAAAGGCTGGAGCAGCTACGGGTATCCGCAATGGGGAAGCTTCAAATTCGGGCATACGCATCCGGCTTACAGCAACAGCGGAATATTGTCGCTGATCGCCGAGAACTACGCCGCCGTTGGAAAGGTTCGCGGGCTGACGCTTGCGGACGTCGAAAACCCGAAGACGCTCGCCTTCGTCAACGGCATCGAAAATTCAGTGGTGCATTACGGTAGCTCGACCGGTTTCTTTGGGCGAAAGCTTTTTGACAGTGGTCCTGAATATCTCTCCGCCGCGGTGCTTTACGAGAGTATGGTGGTTGAGTCCTATAGCAATGCGAAGGCGATGCCGTTTCCCGTGGTCGCGCTTTATCCGAAGGAAGGGACATTCTGGAGCGACCATCCTGTCGGCATTGTTGACCGGGAGTGGGTGACCGCCGAACGCCGCGAGGCCGCGCAGATCTATATCAATTCCCTGATGTCGCAACAGCAGCAGAAAAAGGCACTGGCTTATGGCTTCCGACCGGGGTCTCCGGATGTGCCGGTCGGCGCTCCGATCGATGCCGATCATGGGGTCGATCCGAAGCAGCCGGTGACCACTCTCGAAGTGCCCACTTCTGATGTGATCAACGCGATTCAGCATCAGTGGGACGCCGAGGAGAAGAAGCCTGCTGACATCGCACTCGTGCTGGATACTTCCGGTAGCATGGGCGAACAGTCGAAGCTGCCGAACGCCAAGGCAGGCGCAAAGCAGCTGGTTTCACTTCTCAGCGACAAGGATGAGTTTTCACTGATCTCGTTTAGTGACACAGCGAATTGGGCGTCGACCGACCAGCCGCTGTCAGCATCCCGCAAGCCTTCCCTGGATGCTATCGACTCCCTCTTTCCTGGCGGAGAAACCGCTCTCTATGATGCGATCGGTACAGCGTACCAGCATCTGCAACAGAGGCCTGCCGACCACATTCGCGCCATCGTTGTATTGACCGACGGCGAAGACAACAAGAGCGCCTTGCACCTGAGTGAATTACTCGCACGTATTCGTGCCGACGCGGAGACGCACACGATTCGCATCTACACCATTGCTTATGGGAGCGACGCGAGGCGTGATGTGCTGGCGCAGGTGGCTAACGCCACTCAGGGCAAAGCCTATGACGGCACTCCCCAAAACATAGTGGAAGTGTTCCGCGACATCTCGACGTTTTTCTAATCTATGACGCAGACTCCAGGTCCGCTCAATTCGTCTCGCCCCTCGCTTACACTGGCCGGTAAAGCTGCGATCGTGCTTTTTATTCTGGCCTGCGTGGGCGGTGCGTATTACTGGGCCCGTCAAAGGCACGTGCTACCGGAGAAGCTTTCCGTTGCGAGCACCACCGGCAACGACATAGAACTCGGGATTGCCTACGGCACGGAGAAGCAACGCTGGCTGCAGTGGGCGGTTGAGCAGTTCAAGACGACCCCGCAGGGCAAGCATATCCACGTAAATCTGATTCCCATGGGCTCGCTGGAAGGCGCTCATGCGGCGTTGAACGGAGATCAGCGCATTCAGGTCTGGTCGCCGGCAAGCGCCGTGTATAAGGACACGTTCGTCGAAGACTGGCAGGCCAAGTATGGCTCCGATCCAATTCTGAAAGAAGACGCGCTTGCCTTGACTCCCATGGTCTTTGTGATGTGGGAAGAGCGCTATCAAGCCTTCAAGGACCATTACGGCACGGTCGATTTCGACACGATCAACCGGGCGCTTCATGAGCCGGGCGGATGGCAAACGATCGGCCAGCATCCCGACTGGGGCCTTTTCAAGTTTGGGCATACGAATCCGGGCGAGTCGAACTCGGGAATTCTGGCACTGTTGCTGGCGGGGCACAGCTACTTTAAGAAGACGGAAGATCTCACCCTCGCCGATGTAACCAATGTGCAGTTTCAAAGCTGGCTGGGCAAGCTGGAATCGGCCTCGAACAGTGACTCCAACAGTACGGGAAATCTGATGCGGGAGATGGTGCTGAAAGGACCGTCGTCTTATGACGCACTGCTGGTCTACGAAAGCGTGGCCATTGATTATCTGAAGAATGCCGAAGGGCGATGGGGGCCGATCCATGTCATTTATCCCGAGTACAACGTCTGGAACGAGAACCCTTATTACATTCTCAACGCCTCCTGGAGCTCGGAAGATCAGCGCAAGGCGGCACAGGCATTTCTGGATTTTCTATTGAGTGAGCCGGTTCAACGGGAATCAATCACCCACGGCTTTCGTCCCGCGAACCCCAATGTACCAACGCGGACTTCGGATAGTCCGTGGGTTCGCTATCAACCGAATGGAGTGACACTGGACCTGGGCAAGGTCTGCGCCGCACCGAAAGCGGAGATCGTTACAAACCTGCTCGCCAGCTGGCAGCGGAGGGAAACGAGCCACTGACCTGCGCTCGCCTGGCCTGAACGCGAGTAAGATTAGAACCGAACACTGAACCGTGTAAGGAGAAGCGACCGCATGTTTCGCCGCCTGACCAATCTTTTTCATGGCTTTATTGGCCTGTTTATCTCTGGGCTGGAGCGCCAGAATCCTGAAGCCCTTCTCGAGGTCGAACAGGAAAATCTGCGCAAGCAGATCGGCAAATTCAACAGCGGCCTCGCCGCCCACGCCGCTATGGTGGAGCGTCTGATCTCCCAGGTACGCAAGTTGGAGTCGGACGACAAGGAACTTCGCGCCAAGACCTCCGCCAACCTCAAGCTGGGCAATCGCCAGGCTGCGGGCCAATATGCGCTGCGCCTGCAGACCGTCGAGCGGGAACTCGAAGAGAACCGCAAGCAGATGGAGCAGGCGGAGACGACTTATAAGGAACTGGTCCGCGCGCGCGACGTGGCGATCTCCATTGCGCGGCAGAAAATCGAGTCGCTCAAGGCCGGTATCAGCGACCTGAAGATGAAGCGCGCTATGGCGGAAATCACAGAAATGGCTTCCGGCATGGTGACTGACATCGGAGGGAGTGGTGAGACACTGAACCGTCTCGAAGAGATGGTCAGCGAGGAGCGGCACAAGGCCGCGGGTCGCGTGCGCGTAGCAGTGGACAGCCTTGACCTCCGCGATGTTCACATTCGCGAAGCCGAGCAGGGTGCTCTGGCCGAACAGGCCCTGGCGGCCTTTGAGGCCAGCCAGGCTCCTCCGCTGATCAGCAGCGGACAACGTGAGACCCTGCCCGCAATCGTGATCCGTGACGACCAGAGGAGCCACTCCTAACCTCCGCCATGTGGCGTTATCTCAAAGCTGCCTTTCTGGTCCGCGTCGATGTTCCTGGTCTCGGAAAAGTTCCCGTGAATGCTCTGGCAGCGGCCGGTATGGCCATCCTGGGTTTCGTCGAACCGAGCATCTGGCTGGCTGCGCTCGGAATTGAGACGGCCGTCGTTTCGACGCTGGCGTTTAATCCGCGCTTTCAGAAGGTGGTGGAAGCACAAACGGGCGAGCGTGTCCTGGAAGATAACAATGCCAAACGGGTGGCGCTGATCGCCGCGTTGCCGGAGGAGCTTCGCATCCGGCTTCGCGGATTGGAACAAACCTCGGCGCGGATTTTGTCCATTTACCAAACGCTCGGTATCGAACCGGAATTGCTCAGCGGCACAGAGTCCAGCCTGGACAAGCTGCAATGGATTTACCTCAAACTGCTCATCGCACGCACGCATCTGGATCGGGAACTGAGTGCCGAATCAGAGGCCAGCCTTGAACTGCGCATTCAGCGGATGCAGGAGAGCGGCGCGCAATCGGAGCCTTCAACCGCACTGCAGCGCTCCCAGGAGGCCACCCTGGCCATCCTGCGACGCCGTTTGCAAAATCTTCAGAATCGGGACCACATCCTGCGTGAGAACGATAGCGATCTAAGCCGCATCGAGGCTCAGGTCGAGCTCATGAGAGAAAACGCGGCAATTGAAGGAAAACCAGCTTCTGTCGAGACAGAGATAGAGCTGGCCAGCGATCTTGCCTCGCCCGACCTTTTCGGAAGCCAGAGCAGCCTCGTGCGAGACCTGGATGAGGTGCGGCGGTGATTTGCTGACGAGATCAGTGCCTGGCCTCAAATGCGCACAAATATCCGCCTCTGATAAAGAATCGAAACAATCGTCAGATTCAGGCCCACAATGACTAGCGCATACGCAAGAGAGGCGTGTATGGGACTCAGCCAGGGAAGAAAAAGATGGCTGTCGCCCCACGCGTGAAGCGTGAGCCGCTCGCTTCCCACGCGGATCAGATCAAAGAGGGAAGTGATCATTGTCGATAGCGCAAACGCAAAGATCGCGTTGGTTCCGAAGATAAGCGCGGGTGCAGTCCACCAGCGCCAGCGGCGCATGTCCACAATCCAGTAGCAGACAGAGAACGCAATCATGGTGAAGCCGATGCTGAACAATGCAAAGGTCGTTGTAAAGATGCGCTTGTTCATGGGCAGGAGAGGATCGAGCAGACGGCCCGCGAGCAGCAGAACGATGCCCACGGCCAGAATGGCAAGAGCTTTCCGCACCGGCGAAGATTTTTCGCGCAGCCACTCGCCAACCAGGATGCCCGTGAGCAGAAGGGTCAACGCCGGAAGGGTGGAAAGAAGTCCCTCGGGGTCATATGTTACGCCATAGCCCGGCGTCAGTCCGTATGCCCACAGGTGATTAACCCCGAAGACGGCGCGGTCGATATAAGCAGGCAGATTGCCCAGCGAATCGAGCCTTCCCGCACCGAATCCGGGCGCTGGAATCAGCATCAGCACGGCCCAGTAACCGGCGAAGATGGCAAAAATAACTCCAGTCAGGATAGAAACCTTGGTACGCAGTGTCTTTGCGTTGCAGGCGAGGTAAAGCAAACCACCACCGAGGTAACAAAGAGCGATCCTCTGCAGGATTCCGGGAATCCGCAGAGTGTGCAGGTGGAAGAGCGGGAAGCCATTCAGGACCAGGCCGATCACGATCAGCAGCACCGCACGCCAGACAAGATGCGTGGCGATCTTGCCGCTCGTCTCTCCGCGCGCGGTACGTGAGGCAAACGAAAACGTCATGGCTACGCCCGAGATAAACAGGAACGACGGAAAAATCATGTCCGTGGGAGTCCATTCATTCCACTCCGCGTGCCGCAGAGGCCAGTAGATCGCGCTGTACGTCCCCGGATCGGTAACCAGGATCATTCCCGCAATCGTCAGCCCGCGATAGACATCGAGCGAGACGAGGCGCTCGGATTTGTACGTAGGAGATGCGGACCCGGTCGTCCGAAGTGTAGTCGCCGTGGATGCCATGGCCCTCTACTAAAACGTTTAAGCGGAATCTATCACTCGCGCCGTAGTCATGGCAAGCGAAGCGCGTTGTGATGCGGCGAGCTGTAGGAGTCAAAAAGTCAAAGGCGTTTAGCCCTTAGAGACGATTACTTCTTCATCTGAGACTGTCTCCGCTGCCGCTGAAATCGTACCCACTGACTACATCAGTGCCCGCGATATGGGAAGTTCGATAGCCACACCAAAACCAGGACGCTACCGGCCATTGTCATGAGTTGACATTCGCCAACACTTTTGGCTAATCTCGCTCTTCAAACGATTTAATACTCAGATTGCCGGCGCAAGGAGATTCAAAATGCAGCTGTTCAATCACCAGTCATCCGTTCGTCTCCAAGGGTTAAAAACTGGTTTCTTTGCTCTGGCGCTTTCGCAATGTGCCTGTGCTGCGAATGCCCAGTCGGCCTATGTCCGCGTGAATCAGGTCGGCTACGAAGCGAGCGCGCCTTCCGCTCGCGCTTATTTGATGTCGACCGCCTCGGAAGCCGGCGCCCTGTTCCAGGTGGTCAATGACGAGGGCCAGGTCGCATATCGCGGCAAGGCGGGCGCACTCCTGGGTACCTGGGCGAATAGCAAGAAGCTCACGTATCAGGTCTATGCCCTCGATTTCCACGTTCCGTCCGGACACAGCTACTCCATCACTGTCTCCGGACCGGAGCCGGCGAGTTCGCCCCACTTTGCCGTTGACCGCCCGGAGGTCCTTTATCCCGGGCTGCTGGTGAACACGCTTTTCTTTTATGAAACGGAGCGCGACGGGCCTGACTTCATTCCCAATGAACTGCGCACCGCTCCCGGACACCTGAAAGACAAGAACGCCAGGATTTATCTAACCCCTCCGCTGGATGACAATGACTTCATCAACAATGTGCCTCCGGCGCAGCCGTTGACCCAGGCCAGTCCGCCGAACATCGATGCCGAGGGTGGCTGGTGGGACGCCGGCGATTACGAAAAATACGTGCAAACAGTCAGCTACACGGCAGCGCTCATGCAGATCGGTGTCCGCGACTTCCCCGATCAGATGGGAAGTACGGCCCCGCTCCATCCGCCCGCTCCACCGAATTCGCTTTCCTATGCGGGGAACAGCCATCCCGGTGCCCCTCTCTCCTCGGATTTCAGCTCCGAGGCCAGGTTCGGCGTCGATTGGCTCTTGAAGATGTGGGATGATTCGACGGGAAGACTCGCTTACCAGGTCGACAACACGCAGGACTGGAACTACTTCGGAGAAGGTGATCCTTCGTCCGCCAGCGGCAATTGTGGAGGAACCTACAATACACCCTTCTGCCTGATTACCGAGTACGATATCTGGACGCTTCCTCAGGCCGCCGACAACTTCCAACAGGATGGCGACCTGGGGCCCTGCGATCCGTTCACCACCTTTTATATTTGCAACCGGCCGGTATATGCCGCGCTGCCGCCAGGATCTAAAATCAGTCCGAACCTCGCCGGACGGCTCGCGGCGGACTTCAGCCTGTGCTATCAACTCAACCGCAAGCAAGATCCGGCGCTCGCCCATCGATGTCTCAAAGATGCCGAAGATGTTTTCGCCCTTGCGGACACAAGCTATTCCGATCCCGCGCCTTCTGTCGGGTCGGGCTCCTGTCCAACTTGTCTGCTAACCATCGCGCCCTTTGACGGCTACCCGGAGAATGTCTGGGAAGATGACATGGAACTCGGCGCTACGGAACTGTACTTCGCGCTACGCTCCGCGGCGGACGAGCAAGACGTTCCTCCAGGATTGCCGCAGAACGATCCAGGTTTCTATCTGAAGCAAGCCGCGCAGTTTGCCCAAAGCTACATCGCGAACATCTACACGCCTGGCTTCACCGATACGCTCAACCTTTACGACGTCAGCGGTCTTGCCCACTTTGAACTTTACCGCGCTCTGGAGATGGCTGGCGACCCCGGCGGCCTCGCGCTCTCGAAGTCGGCTATCCGCG
>Ga0209655_10001070_pt1 | contig 10218 bp, 8 predicted proteins | sample BogFormECP03_OM2_FD_188236 | JGI IMG/M metagenome (GOLD analysis project Ga0209655, IMG submission 188236) | Bog forest soil microbial communities from Calvert Island, British Columbia, Canada - ECP03_OM2 (SPAdes) (version 2) | ecosystem: Environmental > Aquatic > Freshwater > Wetlands > Bog ...
GTATTTTTGCAGGGCATAGGCAAATCGCACCAGAAATAAACTGTAGGAATTCATGGAACCGCTGACGTCCAGGAAAATCACCAGGCGCTGCTTGCGCGGCTTTTTTCCATGGAAGGCCAGGTCAATCGGATCACCGCCGCGAGGAATGCTGCGCCGGATGGTCCGGCGCACGTCCACGCGATCGGCGAGATTCTGGATGTGGCGTCGTCGAGAAAGCCGCAGGCTCATCTTGCGGAACAGGCGTGCCGAGATTTGCTCCAGCGCGGCGAGGTCGTCGCCTGGCACGTCAGACAGGTCCACGGACTGCAGGCGCTGCTGCGCGCTGGCGCCGGATACGTCCTTGCCTTCGCGGTCCGCGGAGGAAGCTTCGTTCGCAGACTGCGTCAGCAACGCCCGGGAACTGGCTTGCGGCCGGTGTGTGCGGAAACGGGCTTCTTTGCTTTCTTCTAACGGAGACCCCTGCGCGCGCCGCGAAGCGCTCCAAAATATTTCGAAGAGCTCGTGAAACCGCTCCCACTCTTCTTTCGACGAAGTGAGCACGGCGCGCAAAGCAAACGCCAATTCCTCACGATCGGCGGCGCCGATCGTTTTCGCAACTTCCACCGCGTCCAAGGTCTGCTGCACGCCGATGGACAAGCCATTGTCGCGGGCAAAACGGCAAAATTCGATGATGGAAGCTGCGGAGCGGTCGGGTTCTTCGTGCTGCATAGTAATCATCCATCGTGCCCCGACTTGGCCATTCCGACTCGCGGGCAAAAGTTGCAATCACGGAGCGAAATTACGAAAGCATTTTTTCGAGGCCCGCCGCCTTGAGCTTCGCGCTGTCTTCCTGCGATTTCACCACGCAGCCCAAGGTTTCCTCGACCGCCTGGACGTCCAGCCGCAGTTTTCCCAAGGTCATCGCGGACTGGGCGCAATCCAAAGTTTCGGTCACGCCGGGAGGCTTGATGAGATCCAATTGGCGCACGGCGTGAACGAAGCGGACGACCTGCTCGCCCAGCTCCTCCGCGATCCCCGGCAGCCGCGCGCGAACAATTTTCATCTCTTTTTCAAAGCTGGGATAGTCAATCCAGTGGTAGAAGCAGCGTCGCTTTAGCGCGTCGCTCAATTCCCGTGTGCGGTTGGAGGTTAGGATCACGTAAGGCACATATTTGGCCTTGATGGTGCCCATCTCGGGGACGGTGATTTGAAAATCGGAGAGCAACTCAAGCAGAAACGCCTCGAAGGCCTCATCGGCGCGGTCAATTTCGTCTATCAGCAGAACCGGTGAAGCATCTTCCGCGAGGATGGATTGAAGCAAAGGGCGCTCCAGAAGAAATTCCCTGCCGAAGATGTGCTTTTCCTTCTCTTCCACCGTCTGCTCGGTTTTTTCCTCGATCTTGATCGCCAGTAATTGCTTTTGGTAATTCCATTCGTACACGGCGGAGTTGACGTCCAGGCCTTCATAGCACTGCAGGCGGATCAGGCGGGTTCCCAGCATCGCCGCGAGCGTCTTAGCCACTTCGGTCTTTCCCAGCCCGGCGTGTCCTTCGATCAGCAGCGGCTTGCGCAATTTGGTGACGAGGTAAACGGCAGTGGCCAGCGCGCGGTCGGTGACGTAGCCCAGCCGCTCGAACCTCTGCGCGAGATTATCTACGCCCGTGATCCCTTTATCGTCGGGAGCGTTTGGAGAGGCCGTCATGAGGGGTTCAAGTCAAGTTGCGGCATAATCATTATTCATTCGCGGGCATTCACGCATGCTTCAGGAATCGCGGCGAAACACACCTTTGGCGGCTTGCCACGCCACCGAAGTAGCACTTACCGGTTTGGCAGGCGCTGCCTGCGCGGCCGGGTCGGGAGCACCTTCAGGCTGCGCGAGGCGGGCTTGGAAATTCTTCACAAACTCGCCGAACATGATGTTGGAGACTTCGCTGATGACGCGCGAGCCCATCTGCGCCAGCATGCCTACGACGTTCAATTCGGAAGTGCTGGTCACCTCCGTGCCGCCACTATCGAGCGTGCGAAGCTTGCCCGTCATTTTCATAGACGCGCTGCCGCGGCCCCGTATGTCCTGCCCCTTGCCCAGGATTTCGATTTCGTGGTTCTGATTGTCGAGACGCACGATTTGTACTTCACCTTTGTAATCAGTGACGCTGGGACCCACTTTCACGCTGATCGTGCCTTTGTAGGTCTTTTCGTCCACTTGCTCGGTGATTTGCGCGCCGGGCACGCACCCGGCCACTTTCCTGGGATCGCTCAGGAAGCTCCACACTTTTTCCAGCCGCTCGTTTACTTGGAAAGTCTTTTGGATCTGCAGAGCCATGCCTCAGTTCACCACGCCTTTTTCTTTCAAGATATTCCAAACCTTCCATGGAGTAATGGGCATGTCAATGTGCTTCACGCCCAGATGAGACAGCGCATCCACAACTGAATTGACGAAGGCAGCCGGAGAGCCCACGTTGGGCGATTCGCCCACGCCCTTCGCGCCAAACGGATGGTGCGGCGACGGCGTGCAAGTGCTGCCCGTTTCCCAGTGCGGCGTCTCGACGGCCGTGGGGATCAGGTAGTCCATGAACGTGCCACCTTGCACATTGCCGTTCTCGTCGTAGTCAATCAGCTGCATGAAGGCGATGGCCAGCCCTTCGGTCAAGCCGCCATGGATTTGACCTTCGACGATCATGGGATTGATGACGTTGCCGCAATCGTCCACCGCCACGAAACGGCGAACTTTGATCTCGCCCGTGCCTTTGTCAATGTCCGTTACGCAGATATAAGTTCCGAACGGAAAGGTAAGGTTTGGCGGATCGTAATAGTTGACCGCTTCGAGACCGGCCTCGAGCCCCTCGGGAATATTGGTGTAAGCGGCAAAGGCAATTTCCTGAATGGTCTTGGATTTACTAGGCGCTCCCTTCACGAAGAACTTGCCAGTTTCCCATTCCAAATCTTCCTCGCTGCATTCGAGCAAATGGGCGGCAATCTTTTTCGCTTTGTCGCGAATTTTCCGCGCGGCCATGGCCGTTGCCGCGCCGGATGTGGGAGTGCTGCGGCTGGCATAGGTTCCCAGTCCGTAGGGAGCAGTATCGGTATCGCCCTCCTCAATGATCACGTCGGAAGCCGGAATTCCCAGCTCCTGCGCGACGATCTGAGCATAGGTGGTTTCGTGGCCTTGCCCTTGGCTCTTGGTGCCCATGCGGCAAATCGCTTTTCCGGTGGGGTGAACTCGGATCTCGGCGCTGTCGAACATCTTGATGCCGGCAATATCGAAAGTGTGAGCAGGGCCGGCGCCGACGGCTTCCGTGAAGCTGGAAATTCCGATGCCCATCAGCTCGCCCTTCTTGCGTTTCTCTCCCTGCTCTTTGCGAAGTTCCTTGTATCCGACCATCTCCAGCGCTTTGTTCATCGCGCCTTCGTAATTCCCGCTGTCATAAGTCCAGCCGAGAGGAGTTTTGTAGGGGAACTGGTCCGGCTGAATAAAATTCTTGCGGCGGAATTCCGCTGGATCCATTTTCAGCTGCGCGGCGAGGACATCAATCGCTCGCTCGATCAAGTAAGCGGCTTCGGTAATGCGGAACGAGCAGCGATAGGCGATTCCGCCGGGCGCTTTGTTGGTGTACACGCCATCTACTTCGCAGAACGAGTTCGCGAAATCGTAGGAGCCGGTACAAACGCTGAACAATCCCGCGGGGAATTTAGTGGGTTGCGCCGCGGCGTTGAAAGCTCCGTGATCGGCCAGAGTTTTCACGCGCAGAGCTTTCACTTTGCCGTTCTGATCGGCGGCGATTTCCGCCGTCATGTGGTAATCGCGAGCGAAGCCGGTGGATTGCAGATTTTCGGAGCGAGTCTCGATCCACTTCACGGGAACGCCGAGCGTCAACGAGGCGACGACTGCACAAACATAACCGGGGTAGATGGGCACTTTGTTGCCGAAGCCGCCGCCAATATCCGGAGAGACGACGCGAATATTCTGCTCCGGGATTCCACCGACGATGGAGAAAAGAGTACGGTGCGCGTGCGGCGCTTGCGAAGTGAGGTAGATCGTCAGCTTTTCGGTGGCCTTGTTGTAATCGGCGACGCACCCACAAGTCTCAAGCGGCGCGGGATGGCAGCGCTGCGAGATCGCATGCACGGTGGCCTTCACCGGAGCGTTTTGAAAATCCTTCTCGGTGGCAGCCCGATCGCCGACTTCCCAATGAAAAATGTGATTGGATTTTTCTTCGCGGTCCTCGCGGAGGATCGGCGCATCGGGATCCGTGGCCTTATATGGATCCACCAATACCGGCAGTTCTTCGTACTCGACTTCCACCAGTTCGGCCGCATCGGCGGCGGTGTATTGATCCTCGGCGACGACAAAGGCTACTTCCTGTGATTGAAACAGTACTTTGCCGGTGGCCAGCACCATCTGTTTGTCGAAGAACAGGGTGGGCATCCAGGCGAGATTGGCCTTGGCGAGGTCTTCACCCGTGATGATGGCGAGCACGCCGGGAAGTTTCTTGGCCTTCTCCGTATTGATGGACTTGAGCCTTGCATGGGCGTACGGACTGCGCACCATGTGCCCATAGACCATGCCGGGCAGGTGGACGTCGTCCACATAATTGCCCTTGCCTTGAATGAATCGCGCGTCTTCCTTGCGCTTGATGGGATGGCCCATGCCACCCACTTCGGGAGTTGTCTTGGTGATCACTTTGCCGCTCCTGCCGCCGCTTTGCCGACGGCAAACTGAACTGCTTTCACGATGTTCTGGTAGCCAGTACAACGGCACAAATTGCCGGAGATACCCCAGCGGATTTCTTCTTCGGTCGGCTCAGGATTTCTTTGCAGCAGAGCATAAGAGGACATCAACATGCCGGGAGTACAGAAGCCGCATTGCAGCCCGTGCTCTTGTTTGAAGCCATCTTGCAAAGGGTGCCACTGGCCGCCTTGGATGAGGCCTTCGACGGTGAGCAGTTCCCCGCCGTCGGCCTGCACCGCAAACATGGTACAGGATTTGATGTTCTTGCCGTCCAGGACGACGGTGCAAGCGCCGCAATTACTGGTATCGCAGCCGACGTGCGTGCCGGTTAAGCCCAGATGATCGCGAATGAAGTGCACCAGCAGAGTGCGCGGCTCGACATTCGCCTCGCGCTCCCGGCCATTCAATTTGACGTGAACCGTCTGCTTTTTTGCCATGGAATTTCCCCCGATCGCTGAAGATTGCTACTTGCCGGCGCGCTGCAGAGCGCGGGTGAGTGCTCTCTTAGCCAGTTCCTTCACCAAACCCTTCTTATATTCCACGGGGCCGCGCAAATCGGCGCTCGGATTCGATTCGTCGGCTGCCAGCTGCGCCGCTTGTGCAATGTTGGCTTCGTCAAGCTTCTTGTCGCGCAGAAAGTCTTCCGCCTTTCTGGCTTTCACCGGCGTGGGACCGACGTTGGTCAGACCGATCCCTACCTTTTGACATGCGCCTTTATCGTCGAGAGTGAACTGGACGGCTACGGCGGCCGTGGCGAAATCCCCGACCTTGCGCTCCAGCTTTAAATAGGCGCCTCCGCTGCGGGCCGGCGGAATCGGAATGCGAATTTCGGTGAGGATTTCATCATGCTGAAGCGCGGTGCTAAACAGGGTAAGGAAGAAATCCTCAATGGGTATGACTCTCTCGCCGTTCGCTCCGGTCGCAACCACTTGCGCGCCCAGCGCCACCATGGTCGCGGGATGATCGTTGGCCGGATCACCGTGAGCGAGATTGCCTCCTACCGTCGCCAGATTCCGCACCTGCGGATCGGCGATTACGTGAGCTGTATCAATGATGATCGGATATTTTGCGCGCACCAGCGGCGAAGCTTCCAACTCGGCCTCGCGAGTAAGCCCGCCGATCTTCAGATAGCCGCCTTCTTCTTTGATGTGCGACAAGCCCGTGATGCGATTGATGTCCACGAGGTAGCCGGGCCTTGCGAGCCGGAGCTTCATCATGGGAATCAGGCTTTGTCCACCGCTCAGGATTTTGGCGTCGTCGCCGTACTGCTGCAACAAACCGATGGCTTCAGGAAGTGTTTTTGGCCGCAGATATTCAAAGGATGCTGGAATCATATTTGGCTATCACCTCGAATGGGTGCCGCGGAAAAGAGTCGTAACGGATAGATTTCTGCGAGAAGGGCTTTTAGTTCCCAAAACAGGGACGAAATCAGATGAAATCCCCATGTGACCCGGTGAGGATACTACATCCCAGTTTGCACGGTCCATGATTTAAGCAAACGTAAACGGTCCGGCAAGTGACCCTTAGCTTGGCGATTACGGTGTCTTTTCGGATTCGCTTCTCGGCGCGAGGCGCCAATCGTCTATGGCCTTGCGGATCGCTTCCGGCGCGAGATTACTGCATTGCATCTTGTACTCAGGAATGCCACCTAGAGCATCCGCGACAGCCTGCTTGCTTATCTCATAGGCCTCGTGGACGGGCTTGCCCCGCACCAATTCTGTCGCTACCGACGAACAAGCGATGGCCACGGCGCACCCCATGCACTTGAATCTCACATCCTGAAGCACATCATTTTCGATCCGCAGCGTGATCAGTACGGTGTCACTGTCCACCGGGCTTTTGACGATGGCCTTGCCGGACGGGTCGGCAATACTCCCCGCATTTCGTGGGTTAGCATAGTGTTCGCGGATTTGTTCGCTGTACAAATTGGGATCCGTCGCCTGCGTTGAAATGCACGATATGCGAGAATATGATACGTGATGGACTATGTCCTCTGAATTTTATTCCGTCGCCTCTGCACTTGCCGCGCAAGGGAAATCATTTGCGATCGCCACGATCGTGCGCGTGGAGGGCTCTTCGTCCGCTAAACAAGGCTCAAAAGCCATCATAGACGCGCAGGGCAAAATCGCGTTGGGATGGGTGGGTGGCGGCTGCGCGGAGAGCGCGGTGAGAAACGAAGCGCTCAAATGCATCGAGATGGAAAGGCCAGAGCTCATCACCTTGGATATGACGGACGAGCTATTGGGCGTGGGGATGCCCTGTGGAGGGAAAATGGATGTATATATCGAGCCCATCCTCCCGCAGCCCGAGCTGCTGGTCGTGGGCCACGGGCGAATTGCGGAAGTGCTGGCCAACATCGCCCACTTGATGAATTTTTCGGTCACGGTCAATGATCCGGCAGCGGACCGCGAATCGTTTCCCCACGCCGATCATCTGGTGACTGGAGACTTCGATCTCACAGAGACGCCGATCACGCCCCGAACGTTCGTGGTCATCGCGACGCTGCACAAGCAGGACCACGTCTGGCTGCAGAAGGCGTTGGAAGGCAATGCGGCCTACGTTGCACTAATCGCCAGCCGGCATCGCTCCAGACTTGTGCTCGATTATCTGCTTGCTACTGGAGTCGCGCCGGAAAAAGTGGAGGCGGTCTGGGCGCCGGCAGGTCTCGACCTGGGTGCGGCAACGCCGGAGGAGATCGCGCTGAGCATCGTGAGTCAAATGGTGGCATTGCGGCGGGGCGGAAGCGTGAAAGCGCTGAAGGAATCAAACCCCGCTGCGGATAGCACCGCCGCCGACAGGGTAATTCACCAGTGCGAGACTGACGCCTCTCACTGACGCAGCATCGCAGGCTTCCCGATTCGCACTCCTACGAACTGGCCGCGGATTTACTGCCGCCGCTACTGCGAATTTCAGAAACGATTTCGGCCATGATGCTGAGAGCAATCTCCTCCGGAGTTTCCGCCCCGATGGACAGTCCGGCCGGGGCGTGCACCTTCGCCAATTTCTCAGGTGGCGCGCCCTTCAGCTCCAAGCTTCGGCGAATCTCTTGCGCTCGTTTCTTGTTCGCGACCAGCGCAATGTAGGCGCTGTTCGCGTGTAGCGCTTGCTCGACCGCCTCTTCGTCGAACTGTCCGCGGCTGGCCACCACCACAAATCGAGCGGACGAGGCTGGAAGCTTTGAAAAGTCCAGCGAATTCAGGAATCTGTCAGCATCCGGCAAATCAGAAGATTTCAGAAAGGGATCCACGACGGTGACTACGAATCGCAGGAGCTTCCCGATTTTCGCGAGCGCGATAGCGACGGAATCCCTGCCGACGATGGTAAGTTCTGGACCCTGATACGGCTGGCCTTCGCCGGCGATCTCTCTGCCCTCCAGATCGGCTGCTTCCAGTGCGGAGCCGTCAACCGTGGTGCCGTTGCGGAAATCCTGCAAACGCGCAACGTCGTCTTTGCTGTCCAGGTCGAGAAGAATTCCAATGTCTTCCACCGGCACCTTGGCGATCCCTTCCGGGTGATTCCCGAAAATAGCGCGGCAGCCAATGTCTCCGGTGAGAGCCATGACTTCTGGAAAGACGGAGCGATCTAACAGAACTGGGTTGCCGCGAAAGCCCTTGTACACAGGGATCACGATTTGCGCGTTGCTCTGCTGGTAATGATCGATGATCTGATCGAAAGTTGCAGAGCGAACGAACGGCTGGTCCGCTAGAACGATCAGTGCGGCGTCCACCTCAGAAGGTAATGCGGAGAGTCCAGCGCGCAGCGAAGTTCCCATGCCTTGGCGATAGGATTCGTTGACTACTACCTTGAGACTCTCGGTGGCGATGCTCTGCTTTATTGTTTCGGCCTGGTGGCCGAGAACGATGACGATTTCGTCCACGCTGGAGCCGCAAACGTTGTTCACTACTTGATTCAGCACGGTGGCCTCGCCCAGGCGGAGTAGTTGCTTCGCTTCGCCCATTCGCGCGGACGTCCCGGCCGCCAGAATAACGGCGCCAATTCGCGGTTTCAGATTTGCGACCATCTCGTTTCCCGAGAAACTGCCATGCCAAGTCTACACAGCATCACGAACATTGTATTGAGGAAACCTGCTCATAGCGCGTTCCAGCCCTATCGCATTCGAATTATCCCAGGGTTGCCGTAAGACTCAACGCGATGCGTTCCCGCTTGAAAGCAATTCTTGTTTTCAGCCAGGAGCGATTTTTTGATTCACTTGGGAGGACCAAATCGGCGAAAGAGAAAGGCTGGGCACTGAACCCTACAATGCAATCAAGTAAGGTTGAATCCATCCATCGCGCCATGCTACGAAGACTTGCGCTAAAGGCGCGCCTCAAACCGCCTTGACGCGGGGCTGGATGCGTCATGCCGGTTGCCACTTCGCGCCCAAAATCAGCTGATTCTGGGCGGTCGGTCTTTTCATTTTGCGGTGAACAGAATCAGCTAGTTGGAAGCTGTGCGGCGGAGAGGTTTTTGGGCAAGGTCGAATGGGAGCAAACCAGTGCAACGAAACGCACCACTGAAGAAACAGCTCCTTTCGCCGAGGCCCAAACTGATGGCGCGCGCCACCGCCCCGGCCGTTCGGCGTACTGGGACTTCACTTTTCCGGCAGCGTTTATCAAGCAAGTAGAACTGGTGTGCGGCAGGAAAACTATCAACCGGAGTGCAAACCATGACGCTTGAATTGCAGTAGCGGCCGGTAGCAGAATTGGCCTCGGAATCCGAATCGCCCAGCCGCAGATCCTGCAAAGAAGCAGGAGGGACGCGCAGATGCCGAATGAAGCAACGCCATCCCACGGCGTCATGGAAGGCCAGGGCGCCTACAATAAGTATGCAAAATTGCCAGCAGGCGGCGCTGCTTTAGCCCTGCCACTATTGGAGAGGGCCGCGTCCGATGTCGCAGTCGGGACAGTCGACCAGCCAGTCGTTATCGCCGATTATGGATCGTCGCAAGGGAAAAACTCGCTGGTTCCGATGCAGGTGGCACTCAGAATCCTGCGCCCGCGCGTAGGCGCGACCCGCCCAATTTTCGTGTTCCACATCGACCAACCATCGAATGACTTCAATTCGCTCTTTGAAATACTGGCAGCTGACCCAGACAGATATGCTCTGAATGATCCGAACGTGTACCCCGGCGCGATTGGGAGATCGTTCTACGAGAACGTGCTGCCCCCCGGTTCGGTCGGGCTGGGGTGGTGCTCGTATGCCGCGGTGTGGCTTAGCCGCATTCCGACCTCGATTCCAGATCATTTCATTTCTCTCCGCAGCCCAGACGCCGTCCGCGCAGAGTTCGCGCGCCAGGGTGCCCAGGACTGGGAAGCATTTCTGTCGTTGCGTGCAACGGAATTGAGCAACGGCGGCCGGTTGGTCGTGGTGCTGCCAGCTCTCGCCGATGATGGACTAACGGGATTCGAAAATATCATGGACCAAGCGAATGCAGTGCTCGCCGAGATGGTCAGCGACGGTGCGATTACTGCTGAGGAACGGGCGCGAATGGCGCTGCGGGCGTATCCGCG
>Ga0209655_10001072_pt1 | contig 10212 bp, 11 predicted proteins | sample BogFormECP03_OM2_FD_188236 | JGI IMG/M metagenome (GOLD analysis project Ga0209655, IMG submission 188236) | Bog forest soil microbial communities from Calvert Island, British Columbia, Canada - ECP03_OM2 (SPAdes) (version 2) | ecosystem: Environmental > Aquatic > Freshwater > Wetlands > Bog ...
CCGGTGTCCCCGTACCCCTGAACAGAGCCGTGACCGACATTCTTGCACTCTACGTCGACGGTAACAAATCAAAATGATCGCCACTCCATTTCTCCCGTGGAGACCTGCACTCGTCAAGGCTCGATACGCATGAACTCCAGATCGATGCGCGCGTGAAGCCGTTCGCTGAAACCTACAGGAAGTTCGAAGACGCGATCATCGGCAGTCAAAATAATCACGTTGCGCGTGGAGTCGAGAATGGCCGAGCAGATCTCGCAGTGATCCAGGTGCTTCTGCACTGTGTCCCGCGTTTCCTCGGGGAGCGTTCCATCCAGATATTCAGAGATGTAGTTCCAAACGTGCTTGCAATCTATGACCATGGGAGCCACCTCCTCTTCGATGTTCGATTTACTGTCCTTAGCTGAGGCGCCAGTTGCTTTTGTAGCATCATACGTGCACGATGCAATCGGACCTTGACGCTGGGGATACTAATATTCAATGCCTCTGCTGTCTCGATAATAGTGAGCTCCTCTACATCACGCAGAAGGAAAACCTGCCGATAGATCTCCGGAAGCTGCTCAACCGCCCTCTGAATCAGAACCCGGACCTCTTCGCGTTCTACAGCCTCGGAAGGTATTTCTCGCCAGTCGCGTAATAGGGCGGGGGAAATACCCTTATCCTCGTCCGGCAGTTGATCGAGGGGTTCCATGCGAACGAGAGCCTGCCTGCGGAGGCGTGTCCTCGCCTCGTTGATCGTGATGCTGATAAGCCACGTGCTGAATTTAGATTCAGCGCGGAAAGAAGACAGCTTGAGGAACGCCCTAACAAATGCTTCTTGCGCAACATCTTCTGCATCTGCCTCGTTCTTCATATACGACAGCGCCATGACGTAGACGCTGCGCTCGTAGGGACGGATCAGATCATGATAAAGCTGGATTTCCCCTGCGAGGACAGCGGCAATAATCTCCGACTCTGTACGATTTAAGGTTTGAGGCACCTTCACTACTCAACAACTTTCAGCCGCTTCGCGACGAGAGTATCAACTGCAAAGAAACCTGCCCCAAAGATCAGAACCATCAGAGACGCAAACACAAAGGTATGGGGATCCGCGGCGTAGAACTTTCCTGGGTCAGAAAAGATCGCAGAGAGCGCTTCACGGTCCGCGGTCCAGTATGCAACGAACATGTTGCACGCCAGCAGGAGTGCGACGGGTCGCGAAAACAAGCCGAGCATCAGAAGAATACCGCCAACGAACTCCAGAGTGGAGACGAAGGGTGCGGCAAAACCGGGGAACGGGATATTAAGACTGGCGAAGAACCCCGTAATTTTCGCCAAGTTGTGTAATTTTCCCCGCCCGGTCTGGGCAAATTGAAATCCCCAGTAGAGACGCACCGCCAGAAGCATCACGGACTGAAGGGATGAAGACGCCGATGCGATCCGGCGGTAAAGGCGTAGCAGATGAGCCATCGTTTCCTCGTGACGTATGCCTCGTTTGCGAATAGCGAGAACGTCGTTTTGCCTTGTTAGAAACACGGGAATTGTTTTGGTTACAAGGCGGGTGCGAGGCAGACTGTGTAACCCTTTCGGCGGCCGCACGTCAGATTTGCGCCAGTTGGCTGGAGGTATCCCAATGCAGCTTCGTCCCGCGTTCGCAGTTTCGCTTACTCTCCTCGCTGTCCCACTTACGTCGCATGCCGCTTCTCCCGGCACCTCAGTCGGAACCACGCCGTCCTCGGTGGCGATCGTAGAACTTTTCACTTCGGAAGGATGTTCCAGTTGCCCACCGGCCGATGCCCTCCTCCGGCAAATCAATCTGAAGCAGACGAATGCAGGACAGCTGATCGTCGGTATAAGTGAACACGTGACGTACTGGAATAATCTCGGTTGGAAAGATCCATATTCCTCGCCAGTGTTCACGGATAGGCAGAGCGTCTACGCTTCGCGGCTTTTGTCCGAGGGCCCCTACACTCCACAGATGGTCCTGAATGGTCGCGATCAGTTTGTGGGCAGTGATGACTCTGCGCTCGAGCGAGCTCTTCGCGATGATGCTCGAAGAGAACATTTTGCGCTCAGCATCGTTTCTTCTACCCGCACTAACGAAGGGATCGATGTGAAGTTCGCGTTCGCCGGAAGCCCATCGAAGCCACTCGATATCGTCGCAGTGCTCGCGGACGATACGGATCGGTCCAACGTTCTGCGCGGAGAGAACGGCGGCAGGCAACTTCAGCACGTTTCCGTCGCTCGCTCGATGACGCGTGTAGCGACAGTGAGGGATGGAGGCGAACAAGCTGTCCACATTTCGTTTCCGGAAGGACTATCGGCGAGCACTAGAACGGGCCATCACTTGATCCTCTTTGCTCAAGAGCCACGCCAGGGCGCAATCGTCGGAGCGACCACGGCGCCCTTCTAGGAAAGTCGAGACGGGATGTAACCATCCGCGTCCTTGAGCTTCAAACATGCGGCAGGGTAAGGGCACTCATGCAATCCGAATGCACTTCTCCAGGCCATCTGCAACAGGTAGTAATCAATACCCCGATGCATAGATTATGCCCAACCGACGAAAGGAACTCTTCATGAAGAGCAATAACGTAAACAACCTCGTGCTGGCCGCGGCTTTCGCCGGCCTTCTTGGGGGCACCACTGCCCGTCTCAATGCTCAACCCGTTTCCGGACACTCGGAAGCGACCGCCAGCTCCTCCCCATTTGCTGGTGTCATGGTCGCGGCCGACCAAAAGGACCTGCCGAAGCACGCCTGCAAGGGTCAGAACGACTGCAAAGGGCAGGGAGGCGGCGACAAAAAGCACGCGGGCAAGAATGCCTGCAAGGGGCAGGGCGCCTGCGCTACTGACGGATCTAAGCCGCCCTCGAAGTAACCTCAACTCGTGTAGGAGATCCAACTCTCGACGGATCTCCGACACGCACCTCTCGCTGGATTCAGGATCGGAGTACACATGCCTGCCAATCGTTTCAATGGATACACCGACTACGGCGTCGGCATCGGCCTAAGAGTTCCACACTACGACCACATTCTCTCCAAGAAGCCGGTGGTCGATTGGTTCGAGATCATCTCGGAAAACTACATGGTCGATGGGGGCCGTCCACTCAAAATTCTCGACCAGATTCTCGATCAGTACCGTATCGTGCAGCACGGCGTCTCGATGTATTTCGGAAGTGCACAGCCATTGAACCGTGATCATCTCAAGCGGATCAAGGAACTGACAAAGCGGACGAACACCCCCTGGCTCTCCGACCACCTTTGCTGGGGCAGCGTCGATGGCCGCTACACTCACGATCTGCTACCGCTTCCGTACACATTTGAAGCGATCCGTACGACGGCGCAACGCGTCCGTATGGTACAGGACTACCTCGAAATCCCGGTTGCTGTAGAAAACGTCAGCAGCTACGCGGAATATCACGACTCGGAGATGACCGAGTGGGAGTTCCTGAACGAGGTCGTTCATGCCGCTGACTGCGGCATCCTGCTTGATGTGAATAACATCTACGTCTCATCCCAGAATCACAACTTTGATCCGATGGAGTACGTGAACAGCATTCCCGCAGAGCGCGTCGCTCAGATTCACATCGCCGGGCACTCAAAGTTTGAGAAGTACACACTCGACACTCACGATCATCCTGTTCTTGATCCGGTATGGAGACTGTACGCTCGTGCCATCGAGCGATGCGGGCCATCGGCAACCCTGCTTGAGTGGGATGACAATATCCCTTCCTTTGAAGAGGTCCACGGTGAAGCGCTCAAAGCGAATCGTTTCCTGCTCGCTGCCGAGTCACAGAGTGTCCCAGCGGACATACCACAGCCCGAGGAGGTACATGCATGACACTTTTCGAACTTCAACGGCGAATGGCGGAGGATGTGCGTCGACCTCTTACGGCTGACTTCGAGATGCAGGAAACCACGGATGATGGGGCATCGGTCGGGGCGATTGCCGCGAGCTATATCAGTCCCAACGACCGGCTCTCCTCTTTCGAGCGCCTTCAGATCTACAATCGCCAGTATTGGTTCCGTCTGATTAGCGCCGTCTCCGAGGACTTTCCAACTCTCAATGCCTTGCTTGGCGCCAACCGCTTCGACTCCCTGATCCTTGCTTATCTCAATGAAAACCCTTCCACGTCCTGGACGCTCCGGGATTTAAGCGCGAGGCTCCCGAGCTTTCTCGAAGTACACCCGCAGTTTGCAGGCCGGCGCTATCGCCTCGCTGTTGACGTCGCGAGGCTTGAGTGGGCGTACGTAGACGCTTTTGATCGTAAGCATCGGACGCCGCTTGCGACAGAAGAGGCACAAACGATAGGCCCGAAGTCGAAGCTCTCTTTGCAGCCGCATCTCCAACTGCTCGAATTGAGCTATCCGGTCGACAGCCTTGTACTTGCAGTCAAGAAACACACGCCGGAAACCGAGATCGTGAGTAACGCTGCGAACCGGCGCGTAGCTCAAACACGCCCTACGCTTCCCGCCATGAGACAAGAGCGAGTTTGGTTAGCGGTTCACCGCTTTGAAGATTCCGTCTACTATCGCCGAATTGATAGAGAAACATTCCTGTTGCTAAGCGCTTTGCGATCCGGCGCGTCTGTCTCTGAGGCCGCAGCACAGGCCTTTCAAAGGACGAAGCTCAATGCCCAAGCACAGGCACACGTGTTGCGCGACAGTTTCGCTCACGCTTCCGAGCTAGGGTGGTTTTGCTCGCACTTTGCTGAGGATGACTCAGAAGCTCTTGTCATGTAACCCCAGTGAGGGAGAGTGCGATGACTGAAGAGATGGAACTGTGATTGAAGGACCTGGCTTTGCCCTATTCGCCTTTGCGCATCGCATCGGGATTGAAGATTTGCCTGCATGGCTCGGTTCGGTGGACCGCTGCCTTACAAGCTTCGCCGGATCCCTGGTGCCGATGTTCCCAAAGGCCCCTTTTCCCTATGGTCTGTCTGCGGCTTCGGCTGCGTGCCTGCCAATTGTCGAGGCGCTAGTTGGAGCTTGACTACTCTTCGGCCTCCAGACTGGGCGCGCCCTGATCTCGAGCTTGGTTCTAATGCTTGTTTTGACGTTCGGCCCTGCGATGCGGCAAGACTGGCCTACTGTCGGCGTACAACTCACTTATTCTCTGATCTATTCTCTCCTGTTAGCCGGGATTCGATTCAATTCCTACAGCGTCGACAGCCGGCTCAACGTTCACTGTAGAGTGTCTATGAGGGTGTTCTGCCACAATCATCGCCGGGGAATCTTTTACCAACTTTCCTTTGCCATCCAGTTACGTACTAATGGCCCAGATTGAAGATGCTCCTCCAACTCCCTCCTATCTTGATCGCCGGTTCAAGTTCTCATCGCCTTGATTCCCCGCTTGCGGAAGTTCTTTATGGCAATTGCACTTCGGTCTTGAACCTAAGTACAACAACACAGAGCCTAAGCTGCTCGTTGCAGCTCAATCGTTCAATAAAGACGCTGGTCCGCCTGTCATAACAGATGCGCACCACGGCACACTGCCATATTGTGGCCACATAGCGATGAATGGCCAGTAATCACGCAATACCTCGCGCTTTCGCTCTTCTGATTAGAATCACTTTGCCCAGATAAGTTACATATATTCCAAAATACGATGCTTGTATCTACATCATCCTAGTAACTTATAACAATCGTATCTACACATGATTTTGTTAGTAACCAATCACGAGCTGGTCTGTCTCACAGCTACACAACAAGGTGTAGACATACACACTCAGCACTTCGTTGTGCAATCCCTTTAACAGGAGTCCGACAATGATTTCTACTCTTTGTGGGTCCTCCCCCTCCGGAAAAGACCTGAATCTGACCGCCGTGCGGTGCTTAATAACCGGATTTCCTGCTGGAACGGCATTCGGCAGCTCTGGTTTCTCGATCAACTGCCCAATCGTCCAACGATTGGATTGATCAATAAGCTCTGCTACCTGTGGGATTGTTCAAACCTGACAGTCGTTGGGTTTGAGCAATCCCTCATTTCTTTTGACAGCGGGCGGCGAGGACCTCTCGACCCGATGGGGAAGAGTGAATGACCAGATCGGATGAACATTTCAGGTTCATAGCAGGCGTTATGGATTGGCTGATAGCAGGCGTTATGGATTGGCTGGAAGATCGGCACTGCGAAGAGTGCGGCCAGTACATCGGTGATGACAGGGAATGTCAGAACGCGGCGTTTGTGTGCTCAGGGTGCGGTGAGCGCAAGGGGCCCTATAACTTTGCTGAGGCCGAGCGCTGCAGCTTGGTGCTGCCGGGCCGGGCCATGCGAGCGGTGCCTGAAGGCGCAGGAGGTCCGCGAGCTGGAAGCCAAGCGGCGGTGCTACCGGACCCTATTCACAAGAGAAGGACGAAGATGTCGCCAAAAAACTAAACGTGTAGGTGCACTGTAACTTCTACGGAAACCGTTTGTCAGATAGGCATTCCACAGGAGGAGTGCCTCGTTATGTCCACTCTTGATCTTCCTTCCGGCAGAATTCAAAGAGTCGCCGGAGTCCACCTTAGTCGAGTTTGGGGATCCTTCCTCGCTATCGCCTGCGCATTGCTTTTGGGGACATCCGCATTCGGCCAGACTCCCACTGTGGGCGCTAAGGCTCCTGATTTCACGCTGTCGACTCCGACAGGAAAAGCCATCACGCTTTCAACCGAAGAGAAAGGACATGATCTCGTTCTGGTGATTTTGCGAGGTTTTCCTGGCTATCAATGTCCTTACTGCGTCAAGCAGGTTCATGATTTCGCAGAACATGCTCTAGACTTCAAGGCGAAAAGCACGAGAGTGCTCTTGGTCTATCCGGGACCGCCTGCGGATCTGGATCAGCGTGCGAAGGAATTCCTCGAAAAACAAGCAGAACTGCCGTCCAATGTTGTTCTCGTGACGGATCCTGACTATAAGGTCACTAACTTGTACGGATTGCGTTGGGATGCGCCCCATGAGACTGCGTATCCGTCGACGTTCGTTCTCGACAAGAAGGGAATGGTCGTTTTTGAGAAGATCAGCCATAGCCACGGCGATCGCCTGTCCGCACAAGATGCCCTGGACCATCTTTCCACGAATTGACGTGGGGGTTGTGCCGGGAATAGCCGGCACAGCCTTTTTTCTTCAAGAGCACACGCAGGTCGAACATGCGAACCTTTCACAATCGTCTTCTATTCCTCTTCTTAGTCCTCTTGGCGCTCTCCCCATTCAGCCATGCTCAAGTACGGGAAGCAGGAACGGGTGCACCTGGACCCGTCCAGGCCCAGCATCTCACCGCCGAGCTGATCTCCGATTCTGAATCAATCACTCCAGGTAGCAGGGGCCGAGCAGCTTTGGCCCTTACACTCGAGCCCGGCTGGCACGTTTATTGGGTCTACGCCAGAGATTCCGGCGAGCCTCCGCGAGTGCAATGGTCGGCGCCGTCAGGATTTTCCATTGGGCCAATGCAGTATCCCGCGCCTTCGAGACTACCGCTTGGCCCGTTGATGGACTATGGATACGAGGGTACGGCTGTATTTCCGTTCAACGTTTCGACCTCCCCGCAAGCTCCACTCGGGAACGCGGACCTTAAAGCGCACGTACGATCGTTTGTCTGCAGAGAAGTGTGCGTTCCTGGAAAAGCGTACCTGGGCCTCAACCTCAAAGTCATTCCGCAGGCATCTTCAGAAACCAACAAGCTCATCGACGCCGCTGTGGGAGCGGAGCCAGTCAACGCGCCGAGTTCGGTCAAGATTGGCATAACTGCAACTCGTGACACACTGACGTTCAACATAGTCACTGGCAAGAAGGAGTCTTCGGCGGAATACTACCCGCTTGATGACGAGTCGATTCGGAACGCGGCGGATCAGAAGACAGAGCCCACGGCCAACGGCCTGACGCTCGTGACAGAGCGAGCGGATATCTCCGACACGCTGCCCAAAGAACTAAAAGGTCTCATTAAGCTGAGTGGTGGACGGTCGTACACATTTGATGTTCCTGTCGAACCGGCACTCTCCCACCTCAGAGGTGGCAGCGAACCAGGGCTTCTTTTTGCGGTTGTGCTTGCATTCGGTGGCGGAATGGTTCTTAACCTCATGCCATGTGTCTTCCCGGTCCTTTTCCTCAAAGCGCTCGCTCTGGTCAGCAGTGCCGGCGAAAGCAGAGCGCGTCAGCGCGCACACGGGATTGCGTATACAGCCGTAATCCTGTGTTCCTTTTGGATCATCGTGGGCGCGCTGCTAACGCTCAGGGCTGTAGGCAAACAGGCTGGATGGGGATTTCAACTTCAGTCCCCAGGCTTTGTTGTCGCTATGACCTGCCTGCTGTTTTTTATGGCGCTCTCGCTAGCAGGCATGTTTGACCTCGGTCTGACTTTGACGAACGCCGGAGACGATCTCGCCCGCAAAGGCGGTTATACCGGCTCGTTCTTCACGGGTGTCCTCACAACGGGGGTAGCAACGCCCTGCACTGCACCGCTGATGGGAGCTGCCATTGGGTTTGCGCTGTCTCAAAATGCACTCGTGACCTTCACGGTCTTCACGTCCCTCGCCTTTGGCTTGGCGTTGCCATATCTCGCGCTGACCTTTGTTCCAGGATCGGCAAGCAAGTTGCCGCGCCCCGGCCGCTGGATGGAGACCTTGAAGCAATTCACCTCCGTGCCCCTTTTCCTTACCGTGGTTTGGTTGATTTGGGTCTATGGCCGTCTCAGCGGAAGCACAACCGGAGACAGCACCGATCATGTCGCCCGACTGCTGGTCGGATTACTGATCCTCGCTATCGGAGGATGGATACTCGGACGTTGGCCTGCCCCCGACGTTGGGGATATATCGCCGCCGCAGTGACGGCGGCAGCAGCTCTCGCTTTCCCTTTGGTCACGGCTCAACCTGATCGCCTGCAGTGGCGCCCCTTCTCTAATGCTGCCCTCGAAGAGGCGCAGAGCCAAGGCAAGCCGGTCTTCGTTGATTTCACGGCAGCATGGTGTCTCTCATGCCAGGTCAATGAAAAGGCGGTTTTGCAAGATCGCGGCGTCGAGCAGGAGCTCCTTCGTCGACACTACGTCCTTCTCCGCGCTGACTGGACTCGCTACGATCCAGAGATCACCGCGAACTCAGCCGTGTTGGGCGTAGCGGAGTCCCGACCTATGTAATCATTTCGGGACCGAGCGAAAGAGCAACGCACGTTCTGCCTGAGCTGCTTATACGCCGCGTTATCCTCGATGCCATCCGGCAGGCCGGAATACAGCAAAATAGTCAGATACTGGCTCCGCTACCTGGCGGAAAGACTGGAAGCTAAAGATGACCCGAAACACAGCGGCTACGGACATCTCAGACACCATCCAATTCGTGCTGGAAATTGACAAGCTGAAAGGCGTCCTGAGAAAGGTTCGGCCCATTTGGGAAGAGCGCTACGAGAATACAGCCGAGCACAGTTGGCAGATCGCGTTGTTCGCTATGTCGATGGCACGCACGCTTGAGCTTAAGATCGATGTCACCCGCGTCGTGGCGATGCTGCTCGTACATGATCTTGGCGAGATCGACGCCGGCGACAAGTTCGTATTTGCACAAGACGGATGGGAGGAAAGGAAGGCTGCAGAACTCAGGGCCTTGGAGCGCATCTGTGGCCTGGCACCCAAGAAAACAGGCGACTTCCTCCTGGGGCTATGGAAAGAATTCGATGCGGGAGAATCGGATGAGGCTCGCTTCGCCAAGGCTATCGACCGCTGCATGCCCGTCCTTTTGAACCTCAACAAAAAAGGTGGAAGCTGGCTGGAACACGGTGTGATTTACGAGAGGGTCGTCGAACGAGTGGGCCCTGAGATCGAGAGTGGTTGTCCTGAGCTGTGGGAATATCTGAAGCCTCAGCTGGAGGCGGGGCGCCGCAAGGGCTTCTTTGCGACGTCCGCATCCTAGGAAGGGACCAACAGCGAGTCAAACAAAGCTACTCTTTGAAAAGATGCGTTGCATGTGTGATCGCACCACCGGCACGCATCGCCGCAGCGATGACCGCCGTTTCAGCAAGCATCGCATCCGTCGCACCTTCTTTGCGCGCCGACTGGACATGTAACTCAATACAGTATGGGCACTGCGTACTCAGCGCGACTGCGACCGCCATTAACTGCTTGTTTAGTACATCGATTGCGCCCGGTGCAAACGCCGCTTTGTCGAAAGTCCAAAAGGCCTTCATTGCATCCGAAGCGTTTTCATCGAGTTGCTTCAGCTTCGCAAGATTTGAGATGTTATACATCTGCGCTATCTCCTCGTGAGATTGGAATCAAATTGAG
>Ga0209655_10001074_pt1 | contig 10210 bp, 8 predicted proteins | sample BogFormECP03_OM2_FD_188236 | JGI IMG/M metagenome (GOLD analysis project Ga0209655, IMG submission 188236) | Bog forest soil microbial communities from Calvert Island, British Columbia, Canada - ECP03_OM2 (SPAdes) (version 2) | ecosystem: Environmental > Aquatic > Freshwater > Wetlands > Bog ...
GAAATCCGGCGCCACGTCTCCTACCTTTAAGTTCGTCTTGGCAATGGCATCTTCCTGCGCTGTGGCGGAAAATTGCCCCGCGAGCATCAGCAGCAGGAGAAGCCCGACGACGGCAGTGACGATTCTTTTCATCGGTTATCTCCTTTTGAGTTTTGCAAACTGCGCATCATGAGTATAGGCGCGTTCCGCTTTTCGCTTGTAACGGCGATGTAAACTTTGCGCCAGAGGCGCATCACGGATTTCGCTGTTCCTGGCTCTTACTTTCCCTATAATTCTTCAGTCACACTGGGGACCGCAGCGAAATGTTTTCCGAACGCACCAATTGGAATCTGGACGCTAATTCTCTGAGCGAGGCTCTTGCCCGGCATCGCGCGGAAGGGAAGCCCCTGCTTGATCTCACGATTTCGAATCCCACCGAATGTGGATTTGATTACGACAGTCGCGCCATCCTGGAAGCTTTTGCAAATCCAGCCAGCCTCGCGTACGATCCGGACCCACGCGGATTGCTCAGCGCTCGGCAAGCAGTCGCCGCATACTACGCGCCGCGCAGCACGGATGCGCCGCCCGTTGACAGCATCATCCTTACCACCAGTACCAGCGAGGCGTACTCCTTTGTCTTCCGCACGCTCTGCAATCCGGGTGACGAAATCCTGGTTCCCGAGCCCAGCTATCCTCTCTTCGCATTCCTTGCTGATATTCAAGACGTAAAGCTGGTGCGTTACCCGCTCGACTACGATTACGGCTGGCAGATTAATTTTCACGCTATACAGGCGGGTATTACTGCGCGCACGCGTGGGGTGATCGTCGTCCATCCCAATAATCCGACCGGGCATTTCACCAAGCTGCGCGAGCTCGAAAAACTGAACGACATTTGTGCGGCGCGGGATCTTGCGATAATCGCGGACGAGGTATTCCTGGATTTCGCGCTGCAAGCCGAGGCGCCATTCAGCTTCGCGCAAAATTCTGCCGCTCTGACCTTGACCATGAGCGGGCTATCCAAAATTTCCGGCCTGCCGCAGATGAAAGCCGCGTGGCTGGTCACCAGCGGCCCCGAGCAACTGCAATCGCAGGCACTGGCGCGCCTGGAAATCATCGCCGACACCTATCTTTCGATGAACGCGCCGGTTCAGTGCGCGATTCCCGCGCTGCTCGAACAGCGCCGTCCGTTTCAGAAGCAATTGCTCGCCCGCGTGCGGAAAAATCTGGCGGAATTGGATCGGCAACTAACAACGCAAAAATCTTGCGCGCGATTGGCAGTGGAAGCCGGCTGGTACGCTGTGCTACGCGTCCCCGCAACCCGCTCGGACGAAGAACTGGCCATCGAGCTACTGACGCAAAAGAATGTTTACGTTCATCCAGGCCATTTTTACGATTTCCTGCCGGAAGGATTCTTGATTGTGAGTCTGATCACCCAGGAAGAGGAATTTGCGGCGGGAGTGAAACTACTGTTGTCGATGTTTTAGTAACCCGGAAAAACTGCAAACGAACACGGCCTTATCGCAGCCGCCCCGGTGGATCCGCCGTCCCCGGAATCCCGATCTTCAGGTCCGGTCCTTTGCTCTCTTCCATCTTGGAAGGCACCGGTTGCGGAATGCCAACACCGCGATTCATTTCCAGATGCTCTTTGGCGCAGCGCGGGCAATATCCCTTGCCGGTTTCGTCATCGCGCTGGCTCGCCAGTTCGTAGCATCCGCAGATGCAATCGCAATATCCGGTGATCGAAGCCGTCTTGATGGGTATCAGGGCCATGAAAACCTCTCCCGTGGTCGTTACGAGGGAATCATACCTACGCGCCGCGCGGCGCGCAAGACTGCGGAAGGGAACTGCACCATGCGCCGGACAAGGGCACAAAAAAACAATCAGACGCGCTCCGCCTGCGCCATGCGGAACGGATCGCCGATGTTTTCGTGTAACTCCATCCACACGTGGTCCGGATGAGAGAGAAACACTTCAACAACCTTGGGATCGAATTGCTTTCCGGCATACTTCTGAATCTCGGCGCGCGCCGCGGAAATCGGTAGCGCCTTGCGATACGGCCGGTCGGAAATCATGGCGTCCAACGTGTCTGCCACCGCGAAAATTCTGGCGCCCAGCGGAATCTGTTCGCCTCGCAATTTTCGAGGGTAACCCGACCCGTCGTAGCATTCCTGGTGCGACAGCACAATTTCTGCCGCTTCCTTCAGGAAGGGAATCCGCTCGAGCACCGAGTAACCGATCTCGCAGTGTTTGCGCATGATTTCGCGCTCTTCGTTCGTCAAAGGTCCGGGCTTGCGCAGAATGCTGTCCGGCACGCCCATCTTGCCGATGTCGTGCAGAAACGCGCCACGCGCGATCTGGCGCAATGCTCCTGGATCCACTCCCATCGAACGCGCGATCTTGATCGTGAACGCGGTCACGCGCTGGCAATGGCCTTCGGTCTCGGCGTCCTTCGCGTCCAGCGCGCCACCCAGTGCCTCCAGCGTGTAATCGTAAGATTGCTCCAAGTCCTGCAGCGCGATGGAAAGCTGCTGTGTGCGTTCGGCCACCAGATGTTCCAGGTCGCTCTGATAAGTGCGATTTTCCATCACCAGCCGGCGGTGTTCCAACGCGCGTCGCACGCTCAGATGCAGCTGATCTTTTTCGAACGGTTTCAGAATGTAGTCGTAGGCTCCCGCGCGAATGGCTTGCAGGGCGATGGAGATGTCGTGCATCGCGGTGACCATGATCACCGGCACATCGGGATCCTCGTTGCGGAGTTCGGCCAATAATTTCAGGCCGTCCATTTCGGGCATGACGATATCGCTTAAGGCCAGGTCGAAAGTGTCTTTGCGAAAAGCGTCCAAAGCCATGCGCCCGTTCGAGCAGACGGTGCACTGGTATCCCTGCGCTTCCAGCAGAGTCGAAACGACTTCGCGAATCGCCTCTTCGTCATCCACTACGAGAATCTTCTCCGTATCCACGATGGGCCCCCAAGAGTCTCCATTATAGGGCCTGCCCACGGGCCGGAAATGGCTAATTGACGAATCGAATAACTGCGTGCTGCATTGCACAATAGCAGGATTTCATACGTAACCTTCGCCGCAAGCCCTCGCACCAGGCGGCAAGGGTCCAGCAGGTTCATGGGAGATCCCGCCTTGTAAGGCTCGGCGGCCCAGGGCCCCGGTCGTGTACTGGCATTTACCACATTGTTGTTGACGCTGACGTTCACTAAGAGTAGCATCCCGCTGATCGCGATGGACCGGGGTGCTATCGCCAACTACCTCAATTCTGGGGGGCCGCGGCGTGGAATCGCTAGAACGCTTCGCGCAGAATCAGCGCATCATCGAAGAGTTTGTCTCCCAGTGGCTGGTGTCCATCCCCACCGCGCTGGGCCGGCTCGCGCACGTCGCCATGTTGCGCGACATTTACACCGGCCGCTATCATCATCCAATTCTCCAGGACGCGTATTCCGAACCCGCCGTTCATCAATCGCTGCTCTATTGCCATGAAGAACTTTTCGAGAAGGTCCTCGAGAATAATTTCGAGCAGCAGGAGTGGGATTTGCGCATGTGCTTCGCGAGTATGGAAGCTCCGTCGGCGGAAATCGCGCAACGCTGGCTGGAAGTGGATCTGTTCCGGTTGTTTATCCCCTTTGGAACTCCGCCATATCTTCGCGATCTTTTCTGCTCCAACTTGCGCGCGATCCTGGGCTTGATCGTTTCAGAGGCTTTGGTCCACACCGCGGCGTAACCACTAAGCCCTGCCCGCACAATCTTCTGAAAACCCTGTGCCCGTTTGTTAGCATCAAATTATGGTGAATACGCCGCTGCGGGCATGGTTCCGCGATCCACTCAAGCGATTACTATTTGAAGTGGGCGCCGGTTATTACGCGCGCAAGCTGGCCACCGGCCCCGAAGCGGACCTGCGGCGCGAATTCCTGGATTCCTTGCACTTGCCATCTTCCGGCAATGGTCACGGCACCATCAGCGTCCTGGACGTGGGCTGCGGGCCCGGTCACGTGGCTCGCGCGCTGGCGCGCAGTGGATACGCTGTCACCGCGGTGGACCGCAGCCGCAGCCTGCTGCGAATTGCGCGAAAGCTCGCGACGCGCGAACGCACCGATGTGCGCTTCCACTTATCGCCCGTGGAAAAACTTCCGTTTCCGGATTCATCCTTCGATTATTGTTACGCCACTGGAGTGGTCTATTGGGTCGAACATCTCGCTGCGACTCTCGCCGAAATGGTGCGGGTCACTCGCCCATCAGGATTCGTTGCTTCGCTCGATCCCCACGCGTCCATGTCCGTTACGAAAATTCTCGCTTACGCGCGCGAAAAATGCCTCAGCGCGCGCGACACTCGCAAGCTGGTCGCCTGGGCCACTTCCGCGCAATGCAATCGCCGCTTCGAGGAGGGCCATCTTCGCCGCTTGCTCACCGACGCCGGGTTGCAGAGTCTCACCTTAGAGCAGCGCTTCGGCGGCATGGTGTGGTTCTGGAAGGGGACCGTGCCGGCGCGAGCGTGACGCGTTCTTAAGAGTCACGCAGCGCGCGAACCGTGTGCGCTTCGCCGCGCGTGAGAGCACGCAAGTCTCGTTCGCGGAACCTGTTATTCTAGTTCTCGCGCGAAAACACTCGGAGGATTGGATGAAATTGTTTCGCCCCATGCAGCGTGTGATCGCGGCCAAACGATACGTCGGCGTGGCGGCGTTGCTGGCCTGCGGCGTGGCGCTTGCCGCTCAGCAGCCGGCCGCTTCGCTAAAATCGCTCGCATCCGCGCAGCCGAAAATTTCGTCGCAGACCGCGCCGGCCTCTAGCCCCGAATTCATCAAAGCCGCCGACGAAGTTCTGGCGCAGATGAGCAAGATTCTGGACCTTCCCATCAGGGAGCCGCTCAAGAAAACTCTGCGCTCCAAGCAGGAAGTCCGCGATTATCTGATTCGCGAAGACAAAGAGGACAAAAAGGATTCCGAGCGCTACGCGGATGACAAAACTCTGGAAGCTTTCGGCCTGATTCCCAAAGGTTTTCCGCTGGATTCTTTTATGCTCGATGTTTTGACCGACCAGGTCGCGGGACTTTACGATCCCAAAGCGAAGGAATTTTATATCGCGGATTGGATTCCGGCGGACGAGCAGCGCACCGTGATGTCGCACGAGCTTACCCACGCGCTCGAAGACCAATCCTTCCACATTGATTTCTGGATCAAAGCCGCGCGCCCGAATGACGACGCCGAGCTTGCTCGCGACGCGGTAAGCGAGGGTTCCGCCATGGCCGCCATGGTGGACTACGAAATGCTCGACCAAAAAGTCAGCGTGCGCGACGTTCCGGACGTCACTTTGCTGATTCGCGCCAGCGCGCTAAGCGAAATGGATAAGGATCCCAACCTCGCGAAAGCTCCGCTCTATATTCGCGACGAACTTTTATTCCCCTATCTTGCCGGCACTGGATTCACGCAACAATTTCTGAAGGCTCATACCGGCTGGCAAGACCTCCATCTGATTTTTCAGGATCCGCCGATTTCCACGCAGCAGATCATGCATCCGGATTTATATCTGCATGGCGTAAAGCCCGAAGTCGTCACGCTGCCGGAATGGAAAGCGCTGGTTCCGTCTGATTGGAAGCTGCTGGAAGAAAACACCATGGGAGAATTCGGCCTAGGGGAAATTCTAAAGCAGCTACTGGACGAGAACCGCGCGGAATTGCTTTCACCCGCGTGGAAAGGCGATCGCTACGCGGTGTTCGAAGACGCCAAGACGAAGTCCACTCCGCTGGTGTTCCGGCTGGCGCTCGATAATCCGGATGACGCGACGCACTTCTTCGGCCAGTACAGCGAAGCGCTGGAGCACAAATACAAGACGCGCACGGAACTTTTTCGCCGTCCCAATTTCTTTCAGTTCCAGTCGGAATCCGGCGGAGTGTTCCTGCGCTGCGTCGGAACGCAGTGCATCACCGTGGAAAGCGCGTCGCGTGAAACGTTCGACAAAATCAATCACGCCATCGGTTGGGACCCGGCGCCCGCCGCAGTGAGCGTGCCAGCCGCGCCCGCGTCCGTCACCGGGCAGCCAGATCTGGTCGAATCGGGACGCGCTGGCGCGCAATAACTACCCGCGCCGCCCAATTAATTAGTCATTCAGTGAAAGCTCCACTGTATCCGCACGATGCACCACCATGAGCGTCTGATCGTCGGCCTGCTTCCTGCCGCTGGAATAACCCTGCACGTCTTTCAAGCACGCCGCAGCAAGTTCCTGCGGCACCCATCCATGCCGCTCACCCGCGATACTGGAAAGTCGCGCCGCGCCGTACTCCACGCCCGAAGCATTCACCGCTTCGGAAATTCCGTCGGTGTACAGCAGCAAGCTGTCGCCACGCTCCATGCGCACGCGTTGAATGGTGTAGCGGCTTTTGGAGAACATTCCCAGCGGCACGCCGGTCGAGCAGACCTGCCGCACGCCATCTTTTGCGATCAGCAGCGCAGCCAAATGTCCCGCGCTGCCGATTTCGATTTCGCCGCGTTGTCCGGCGCGTCCGCAAATCAGCGTGGCATATTGGCCCGCGATGGTGCTCTGGCAAAAAACGCTGTTGGCCATTTCCAGTAGCTTATCGAGCGCCAGGTTTACGCCCACCAGGCTGCGGAACATGGCGTGCAAATGGGTCATCAACAGGGAAGCGGCTACCCCTTTGCCGGCTACGTCGCCAAGCAGGAAAACCAGCTCGCCATCCGCAGCCGCCGGAGGAATTAAATCGCAATAATCGCCGCTCACCATTCCGGCGGGTTTGTACTGGTAGTGGACCAGCCAATCTCGGTGCCGCAGATCCGTTCGCGGCAGCAACCCGCGCTGTACGCGCGAGGCCAGCTCCAGATCGCGCTCGAGGGCGCGTTGCTCGTCGCTCGTCAGATGATCCAGACACAGGCGCACCAGCGGATCGGCCAGCAGCCGGTCTTTTTCCACGCTGTCATGGCACTCGGTGCAGATTCCGTACGTCCCGTCATCCATCCGGTGCAATGCAGAATCCACTTCGCCCAGCAGTGCGAGCAGCGACGCTGCCGGAGCCGCCGCCGCTGGCGACGCGAGCACCGCATTCAACTCCTTGCGTCGTTTTTCAAGTTGTTCGCGAATATAAGGGTCGCTTACTGCGCTCATTTCCTTGGCCTCCACATCCGAGCTTCGCGCCATGCTTGCCGCTGCGCTATCCGTTTCCGCCATGAGAACTCCCTGTGCCCCGGTCCGTCGAATTCTTGGCTATTGGATTCCTAATCTCCGGCCCGCGACTCTGCTTTAATGCCGTCCAGCAGGCTTCCACTGTCCGGCTTCGCGGGGTGCGCGCGGCGGTCTAACCGATGCAGCCGGCGCTCGAAATCACTGCGGTAACGCCGTAGCAACGCTGCGCTTAGCCCGGCGCTGCGGTTTGACGGGCGCAGCTCGCCCAGAGCCTTGCGTACCAGCACGGCCGCGCGCTGCGGTTGTCTCGCATGGTGCTCGTAGTGAATGGCCAGTTGTTTGTAAGCTTCCAGACCTTCGCGCGAATTTCCGACGATGCTTTCCCATAGTTTCAGCGCCAGCGGCAGATCGCCTTCACGTTTCGCAAGGCGGGCGAGTGATCGCCGCGCGGCGCGGTCGGTTTCCGCGGGCAGCACGGCATCCAGCGATTGCGCGTAATGTTTCCGCGCGCGCGCCATGTCGCCGCGGCGTTCGCAGATGCGCGAAACTCCAAAGAGTTCCAGCCCGTCCTTGGCGTCCGCCTGCGGGTCGGCTAGTACCGCGACGATGCGGCTGGCGAGCCCGGCCAGGCCGCGCAGGTCCATTTGATTGTGCAGAAAAATTTGCACCAATGGCTCCGGCGGCCCGCCGCGCAAATAATCGAAATAGAATTGCGGAATCATTTCCGAAATCAGGTCCGCGCCGCGATTCCATCCCAGCACGTATTTTTCCAATTCCGCCAGGCGCACTGATCCCAACCGCACGCGCCACAAATTTCGCGCCGGATGCAGAAAATCCAGATGTGCGTGCGGCGCCGCGGCCCGGATTTTTCGGGTCATACGATAACGCGTCTCCAGCAGCGGCCAGTCAAACGATTTGCCGTTGAACGTCACTAGCACCGGGCGCTCGGCCATCCGCTCCGCCAATGTGAGTAGCAGCGCATGCTCTTCGGTCAGCTCGCGCATGAAGAATTGCTCCACTTCCAGCCCGCCTGCGTCCCACCAGGCAATACCAACCATGAACGGGTAAGTTCCCGTCCCGCCCATCAGCCCCGTCGTTTCCGTATCCAGAAATAGCCATTGCCGCGGGTCCGCCACTTCCGCGCAAGCTCCCGGCGCGAGCAGGCGCAGCGCTTCCGCGTTCACCGAGCCTTCCGGCGCCGCGCACCCAATCGCCTCCGAAAACCATTTGCGCACCGTGAGATGTTCACCGAACTGGTTGTTCAGCGCTTTCGCCTGCAGCATCTCCGCAAGCCGTTCCGCGCCATCGGGAAGCGCAGGCGAAAATCCGCGCACGCGGCTTGCGGTGGCTTCCGGCGCAACACCGGATTTCCTCGCCGGCTTAAGCGCCGCCAACGACGCAAGTCGATCCCTCACGCTCATGCCTAATCAGCCTCCCGGTTCACTCTGCGTCCTCTGCGTCTCTGCGCTAAATTCTCGAATTTACAATCACGCGCACAACCGTTCCAATATCGCCAGCGCCGTTTCTTTCGTCTTCTCGCATTTTTCCCCGGCAGGGCCTACGCAAGAAGGGCACCCATTTTCGCACGGGCAGCCAACAATCAATTCCCGCGTCCGACGCAACAAAATGTCGTGCACCCGAAACAGCGGCTCGCTGAACCCGATCCCTCCAGGATAGGCATCGTACAAATACAAATTTGGCTCGAAGAACTCCTTCATCTCCGCCGGATTCGCAAGCGCCGCCGAAAATTCCTGCCACTCGGACTCGATCCCCGGACTCGCCGACCGCTCACCCACCGCAGTCCCCAAGTCCCGCCCGTCGCACATCAGCAGCAAGGTAGCCATCGAAGCCATCGCATACAGCAACCCCAAAATTCCGTTCTGCCGGTCAGACAACGCGTACGGCAGCTCAGCCAGCAATTTGCGTTCGAGCGTGATCCAGAAAGCCGTCGTGTGCATCTCGTTTTCCGGCAACTCCAGCTTGCCCGCGCCGATATTTTCGTTCGTGAAAAATTTGATCTTCTTGAATCCCACTACCTGCGACCGGACCAGCACGTCGCCATGCGCCCGCGCCGCGGGACCCGCTATTTGCTCTTCCTCGGCAATTTCCAGCACGCGCACCTGCGTGTAGCGAATCGCATCCGTGTAATAATCCACGTTCACACTTTTCACGTAGGCTTTGCGCTGCTCGAAATCCAGCCGCTCCACGTGATACTGCTGCCCTTGGTGGAGATAAATCGCCTTGGGATGCACCGTCGTCAGCGCCGAAGAAAAATCCACTTCGCCAATTACTTCCGGCTCGCCGCCTTCCTCTCCATTTGTCCCGCCGGTGGTGTCAATAATCACGAAATTGTCAGACGTCACCGAACGCAAGCTCACCGTATCGGCCGGATAGGCTTCCTGCACCCAATGCCAGTTTCGGCCGCTACGATGCAGGAATCCCGCGTCGGTCATTCGCTCGCACAGGCCGGGCAGGTCCACGTCGCCGAAGCGTTCTTCGGGCCCGAGCGGCAGCTCGAACGCCGCGCACTTCAAATGGTTCACCAGAATTTCCAGATTGTCCGGCTGGACGTAGGCATGCTCCGGCGAGCGCCCGAAAAAATAATCCGGATGCTGCACGATGAACTGATCCAGCGGCGCAGAAGACGCCACCATCACCGCGCACGATGTGCCGCTCCGTCGTCCGGCGCGCCCCGCGCGTTGCCATGTGGACGCGATCGAGCCGGCATAGCCCGCCATCACGCTCGCGTCGAGCGATCCGATATCAATCCCCAATTCCAGCGCGCTGGTGGCCACTACGCCGCGGATTCGCCCATCGCGCAAGCCGCGCTCAATCTCGCGGCGCTCTCCGGGTAAATAACCGCCGCGATACCCGCGAATCGGCTGGGCTTCTCCCGGCCCGGGACGGTTCGCTTGCTGCAAATAAGTCAGCAGCACTTCGGTGTGCAGGCGGCTATTCGCAAACACGATGGTCTGCAGCTTGCGCGCGAGCAACTCCTTGGCGACGCGCGTCGTCTCATTCAAATAGCTGCGGCGGATTCCCAGATTGCGATTCACCATCGGCGGATTGTAAAAAACGAAGAGCTTCTCCGCCGC
>Ga0209655_10001075_pt1 | contig 10207 bp, 11 predicted proteins | sample BogFormECP03_OM2_FD_188236 | JGI IMG/M metagenome (GOLD analysis project Ga0209655, IMG submission 188236) | Bog forest soil microbial communities from Calvert Island, British Columbia, Canada - ECP03_OM2 (SPAdes) (version 2) | ecosystem: Environmental > Aquatic > Freshwater > Wetlands > Bog ...
TATTCGCGAGATTATGGATACGGTTTCGATTCCGGTGATGGCCAAGGTGCGCATCGGGCATTTTGCGGAAGCGCAGGTGCTGGAAGCGCTCGAGGTGGATTACATAGACGAGAGCGAGGTGCTGACACCTGCCGACGAAGAGCATCACGTGTGGAAGCACGGGTACAAAGTGCCATTCGTTTGCGGGGCGCGAAATTTGGGCGAAGCGCTGCGACGGATTGCGGAGGGCGCGGCGATGGTGCGGACCAAGGGCGAGGCGGGGTCGGGGAATATTGTGGAGGCGGTGCGGCACATGCGGACCATCGTAAGCCAAATGAAAAGGTTGACTTTGTTGGGTGAGGAAGAATTGGTGCACGAATCGAAGGAGCTCGGTTCGCCATTTGAGTTGGTGGCTTGGGTGGCGAAGCATGGGAAATTGCCGGTGCCGAATTTTTCGGCTGGCGGGATCGCAACTCCGGCGGACGCGGCTTTGGTGATGCAGCTGGGGGCGGAGGCGGTGTTTGTGGGGTCGGGGATTTTCAAGTCGAGCGATCCGGCGGTGCGGGCGCGGGCGATTGTGAAGGCGACGACGCATTACAAAGATCCGAAGGTGGTGCTGGAGGCGTCGGAGGAATTGGGCGACGCGATGAAGGGGTTGGATATTCGGCAGATGGACGAGAAGGATTTGCTGCAGACGCGAGGTTGGTGATGAGGCAGTGACGAGTGATTAGTGATTGGTGAGTAGTGATTAGTGGGCGTGGCCTGTGAATCGTGATTTGTGAACGGCGCGTGGCGATTCGTACTGATTATCCGTAATTCGGTTTTATCTGTGGTTTTATCTGTGTTCATCTGCGTTCATTTGCGGTGTCTTTGAATTGGTAGTTTTCCGCTCGACACTCATGAAAATAGGAATCATTGCCATTCAAGGTGATTACGACGCACATGCCAAGGTGCTCGCGCGCCTGGGCGTTGCGCACACGTTTGTGCGGACGCCGGCGGATTTGGCGGGGCTGGCTGGGGTGATTCTTCCTGGAGGGGAGAGCACCACGCATTTGAAGGTGATGACGGAAGAGGGCTTGTTTGAGGCGCTGAAGAAATTTGCGGTGGCGGATGGGGCGTTTTTTGGGACTTGCGCGGGGACGATTTTGCTGGCCAAGGAAGTACACGGGCCGGCGCAGGCGTCTTTAGGGCTTTTGGATGCGTCGGTGCTGCGGAATGGGTATGGGCGGCAGCTCGCTAGTGATGTGCATATGGGCCAGACAAAATTGCGCGTCGCGCCGCTGGAGATGGTTTTTATTCGCGCGCCGATTATTGAGCGAGTGGGAGCAGGGGTGGAAGTGTTGGCGGAGGATGCGGGGCATCCGGTTTTGGTGCGCGAGGGGAAGATTTTGGCGGCTACGTTTCATCCGGAGTTGAGTGACGATACGGCGGTGCACGAGTACTTTGTGCAGTTGGCACGGAGTGGAGTGGCTGTCGCGCGGTAGGTGTGGTGCGGAACGATGGCGGCCTGAAGGCCGCCGCCACAAATTCAACGGCGACTTCAAAAGCGGGCGCAGCAAGCAACGCCCCCACCAATGCAAGACTAATTCAACGGCTAAGAGCCGGCGGGACGCCCGCGTAGCGGCAGGCAGGCCGGCGCTACAACGTCAACTGCGCCGGTTCGAGGTTCAATCCATCCTCTATTTGTGAGATTCTGTCGGCCTGATGAAGGCTCCGGTGAAAGTGCTTTTTGTATGCGTGGGGAATTGCGTGCGCAGCCAGATGGCTGAGGCGATTGCGCGGCATTCCTGCGCGGATATTATTTTGGCGGAGAGCGCGGGAGTTTCGCCGCTGGGGTTTATTGATACCACCACGCAGGCGGTGTTGCGCGAGCACGGGGTCTCGTTTGCTGGGCAATTTTCTAAGGGGCTGCACAGCCATAAGCTGCGGAAGCCGGATGTGGTGGTTAATATGTCGGGGATTCCGGGCAAGTCGCTGTTTCCGGAGCATGATGTGGAGGATTGGAAGGTGCGGGATCCGTTTGGCGAGGATATCGCGCTGCATCGGGTGATATTCGAGGATATTGAGGCGCGGGTGACTCTGTTGGCGGCGAAGTTGCGGACGCAGGCGGCTGGCGCGGACTGAGAATTTGGATTGGTGGGCTGGCGGCGGAACGAAAAGCAGATCCCTCCGGCAGAAGGCGCCTGCGGGATGACAATGTTTTTTTGGTTCTCGGTAGTTGAGAAACCGTGGCCTAACGGAAAGTGGTTGTCGCCGAACGGGCGCTGCAGGCCCGCGTGGCTCGAGGATTAGAGCAGGGAACGATGCGGCGCGAAACGACTAGCGTTTCCCAGGAAGATTATTTGAAGGCGATCTGGGAATTGGTCCAGGAAGAGCAGGCGCCGATCAGCGCGCGGCTGGCTGAGGATTTGGGAGTGACTCCTCCGGCGGTGACGGCGGCTTTGAAGCGCATGACGCGCGGCGGATATTTGCGCGTGCGGCGCGATGGGCACATCGAACTGTCGGCGAAGGGGCAGGAGATCGCGGGGCATCTGGTGTTGCGTCATAGGCTGGCGGAGAAGCTGCTGACGGACGTGATCGGGCTCGAGTGGGCGCGGGCTCACGAAGAGGCGGAGCGTTTGGAGCATGGGATTTCACCGGAAGTGGCGGGATTGCTTTTGAAGCGGTTTGGGCGGGAGAGTCGTTGCCCGCATGGAGTGCCGCTAGTTGGCGGGATGGCGAAGTTGCGGCGGAAATTTGGCGCGGTGCGGTTGTCAGACGTTTCGGTTGGCGGGGCTTACGAAATTTTGCGGGTGTATGAGAAGGACCCGAAGTTTTTGGAGTTTTTGACTGGCCTCGGCTTGCATCCTGGGACGAAGGTGCGGGTGCATCAGCGGGAATATGACGAGACGATGGTGTTGACGGTGGCGGGGCGGGCGGCGGCGCGGATACATTTGGGGAAGCCGGCTACGCAGAGGGTTTGGGTGAGGGGCGCGGAGTAGTTTTTGCGTCTCAAAGCGTTTACACAAAGGCCGGGCACGGCATGCCGTGCCCCTACGGCCGTTCGGCGGCGCTATCGAAAATAATGATGAGAGGCATTTGCGTGGGCTATTGCAACGGGTGGCGCGGGCGACTATGATACGCGGTGTTGGCCCCCGCAGGGTGACTGGAATGGTCCAGAAAACCTTGATTGCTTCGCGCAGCTTCCAGCCAGGTTCGAAGAGCACGGGTATATTCGCAGCAACTGCCAGGACGAGCCCGCTGCACGCAACGACGCTGATCCAAGCGACGACGTCCGCCTTGCAGAGTCGCATCGAGATTTCAAATTTCCTGAAAAATCACTGAAGACTGAAGGAGGAACGCGAAATGGCAACTGCATCCGTAGCTGTGCAACCGAATGAAAATGTAACCGGGTATGTGACCAAGACACGCAAGATGCTGATCAACGGGAAGTGGGTTGATTCAGCTTCGGGCAAAACGTTCCCGACGTACAATCCGGCGACCGGCGAAGTTCTTTCCAATGTCGCCGAGGGCGATAAGGAAGACATTGACCGCGCGGTGAAGGCGGCGCGGGCGGCGTTTGAGACCGGGCCGTGGTCGAAGATTTCTCCTTCCGAGCGCGGGCAGATGATCTGGCGTTTGGGCGACCTGCTGCAGAAGCACCTGGAGGAATTCGCGCAATTGGAATCGCTGGACAACGGCAAGCCGCTGAAGATCGCGCGCGTGGCCGATCTGCCGCTCGCGATCGATCATTTCCGTTATTACGCGGGCTGGGCGACGAAGATCGAAGGCAATACCGTGCCGATGTCCGGGTGGAAGCAGGGCATGTTCCACGCGTACACGATGCGCGAGCCGGTGGGCGTGGTGGGGCAAATTATTCCGTGGAACTTCCCGCTGCTGATGGCGGCGTGGAAATTGGGACCGGCGCTGGCGACCGGTTGCACGATTGTGTTGAAGCCTGCGGAGCAGACGCCACTGACGGCGCTGCGGCTGGGCGAATTGATTCAGGAAGCAGGGATTCCGGATGGAGTGGTGAATATCATTCCGGGGTACGGCGAGACGGCTGGTGCCGCGCTTGCTGCGCATCCGGACGTGGACAAGATTGCCTTCACGGGTTCTACCGAAGTGGGCAAGCTGATTCTGCACGCGGCGGCGGGGAACTTGAAGAAGGTATCGCTGGAATTGGGCGGCAAGTCGCCGAATATTATTTTCGACGACGCGGATTTGGATTCTGCGATTCCTGGGGCGGCGAGCGCGATCTTTTTTAATCAGGGACAGTGCTGCTGCGCTGGTTCACGGCTGTATGTCGAGAAGAAAGCTTTCGACAAGGTCGTGGAAGGCGTGGCCGACAGCGCTTCGAAAATCCGTGTGCGTCCGGGATTCGATCCGGATAGCGATTTGGGACCGCTGGTTTCCGAAGAGCAACTGAATCGCGTGTGCGGCTATTTGGAGAGCGGCGCGAAGGAAGGCGCGAAGGCCGTTACTGGTGGTTCGCGTGAAGGGACCACTGGTTACTTCGTGAAGCCGACCGTGCTGGTGAACACCAATCCGAAAATGAAAGTGGTGCAGGAAGAAATTTTCGGACCGGTGGTTACGGCAATTCCGTTCAGCGACCCGAGCGAAATCGTGGCGACCGCGAATGACACGATCTACGGGCTGGCCGCAGGGGTTTGGACGCGCGACATCAAGAAGGCGCATAAGATGGCGTCTAAGATCAAGGCGGGCACGGTGTGGATCAATTGCTACAACATTTTTGATGCGACGCTTCCGTTTGGCGGTTATAAGCAGAGTGGTTGGGGCCGCGAGATGGGGCACGAGGTGCTGGAGCATTACACGGAAGTTAAGTCGGTGTGCTCGGCGCTTTAGAAAGCGTTGGGCAGCATGTAATTGAGTCGGATTAAACGAATTATGGGTGTAGGGGCGGGTCTTAGACCCGCCCCTACAACTGCACAGATGCTATGACGGGTTATGTTGTGGCCGAGCGTTGGTTGCTCGGCTCTTTTTGTTTCTCTATTGTTTTGGTGACGGCGCGAGGCAAGATTTGCGTGAGTGAGAAAGCTGTAGCACTGCACGGCGGTTCAGAGAGGTTTTCATGCTGATTGAAGTGGCGCTGAACGGCGGCAGGACGCGGGTTGAGCATCCTCAGGTTCCTTGTTCGCCTGAAGAGACGGCCTCTGCTGCTAAGGAGGCGGTGGCAGCGGGGGCTGGGGCGGCGCATTTTCATGCGCGTGGGGCTGACGGGCGTGAAAGTTTGGATGCGGATGACGTGGCGCGTGGGGTGTCGGCTGTGCGCGCGGCGATTCCCGGGGTTCCGTTCGGAGTAAGCACTGGTTTGTGGATGGTGCGGGATGCGCGGGAACGTCATGAAAAGGTGGCGGCGTGGAAAACTCTTCCGGATTTTGCTTCGGTGAATTTCAACGAAGAGGGCGGGATCGCGCTAGCGGAATTGCTGCTCGCGAAGGGCATGGGCGTCGAGGCGGGGATGGGCAGCGTGCTGGCTGCGCAGAAGTTTCTGGAGAGCAAGCTCGCGCCGCGCTGTCGGTGGGTTTTGCTGGAGCCGGAGCAGCAGGAGATGCAGCCAGCGCTTGCAGTTGTCGGGAAAATCGAAGACATGTTGCGCGCCGCACGGATCGCTTTGCCGATTATTTTGCATGGGGTCGGTCGCACAGCTTGGGACTTGATTGATGTGGCGGCACAACGTGGTTACGATACGCGGATCGGGCTCGAAGATGTGCTCACTTTGCCGGATGGGAGCCAAGCTGCGAGCAACGCGGCGCTTGTCGCCGAGGCACGGCGACGTTTGCGGCGATCGAAGCGGATGGAATCTGCTACTCAGGGCTAGTCTCCCCCGGATGACTCGATGCGCCGGGCTTGGAGTCGCCGGAAGTGTTCACTAGGGGAGTTTCAGTAGTGATCTCTATCTCGCGGAATGAGGCCATGCTCACTGTAACCCATCTGTTGTTCCCGCACGCACTCCGTCGCGAAATCCGATAATAGAAGTCCGTATAATAAGTTTTGTTCTCATCGGACTTCTGGCGGGCTGGACTGAATTTCCAACTCCGGATGTTCTCCTCGGTTGCGCGATGCAGAAGTGGCGGCCCTGAAATTATTTCCACAGACGCGACTCCTCCGCTGGCGTCGAGCACGAAAGAAGCCCTGACATCGCCCTCGATGTGAGCAATAGCTGCTATGGGAGGATACGTCGCCATCAAAGTAGATCGCAGCGCGGGCTCCGACTGTTCCTGACATTGTGCAGCCGCACAGAACAGGCCGAACGACAAGATTAGTAGCAAGGCTCGCATGACTGTCACTCCTTTATGTGGGCCGTTACACGCCATTGTTCTTCGTTTTTTGCTCTTTCAGTTGCTGCTTCCAGCCGAGGATGCGGGCTTTGTTGCCGGCTTCTTCGGCTTCGGGGACCATGCCTTTGCGCTGGTAGGCGCGGGAGATGGTCGTCCAGGCGAGAATGTCGTCGGGGTCGAGGTCTAAGATGCGGCGGGCGGTTTCGATGGTGCGGTCAAAATCCTGCTGAGCGTGATAGGCTTGCGCCAGGCCATGCAGGGCGTCGCTAAATTTGGGATCCAGTTCCAGGGCGCGCGTGTATTCCGCGATTGCTTCCGGGAGTTTTCCTTCACCGAAGAAATCTATGCCCGCGTAGTAGTGGTCTTCCGCGCTTTGGGTGGGGTCGCTCGTCACGTTGTGATTCTAGCACCTGGTTCGCCATGTTGAACGCGCTTCGGTACTACTGGATTATTGCGGCTGGGTACCGGTTGCGGCCTTGGGCCTCGCCTTATTTGCGGTGGAGGCTGGAGACCTTCTTTGGTGGGGAGGCAGCAGATTTGGATGCGGGGAAATTCTTTGGATTGATGTGGAGGGAGCGCGCGCGGATGGAGAGATTTTTGGATTGGGTAGGGGACCGGCGGCGGGAGCAGAAATCTTAAAGCCGAAGAAGCACTTATAAGCGAGCGGACATGCGGGAGAGGATTTTGCCGTTGGCGGAGACTACCGAGAGGATCAGGTGGTCGGTTAGTGGGATGTTGTGGTCGCGGACTTTGATCACGTAGAGCAACTGGTTGTCGCCTTCCTCCAAGCGCAGGGGCTTGCGCTCGATGGTCAAGCTGGCCACGGGGCGCAGATAGAGGCCGCGTTTCCACTGCACGCGAAATTGCATACCTTTGATAACGTCGGGAGTTTGGGCCGGGGTGTAGATGTTCGAGTCACATACTTCGATGCGGATAGTGATTTCGATGGTCAAGAAATCCGGGAAGAAATCGACCGGCTGGGAATTTTTGCGGAATTCTGAGCCTTGCGACGTGTCGATTCTTTCCAGTCCATTGAAGAAACCCAGGGATTGCATGACCGGTATGAAGTTGACGCAAACATCGCCGGCTCGGATTTGGCCGTTCGAGAGAGAGACGTCGTCCTTGTACTCGTGCATCTTTCCGGTGAGGCTTTCGGATTGCGCGTGGGCGACGGGAGCGAGCAGCAGGCAGGCTGCGGCGAGCGAATACGCGATGGGCCGATTGAGTTTCATCGTCAGCGGGCGGCTCGCGGCGGCTGAGGGGCTGCGCAAGATACCATGTTGTCACGATATAACGCGGCATGACGGGCTGGCAACAGCGCCGTCATTAGCGTCGCGCGAAATCGTGGCCTGGGATTCAGGCGTATAATTGGGGTAGAAGGGCGTATGGAATGCAGGACCTGAAAATATTGCAAAAAACGGCGGAATTGCACGAGGCGCGCTGGTGGGAAGCGGAGGCGGGCGGCAAGGTGCATTGCTATTTGTGTCCGCGGCATTGCCATATTGGCGAGGGGCAGGCGGGGTTCTGCTACATTCGCGCGAACGAGGGCGGAAAGCTTTACAGTCTGGGTTACGCGCATCCCGCGGCGATGCAGATTGATCCTATCGAGAAGAAGCCTCTGAACCATTTCCTTCCCGGTACGCGGGTATTTTCGATGGGAACGGCGGGCTGCAACATGGGCTGCTTCTTCTGCCAGAATTGGGACATTTCGAAATCGCGGGCGGACCAGGTGGGCTCGTCGTATGTGCCGCCGGAAGACGTGGTGTTGCTGGCGATTCGCAATCATTGCGATTCGATCGCGTTCACGTACAACGAGCCGACCATTTGGGGCGAGTATGTGATTGATATTTGCCACGCGGCGAAAGAGGTGGGTCTGAATACCGTGATGGTGTCGAACGGATACATCACTTATGACGCGTTCCACGATATTTATGATCACATTGACGCGGCGAACATTGATCTGAAGGCGTTCACAGAGAAGTTCTACGGGAAAATTACGCTGACGCATTTGCAGCCGGTGCTGGATGCGTTGCTGTGGCTGAAGAATGAGACGAACGTGTGGTTTGAGATTACCAACCTGATGATTCCTACGTTGAACGACGCCGCTGAGGAAACGCGCGAGCTGTGCGGGTGGATTTTAGACAATTTGGGGCCGGATGTGCCGCTGCACTTCACAGCGTTTCATCCGGACTTCAAATTGCAAGATAAGCCCCGGACTCCGGCGGAAACTTTGCACGCGGCGCGGCGGATCGCTTTGGATGCTGGGCTGCATTATGTGTACGAAGGGAATATTTATAGTGATGGGGCGCATACGTCATGTCCCTCGTGCCAGACTTTGCTGGTGAAGCGTTCGTGGCACGATGTGCAACTGAATCGTTTGCAGGAAGGGAAGTGCCCGAAGTGTGGGACGGCGATTCCGGGGCGTTGGTCGAATCCTCACGGGAAGACTCCGCAGAAACTTTACGAGCGCGCGCGCGTCGTGGCCGCATCTAAGTATCCGGACCTGAATTTGTAGCGGCGTCCGCCGCGGCGGACGGCGCCGTTCTTACGCCGCGGATCTATGTCTCGCGATTATCGATGGCGGTCTAAAGGCCGCCGCTACAAAAGCTCTCCTTCTCGTGTAACGAATGGCAGCGGGTGTGCGTAATAATAGTGTGGGTGAGATGACTGGGAATTCCAACGGATTTGCCATACGCACGGAACGGGTGTCGCGGCAGTACGCGATGGGCGAGGCGCTGGTGCGCGCGGTGGACGACGTTTCGATCGCGGTGCAGGCTGGGGAATTTGTGGCACTGCTGGGAAGTTCGGGCTCGGGGAAATCCACCTTGCTGAATTTACTGGCTGGGCTTGACCGGCCTTCATCCGGTGCGATCTACGCGCACGACCACAATCTTGCGGAAATGTCGTCGCAGGAGCTGGCGCATCATCGCAGCCACACGGTGGGCATGGTTTTTCAGGCGTTTAATTTGTTGCCGCGGATGACGCTGGAAGAGAATGTGGAGCTGCCTCTGCGTCTGGCGGAGGTAGATCGCGCGGAGCGGCCGGCGCGAGTGCGTGAAGCCGTGGAGCGGGTAAGCTTGGCGGCTCGGTTGACGCATCGGCCGAGCGAACTTTCGGGTGGGGAGCAGCAGCGGGCGGCGCTGGCGCGGGCGCTGGTGAACCGGCCGACGATTTTGCTGGCGGATGAACCTACGGGGAATCTGGATAGCGTGACGGGCGACGCGATCATGCATCTGTTACAGGAGATAAACCGGAATTTGCGGATGACGATTGTGATGGTGACGCACGACAAAGTGCGCGCGGCGCGTTATGCGCACCGGATAATCACGATGCGCGACGGGAAGTTGGTAAGCGAGGGAGCCAGCGATGAAATTGCGTGATTTGACCGAGCTGGCGGCGCGCAATCTGCGCGAAGCGGTGCTGCGTAATTCTTTGACGACGCTGGGAATTGCGGTGGGTGTTGCGTCGCTGGTGGCTATGTTATCGCTGGGGGTGGGATTGCAGGAACTTGCCAGCACGCGATTGTCGCGGTCGGGGCTATTTGATGCGGTTTTTGTGACGACCCAGGCGAATATGCGGGCGTTTGGCGGACCCCCGCGTCCGGCGGCGGAACGGGCTACGACGCAGCCGGCGCGAAAGTTGGATGACGACGCGCGGAAGCGTTTGGCTGGGATCAAAAATGTGGTGGAGGTTTACCCGGAGGTGCGCTTCCCGACGGAGGTGCAGTTCGAGGGCAAGCCGTACATGACTACCGTGGCGGGGATTCCAGCGTCGGCACGAGGTGATGGGGCTTTCGACGAGATGAAAGGATCGTTTTTTTCTGGACCGGAGGCTAACGAAGCGATTTTGCAGATCGAATTCGCGCGGGATCTTTCGAAGCAGACGGATTCGCTGATCGGCAAGGAATTGGTGCTGCGTTATGCGGAGAAGGAGCCGTTGCCGGCGGA
>Ga0209655_10001076_pt1 | contig 10202 bp, 7 predicted proteins | sample BogFormECP03_OM2_FD_188236 | JGI IMG/M metagenome (GOLD analysis project Ga0209655, IMG submission 188236) | Bog forest soil microbial communities from Calvert Island, British Columbia, Canada - ECP03_OM2 (SPAdes) (version 2) | ecosystem: Environmental > Aquatic > Freshwater > Wetlands > Bog ...
AGCATCGGGTTCCGGCAGCGTGCAGCGTGTCGAAACCAAGACGGTATGCTCGCAATGCGGAAAAGAGACGACGGTTCCGTTCAAGCCAACACAGGGACGTCCGGTGTATTGCCGTGAATGTTTCCAACAGCGGCGATCGGCCGGGCCGCAGAGTATTGCGGCGCCGTAAGAAGCGCGTCTGAGTGGTGGCTTGAAACTAGCCGAGCGAAGTTCCTGGTAGTCCCAGCACTGCTGAGGCGTGTGAGCTGAGCCATCAGGGGGCGGGGCGGGGGGCCAGCCCGGAAAAAAGGGAAAACCATCTTCAAAGGCTCTTCCTGGCGTGAAAGCGCTGGGAAGAGCCTTTTGATTTTTTGGGTGTGGTATGTGGGCGCGCAGGTCGGATTTTGATTTTCTTGCTATGCGGCGGCGCGCGCGGGATTTGCGGGAGAAATTTCGCGGAGCGCGCCGAGGAAGGCTTCGGTTTCGGGTCGCGTACCGATGGTGACGCGCAGGAAATTGGGCATGGAGGGGAAGGGGCGGCCGACCAAGATGTTGCGCGCACGGAATTGTTCCACGATGGGTTTTACGTCCGTGCCCATGTCGAGCATGACGAAATTGGCTTGCGACGGGATGAACGGGCGCGAGTCTTTGGCTAACTCGGCGCAGAGCCATTGACGCGTGGAGTTGAGTTGCGCGCGGCTGTTAGCGACGTGGTCGTCGTCCGCGAGGCTGGCGAGCGCGGCTTGGAGGACGGCGGCGTTGCCATTGTCCTGGAGAAGTTGTTGGGCAAGGCGCGCGATTGGTTCTTTTGAGCCGATGGCGTAGCCCAGGCGCATTCCGGCCATGCCGTAAATTTTTGAAAAGGTGCGCGCGACGATGACGTTGGGATGCGCGGAGATGAATTCGAGGGCGCTCGTGTAGCGCGGGTCGTCGGCGAAATCGAAGTAGGCTTCGTCCACGATGATGAGCGTGGTGGGCGGCACGGCTTGCACGAACGCGGCAAATTCATCGCGGGTGACGATGGTGCCAGTGGGATTGTTAGGATTGCAGATGTAGGCGACGCCGGTTTTGGAGGTGCAGGCCGCGGCCATTTTCGGGAGGTTGTGGCGATGGTCGGGCGTGAGCGGGATTTGCACGGCGTTGGAGTGCAGCACACGCGCGTAATCGAGCACGGCTTCGAAGGTGGGCGCGGCGGCGACGACGTTGCGCGAGGGATCGAGGAAGGCGTCGTCTGCAGCGCGGAGAATTTCCGTGGAGCCGCAGCCGAGGATAAAATTTTCGGGATTTACTATGTGTTTTTGCGCGAGTGCGGCGATTACCTGGCGGTAGGCTTCGTCGGGGTAACGACTGGAGAAGGGGACGCAATCAGCCAAGGCGGCGCGGGCTTTGGGAGAAGGGCCGTAGGGATTTTCGTTGAAGTTCAGGCGGATCGGCGCCAAGGGCATCGGATTGGATTGCTGCGCATCCAATAGGTTAAGACTCGGCAGGCTAGGCGCGGCGAGTGCGGCGGCCAGAGATTGTGCGAAGATGCGCGAGAAGTCGCGGCGGGAATGGGTGACGGCGGTCATCTGGTGCTCCTGGGTTCAAAAAATCTGCCGGATGATACTCCGCGGTAGCGTCGCGGACAATGAATGGCTTGAAAGCTGCTTCGAATGAGCATGATGCATTGATCTGGAGGCGGAAATGGCGACGAAACGGAAAAACAAACAGCAGGTGAAGCGCAAGTCCGCGAAGAAGGCGGGTGCGAATGCGGCGCGTGCGAAGAGTGGCAGCGGTGTGAACGATAAAGCGCTGCGCGAGCAATTGCGGAAGGTTCTTGATTGGCGCGAGGCGCATGCGGATTGGAAACAGGCGCTCGCTGGACTGGACCGGATGCATCGGGGAGTGCGGCCGGCTGGATCGCCACATTCGGTGTGGGATTTGCTGGAGCATGTGCGATTGGCGCAGCGGGACATTTTGGATTTCACGGTGAATCCGAAACATGTATCGCCGGATTGGCCGGCAGGATATTGGCCGAAGAGTCTGGCGCCGGCGGACGATGCGGAGTGGGACAAGAGTGTGAAAACGTTCTTCCACGATTTGCAGGAGATGCAAAAACTGGTGAGCAATCTGCGGACAGATCTTTTCGCGCGGATTCCGCACGGCACGGGGCAAACACTCTTGCGCCAGGTTTTGCTGCTAATTGACCACAATTCGTACCACCTGGGGCAGTTGGTGCTGGTGCGGCGGTTACTCGGCGCTTGGTAGGAAAGGTGCGCGCGCGTACTCTCGCGCCTTCGCTGGTCCTTGTTATAATAAGATCGTTGTAATAGCGAGAGCGAAACAGTCAGGAAGATTTGGGGAGATACATGAGCCGTCAGCAAACAATTGTGGACTCCGCGGCGACGCAGGACGCGCAGGAGCGCGTCTGGGACGCATTCCGCCGCTGGGGATATCTTCAGGCAAATCTGGATCCGCTGGGCGACATGGCTCCGGTGGCCATGCCGGAATTGGAGGTGAGCGGCGCGGAAGCGGAAGCCGCGCGACGGGTGTATTGCGGGACGTTCGGCGTCGAATTCATGCACATTCCGGAGCGTGAGAAGCGGGAATGGATTCAAGCGCGCATGGAGGCGGAAGCGCCGGATGCGGATCGAGCGCGAATCCTGGAATGGCTGGTGCGCGCGGAAATTTTCGAGCAGGTGCTGCAGACGCGTTATCTGGGAACGAAGCGCTATTCGCTGGAGGGAGAAGCGGCTCTGCTGCCGCTCTTGGATGCAATTTTGGATGCGTCGGCGGAGCAGGGCGCGGTGCAGGCGGTGCTCTCGATGAGCCACCGCGGGCGGTTGAACGTGATGGTGCACATCGTGGGGCGCGACGCGGCGGAAGTTTTCGCGCGATTTGAAGATGTGGACCCGCGCAGCGTGCTGGGCGGCGGCGATGTGAAATATCACATGGGCGCGACCGGCGAATTTGCGACAGCGGGCGGAAAAAAAGTAGGCATGCACCTGGTGTCGAATCCGAGCCATCTGGAAGCGGTGGACCCGGTGGCGATCGGGCGCACACGCGCGAAACAGACGCGGCGCGGCGATGCGGGCTTGCGGCATGTGGTGCCGGTGATCATGCACGGAGACGCGGCGTTTGCGGGGCAGGGAGTGTGGGCGGAGACGCTGAACATGGCGGGCGTGGAAGGATTCTCGGTGGGCGGATCGGTGCACATCATCGTGAATAATCTGATCGGGTTCACGACGATTCCGCGCGATTCGCAATCCTCACGATTTTCTTCCGATTTGGCGAAGCGGCTGCCGATTCCGATTTTTCATGTGAACTCGGAAGATCCGGACGCGGTGGCGCGCGTCGGTCGGATCGCTGCGGAGTATCGCTACGCGTTTGGAACGCCGGTGGTGGTGGATTTGATCGGTTATAGGCGGCACGGCCACAGCGAAGTGGATGATCCGACGATCACGCAGCCGCTGCGTTACCGGAAGATTGATGCGCACCCACCGCTCTGGGAAATTTACTCTGAAAAAATCGGCGTGGATGCGGCGCCGATGGTGCAGCGCGTGCGCACGGAACTGGATGCAGCGCAGAAGAAGGCGCTGGAGCTGGAGAAAAATCCGCCGATGCGCAAGCTGCCGCCTTATTGGGATGCTTATCGCGGCGGACGATACAACGCGGCGATGGAAGTGGATACGGGCGTGGCTTCCGGGGAGCTGGCGGCGATTGGCGAGGCTTTGACGCGCTATCCCGAGGGATTTCACATTCATCCGAAGGTGAAAAAGCTTTTGGAACAACGGCTGGAAATGGCGCAGGGGAAGCGGCCGCTGGATTACGGAATGGCGGAGGCGCTGGCGTTTGGGACGCTGCTGAAACAGCGCGTGCCGGTGAGATTGAGCGGACAAGACAGCCGGCGCGGAACTTTCAACCAGAGGCACGCGGCGCTGATTGATATCGAGACGGAGCAGGAATACGTGCCGCTGGAGCATCTGGGGCACGGCGAAGCGTGGTTCGAGGCGATCAATTCGACTTTGTCGGAAGCGGCCGTGTTGGGATTTGAATACGGCTTCAGCCGCGATTTTCCGGAGGCGCTGGTGCTGTGGGAAGCACAGTTCGGGGATTTCGCGAACGGCGCACAGATTATTATCGACCAATTTATTTCCGCGGGCGAGGACAAGTGGAATTTGCTGTCGGGCGTGGTGCTGCTGCTGCCGCACGGTTACGAGGGGCAGGGGCCGGAACATTCCAGCGCGCGGATCGAAAGATTTTTGCAATTGGCGGCGCGGGACAATATGCAGGTTTGCCAGCCGACCACGGCGGCGCAGTATTTTCATCTGTTGCGGCGGCAGGCATTGCGCGCTTGGCGCAAACCGCTGGTGGTGTTCACGCCGAAGAGCATGCTGCGGAATCCGGCGGCGTCTTCCAGTTTGGCGGATTTGGGCACAGCGCGATTTCAGACGGTGATTCCGGATCGCGGTGATGGGTCGGCGGAGCGCGTGCTGCTGTGCACGGGAAAAATCGGGCACGAATTGATGGCGGAGCGGAAGCGGCGCAAGGATACTTCCACGGCGATTATTTTCCTGGAGCAGCTGTATCCTTTTCCGGAAGCGGAATTGGCGGCGGAGATGGATCGCCACACGCGGGCTCGTGAATTCGTGTGGGTCCAGGAAGAGCCGACGAATATGGGCGCGTTGGCATTCTTATTGCCGCGTCTGGAACGATTGGCGCGCGGGCGCGGAGTGCTCTCGATCAAGCGTTCGGCGAGCGCGAGTCCGGCGACGGGTTCGCACAAGGCGCATGAGATGGAGCAGCACACGTTGCTGACGCTGGCTTTTGGCGGCGCGGAAAAAAGCTGAGCCGGCGCGCGATTATTTTTTTGAGATTATAAAACTTTGCGGGCCAGGGCCGCGGCGCAGTTCGTTGAGAGTGAAGCCTGCTTTGCGAAACATTTGATCGTATTCGGAATATGGGTAAGCGTCGCCGGCGCGTGTGGTGCCTAGCATGATCATGCTGAAGGCGGCTGGGGCGGGCGGCGACACGCGATCTTCGTTGGGCACGAATTCCACGGTAACGGCGCGGCCACCCGGCTTCAGCGCGGCGTGAACTTTGCACAAAATCGTTTCGATCGTCTGCGGATCGAAATGGTGCAGGAATCCGGTCAATAGCACGATGTCGTAATCCTTCCCGAAATCCACTTCGAACGCGCTGCCGGGCAGATAGTGATGGCGCGCGGCCACGCCTGCGGCCTTGGCGTTCTCGTGCGCCACCTTCAAAACTTCCGGCCAATCCAGAGCGAAAATTTCCGCATTGGGATTTTGTTTGGCGATCATGACGCCGTACATCCCGTGGCCTGCAGCAACGTCGAGCACTTTCCATTTTTCACCGGCACTGGCACAGAGGGTTTCGGCGACGGCTACGGCGGTCATGCCCTGCAGGTTGCTCATGGAACGAGCGAATTCCACCCATTTGGAACTATCCGGCTTGATGGTGGACTGCTCACCCTTCAGCGATGTGCCGGCGCGGACGAATGCGGTGAGATCCTGGTACAGATTGATTATTTCCGGCAGGGCTAGAAAGTTCGCGGCCGCGCCGATGTAGGCTGGCGAGCGGCGATTGAGAAATACGGCGGAGTCATCGGCGAGGGCGTATTCCTGGCCGTTTTTGAGCAGGAATCCGTTGATCGTCAGATAGTCGCAGAGAATGCGGACGCCGCGTTCGCTGGATTGGCAGCGCTTGGCGATGGCGGCGTGCGTCGTGGCGCCGTCGGCGATGGCGGAGAAAACGTCCAGCTCGATCGCGGTTTTGAGCGCGGCGGTCTGCTGATATGCGTTCAGAGTTGCGAAGATGCGTTCGGCTGTGATGCTGGCAGGTTCGGGTGCGGTGGTCATGGGAGTCGCTCCTGTATTTTTGGGATGCGCTAATGAGAAGTAGAATTTTCGGCGAAGCACCAGTGAACGAATTCGGGTTTGTAGGTTTCGAGGACGGCGGGCGGGACGTCGGATTCGTTCAGCTGGTGAAAAGCGAAACTGATTTCGCCATCGGGTTGCACTGTGCCGAGAAGAAAACCGTAAACATTCGTGGCGGCGGCTTTGGCGTCCACTTTTTCCGGCGGAAGGGCGTAGCGGACTGCTCCGGCGGTGCCGATGATCCAGCCGGGGAGGACGCCGCCGTGTTCTCGCCAGTAGGCGGTGTTGAAAATGCCGTCCATAAAGTAATGCGAGTGGCTGGCGAGAACGTAGATGCGTTTGTGAGCGTCGTTCTGCGCTTTCAGCAGGTCGGCATAGACGCGACGGCCGCTTTCGATGCCGGTGGCGGACTGGTCCATGGCGTGATTTTCGGAAATACTGTCGGGCAGGGCTTCGTGCATGGCGACGACGATAGTGTGAATTTGCTGGTTGGCGAGGTCGAGCTGCAATGTATTCTCGAACCAGGTCAGTTGCTGAGAATCGAATTGGTCCGTGGAGGCGTTATCGAGGCTGATGAAATCCACGCCTGATTGGGTCCAATGGAAGTAGGCGGTAATTTTGCGCGCGCGCGGATCCTCGCTGAGGCGCTGTTTTTGGAGCACCGGCTGGTCGAGCCAGTCGGCAAATTGGATAAGATATTGTTCGCGAGTTTTGGGTGGAACCGTGTCGTGGTTTCCGATACCGAGAAAAACCGGCGTTGCACCGAAGGGAACAATCTGATTTTGAATGAAATCGTCCCAGGCGACGGACAGGTATTGGCTGACGGTGAGCGGCTTGGCGATGTACTGCGGTTGATGCTGCATGTCTTCATCGAAATTATAGATGGCGCGAAAATCGCCGAGATGCCAGTAGAACGCGGCGCCGCTTTGTTTTACTCCGGCGGCGATGCCAGGCATGACCACGTCGCCGCAATTGCGCGAATCGCCGGAGACGGCGAAGCCCCAAGGGGCGCTGGACGAGGCGGGCGCGGATGATTGCGCGAGTACAGCCCGGTTGAATCCGTAGAGTATTGCCAACGCCAAAAACATCGTTGCGAGAATAATTCGCCAAGTCATCGTTATGGTTTTGGGGCCGCCTCTGGCTGAAAGTGACAGGCGATTGTAGTTTTTCGGGATGGCGTTAGCAACGGGGGCGTTGTGGAATTCGCTTGGGTAATGCGGGTGAGTTCGCTACATTTCTGGCGCGCGCGTTGCCGCGCGATTTTGCAGCAGGGCCGAGGTGAATGACATGCAGATTGAACCGTTCGAGCTGGAACGCTGGCAATCAGTGTGGGAGAACAAAGTCGAGCTGAATATTTCCGAGAGCGGGGTGCACCCGCTGACGACGGCGGAGCTGGTGCGGGACCCCGAGCAGCTGCGGAAAATATTGGAGGTGCAGCAACTGTATCCGCAGACGAACGGGAGCGAGGAATTGCGTTCGCGGATCGCGGAGTTGTATCCGGGGGCGAGCGCGGAAAATGTGCTGGTGACTTGCGGCGGGTCGGAGGCGAATTTCGTTTCGACGTGGTCGTTGATTGAACCGGGCGACGAAGTAGTTTTTATGATGCCGAATTACATGCAGATCGCGGGCGTGGCGCGGGCGATGGGCGCGACGGTGAAGCCGCTGTGGCTGCGCGAGGAGCTGGATTGGGGAATCAACGTGGACGATCTGCCGCGCGTGGTGACGCCGAAAACGAAATTAATCGCGATTTGCAATCCCAGCAACCCCACGGGAGCGGTGTTGCGCGAGGACATGCGCGCGGCGGTGGTGACGGCCGCGGCGAAAGCGGGCGTGTGGATTATATCGGACGAAGTGTATCGCGGCGCGGAATTCGACGGGGAAACGACGGCGACGATGTGGGGCGGGTACGAACGGATGCTGTGCACGGCGGGCCTTTCGAAGGCATTCAGCTTACCGGGGCTGCGCACGGGATGGGTGATCGGCGAGCCGAAAATGATCGAGAAGCTGTGGAGTTATCACGACTACACCAGCATCGGACCTTCGATGTTGACGGACCGGCTGGCATCGGTGGCGCTGGAGCCGGCGCGGCGCGCTTGGATTTTGAATCGCACGCGGGAATATGTGCGGCGGAATTATCCGCCGCTGCGGGAGTGGCTCGACGCGCATACGGAGACTTTTTCACACGTAGCGCCCAGGGCAGGCGCGATCGCGTGGGCGGGTTTGCGCGGCGGAAGAAATTCCGCGCACATGGCCGAAGAACTGCGCGTGAACAAGAGCGTGCTGCTGGTTCCCGGCGAGCAGGTGGGTATGGAAGGGTTCGTGCGGTTTGGTTTCGGCGGCGATGCGGAACAATTGCAGAAGGCGCTGGGGCGAATTGACGAGTGGCTGGGAGAAACGCGAGCGGCCAGAGCGCGGTGATTTAGGGCGGTCAACGAATCTCAGAATGAATCGCCCCCGCTCTGCGGGGGCGATTCACGAAGTCAACACCGGGGCTTGGGTGCCCTTATCCGCAAACTGCAAAGGCGCGCGGCGCGGTGTGGATTGGTTATTTCTGTTGGCTGGCGGATTGTTCCTGGTCGGTTTCCGATTTGTGCCAGCTGGAATCGGGCTCGAATTTCTTCATGGCTTTGACGATCGATTCAGTGTCCTTGCCGAGGTCTTTCTCGTAGACCACTCCGTTGCTGCCGACGATGAACGTCATGACGCCGGAGGATCTGTACTCCGCGGGATAAGCAACGAAGGCGAAGCCGCCGGTCATTTTCCCGCGCGCGATGTAGTTTTTCGAGCCGCCGGGGGCATGGTGTCCCTGGGCCATCAGGATGTGGAAGTAATAACCGTGGAAAGGAGTGGCCCCGCCTTCGGGAATGTTTTCGTAGCCTTCCGCGACGGCGGATGCGATCAGCGGTCCGATCGGGCTTTGCGGCGCGCCGGCTGCGGCTTTCCAATAGAGGCCGTTGTGCTGGCCTGCGTCGCTAAAGAACCGCTGGGCATATTCATTGTGGTTTTGGGAAGCGTAATCCTTCTGGGCGGCCACAAGTTCCTGGCAGACGCGGATGGTTGTTATTTCGTTGCGGCCGACGCGGCGATAGAGAATTTCCTTGGTTCCAGCCGCGGTGTCGAAATACCAGACATTGCCTTTGTGCACGAGCGGGATAGGCGTGGGCCAATTTTCCGCGCCAATGATTAGCGACGTGGTGCCGTCCGGTTCGTTCACCAAGCGATGCATATCCAGATATTTTTTCACAAAGTTTGCGCGCATGTCCCGGTCCTCGACGTCGTCGCCGGAGGAAACGACCTGCTTGCCGTCGGGGCCGAAGATGGCGAGCATGGCCTTCTCGTCATTCGCCTCTGTCGCGGCGACCAGTGCGCTGCTGGCCTCCTCGGCGGTAGCGAAAGTCTTCTGGCCCTGCTGCTGCGCCCGGGTAATTCCGGGCAGGCAGCCCAACAAGAAAATAGCAGCCACTGCGAATTTCGGTAGATTGCCCCACTGCCGAGCTGCAAAATTCAGGTTCTTTTGCCGCATAGGTCTTTTCTCCGTTTCAAAATTTCGCGAGCTGTTAGGAGCGATTTAAGAATAGGAACATTTTAGGAATTCGATTAGTGATGACCGCCGCCACCGCCGCCGTGGCCCCCACCACCGCCGTGGAATCCACCGCCACCGCCGCCGAAGCTGGAGCTTCCGCGTGAGGAATAACTGCGGGCCTCGCCGCCATGGTCATAGCCGCTGAAGCCGCTGGAGCGGGTGCCGGTCTGGCCGTGGGCTTGTTGATCGAATCCGCGCGCGGCCTGAGTATTTCCATGGAAAGGCGTGTCGTGCCCGCCGGGATTGTTGTAAACATTCGCGGGTCCGCGCTGGACGTTGTTAGCGACACCGCGTTCACCGCCGCCGCGGTAGTAATTGTTGCGGTTGTAAAATGTATTGCTGCGCGAGTAGTAGCGGTTGTTGTTATAAATTACGGTCCTGCCGCCCCAACCTACGCCCCAGTGGCCCCAGCCCCAGCCGTAGCCGCCGTAAAAGCCGATGCCGAAGCCGATTCCACCCCAATAAAGAGACGGGCCGCCCCACCAGATTCCGGGATACGGGTACCAACCGGGCCAGGCGACGACGGGGTATCCGTAAACCAGCCAGGGGTCATACGCCGGTACGTACACAACGTCGGGTGCAGCAGGCTGAATGACGATGTCCGAGCCTTGCGTCTCAACGGTCTGTTGCTGGGTGCTCTTCAGATTGCCGGCTTGCTGAGCTTTCTGGCGCATCACTTGAATCGCGTCCATTACACCCTGTTCCTGGTTGTAATAAGCGTCACCAAGAGATGACGTCCAGGAAATATTCTTGTCCATATT
>Ga0209655_10001078_pt1 | contig 10193 bp, 9 predicted proteins | sample BogFormECP03_OM2_FD_188236 | JGI IMG/M metagenome (GOLD analysis project Ga0209655, IMG submission 188236) | Bog forest soil microbial communities from Calvert Island, British Columbia, Canada - ECP03_OM2 (SPAdes) (version 2) | ecosystem: Environmental > Aquatic > Freshwater > Wetlands > Bog ...
CGCCCAAAGATAAGCAAGATTCGGATCCGAAAAGGCAGTGAACTTCGGCGCGGGCATCAGCTTTCCGTCGCTGCGTATCGCGACGCCATTCGCCGTGCCGCGCTCAAACTCCGAGAAATCCGATTGGCGCCAGTTACGCGTATGTTCCGCGAGCGCGGCAATGGGCGCGATCAGCCCGATTGCCAGAATCCACACAGCAAACCCTCGCGGTCTCATCAGTCGGAATCTCCTTTTCGAAAGGAACTTCACTTCACTGTAATGGTCAGTGTGCGTTCGCCGGTAATCACCTGGTGCATTTCCGCGGACCACGAACCCGCCAGCGACTGGTGCAGCAATCTCGCTCCGCCCACGCTCTGCCGCTGGTCCAGTACACTGATCTCCGAAGACGGCGCGTTGGGCATCACTTTGTCTTCTATCAGCAGAGTCGTAGTTGGCTGCAGCAGCGTGGCATAGAGGAAGTCGTTCTGCCGTCCGCGATTGATTAATTTGATCAGCTCTTCCAATCCTGGGAGCGGACCTTGGATTCCTGCCACGGGATCTAGCGTGCGGTCCAGTGTTTCGCCGTCGCTGATTAGGAGTTGCAGTGTGCCGCGAGCGGTCTGCGGTGGAATCGTGATTGGAATTTGTTGAATGAACGGCTCGCCGCGGTATGGCCGCAGCAAAACCTTCACGGATACTGTTTCTCCCGGCGCAACTTCGCTTTTCTCGATCCATGCGTTGTCAATCATGGACCAGCGCCGCTCGGCCAGCGCCGTCACTTTTAGACGAATGCCCTGCACGTGCGGCGGTTCGTACGGATTCGAATAAATGCGCGCAAAAATACTTTGAACGTCGGTCGCAACGTAAAAGCCGCTAGGGATCGGCTGATCGTTGGGCGCAAAGAGATTTTCCAAATGGACGGGCGTGTGACCTTGCAGGTCGATGTCACCCTCCATTCGCAGTGTCCAGCCTTCGCCATACGCGGGGCTTCCAACGATGCCGTTATAGGTCGCCAGCGCAACCAACAGGGGAGTGAGCTGCGGGCTTTCGATCACTTCAAAATGAAATTTCTTTTCGGCGTTCGGAGTCACCAGCGTCACGTCCACGGGAATCATTGCCGGTCCCGCGCCGAGCTTGCCCATAATCGCTGTCGTGCGGTCCTGAGTCAGCGTACCGATCGTTCCTCCGGTGCTGATAATTTTCGTTGAGGCCATCGAAGACGCCAGAGTGGTAACCACGTGCGCGCGTGTCATGGGCATCGAGACCGAGCCGAACGAAAATATGGGATGGCCGCAGGCAAGAATCGTCCCGTCGCTCTCTACGGCTGTTATCGTGCATCCGGGAGCGATAGAAAGATCGCCTCGAATTAGTTCGACTCCTACCATGTCCCCGGGCTTTACCTGGGCGTCTTCCGGGCTCGCCTCGACGCTTCCTCCCGCCATCATGCTCATTCCCCAGCCGGAAAGCTGTTTGCTGAATTGCGCGATTGTGTCCGGATACAGCCCGGCGGAAATTAGCGGCGTCTCGATGGGAACCAGAAATTGTCCCGCGCCGGCGCCGGTGCGCGTGGAAAACTCTTGCGGCAAAGTCACGCGCGAAGCTGCCGGGAACGTTCCCGTATTTACGGCGGACGCAGCGGCGGCACCACCGGGCGGCGAGACCGAATCCCTTTCCACCTCGAGCATGCTTTGAATCGGCGTCACTCCGCCGATCGCTTCTTTTGAAAATGCGCCCAACTTCAGTGCCAGCGCGCCGGCAAGCTTCCCGTCGAAATAGACGGGGCTTCCGCTCATCCCGGCGACTACGCCGGTATGCTCGGCTTTTTCGCCAAGAAGTTGCACGAGAATAATGTCCTGTTTGGGTCCCAAGGCGTTGTGCAGAATGCCCAAAACCACCAGATCCACTCTCTCGATTTCATCACCGGCGAAGATGGTGTAAACGACACCCTTCATGCCCGGTTTAACTTGGTCCAGCGGGAAAGTCGTCGCGGTGTCGCCCGCAAAGACCGGCAGCGCAAGAATCACGATTAGGGCGAAGAGGTATGCGAAAGAACGCTTCCGTAGGGCTAAAGCCATGAACGTAAATGATACCCGCCGCGTTCATGGGAAGCAAATCGGCCCGTGCTAGAATCGCGCGATGGCGAAAATGTTCGGCAACAAAACGATATCGCCGGGCGGCACCATAGAAGGCGTGGTGGAGCTTCCCGGTGATAAGTCCATATCGCATCGCTATGCGATTATCGCGGCGCTTGCGGAGGGCCGCAGCGAAATACTGAACTACGCAACCGCAGCGGACTGTCGAAGCACGCTTGATTGTCTGCGCCGCCTGGGCATCGGGATCGATTTCACGCGCGAGCGCTTGCGCATTTCCGGCCGTGGACTCGGTGGTTTGCAGGCTCCTCGGCGCACGCTCGATGCTGAAAACTCGGGAACGACGATCCGCATGCTCGCAGGAGTGCTCGCGGGCCAGTCTTTTACCTCAACTCTATCCGGCGACGCTTCCTTGCGGGCCCGCCCCATGCGCCGCGTCGTCGAACCATTACGAAAAATGGGAGCCGAAATTCGCACTCGTGGCGATGATTGCGCGCCGCTGGAAATCCGCGGCGGCGCTTTGAATTCCATAGACTATTCGCTGCCGATTCCGAGCGCGCAAGTGAAATCCGCAATCCTGCTGGCCGGTCTTTTCGCCGAAGGTGTTACCACCGTGCGTGAAACCGTTCGCACCCGCGACCACACCGAACTCGCTTTGCGCGAATTTGGAGCGACGATTGAAAGCCTGAACAAATCGGTGCGTATTCATCCGCGTCCGAAGCTCGAAGCGCGCCAGTTGATCGTTCCAGGCGATCTTTCCAGCGGAGTCTTTTTCATCGCGGCCGCGCTAATTGTCCCGGACTCTTCGTTGATGTTGCACAACGTCGGATTGAATCCCACGCGCACACGTGTTCTCGACTTTCTGATTTCCATGGGAGCTGCCATTCATCTTGCATCGGTCCAACTGCGCGACGGGGAATTGATTGGCGACGTTTCGGTGCGGCATTCAGCTCTTGCCGGCGGTGAAATCAGCGGCGCGTACGTCGCTGAGATGATTGATGAGCTGCCTATGCTCGCGGCGCTGGGTCCGTTCACTGAGAAGGGAATCGAAATCCACGGCGCGCAAGAACTGCGCGTGAAGGAAAGCGACCGCATCGCCACCATTGCCGCAGGATTGCGCCGGATGGGAGCGCGCGTGGAAGAATTTTCGGATGGCCTTCGCGTGGAAGGGCGTTCCGCCGGAAAACTGCGAGGCGCTAAAGTTGAGCCGGCGGGCGACCATCGAATCGCCATGGCGCTGGCCATCGCAGCGCTAGGTGCCGAAGGCGACACGGTGATTCGCAAAGCTGATTGCGTGGGAGTTTCGTTCCCGGAGTTTTTTGCAACGCTCGGACGCTTGCGAGGAAAAGGAGCAGAAACTTAAGAGGACTTGCGCAGATAAAGCGTTCCGTAGCTCGTGGTGATGTGAATTTTGGGTCCGCCTGTTCCTACCTTCCCGTTGAGTTTTCCCGAACCGTTCTCATTCTCAAGTTTCAAGGAAGAATCCTCGAATTCGCTCTGCACTTCCCCGGATTGCGAAACCGCGGAAATTTCGAAGTGGGAGTTCGAAGGCAGCGTCACATCCACTCCTCCCGAGTCGTCCGCGATGTTAATGTCTTCGCGCGGGGGCTGGGAAAAACGGACTTTGATGTCTCCTTTCGTATCGGCGATATCCAGGCGCCCGCTGACGTTTTCCAGGTCGATGTCCTTGTCATGAGTGACAAGTTTCGCCGAGCCGCTCACGTCCGAAATTTCGATTTGCTCTGAATCCAGCTCCAATCGGCCGCGCACTCCCACGAGCGTCATATCCGCTTTTTGCGACCGGTAATGCACGGTTCCTGCCACGCTTCTCACGCGGATGGGCCCAAAGAAATCGCCGTCGATCGCAGCGTTTCCCTTCACATCAGATATCTCAATTTCGTTTCCGCGTCCGGCGAGGCTCACGTTTCCGGCCACGCCGGTGATGCGAGTGTCACCTTTCGTCATTTTCGCGCTGACGTCCGAAGCCACGTCATGCACTTCGATATCGCCGTGCTGCGCCGTGGCTGTCACCGCACCTGCCACGCCTGAAATATGAATGTCGCCACGCTCTGAATTCGCTGTGACCGACACTTTCTTCGGCAGGGTCACGTCAAGATTCACGGTCACGTGCCCGCCCGTGTCTTCCAGATTCACGGGGTGAACGCTGTATCCGTCAGCCGTTTGGTCGATCGCCACATGCAACGTTTTCATCCTGTCCTGCGCCGAGTTCTCAGACGCGCCCTCCGCAGTCTCATTCACGCTCACGAGTAAGTCGTTTCCTTCTCCTGCGTGGGCTGTGATGCTTCCGCGCATCGTCGTCAGCGTAACATGCGAACCCGCTGCTATCGTTTTCGCCGGCAATTCCTGGCTCTGAGAAGCCTGGTGGTTAAAGAAGCCGGTGTCAAAGTCCATGTCCGGATTTTTTTGTTTTATCTTGGAAAAGATACCCATCCCTGCGACGGCCAATAAAACAAGCACCAATAATGCCGCTTCACTTCCGTTCAGTAGCGGAGGACGTGCTTGCCCTTCATGCTGCGCTCCGAGGTGATCGATCAGCTTTGCGAGGCCCCACAGAATAATCACTACCGGCCAATAGCGCGAGAAAATGTGCCAGATTCCCAGATTTGGATCGAAGCGCGCTAGAAGGAAAAAAACGCCCAGCAAAATCAGAAGTAATCCGCTGAAGATGGAGCTGCGCTGGCCTTGACCGTTGCTCACGCCATCCTCACGAACTGATGTGCCCTTGTTTGGAGGCGAGCGATTGCAATACCAGAATCACGCCGATCACAATCAGCAGCACCGGCCAGAGATCACCGAAGCTGTACCGGCTGTACTGGCCAATCAGGAAAAGAACGCCGACGGTGATGAGTATCAGCGGTCCCATGAGTCCGCGAATGCGGCAATGTGCGCACGCGCAGTGAACCCGGTTCGAATCGGCCATTGAATATCTCCTACGATTTTTTCTGCGTGCGTTCCCAGACGAGCCATCCGCCCAGGATGATCAAACCCACCGGCCACGTCTTCGAAAACCACTCTCGGTCCAGCAAACCGAAATTCTTCATCAACAGTAAAGCGCCGATCGCGATCAGAACAATTGCGCCCATGGGCTTGCTGCCGTCGGCAGACGCAAAATCGCCAGGTTCCGCTACGCCCAGCGCTCGAGCTTTGGCCGTACGATAGGCTTCCACCGGCATATAGAAGTAAAAGCATCCCAGAGCGATCCCAAAAAACGCATCATAACCGCCCGGCAAATCGCTGTTGAGCAACGCGATCAGGCCGCCAAAAATCAGCACGTGGATCAGCGCCTTGATGTACTCGCCGTTGTAAACCGCGCCAAGCCCGGGAATGAATCCCAGAGTCGCGGCAAGTCCTGGATTGGAGCCGGACCGTGGCGGCACATCCGGCCGCGCTACCACCACCGCAGCCGCCAGGCAATTTTCACAGTAGAGCGCGCCGTTAACTTCGCGCGTGCAAGCGGGGCAGAGCGGCTTGCCGCAGTTACGGCAGAATCCGGTGGCGTCCACTTCCGGATGCGTGGCGCATTTCATCGCGTGCTCCTGGTGGAACCGTTGATCGAATTTTCGGCCAAGCTATCGGCCAGGCTTTCGGTTAACAGAAACGCAAACATCGTTCCGCTGCGGACCTGCGTGCGGCTCGGAGGCGGCGTGGTTTGCGACTTCTGCTGCGGAGTCGTATTAGGCGGCTGCGAATTGTGTTCCTGATTCGGAGCGGGCGCTGGATTACTCACAGGCAGCGGTTCCGGCTCCGGCTGAAGTTTCGACTGAATCTCGTAAACCACGCGCAGGTCGTTCACGAATTTGGCGCCTCGCGCGTAAGTGAGATGTACTTGCCGGTTGGCCGAGCGAAAGACGTTCGTAGGGCTCAGGTCCGCTTTCCTCAGCTTTGCCGGCGTTAGACCAACTGTGTACGAAACCACCACCAGCAACGCCGCCACCGTCGCCAATCCCATCGCGAATCGCGGCTGCCACAACATCGGGACCCAATCGAACCATCCCTTCCAGCCTGCTTTCTGCGCGCGCGGTCCCAGTGTAGCGTCCAGAATTCTTGCCACAAGATGCGGCGGCTCCTCGACCATCTCCATCTTGTGCATCCGGTTCACGAGGTCGCTCACCAGCGCAACAGTTTGTGCGCAGTTCGCGCACCCCGCCGAATGCGCGGAGAACGCCGCAGCCTCGGCCGGTGAAAGCTTCCCGTCGAGATAATCGCTCAGCCGTTCTTCCGCGAATGCGCAGTTCCAGTCCATGAATCCTTGCTCCCAATCCTTGCCCGCAAATTAACTCGGGCGAACACCCATTTCAGTCAAGATACGCGCCAGCTCAATGCGTCCTCGATTGATCCGCGATTTTACCGTGCCTTCAGGCACCTGTAGAACCGCCTGGATCTCGTTGTACTCGAGTCCTTGCAAATCGCGCAAGATCACCGACTCGCGCAATTCCGGCGAAAGCCGCGCCAAACCGCGTTGCAGCTGAACGCTCAATTCCATCGCCTCCGCCAATTTGTCGGGCGCCCTCGCCGATGAATGCTTCTCTTCCAGTTGCGGCATCGAGTCGTCTATCGAATCCGTCTGCCGGTCGCGCCGCGTCCGCCTGTAATTGTCCACCAGCAAATTCCGCGTGACGCTCGTGAGCCAAGTTGGAAACGCTCCGAATGCAGGTTTGTAGCTCGCCAGCGTCTTGTAGATACGGAGGAAAACCTCCTGGCTCAAGTCCTCGGCTTCCGTCGCATTGCCGGTGAACCTGTAGCACAGATTGAACACTCGCCGCGTATGTCGCCGCACGAGTTCCTCCCAGGCCGGCCCTTCGCCCCGGAGACATTCCTGTACCAGTTGGGCGTCGGCCTCCAATCTTCCTTAGCCTCGCTTCATACTGCATCCCCATCGGCCTCACACCATGAAACGCAATCTGGCCCCAAAAAGTTCCCCGCTGTGTGCGGTTCCGAACGGTCCTGCAAACGTCTTTCGTATCTATTCGATCCGGTGTTGTACGGCATCTTATCCGCGTTGCGCTCGTAAACACAAGCCGCTAGGTCCTGACGAAGGGGCCCTAAGGTGACGTTTCAGGTCTTCCGGGGAGCGCACTATGACTGGTCCGTGAAGCGTATCTTGGAGGTTACTTTTTCGGATTGCCGGCCTGTTTAATCTTGTTGTAGTCCGGCATGTGAACGCAGAGCCCGCCCTTCGGCGTCATCTTTGAATAGCCGGCGACGAGCTGTTCCTTGTAATGATCGATGGAAAAATCAAAAGGATCGGCCGGGTCGGAATCAATCAACTCCAAATCCGTATCGCTCATCGTGAGCTTGCCAAAGCGCACCGAGCCGCCCTTGAACGCCAGATAATTGCGTCCGCCGCAACTGCTGGTCACGGCCGCCTCTTTTTCCGATTGGTCGGGAGATTTAAACACCAAAACGATGTCCTGATTTCCCACATCGACGCTTACCAAATGGCCTTCCAATTCGGGAGGCGGCAGAATTTTTCCAGGGTCCAGAATCAAATCATCCTTATCGATCGTCACGCCTTCAACCTTCTTTGTGCTGAGCACGTCCGCCGTATCAACCCCGAGAAGGTCCATCAAGCCTTTAACCGGCAGCTTCAGCGCTTTCACTTTTGTCGTGTGAACGCGAATCATTCCTTCCGGCGTCACCGATAGCGTTCCAGACGTTTCAAACGGAACGCCGCCTTTGCTCACCAACAGCCCTTTCACCACTACCTCTTTACCTCGAGTGCTGACCCTCAGCTTCTTCAGCGGCGCGGTTGGTTTTGCAAAAACGTAGTCGTTCAGGTCGTTCGTCAGAGCAGTCATGCTCACCGTAACATTTGCCGAATCGACGTCGATCCCGAAAGACGTCTTGTCATCAAAAACGGGGATTTTACCCGGCTGGGTCGTCAGCTTTCCGTTCAACGTGGCGATGTGCACGATGATTCTGTCCGTCAGGTGGAACTCCACGTTTTTCATGCCGACCCGCACCGTGGCGTTTGCTGCGGGAGGCGCGGCGGGTGCGGAAGCCTGCCCAGCGCCTACGCTTCGTATTGCATAAAATCCGGCAAATATCGCCACGCACAAAAAACTCAGAACGGAAAGAAATGTGATTCGTCTCACTAGGTTCCCCTCTCAGACATTCTTATCGGCCGCAGATAAGAAAACTGTAACGAGCGCGGCATTTGCGGGATCACCACAATTTGGAATTCCCCACTGATAGCGCAATTAACCTTCGCATTAGCCGGAGACCGACCTCAATCGGGGGAAATCAGGATATTCAAGGAAAACAAACCTTAGCTGGCTGGTCTATATCCGGGGCATTGGATCACCGGCAGCGCGGGGTATTTCGGGAAGCTTGGGTCGCTCGCCGACAGTTCACAAAGATAGAACACCGAGCCGCGATCGGACTCGATCCGCCGCGCATGCTGGCAACTGTCGCACAATCCCGCTCGACGAAAGGATCGAGGTGACGGCGGAAGGCTGTCATGGCTATCCATTCGACTTATTTGCCTCAGCACTCGCCTCAATGAACGTTCCCACTACCATTACCACCTGGCCTACCTTCATCAGTAGTATTGTGGCCTAGATTCCGACTTTGCTAGTGTTTAGTTGACAGCCATAGCGGGCCCTAGAATAAACTTCATCGGCCCCGATCAATGTGGGAGGAATTTTGTGAAATCCACAACGTCGAGAGTTTTGATCCCGTGCTGCCTGGTTCTCCTGTCGGGTTCAGTCAGTTGCAATTCGACTCCCACCCAAGACCAACGGCAGCGCGAAGAAAAGACCCGCGAAGAAGCCGCCAAGGCAGCCGAGCGTATTAAGCCGGAGCTAAAGGAAGCCGGGAAGGAGTTAGGCCAAGCCGCTCGCCAGACTGTCGAAGACGCAAAAGCTGCCGCCGAAGGGGTGAAAGAAGGTTGGAACCGCGATCACGGTCACCCGCTCGCGCTGAACTCAGCCTCGGAAGACGATCTAGCCACCCTCCCCGGAATTTCGCGCGCCGACGCTCGCAAGATTATTCGCGGACGTCCCTATCGCAGCAAAGACGAACTCGTGACCAGGGGCATCCTCTCCAGCGACGATTACAGCAAGATCCGCGATTACATTTCCACCGACTAGAAGCAATCCCTCAACTTGACACCCGCGAAAGCTAACTGCTACGGTGCCAAATCAATGTTTCAAAAGTCACGAAAGTTCCTTTTGCTTGTGCTCGGTGTTCTGGCCGTCGGCTATTTATTTTACAAGTTCCGCAATTCGATCACGCTGGAGGGATTTCATTGGGGGATGGTTGCGCAATCCCTTCGCGAAGCCCGCCTCTCACTGCTCGTCCTCAGCGTCTTCACGATTTATACCTGCTTCGCAATCCGCGCCCTCCGCTGGATGCGGTTTTCGCGCACCCTCGGCCGCACAAATTTTTGGCACGTGTATAGCGCCACTCTCATGGGCTTCACCTGCAGCTTTCTGCTGGGCCGAGCCGGAGAACCGATCCGTCCAGTTTTGATCGCCAAGAAAGACTCTCTTCCAATTCCCCACATGTTCGGAGTGTACGTCCTCGAGCGCGTGTTCGATATGGGCGCCGCCGCCGTGATCGCGGTGCTGGCCCTACTCGTGTTCAAACGCAATGGCGCGGAGAGCGGTGACCAGAGCGATAGAATCGTGGCCCTGGCGCGCACCGGAGGACTATTGCTGCTAGTTTTCCTCGCGGCCGCAATTTCGTTCTTGCTGTACTTCCGGTTTCATGGCGCGGAATGGCTGGGACGAAGACTGAAGAAGTCGAACTGGCAGCACGGATGGCGCGGCAAAATCATCACGCTGCTGGAAGGCTTCGACGTTGGCCTTGAAATGTCCGGAAGTCCAGCGGCGCTGCGCGACATGATCGCCAATATGAGCCACGGCGGCAAGATCGCGATCCTCGGCATTCCCCGCAAGGAAAGCCCGATGGATTTGCGTCCGGTCATCTTCAACATGCTCACCATCCGAGGCATCTATGGGCGCGAGATGTATGAGACCTGGTACAAGATGACCGTGCTGATCGAGTCGGGCGTAGATATCTCGCCGGTCATTACGCATCGATTTGCCTATTCTGACTTTCAACAGGGCTTTGATGCGATGATCTCAGGGCAAACGGGCA
>Ga0209655_10001079_pt1 | contig 10191 bp, 7 predicted proteins | sample BogFormECP03_OM2_FD_188236 | JGI IMG/M metagenome (GOLD analysis project Ga0209655, IMG submission 188236) | Bog forest soil microbial communities from Calvert Island, British Columbia, Canada - ECP03_OM2 (SPAdes) (version 2) | ecosystem: Environmental > Aquatic > Freshwater > Wetlands > Bog ...
GGGTCGACGTGATCGGAGGCGGCGCCATCGTCATCGAGGAACTGGCGATCGCGCTGCGCGAGCGTGCCGGCATCGACGCGTTGACGGTCAGTGAACACGACATCTTGGACGGCATCGCGCTGTCGATCGCCTGAACCGTTAAGCCAACGGGCGGTGCCCGATCGAGACCTCGAGCAGGCGCTTCTTCTGCTCTTTGTACTCCTGCTCGGTCAGATATCCCTGAGCGCGCTGCTTGGCGATATCCCGTATTGCGGCCGCGACTCCAGTGACGACGGTCCGAGGCGCCGGTGACGCTTCGACCTCACCGTCGGCAGACGCGCCGGTGACGCGGGGCGTCAGACGTGCGTGGGTCACCGCCTTGCCGCTTTCCTGGGTGCCGCCGGCAGCCGGCGGGCCGGCCATGGCTTGCCCGGCCATACCCCCGATCCCCATCTGGTTGAACGTGGTCGCCGAGTCCTCCACCGACGCCGCGGGGCTGGCATTGCTGATCGGCGAAACCTTTGCGACCGAACGTATTTCGGGCGCGGCGATGGTCCACCCCGACGGCACCGACAATCCGCCGATCATGTTGGCCTCGCCCATGCCCGCCGACACCGGCACGGTGCCTGAGGGCAGGTTCGTGAGAGGCGCCAGGAAAGGCCTTAACGGCGTCGGCCCAACGTCCGGCCAGCCCACCTCTCCATTCCAACCACTGATGATGTCATCCTGGTTGTAACCCGTAAGAGTGCCGCCAACCCCGTACGGAAGATCGACTATTGCCAGGAGCCCCAACCCAACGTCCGGAATGGTACTCAGAGCTCCCGGCGCACCGCCAAATATTGTGATCAAGTCGCTCAGCAGGCCTAGGAAGTCCTCCAGGTCCGATTGGGCCGGCGCGCCTGTCGATGCTGCGGACAACGCTTGCGGGACAGTCGATATGGCGCTTTGCACGTTGCCCGCAGAGGTGCTGGTGGCTTGGCCGACCGCAGCAGCTTGGCTGGCCGTTCCGCCCGGATCGGTGTTCTGGTGCGGTGAGGTAAACGGGGTGAGCGCGGTCGCGGCTGCCGACGAACCCGCGTAGCCGTACATGGCTACGGCGTCTTGGGCCCACATCTCGGCGTAGTGCGCCTCGGTGGCCGCGATCGCCGGCGTATTGATCCCCAGGAAGTTCGTCGCCACCAGCACCGCCAGCAGGCTGCGGTTGGCGGCGATCTCCGGCGGCGGCACCGTCATGGCGAACGCCGCCTCGTAACCGGCCGCCGCCGCCCTGGCTTGAGCGGCGGTCTCCTCGGCCTGCGCGGCGGTGGCGCTCAGCCATTCCACATAGGCTCCGGCCGCTGCACCCATCGCCGCGGACGATGGACCCGACCATGCCCCGGAAGTCAGCTCTGAGATCACCGACTGATATCCGCTGGCCGCCGTATACAGCTCGTCAGCCAAGCTGCCCCAGGCTTGCGCAGCGGCCATCATCGGCCCCGATCCCGGACCGGTATACATCCGGCCGGAGTTGATCTCCGGCGGATAGATCCCGAAATCCATTGTTGCGCATTCCTCTTCCAGGCAACCGGCGCTTGCGCCGCACGGCGGCGGGCGGCTCAGCGACCGAGCAGGCGGTTCTTCTGCTCGGTGTATTCCTCGTCGGTCAGAATTCCTTCGTCGCGCAGTTTGGCGAACTCGCGTAACTCGGCCGCGACTCCGGTGACCACGGCCCGAGGCTTGTCTTGCGACGCCTCGCCTTTATTGCCAGTTGCCTTACTGCCACTGGCGGCCGCCGCTTCTCCGGGGCGCGCCGCCGCGTTCGCGCCTTTACTCGCCTTGCCGGCACCCTTGCTGACGCCGGTGCCTACCGTTCCGGCCATCGCTCGCCCGGCCATGCCCGCCAATGCCATCTGGCTGAGCGTGCTTCCCGAGTTGGCTTCTGCCGCTGGGGCTGCGCCGGCGCCGGCGGTGGTTGCCGGCAGCGCCGGCAGCGTGAACGACATCGGCTTTACTGCCGGTGTGGCGACGGCCCAGGTTGGCGGCACGGACAAGGCTCCAATCGTATTGGCCTCGCCTAATCCGGCCGAAAGGCTCGGCGGCGGCAGTGTGCCTGTGCGCAAGTTGAGGAGGGGCGCCGGGAACGGTTTCAACGGCGCGGGCCCGGTCTCCGGCCAGCTCTGTTCCCCGTTCCAGCCGCTGACGATCTCGTCGGTGTGGACACCGGTGCCATAACCGCCGATGTCGAACGGAAGAGACACTATCCCCAGCGTGCCCAGTGGCACGGAGACAAAGATGCCGGCCAGGTCGGCGGGCAGGTCGAGGAAAATGGAAATCAGGTCGCTGATCAGGTCCAGCGTGTCCAACGGAGTCGATTGGGCCGACGTTGCCGCGCTAGTCAGCGCGTTGGGTACCGCGGAGAACGCTTGCTGAATCGACGACACGGTGCTCTGCACGTTGCCGGCCGACGTGCCAGCGGCCTGGCTGGCCGCGGCGGCCTGAGCACCCGACCCCCCGGGGGTGGTGTTCTGTTGGGGTGGGGTGAACGGAGTGAGCGATGTCGCGGATGCTGATGAAGCCGCATAGCCGTACATCGCCGCGGTGTCCTGCGCCCACATCTCGCCGTATTGCGCCTCGTTGGCCGCAATCGCCTGCGTGTTCCGGCCGAACAGGTTCGTCGCCACCAGCGTCATCAGCTGACTCCGGTTGGCGGCGACCATCGGCGGCGGCACCGTCGACGCAAACGCAGTTTGGTAAGCGGCGGCTGCGGCTTTGGCTTGGGCGGCGGTTTCCTCGGCCTGCGCGGCGGTGGCGTTCAGCCAGGTGACGTAGGACGCGGCCGCAGCCGCCATCGACGCCGATGACGGTCCCGCCCACGACCCTGCGGTGAGTCCCGAGACAGCGGATTGATACGAGCTGGCCGCCGAATGCAGTTCGGCGGCCAGTCCCTGCCAGGCTTCCGCGGCGGTGAGCATTGGCGCCGCCCCAGGGCCGGCATACATTCGGCCGGAGTTGATCTCTGGCGGATAACTCCCGAAATTCATTGCTAAGCCACCCCTTTAATTCACCGCGATCGGGTTGGCTAGCTCACGCCCGGTCGTGGCTGCGCCAATGACCGCTGGGTGAATGGTGGCATGCGCCAAGGCTTTTGTCGCTTGCCGATCCGGCGCGTCGTCAGCCGAGGTCTGGATGGCCACCGGCACCGCGGTGGTCGCATCTGCGCCGCCCATTACGCCGACGTTGCTCGCCAGAATTGCCCGCTGCCGCTGTCGACATTCGGGCTCATCGGTCCCAGAAAGCATCTCCCTCCCTTTCCGGATAATGGTCGGGCAAACCGCCTAATTCGTTACATCAGGTGGTGGTTTGGGGCACCCACCAGCACAGTCTCTCGGCCACCGGGCAATCCCATTATCGGTTTTTAACGGAAGGTGTCCAGTTTTATAACACTTTCTTAACGGCCGTTTGTGGCGACGATCACGCATATTTCTCAGGTTTAACGATTGCCCGCCCCGCTGGCCGTCCGCTTCCGCCCCTGGTCTGGAGCCGACCCGATTTAAACAGGGTCCCCTGTGAGGTAGCTGGCAACGACTTGGGCGTCAGCTGTCAGCGTTCAGCCGGTCCTGGCTTGGGGGCTGAGGTCGACGGTTCGGCCTTTTTTGTCTGGTTGAGATTCGTGGCCGTCGCCGAGGCGTTCCTCGCCGTCCGCGGGCTGCCGCAGGGGCAGCCCCCTGCGCAAGGTGGCCAGCAATTCCCGGTAGGGGCCGACGAGGTAGACCGTGTCGCCGCCCCGAAGCCGGTCCTCCCGGCGTGGCCGCAACTCGAGCGGTTCGTCCTGCCGATTGAACGCGATAACCCGGATTTGGGTGGACATCTCGAACATCTGCACCCCGTCGAGGTCGCTGCCGGGTGCCACTCGCATTGCGCCGACCGTGAAGGAACTCTGCCCAACCGAAAACGTCCCCAGTACCTCCAGGCCGCTCGCGGCGCCGATGAACCAGGGTGCGGCCAGTTCGACGGTGGAGCGGACGTTGTCGAACCCGAACCGCTGGGCGACCGCGAAGCCCAGCGCGCGGTCGTACACCCGCAGTACCAGCGGAACCTCGGCCCGCCGGTTGACCTTGGGCAGCACCCGTGGTCCCAACATCTCGGACAATATGATCCCGGTCTCGATATTGATCATGTCGTCGCGGGTCACTACCGCCACCGCGCGGGCGCGATCCACCCGCGCTGATTCCAGCGTCTGGAGCAGCGTCGCGTCCCCGAAGATCACCGGCACATCGAGTTCGCGCGCCATCGACACGAAGCGGTTCTCCTCGTCGCGCTCGATCACCGCGACGTCGTGTCCGGTGTTGACCAGATCGGTGACGACGCGGATCCCGAGCTCGCTCAGCCCGACGACGATGACGTGGTTGCGTAGATGGCGCACCCGCGGGCGTGCGGCCGCAATGACGAAGCGCTGCGACAGCAACACGTCGGCAATGAACGCGACCAGCAAAGCGATGGTGGTCGCCCCGCTGAACATCAACATGGCGGCGAACAGCCGCAGCCATATCACCTGATGACCGAAGCTGAAGTCGCCGTAGCCCGTGGTTGTGATCGTCTCCACGGTGAAGTACAGCGCGTCGATCCACGACATCCGTGGGCGTTGGTAGTTGTAGTGCAACACGATCATCGAGGTGACGAGCAGAGTGGCCGCCCCCGCTAAGGCGGGATAAAACGCCGGGTTGAAGTCGTTCAGCACCACCCGGACGGCGTCGAGCGCTCGCCGTAGCAGGGGGCGCCGTGCGCGCATTCCGGTCGGCTGTTGAACCTTGATGCCGCGACCCGCCGTCTCGTCGACGGTCCCGATCGTCACCGTCCAGTCGCCGGTGTGCACCCGCTGATCCCGAGTCGGACATGCCACCACCTCACCGGGGGTGGGAGAGTTATCGCCGCGAATGATCGCCACCGGTGCTAGATCGCCGTAAATCTCACGCAGCGTCCCGTCGCGGGGTGTTTCGCTGCCGGAGGCGACGAAATCGATGCCGGCGGCCTCGAACGGGTGGGTGGTGTGCCGCAAGCAGGCTTCCACGACCGACGGCGCCGCGAGTTCGGCGACGTTGAAGATCCCGCCGGGCCCGTTGTCGTCGGCCACCGCAGCGCGCAGCACATCGTTGGTAAGCCGCGCGACCACACGCACCTTGGGGTTGGCTCTTCTTGCCAGCAGCGCGATTTCGAGATTCGTCGCATCGTCATCGGCGGCGCAAACAACGGCTACGGCGCGCGTAACTTCGGCCCGGGCGAGCTCGCGAGCAACGCCGGCATCGGCGAGTTCTGCGTTGTCCAGCTTGACAACACGTGCGCCGGCCCTTCTCAGCTCCTCGACGATCGTCGTGGCCAGCGCATCGTCACCGCTGACAATGATGTGATGATGCATGCTCTCATCCGCCACTCGGGAATACCTGATCGCGATCGAGTCGGAGACTGAGCGCGGGGAGACACCCGCTTTGCCGATGCCGTTACCGATGCAGGTTACACCACGGCTTTATCCATTCCGGACTTGACAGCCAATTTTGCTGGGCCCGAGATCTGCTCGTCACGGGAAGATAATGGGCTGCCGCCGGCGGCTCGTGGCAACGAACGGTGGGTCAGGGCCTGAAGTTGTTCTCGCACAGAGTTATTTGTTTGGTAGCGCCGGTCGAGGTCCGAAAACCGCTGTGATGATCGACGCGTCGTGGTCGGGCGAGCGCAACTTAATGAAAACTTAGTCGGATCTCGGTGTCCTCTAATGAAAGACAACTGACGGTCACGCCTCGAAGCGATAGCCCATACCCGCTTCAGTCAGTAGATGGTTGGGCCGCGATGGATCATCCTCGAGCTTGCGCCGCAGCTGCGCCAGATAGACACGCAAGTAGTGAGTTTCCTTCGCGTACTTCGGCCCCCACACTTCCCTGAGTAAGTCCTCACGCCCGACCAGCTTGCCGCGGTTGCGCACCAGCATTTCCAACATCCCCCACTCGGTAGGCGTCAGGTGGACCTCCGCGCCGTTCTTGGTCACCTTCTTTGCCGACAGATCCACAGTGAATGAACGGGTTTCCACGACGGGCTCGTCTCCGTCTGCCGACACGGCGGCCCGACGGACCGCGGCGCGCAGCCGTGCCAGCAGTTCGTCCATCCCGAATGGCTTCGTGATGTAGTCGTCTGCACCCGCATCCAGTGCCCCCACCTTGTCTGCGGAATCGGTGCGTGCAGACAGCACGATCACCGGCGCGCTCATCCAACCGCGCAGTCCGGCGAGCACCTCGACGCCGGATATGTCGGGCAGACCCAGATCCAGGATCACGACGTCGGGGTGCTGGTCGGCGGCGGCTCGCAGTGCAGCCGATCCGGATGCGGCAGTGGTCACTTCGTAGCCGCGCACCGACAAGTTGATTCGCAGCGCACGCAGCAGCTGCTGGTCGTCATCCGCCACGAGTACGCGGGTCATGAGCGCTGCTCCTGCGCCGCCTCCAGGTCCACCAGAACAGTCAGCCCGCCGCCAGGGGTGTCGGTCGCTGCAATGGTGCCGCCCATCGCCTCGACGAACCCTTTGGCCACCGACAGGCCGAGGCCCAGACCGGAGCTGTTGTCGGTATCGCCCAGCCGCTGGAACGGCTCGAACATCTGCTCCGCGGCGCCTTTGGCGACCCCCGGTCCTTCGTCGACGACGTTGATCAGTACCCGCGCCCCCACCTGGCCCGCATTGACCCGCACCATGCTGTTGGGTGCGTAGCGCAGCGCGTTGTCGATGAGGTTCGCCAGCACCCGTTCCAGCAGACCCGCGTCGGCCATCGCGACCGTCCCGCCGACCTCCACCTTGACCCGGTCGAGGCTGCCCCGGCCGAAGACCGTGGTGCGCTTGCCGATACCGACAAGCGCGCGCTGCACGACCTCTTCGAGATAGACCTCGGAGAGCTGTGGCCGGACCACGCCGGCGGCCAGCCGAGACGAATCCAGCAGGTTGGCCACCAGTGAGGTCAGCTGGTCGATCGACTCTTCAACGGTGGCAAGCAATTCGGCAGTGTCCTCGGGCGAGAACCAGACGTCTTCGGCGCGCAGACTGGATACCGCTGCCTTGGCGGCGGTCAGCGGAGTCCGCAGGTCGTGGCCGAGGGCAGAGAGCAGCAAGCGGCGCAGCTCATCGGCCTCAGCGAGGGATTGAGCCTTGCCGGCCTCTTCGGCGAGCTCACCCTGTTTGACTAGACCCGCGGCCTGCGTTGCGACGACCGACAGCACCCTGCGGTCGCGGCCGGTCAAGGCGCGGCCGGACATCAGCATCCAGAATTCCTCATCGCCCACTTTTACGGCGGTGTCAGCGGAATCCACTGTTGCGCACGGGTCTTTGCCCACACTTGCGACCGTCACCGGGTGACCGTCAACGTCACGCACCAGGCACACCGCGCGCTGAGAGTAAGCCTCCCGCACCCGCTCCAGCAGCGTGGTGAGATCGGCCCCGCGCAGCACCGACCCGGCGAACAGCGCCAGCAACTCGGCCTCCTGGGTCGCCCGCCTGGCCTCGCGGGCACGGCTGGCTGCGGCATCCACCAATACGGCGATCGCCATCGCGACCCCCAACAGAACCACTATGGTGACGGCGTGGCTGGACTTGGCGATGGTGAAGGCGTGCCGGGGGTCGGTCAGAAAATAGACCAACAGCGCCCCGGACAACAGCCCCGACAGCACGGCCGGTGCCACACCGCCGAACAACGCGACAGCAATCACCCCGGCGAAGAAGACGGCAGTCTTTGCGCCGATGTCCAGCACCGGGTCCAACCACTCCGCCGTGATCCCCAAGAGGGCCCACGGCACAGTGATGGCGGCCAGCCAGGACGCGATGTTGCGAGCGCGCGGCGAGACCGACGAGAACGAAAACCCGCGGTGAGCCTGCTCATGGGTGACCATGTGCACGTCGATCTTCCCCGAGCGCTCGACGGTGGTCGCTGCGATTCCCTCGCTGAAGATCCTCGCCCACCGTGACCGCCGGGAGGTGCCGAGCACCAGCTGGGTGGCGTTCGTCTCGCGGGCGAAGTCGAGCAGCGCTGTCGGCACGTCGTCGCCGACCACGGTGTGGACCGTCGCGCCCAGGCTGGCGGTGAGTTCGCGCACCTTACCCATTTGGGGTGCGGAGACGCCCGACAGCCCGTCGCCGCGGACGACGTGCACCACCATGAGTTGGGCGCTCGACCTCGATGCGATGCGGGAGGCGCGGCGCACCAACGTTTCCGATTCCGGGCCGCCGGTTACGGCGACCACCACCCGTTCGCGGGCTTCCCAGGTGTCCGTAATCTTTTTGTCGGCACGGTATTTCGCCAGCGCCGCGTCGACCTGATCAGCAAGCCACAGCAGCGCGATTTCGCGTAGCGCGGTCAGGTTGCCGGGGCGAAAGTAGTTGGACAGCGCCGCGTCGATCCGTTCCGGCGGGTAGACGTTGCCGTGGGCGAGCCTGCGCCGCAACGCTTCCGGTGTGATGTCGACCAACTCGATCTGAGCTGCTTTTCGGACGATTTCGTCGGGCACGGTTTCGCGCTGCTCGACGCCGGTGATCTGGGCGACGACGTCGTTGAGGCTCTCCAGGTGCTGGATGTTGAGCGTCGAGATCACGGTGATCCCGGCGTCAAGCAGTGTTTCGATGTCCTGCCAGCGCTTGGTATTGGCGCTGCCCGGGATGTTGCTGTGTGCATATTCGTCGACCAGCGCCACTTGCGGCCGACGCCGCAACACCGCCGCGACATCGAGTTCCGGGAAAAGGGTTCCGCGGTAGGAGATATAGTGCGGCGGAATGACCTCGATGCCTTCGAGGAGTTCGGCGATCTTCTTGCGGCCGTGGGTCTCCACCACCGCCGCGACGACGTCGGTGCCGCGCTCCAGCCTGCGATGCGCTTCGCCGAGCATGGCGTAGGTCTTGCCGACACCCGGTGCCGCGCCGAGGTAGATGCGCAAGTCGCCACGTCTGTGCGGTTGCCCCTGTTGGGCAATCGGGTCAGTTGCTGGGCTCGCAGCCGACGCATCGGAAGTCACATGGACATCATCTACCGGAAAGGTCAAGACTTCACGTCTACTGCGATGTTCACGACTTCACCGGATAGTTGCGGTCCAACTCGAGATTGAGCTGCAGCACGTTAACCACCGGTTCGCCGACGAAGCCGAGCGTACGACCGTGCTGGTTGTCGCGGACCGCGTCGCCCACCTGGGCGGCGCTGATCCCGCGTGCGCGAGCCACCCGGGCCACCTGGATATCGGCGTACGCCGGCGAGATGTTGGGGTCAAGGCCGCTGGCGCTGGCGGTGACGGCGTCGGCGGGTACCACCGGGTGATCAGACGCCGCGCCGCGAATCGGAACGATCTGACCGATCGAGTAGTCCTGACCGTACTGCGCGCATTCCACCCGCACACCCTCGTAGAGCTGCTGGAACACCGTGGTTGGTGCGCTCCCGGGGTTCGAGCAGGGTTCGTTCACGCTGACCACCCGGGTCGGATGGATCACGTTGCCGGATGAATCCCGCGGCCCGATCACCGACAGCACAGCCCCCACCCCGCCGCCGGTGCAGAACGGGCGTGAACCGTCGACCTTCTCGAGCTGGCCGATCGCGAAGCTGCGCGAGCACACCTGGGTCAGCAGGCTGGGTTTGAATCCGGCGGTGGAAGGATCGGCACCCGGGGCAAGCTTGGTCGGATCGGCCGGTGTGTCGACGATGCTTTCCGGGCCCAGGTTGGTGGGTCCCGATGCCAGTGGGTCGTAGCCCTTTCCGGCTGCCGACGGCCTGCTCTGGAAGTACTGCGGCAGTGGGTTGCCGTCCTTGTCGGTGAACAGCTGGCCGATCAGTTTGCTGCCGACCGGCTTACCGGAAACGTTGACTATCGAGCCCTCCGCCTTGGCGTGCAACCCGGGTAGTAGCGCAACTCCCCAGACGACCAAGGGGTAGGCGAAGCCGGTGATCACGGTCAGGACGAGCAGCGCGCGCAGCGCGGCCCAGTGTTGGCGAATCAGGTTGGAGAATTTCATGTCAGCCCATCCCGGGGATAAATTGCACGACCAGGTCGATCAGTTTGATGCCGATGAACGGGGCGATGATGCCGCCCAGCCCATAGATGTAAAGGTTGCGGCTCAGCAGTTTCGACGCGCTGCTCGGTGTGTACTGAACACCGCGCAGCGCCAACGGAATCAGCGCGACGATGATCACCGCGTTGAAGATCACCGCGGAAAGAATCGCCGACTGC
>Ga0209655_10001081_pt1 | contig 10174 bp, 8 predicted proteins | sample BogFormECP03_OM2_FD_188236 | JGI IMG/M metagenome (GOLD analysis project Ga0209655, IMG submission 188236) | Bog forest soil microbial communities from Calvert Island, British Columbia, Canada - ECP03_OM2 (SPAdes) (version 2) | ecosystem: Environmental > Aquatic > Freshwater > Wetlands > Bog ...
CGGCCTCGGGGGCGAACATCCAGGAATCTCCGCGATTCAGGCAATTTTCCGGTTGCTCGAGATCGAATAAAGCGAGGCCCAGGCGATAAATCGAGCTTGAGGGCGTCGTTCGCACACCGTGGTAAATCATCAGCCAGCCTTCCGGAGTTTCGATGGGCGGCGGGGACATGCCGATTTTATTGGCATCCCACCAGGCGCCGCGGCGGGCTTCCAGCATCATTTTGTGAACGCCCCAATGGCGGAGATCATCTGAATAGGAAATCCAGATGTGCGCGCCTAGAGGAGTCATGGGGCGGTGGATCAGCGCCCAGGAATCGTTGATTCTTTTTGGCAGGAGCGCGGCGTCCTTGTCGTCTGGGGACATAATCACGCCGAGGCGCTCGAAGTTGTGGAAATCTTTTGTGAGCGCGAGAGAAACGCCCGGGCCGCCGCGTGAGTAGGATGTGTAAACGACCGCGTATTGCTTGAGTTCCGGAACGTAGGTGATGCGCGGATCCTCGATGCCCCACAATTCCTCGGGGAAATGTTCGGGATCGGGCATTAGAGTTGGTTGCTTATCGATCTGCCAGTTGTCCACGCCATTTGCTGAGCGCGCGGCGCAAAGATGCGAGAGGCCGCGGCGGTCTTCGATGCGGCAGAGGAGCAGAGTGGTGCCGTCGGGGAGGAGTGTGGCGCCGGGATTGAAGACGCTATTCATGGAATAGGGCCAGTCTTTTGCGGTCAGCAGCGGATTGGCGGGATGGCGGGTAAATAATGTGTCGTATGGGATCATCATCTCTCTTAAAAGCTATTGGATTATAAATTCCTACGAACTTTCACCAACTCTAGTGGCGCAACGGAGCGATCAGGGCTTGTGCTCGGTTGCGGCTGATTCTTCCAGTTGGCGCATTTCGAGCAGCGCCATCAGGAACGAGAGCGTCGATTCGGCGCCTTGATTTTGATTGGCGCGATCGGGATGCAGACCATCGCGGCATCCGCCGGTGGCGGGATCGTAGAGCGCGATCTGTAAATCGTTGTCGCCGAGGAACCAATTGAAGGCGCACCACGCTTCTTTGCGCCAGCGGTCTTCTCCGGTGACGCGATAGGCTTGCAGGCAGGCGGAAACGGCGGCGCAGGCTTCGACGGGTTGCTGATCGAAGCGGGCTTTCTCGGTGCTCTTCGAATAGAAGCCGTGCGATCCCACCGGGACGAAATGGCCCTTTGCTCCGCAACGATGTACTGCTGACAGCCAATCGAGCGCTTCGAGTCCGGCGGCGAGCATGGCGTTATTTCCGCTGCGAGTGCCTGCGCGGATGAGCGCTTGCGGCAGGCGCGCGTTTGAATAGGCCAGCTCGTCTTCAAACCACTTCCATTTTTCTGTGCGCGTGGCGCGATAGGCGTCGAGCAGGCGATTGGCGAGGGCGTCTGCGGCATTCAGAGCGGCGCGGTCTCCGGGAATCGCTTCGAGATATTCGAGCAGTCCGAGCAATGCGAAAGCACAGGCGCGCGGACTTTTGAATTCGACGGCCGAGGGAAAGGCTAATTCAAACAGGCGGCCGGCGGCTCCTCGGAGTCCGGAATTGCTCGATCTGCCGAGAACTGTGCCGAGGCCCCAGAGCGCGCGACCGTGGCTGTCTTCCGATCCTTCGGGTTCCTGCCACTGGCGATCGTAGCTGAGGGAGTTTCGGAATCGCTTGGTGACGGGATCATACGCCAGCCACAAAAAAGCAAGGTAACGCGAGGCCAGGTCGGCAGTTTCCTTCTGGGCCGTGCTGCCGAATTCTTCGAGAAGAACGGTGACGATCAGTGCGCGAGCATTATCGTCGGTGGCATAGCCTTCGGGATAGTTCGGAATCACGAAGATGGCGTGTTCGATGATTCCGGTTTGATCGGTCATGCGGCTGAGGTGATCGAGATTTATGGGCGGAAGGAGATCGAGGGCTTTTTCGGTGTTGCGGGCGGAAAAAGTGGCGCGGGGCTTTCGGAGGCGCTCGTTGTAAACGCGCTCGAAACTGCCCATATATTGTTGTGCTACGCGATGCCAGACCATGTCGCGTGTGTAGAGATAGGCGCGTTTGCGCATGGCGTGGCGGGCGGTGCTGTTCTCGAGGAGCTCTACGGTTTTTGCCGCGATTGCGGCTGGATCGTCGAAGGGGACGAGGACGCCGCGCTCATCGGCCAGCAGTTCCGTGGCGTGCAGATACGGCGTGGAGATGATGGCTTTGCCGGCGCTTAGGGCGTAGGTGAGCGTGCCGGAGACGACTTGTCCTTTGGATTTGTAGGGCGTGATGTAAATGTCGGCGGCGCCAATCAGCTCGACCAGCTCCTCGGGGCTCACGAAGCGATTCAGAAAGATTACCTGGCTCTCAACGCCCAGTTCTTTCGAGAGGTTATGCAAATAGCGCCGGTATTTCTCGCCTTCGTGACGGAGAACATGCGGATGGGTGACTCCGGAAATCATGTAAACGACATTGGGATGATGCTTCAGAATTGCCGGGAGGGCCTGGATTACATTTTCGACGCCTTTGTTCGGCGAGAGCAGGCCGAAGGTGAGCAGGACGTCCTTGCCTTCGGTCCCGAAGCCATCTTTGTAAAAATTGGGATCGATAAAGGGCAAATCGGGAATGCCGTGGGGAATCAGATCGATCTTGGATAGAGGAACGTGGAAAACTTCCTGCAAAAGTTCGGCGGATTGCCGGCTCATGACGATCAGGCGATCCGAAATAGCCGCAATTTCTTCCATTACCATGCGTTGGTCGGGATCCGGTTCGCGAAGCACCGTGTGCAGCGTGGTGACGACGGGCATATGCAGGCGGCGCAGAAGTTCGAGAATGTGGGCGCCGGCTGGGCCACCGAAAATTCCGTATTCGTGCTGCAGGCAGACCAAATCGATGTTGCTGAAATTTAGAAAATCGGCGGCCTGGCGGTACGAAGCCAGCTCATCTTGCGCGAGTTCGAAGCGGATGCGGGCGGGATAATTGTAGCCTTCGGGCGTGTCGTTGACCGGGAGGGCGAGCAATTCGGTGGAATCGTATTCGGCGTGGATGGCGTCGCAAAGGTCGGTGGTGAAAGTGGCGATGCCGCAGCGCCTGGGAAGATAGTTCCCGATGATGGCGACTCGGCTGGGAAGTAGCGGCCGCGGATGCAGTGGCGCTGCAGGTACAAATTCTTCTTCGATGGCGATTGAATCGAGGCCGAGCACTTCGGGATTGTAAGTAAGATCGATTTCAATCTGATTCGACTGGGGTTCGATCGCAGCGGGAACTGTGATTTGGGAAAATGGATGGCGGGTCTGCCGGGGATCGCCGAGAAGTGATTCGTTGTCCAGCCGAGCCGATTCCGGCAAGAGCGCGACTTCCTTTTGTTCGGCCGGAAGCTCTTGAGTTAGTTTTCGCCTACGCTCTCTCGCCTCACCCACAGGGCAACATCTTATGCTGAGCTGCTGCGGGTTTCTGTTCACTAGTGAACACATTTAAGCTGGAATCGTGAGAAAACGGGCCAAATCAGCAAAGAATGAACAGCCAAATGGCGCGCGCTAGGCGAGCTGGCTCAAAATCCCCTGGATGCCTCCGTCGGGAACTGCGGTGACGTGGTAGCGGACGAGTTGATCATCGCGCACCTGAACCCAGGCGGGCTCGGGCGGAAGATGAATGGATTTTCCGGTGGGCGCGACGGGCTTGATTCCAGGGAGCACGAGAGCGCCGCGTTGCGTGCCGGTGACGTGCGCGACGAATGAGACGCGATCGCCGCGTTCCTCGATATCGCTGGGATTCTCGGAATAGTCGGGGAAAGCGTCCATCTGCGCATTCATGGCGGCGATGAAGGCGGCCTTGCCGATGCCGTCAAGGCCGGCGCCTTCCAGCTGAAAATCTTCGTGCACCAGCGCCGCGAGCGCTTGGCGATCGCCGCTGTCCAGCGCCGCGGAATAATTGCGGAAGACTTCCTCGGAAGTCATGGCCACCTCAGTCAACATTTCTTCTCTTCCGGCGCTCATCGCCGTTTAAAGTTGTGCTTTGAATTTATATAACGCAGCGGTAAAGTCCATAGCCGGTTGTTAGCTGTTCGAGCTAATACAGTACTCCTGTACTAGCGTGCGTTCGCGATGGCCTTCTTGTTCTGGCCGGGAATGTTCCTTATGCAGCGTCGCAACCAAGTAGCAGCACTCTTGGCGCTGGTTCTCACGTGCGATCTGACTACGGCGTGGGGACAATCCGCCGCCGCACCCCAGGCGCAAACAACATCGTCCCTCGCCGGGTCTCTCCATCGAGCAGACAATGGCGAAATCCAGCTTCACATCTTCTACGTCCATGGCATGGGTATAGATGCGCCCAATCCCAAAACTGCTCCGCAGGAATTCCAGGTGTCGCAACAATTCAGAACCAGCTTTTGCAAACGGATCGGCTGCACCACGAAAATGGGCGAATTCCAGGGAAGGAACTACGCCAACGAAGCGGAGTTCGGGCACAACACAGCGCCTCCTCCACTGCTCTATCTCGGCCAGGAAATCTGGAGTACCAGCGACGACTGGCACGCCGCGGCCCCTTTTGTCGATCACTACAAGCTTGTCCGCAAAAACGGCACAACTATATACCTCCACGAAATAAATTGGTGGCCGCTGGTCTTTTCCGCGAAATGCCGCCAGATCGTCGCCATGGAGGCGGCCCTCGTCGATCGCGACGAGAAACATATAGCCACCTGCTCAGCCACTACCTCGAAGGATTCCACTCAGGAAGACAGGTTCAAATCCTACGCGTGGATAACCAACGAAGAAATCCAGCGCCGCGTCCCGCCCTGGCCGCAGCCCGCCCTGATCAATCGCCGGTTAAAACGCGATATTCTCGACTGGGGCTTTGCCGATGCGCTCCTGGCCGTCGGGCCCATGCGCAAATACCTTGTCGAAGGCATCCGCGAGCTCGTTCTGGCTTCAGTTACCCCGGCCGGCGCACAGGAATTTGTAGTCGTGTCCCATAGCCTAGGGAGCTACCTCCTGTTCTCTGCACTCGATTTGCAAAGCGACCCGCAAGCTGTCACCCAACCCGATTGGCAAAGTAGATTCGAACGAGTCCTCAGTCAAACCTCCTACGCCTACTTCATGGCCAATCAGGTTAGGCTTCTCGAACTCGCCAGCTTGGACGCTACCAAGAACCTCCGAGTCCATCTCGACAACTGGGGCAACCTCCGCAGCCAGGCGCAGAAAGCTCCTCCGCAAATCTTAGCTTGGAGCGACCCGGACGATTTGCTTACGTGGCAGGTTCCCGAGCTGGCCCAACTCGCGGCGCAGGATTGGAGCGCGAAGCATGTACAGATAATCAATCGCCCCGCGAAGAACGCCTGGCGCTGGTTTGGGCTCATCGAAAGCCCTGCGGCGGCACACACGAACTATGACATTAATAAGAGCGTGGTCCGCGCAATGGTTCCGAAACAGAACCGCCGCGATCGCCATCCCCCGAATTCACGCGTGGATCTATCGACTTCTCCCTCCGCGCCGTAGCCTACCTCCTGTACCACGTTGTCCGAGTAGCAGAGGCACTCCTGGCTGTGTGGCAACTACGACGGCAAAAGGCGGGACTTAACGGCAACACCTTCGTGCGGGGCCGAAAGGCGGGAGGGCCTATAGACCAAGACCCTCCCGTACAAAGCCCACGACAAGCATTTCAGTCACCACATGTCGTGAGTGGAGCTGGGTTGCGGTACCAGCGCGGACAGTCAAAAACGCCGGCAGGCTGCCTGCGCCAGCGGGAATGTTTGGGTGATTGAAAGAATTGGTGGACGTGGCCGGGATCGAACCGGCGACCCCCTGCTTGCAAAGCAGGTGCTCTCCCAGCTGAGCTACACGCCCACGGACAGCACCGTTAGTTTAATGGATTTTTCGCGGGGGCGACCAGTTGCTTTTTTTCGCAGGTGCTCTTCCAAGAGCAGTTACATGGCGTTCGGCGCGGCTACCATGCTTTCAGCCGCGTAATAATCAATGCGGGGTGACTGCTATGCGGCCGGAGATTTCGCCGCGGCGCATTTGATCGAGGATTTCGTTGATTTGCGCGAGCGGGCGGGCTGCTACTTCACAGCGGATTTTTCCTTCGGCGGCTAATGCGAGGACTTCGCGGAGATCCTCGCGCGTGCCTACGGCCGAGGCTCGGATGCGAACTTCGCGGGCGGCCATCATTATCGGCGGGAAGCAGATGTCTTCGGCGGGCAGGCCTACTACTAGCAATATTCCGGTGGGACGCAGAGCTGCAAAAGCTGAATCGTAGGCGGCTTTTGAGCCTGAGGTGACCATTGCTACGTGGACGCCGCCGCTGCGACGGAATTCTTTGGCGATATCGGTTGTTGCTGCGTTCAGAGTTTTTGTTGCGCCGAGAGTGCGGGCGGTTTCGAGTTTGCTTTCCGAAATATCGACGGCGGTGATTTCGGCGCCGAGTGCTTGGGCCAATTGAATCGCCAGGTGGCCGAGGCCTCCTACGCCAAAGATAGCGACGCGCTGGCCTCGCGAGATCTTGGCTTTTTTTAGCGCGCGATGGACTGTTACGCCGGCGCAAAAAAGCGGGGCGGCCTCGAATGCGGAAAGGCTGTCCGGAATCCGCGTGGCGTGAGTAGCTCGAACTTTTAGAAATTCGGCGAAACCGCCGTCCACGGTGACGCCGGTAATGCTTTGCTTCACGCAGAGATTTTCACATCCTTCTTTGCAAAATTCACATTCGCCGCAAGACCAGTAGAGCCACGGGACTCCTACGCGATCGCCGATTTTTAGATCGTGGACGCTGGCGCCCGCTTCGGCTACTCGGCCTGCCACTTCGTGGCCGGGGATCAGCGGCTTTTTTACGATTCCGGCGAATTGTTTCCAGTCGCCTTCGGCTACGTGCAGATCGGAATGGCAGACGCCGCAGGCTTCCACTGCGATCAGCACTTCATCGGCGGCGATCTGCGGGCGCGCGACTTCTTCGATCGCCAGCGGCTTTTTGAATTCGTGCAGGACGGCGGCTTTCATTTGGTGGAGTTTCCTTGCGCGTTTTCGAGCAACCGTCAATTTACACTATTTGTTGCGTGGCGAGGGGTTCCTTGCTATCAACTGAGCCTTTCTGATTTCGGGGGGATGCTATGCCGATTAGCCGTCGAGATTTGTTTCGTCAACTTGGAATAGGAGCTGCCGCCACCGCTGCGCTGCCTTCGTTGGCGGAAATTGGACTTGGAGCGGCGCTGCCTTTCCCTGCGTCGAGCGGTTCGGCTGGGCCGGTGATTTTGAGCCGCAACGAGAATGCTTATGGGCCTTCTGAGAAAGTGATTGCGGCGATGCGCGGGACGGTGCATGCGGCGAATCGCTATCCGCTGGCGCAGGATGACGAATTGCGCGATCGCGTGGCGGCGCTGCATAGCATCAAGGCGGAGCGGATTGTTTTTGGGTGCGGGTCGAGCGAGATTTTGACTACCGCGGTGGCTTCCTTCGCGGGGCCGGGTAAGAAAATTATCACCGCGTCTCCGACTTTTGAATTGCCAGGGCACGCGGCGCAGATTGAAGGATCCGAAGTGATCACCGTGCCGCTCGATAAAAGTTTCGGGCACGATCTTGGCGCCATGCTGTCAAAAGCGGATGCTTCGACGGGATTGATTTACATTTGCAATCCGAATAATCCGACGGCGAGCATTACGCCGCGGGCGGGGATTGAAGATTTTCTTCGGAAACTGCCCCGCACTGCGATGGTGCTGATCGACGAGGCTTATCATCATTTCGTGCCGTCGACGGCGAGCTATGCGTCGTTTATTGATAAGCCTGTGGATGATGACCGCTTGATTGTTGCGCGCACGTTCTCGAAAGTTTATGGGCTGGCGGGAATTCGCGTCGGGTATGCGGTGGCTTCTCCGGAAGTAGCGGAAAAACTTTCGGCGCGTTGCATTCCGGCGGGCGTGAATTTAGCGGCGGCGGTCAGCGCGCTCGAGGATCAAGAGTTCGTGCGCGCTTGCGTGAAAAACAATGGCGAGAATCGGCAGGAATTTCCAATCAAGCCAAAGCGCGCAAACTGGCGACGATCGATTCGAATGCGAATTTCGTGATGATGAACGCGCAACGGCCGGCGCCGCAAGTGATCGAGCATTTCAAGAAGAATGGCGTGTTGATCGGGCGTCCGTTTCCGCCGCTGGATAACTACATTCGCGTCACGCTGGGTAAGTCTGCGGAGATGGCGGAATTTTGGCGAGTTTGGGATCTCGCGCCGGCACACAAGTTGGGGACGTAGAGCTAGGCGCTTAATAGTCTGCGCGAGAGTTCCAAAAACAGGACCTCAGCGGCTAAAGCCTTACTGATTTGGGGGCATTTGTGGCATGACTGAAGTCATGCCCTGACAAAACGCGCAATCCGCTTTGGGCGTGGGGCGTTCTCTGGTAGCATTAAAATTCAGCTATTCTGCATATTTCACAGTGGAGCTAGCTATGGCAATGGAATGCGATATTTGCGGCAAGAAGCCGAGTTTCGGCAACAACATCAGCCACGCGAATAATGTGACGCGGCGGCGCTGGAATCCCAATCTTCGACGAGTGAAAGCTGTGGTTAACGGCGTGCACAAGCGCGTGCGCGTCTGCACTGCTTGCATCCGCGCCGGCCGCGTCAAGAAGGCCGCCTGATTCCGGCACCTGCGGAGGATTCCTTTTGAAAAGAATTTTGGCGCTGCTGGCGATGCTCCTTGCGGGCACGTTGGCGGTTTCCTGCAAGCGTGCCGAAGTGGCGCCTGGGCCGGACGTGTGGGCCACCGTAAATGGCAAGGACATCACGCGGCAGGAAGTGGAAAAATATTATCGCAACCGCGTGAATCCTGAAGCGGCTGCGCCTTCGCAGGAAGAATCCCTCTCGCTGAAACTGAGCATCCTCGACGAACTCATCAATAATGAAATTCTGCTGGAGCGCGCCACCAAACAGGGACTGGTGGCCAGCGATGCCGAAGTGGAAGATAAATTTACCGAAGAGAAGAGCCCTTACACCGAGGATGAATTTCAGAAGAAGCTGAAGGATGCGGGGCTTACCGTTGACGATTTGAAATCGGATTTGCGGCGGCAGCTTACCATTCAAAAATTGGTGAACCGCGAGATCGTGGCGAAGATTTCGATTACCGATCAGGACGTGAAGGATTTTTACGAGAAGAACCGGGCGCAATTTAATGTTGCCGAGCCACAATATCATATCGCGCAGATTGTGGTTTCGTCGCACCCGGATCCGTCGGTGCATAATCGCAAGAATGATAAAGCCACGAACGACGCGGACGCGGCGCGTAAGATTCAGATGCTCGAGCAAAAATTGAATTCCGGGGCGGATTTTTCTCAGCTGGCTATGGATTATTCGGAAGATACGGCCAGCTCGACGGGCGGCGATCTGGGATTTCATGGCGAGTCGTCTTTTAACCAGTCGGACCCAGCATTGAAGAAGATGGTTCTTTCTTTGCGGCCTGGAGAAATTAGCCGGCCGATTCCTGTGCGCGCGGGCGGCTTCGTGATTTTGAAATTAATTGCCAAGGAATCGGCGGGGCAGCGCGAGCTTTCGGATCCGCAGGTGCAGAATTCGATTCGCGAGACTTTAAGGAATCGCAAGGAACAGCTTTTGCGCGTGGCTTATCTTTCGGCGGCGCGGGATGACTCGCATGTGGTGAATTATCTGGCGCGGCAGGTTTTGGAATCGGCTGGGAAGCTGCCGGCTGGGGACACCGCAAAGTAACGCTGCTCGGTAAATCTCGAAATCATTCGTTGAGCCGATTTACTTGGTTGGAAATTTGTGCGTTGATGTTAGCTTGGTTGTGAGTCCGTCCGTGAGTTTCGGTGTTGGCTGGTTTTGTGGTCGTAAGATGCCAGCGGGGACGCCGGCGCTACTTAGACCACTACTGCTAGCGCATCGCCTGCGTTAACAGGCTGCCCTTCCGTTACTATCAACTTTTCGATGGTGCCCGCTTTAGGGGATTTCACTTCGTTTTGCATTTTCATCGCTTCTACTACCACGATGCCCTGGCCTGCTGCGACTTTGTCGCCTGCTTTTACCAGGACTCGGATCACTTTTCCTGGCATTGGGGCGGTTACTTGCTGGCGGCCTTCGGCGAGGATTGAGCCGGCGCCTTTGCGATAGCGGCGCGGATCGGTGACGATGGCCTCGAATTCTGACGCGCCGCTCGTGATCCGCAGGGCTTGGCCGCGTGCTTCGACATGAACTTCGAGCGAGCGGCCG
>Ga0209655_10001082_pt1 | contig 10173 bp, 7 predicted proteins | sample BogFormECP03_OM2_FD_188236 | JGI IMG/M metagenome (GOLD analysis project Ga0209655, IMG submission 188236) | Bog forest soil microbial communities from Calvert Island, British Columbia, Canada - ECP03_OM2 (SPAdes) (version 2) | ecosystem: Environmental > Aquatic > Freshwater > Wetlands > Bog ...
AGTTTGTTGTTCCTGCTCTTCTGGGGCGCTGCCACTTTCGTAAATCGCCCCTGAACCCGAGCCTGAGAACGCAGCGAAGGAATCGTGAATCGTAAATGGATCCGCAACTGCACACGCTGAAAGTAAACGACGCTCGCCTCCAGCCGGTGGCCGCAAAGGTCCTGGCCGGCGAACGTCTTAACGCCGCTGACGGTCTCGCGCTCTATCAATCGCACGATCTTCTAGCGGTAGGCTGGCTCGCGAATTTTGTCCGTGAAAAAAAACACGGCAACGTCACCTACTTCAACGTCAATCGCCACATCAATCCCACCAACGTTTGCGTCGCGCACTGCAAGCTCTGCGCTTTTGGCCGCTCGCCGGATTCTCCCGGCGCCTACAACTTCGCGCTCGACGAAATTTACAAGCGCGCCGGTGAAGGCGTCGCGGAAGGCGCCACGGAATTTCACATCGTCGGCGGCCTGCATCCCGACCTGTCCTTCGACTATTACCTCACCCTCATCCGCGGCTTGAAAGAGCGCTTCCCGCAGGTGCACCTGAAAGCTTTCACCATGGTCGAGGTCGGCTACTACGCGCGCATCGCCAAGCTCTCCATCCGCGATACGCTCCTCGCCATGAAAAATGCCGGTGTGGATTCGCTTCCCGGCGGCGGTGCCGAAATTTTTCATCCGCGCGTCCGCAAAATTATCTGCGATCACAAAGTCAGCGGCCAGCGCTGGCTGGAAATCGCCCGCACAGCGCATGAACTCGGCCTGCGCTCCAACGCCACCATGCTTTACGGCCACATCGAAACGAACGAAGAGCGTGTGGATCACCTGCTCCAGCTGCGCGCGACGCAAGACATCACTCACGGATTCGTCACCTTCATTCCCCTGGCGTTTCACCCGGCGAATACCGGACTCGCCCATCTTCCGGGGCCCACTGGCATGGACGACTTGAAAGCCATCGCCGTCTCGCGCCTGCTGCTCGACAATTTCGATCACATCAAGGCCTACTGGATCATGCTCACCCCGCGCATCGCCCAAGTGGCCCTGCGCTTCGGCGCCAACGATCTGGACGGCACGGTCGTCGAGGAAAAGATTTATCACGATGCCGGCGCCACCACGCCCGAATTCATGACGCGCGCCGAACTCGAGCGCCTGATTCGCGCCGCCGGCCGCGTGCCCGTCGAGCGCGACACTCTGTACAATCCGGTGGACCGCGTTAAAAATCCGATGCCGCCTCCGCGCGTTTCGCCATCCCGTACCGACGGTTTCGTACCCGAAACATCACTGACCCTCAACGTCTAGTTTTCTCCATCATGATGCGTGACCTTCGCGGCCCTGTGGAAAGTGCTCCGAAGCCGGGGGACCCCGACGCCTCCGCAAAAGTCACCGTGACCTCGCCTGCACACACGCCGGAACACGGCAGCCCGGTTGAAAACGAATCGCGCCTCGAAGCCCTCATCGGCTCGATTGATGAAATGGTATTTGAACTCGATCGCGATGGCACCTTCCTGAATATTTGGACCACCAATGAGGAACTTCTTTACCGCCCCCGCGGCGAGCTGAAAGGCAAACGCATTTCCGAATTGATTGGTGAGGAATTTTTCCAGCAGTTTTCACGCAGCTTCGAGCGGGTCTTCAGCACCGGGCGCGGCGAAGACTTGGAATATTCGCTCGAAGTGCCCGCCGGTAAACGCTGGTTTCTCGCCCGCATGAACCGCATTCCATCCGCCGATGGCGTGCAGTTCACCCTCTGCCTGGCGGTGCGCGACATCACCGACCGCCAGCACGCCGAAGAAAAATTGCGTGTCTCCGAGGAAAAATTCTCGAAAGCATTTCACCTGGGGCCGGACGCAATCACCATTACCACCCTGGAGGATGGCCGCTTCATTGAAGTGAACGATAATTACCTCCGCTTCAGCGGCTTTACACGCGAGGAAATCATCGGCCGCACCTCGGTAGAAACAGGATTTTGGGTGAATCCCAAGGATCGCCAGCATGTCGTGGCGCTTCTGAAACGTTCCGGAGAAGTGCGCGACCTGGAAATCAGCCTCCGCGTAAAGTCGGGTGAACTGCGCACCGTCCAGATATCCGCGCACACCATCGAATTGGCCGGGCAGTCTTGCATGATCGCGATCATCCGCGATGTCACCGAACGCCGCGCCCTCGAAGTCCAGCTTCGCCAGGCCCAGAAAATGGAAGCGGTCGGCCGTCTCGCCGGCGGCGTGGCCCACGATTTCAATAATTTACTGGTCGGGATTCTCGGCTACAGCGAGCTGCTCAAGAAAAAACTCACCGAACAAAGCTCTCTCCTGCGCATGGCCAACGAAATTAATTTCGCCGCCATGCGCGCGCGCGATTTGACGTCGCGCCTCCTCGCCTTAAGCCATCGCCAGATTTTGCAGCCCGCCGTGCTCGATTTGAACGCGCTGGTGCGCCAATGCGAAAGGCTTTTGCAGCCCATCATCGGCGAAGATGTCCGGGTGGTCCAGCGCCTCGATCCGAAAATCGGCAGCGTGAAAGCGGATCCGGCGCAGCTCGAACAGGTCATCCTCAACCTGGCCCTTAACGCGCGCGATGCCATGCCCCGCGGCGGCACCCTCTCCCTCGAGACCGGCAATATTCAAGTGGACGCCGCGCTCGCCCGCCAGCACCCCGGACTGATTCCCGGCTCCTACGTCCGCTTATCAGTCACCGACACCGGTCACGGCATCGCCCCGGAAGTAATGCCCCGGATCTTTGAGCCCTTCTTCACCACCAAGGAACTCGGCAAGGGCAGCGGTCTCGGTCTTTCCACCGTGTACGGAGTCGTGAAACAGAGCGGAGGCTGCATCACCGTTTCAAGCGAGCCCGGGAACGGCGCCGCGTTTGGAATTTATCTTCCTCGCGCCAGCGAACTTCCCGATCGCCGGACTCCCGCGCTCGCGGTGGTAAAATCCAGTGCTGGAACGGAGACCATACTTTTGGTCGAAGACGAAGCGGTAGTGCGGGACTTGGTGTGCGAAATTCTGCGGGAGAGCGGCTATCTCGTAATGTCCGCGCCTTCCGGCGCCGACGCCATGAAGATCACCGCCGGATACTCGCAGCCGATTGACCTGCTCATCACCGACGTGGTCATGCCGGAGATGAGCGGTCCCGAACTGGCCAACACCCTCCGCCGCGCGCGCGGCGAAATGCGCGTCCTATATATGTCCGGTTACACCGACGACGCCGTGCTCGTCCGCAAGGGCCTGCCGGAAAACTGTGCGTTCATCCGCAAACCCTATACTCCCCAGCAATTTCTGCAGAAAGTCCGCGAGACACTGGACCTGAAGCCCCGCCGCGCGCATTAAATTACCTCGTCACCCGCCGGCGCTGGCATCTCCAGTTAGCATTTGGAATCGTCCGGCACGCCGAGCACCTGCACGTGAATCGACCGCTCGCGCGGCCCATCCAGTTCCGCCAGAATAATGGATTGCCAGTAGCCCAGCGCCAGCTCTCCATTCCGCAGCGGAACCGAAAGCGTGTGCCCCAGCACCATCGCGCGCAAATGCGAATCGGCGTTCTGCCGGCTGCACTCGGAAAGTTTCGGATCGTTGTGCCGCCAGTAGTCAATGCGCCCCACCAGCCGTTCCAGAAACGATTTAATATCGTCCAGCAATGCCTGCTGGAACTCATTAATAAACACCGCCGTGGTCGTGTGCAGCGACTGCACCAGCACGAACCCCGCCTTCAGTCCGTTTTTGCGCACCACCTCGTTCAAGTCCTTCGTGATGTTGATCAGTTCCAGTCGCTCCCGCGTCTTGTAGCAAAGCGTTTCCAGATACATCTGCAAGCCTGCGCTAGGACGAGCTTCCGGCACGAGCTGCGTGACTTTCGCTTGCGCTGTCTTCATTCGAATGAGTCCTTGTGGTCCGCTATCTATTTACGTGTATCAAAAACCCTGCTGATTGGATGCCGCAATAGCAGGCGAGTTGCTTCCATTCTCGCCGTCCTTGCGCAACTGGAAATCACCGCGGTACCTCGTCCGCACGGATTCCACGCCACCGCTCTCCCGGCAATGTACGCACCCGTACGCAAACGCAAAAATCTTCGAGCTTCCAAAACTGTCGGCGGAATTCTCAGGCGTGCGGGTGGGATTTATCGTACACAGCCATCAATTGCCGGATGCTCGTCTGCGTGTAACGCTGCGTGGTCGAAAGCGAAGCGTGGCCCAGAAGCTCCTGAATCGCGCGCAAATCCGCTCCATCGTTCAGCAGGTGCGTCGCAAAAGCATGGCGCAACGAGTGCGGATGCAAATCCAGATTGCTTCCCGCCAGCAGGCAATATTTTCTCAGGATGTAACGCACCGCGCGGTCCGTCAGCCGCCCTCCCCAGGGATTCAAAAATACCGCTTCCGCGCTGGGGGTCCCGCGCGCTTGCTCCAGAATCAGATCCCGCACTGGCCAGTAAGCCTCCAGTGCTTCCTGCGCTTTCCCGCCGTAGGGCACCACGCGCTCCTTGCGGCCCTTGCCCAGCACTCGCAGCATCTGCCCAACCTTATCGAAACTGCCCAGATTCAGCCCCACCAATTCGCTCACGCGCAGTCCGCAGGCGTACAGCAATTCAATCATCGCGCGATCCCGCCGCGGCATCAGCGCTGCATTCGGACTGTTATTCGCCGGCGTGATTTTCCCGGTTTTCTTGCTCGCGGGCTTTGCCGCCGCGCCGCCCGGTAGCCCATCCAGAAAATTATTGATCTCCTCCGCGGTTTGCACGCGCGGCACAAGCTTGGGAAGTTTCGGCGTGCTCACCAGCGCAGCCGGATTCATCCGCGTGTATTTTTCACGTACGCAAAACTTGAAAAATGTGCGCAGCGCGGAGAGCTTGCGCGCCACCGTCACCTTCTGCAGTTTTCGGTCGTACAGCCAGCTCACGAATTCGCGAATCACGCGGTGGTCCACCTCTGCCAGCGGCAGCGTCTTCGCCCCCGGCGGCGTCAGGAATTCCTGGAACAGCCGCACGTCGCCCCCATAATCATCCACCGTCTCCGGCGACGCGTTGCGCTCGTATTTCAGATACCCGATGAATTTTTCGATGATTTCTTTCATGGATACTTTACCCGGCCGCGGCAATCATAGTTCGTCGCCCATCGTCCGCCGCCGAAGAATCGCCACGCGGAGACTTTCGCGATAACCGCTGATCCGCGCAGTGCATTTTCAGCAACACAGACAATTTTGTTACCGCGTTTTTACATCAACTATTAACCACCTTAGGCTATATCTGCTCAGGCGGTCAATCGAAACGAGCTACGTACTTTTACGGAATCTACGGCCATTTGCGTCCGCCACCAGTAATCGCTAGCGCACCGGCTTTCGCGGCAACATGCCAGCGACAAGCCGCCACAGCTAAAATCGCACAGGAGGCATTTCGCGCCATGAGAGAAAACCTGGTCTTGGCCTTCCTCAGTTTCCTGCTGGTTTCCCAGGCGGGTCCCGGGCCAACCACGCTGAAGTCGGCCACCTATCGCTTCGACGACCTGGTCGCCCAGAAAGAAGCCAACGCCACCTTTCGCCCCATTCTCGACGGCCTCACGCACAGCGGCTACCACCTTGACGTCCACGAAGTGTTTCTCCTGCCCGGCAGCACGCCGCACCACGGTCATCGTCATCAGCAGGAAGTCTTGTTCCTGGTCAGCGAAGGTGAGCTGCAGGTGAATATCGCCGGCAAGACCGCAATCCTCGGCCCGGGCTCGGCCGCTTTCGTCGCTTCCGGCGACGAGCACGATATTCAAAACTCCAGCGCCAGGCCCGCCCAGTATTTCGAAGTGATCCTCGACGCCAACGCAAAAACGCCCCACTAGAACAGCGCGGCTCCTTTCCGTTGGGGCCACCGCGTTCAAGATTACTTGTGCGCGAAGCGATGGCGTTGCGCGGGGTGCACCTGAAACTTGCTTGCCTCCGTCACCGGGGTTGCTGCCGTCACATACGTTTGTGAAATCCGGTCCTGCCACGTGAACCGATCTTCATCCCACAGCGACCACAAAAATCCCAGCATCATCGTCGCGCCCGATAGCAGGTAGCCAAAACTGCGCCACAACAGTTGCCGCGTGTCCGGCAGGCTGCCATCCAGCCGCACAATGGTCAGTCCGCAAAGTTGCATTCCGGGCGTAGCTCCCGCAAACGTCGTGAACAGAAAAAAATATTGCGCGTAGAAAAGATAGAACGTCGCCAGATACACGATCGCGTCCACCTTTTCCAGCACCAGTTGCCCGCCCAGCGATCGGAACAGACCCAGAAATCCCGCGTACGTCAGCGCCAGGAACAGCGCGTCCAACGCGCCCGCGTGCCGCCGCTCCAGCAGGCTGGCCACAGGCACCAGCGCCGTTTGCGGATGCGCCCGGTCGTCCGGGAAACTCGTGAAGTCCAGCTCGGGCTGAATATTGATCTCCACGCGCTCATTTTGCAGTTTCTTTTGCGCCGGGCGCTGCACCGCACGCGCACGCTGGCGTTCGTAAAGCTCCACCTCTTCGTTTTCCCGATCGTCCAGTTCCAGCGCGGTGGCTGCCCGCGAGAAGGGCAGCCCTGATTGCGAATCGTCCGCCCGGTAACGCCCGCGGCGCACTCGATAGGCTTCCAGCCGGCGCGAAACTTCTCGCCGCCATTCGGGTTCAGCGGAGCTAGCTCTGCCGGGATTGTCGTCCGTGTCGGACGCGCCATCGGAATTGTCTGGCGCGGACACACTTACAGCCACAGGCTCGGAATTCTCGCCACTCTCGGCGAGCGGTGCGTCACAGAAAGTACAATTTTCGACGTCCTCGAGCAAGAGGGCGCCGCAATGCGAGCAGATTTGTATCACTGGTCCGTTTTGCGCTGCGGTATTCCAGTGACGGAACAGCGCTATGGTAGCACGCGGCCCCACGGCCGGCCCTCATACGCACCGCTTAACGCTGGATGTGTTGCGTATCAGGCAACCCGCAAGCGCGCCGCCTGTTCTGATTGAATTGGCAAGGTACGCGCCGGCGCCGCCGCGGGTCCACGCCAGCGCCGCGAGCCGGGCGTACATTCGGCCAGATTTCAGCTCGCCGCTGCGTGCTCATCCAACCCGCGCCGTCGCGCATGGCTGATTGCGGCCCTGCAGCACGCGTGTTAGGCTCGAATTTCTTTTTTCATGGCAGGAACACGATTTTCACGAGGCATGCCGAAAGCAACGGTCTTGCAACCTCTTCGCAGATACGTTCTTCTCCCATTGCTGCTGCCGCTCTTGCTCGCCAATCCGCGCCTCGCGCGCGCGCAGAGCGCCGCCAGCGCGCCGCAGCCAGCCTCGCAAAAGAAACAAACCAAGCCGCTCGCCAAAAACGCGTCCACCGCTCCCGGCGCCGAAGCCACCCTGGAAGCGAAACAACAGCGCCAGGTCGGCCAAATTTACTACGCCGATGGTGACGTGGATGTCCGCTACCAGAACACCCGCCTGCGCGCCGATCACGTCGAGTACAACGAGGATACCCGTGTCGTCATCGCGCGTGGTCACGTCCAGCTCGATTACCTCACCCAACACCTCGAAGCCTCCGACGCCCGCTACGAGCTCGCCACCGGACGCGGCACCTTCCACAACGTGCGCGCCACTTTTGCCGTTCAGCGCCGCCCTCCCGCACCCCAGCGTCAAGTCAACGCCATGCAGCGCCAACCCGCGCAGACTCTCCTCATCAGTCCTAATCCAATTTATTTCGAAGCGCAGGAAGCCGAGCGCGTTGACGAGAACACCTACATCCTCCACCGCTCCTGGATGACCGTCTGCGATCCGGATCGCCCCACCTGGAAATTCTATGCGCCCAAAGCCACCGTTCGTCTCAAGACCTCTCTGCGCTTGGAAAACGGCAACTTTCGCCTGTTTTCAGTGCCAGTCATGTACTTGCCCTACGCCACCTTTCCCGCCGAAAAGCAGCGCGCCTCCGGCATCCTTCTTCCCGATTTCGGCGAGAGTTCCAGCAAAGGCTATATTTTTGGCGACGCCGTGTACTGGGCTCCCACCGATTGGGCGGACCTGACGATCGGCGCCTACTACTACAGCCGCCGCGGCTGGGCCCAGCGTGCCGTCATGCGCATGCGTCCCTGGGAGAACGCGAACCTGGAGGTTAGTTACAACGGCGTGGAAGACCGCGGCCTTCCGCAGCCCACAGGTCCTCCCATCAATCAAGGCGGACACGAAGCGCGCCTCTTGTTTACCGCGCTGCTGCCCAACGACTGGCGCGCAGTCGCCGATCTCGATAACTTGTCCTCGCTCACTTACCGTCTGGCCTGGAGCGAGACGTACGTGCAAGCGGTCAACTCCGAAGTCCGCAACAGCGGCTTCCTCACCAAAAATTTCCGCGGTTTCAGCCTCAATTTCGCCGCGCTCAGTTATCAGAACTATGTCAACGCCACGCCCTCGCAGTACGTTTACCTGCGCACCGCGCCCGAAGTGCGTTTCGGCTCGGTGGACCAGGCTCCTTGGCGGAACTTGCCGTTCTATTTTTCCTTCGAGGCATTTTCGGATGCCGCGCATCGCTCCGACACCGTCACCGGCTTCAGCACCCCCAATTTCGTAGAACGCAGTGAGATCGCGCCCAGCGTGACCGTGCCCCTTCACTGGGGCGCCTGGCTGGACGTTACTCCTACCTTCACCTTGCGCTCCACATACTATGGCGGCCAGATTCAGAATGGCTCCTTCATCAATCAGGGATTCTTCCGCAACACCGAAGAATTATCCGTGGATATCCGCCCGCCCACGCTGGAACGCGTCTGGGGTTCTGCGGATTCCGGTACGAAATGGAAGCATGTCATCGAGCCGGAAATTGTTTATAGCTACGTGAATGGCGTCACCGATTTCAGCCGCATTGTGCGCTTCGACGAAGATGAAACCCTCAGCAACACCAACGAGCTCGAGTACGGCATCACCCAGCGCCTCTACCGCCGAAAAAAAGACGGCACCGCCGAGGAATTTCTCAGCTGGAAGCTCGCCCAGAAATATTTCTTCAATCCCACCTTCGGTGGCGCGCTGGTCACCGGCCAACGCAACGTCTTTCAAACCACCGACGCGCTCACGCCTTTTGCATTCGCCAGCCAGCCCTACCAGTTTTCACCAATCATCAGCGACCTGCGCGTCGAGCCGGGAAAACATTTCGACACGCAGTTCATCATCAATTTCGATCCCCGCCACGGCCAATTGAACGCCATCGGCACCTTGCTCAAGTTGAAGCCCTATAAGGAATCGTTCATCACGCTCGCCCATTTTTCGGTGTTGAATCTGCCCACGCCTCCTCAGGACAATCCGCCGGATTTTGTGTTCGAGCCCCGCTCCAATCAGCTCCGCGCCCTCATCGGCTATGGTGATCTCACGCGTCGCGGTTGGAACGCCACCTTCGGCGCCAGCTACGACCTCACCGAGCACCAATTTCAGAACCAGGTCGCCGAAGTCAGCTACAACGGCTCCTGCTGCGGCGTAGGCGTCGGCTACCGCAAGTTTTCCTTCGGCAACATCCGCAGTGAAAATCAATACCTCTGGGTCTTCCGCATCTCCAATCTAGGCTCCGTAGGTACCCTCCTCCGCCCAGAAAAAATATTCTAAGAATCGCGCTGCGTCGCGCGCTCCGTCCGGGGTAGGGGCGCTGCTTGTGAATCGCCCGACGGGCGATTCATCCTGAGATCCCGCAGTGCGGGATCGAAGGGCTGCGCCCCAGCTTGCCAAGATCTCAGCCCCGTCGCAGACTTGCCGTCGCCTTTCTCTGCGCCCTCTGCGCTCCTGACTCTGCGTTCTCTGCGTTAAATCTTTTCTCTTCGCTCGCCTTCATCACTGCCTTTATCAGCGTTCATCAGGGGTGCCTTTGCCGTCTCTGATTTATCTCCGCCTTTCCTCCCTCCCCTCTGTGTAAAATCTTTTGACTTTCCCTTCGCTCCCTTTCATCACTGCCTCTATCAGTCTTCATCTGCGTTCATCATTGGTGACTTTGACTTCGCACCGCGCCCTCGCATTCCATCACCCACCGTCCCATCACCCACCCCATCGCCCCCACCACAATCCCCGCCAACACGTCCGCAATGTAATGGTACCGCCCATAAACCGTCGCCACGCACATACTCAAAAAAAACGGCAAGCAAATCCAAAACAGCCATCGCTTGTACCGCCGCGCCGCCAGCAGCGCCACCATCGACCCCGCCACATGCGCTGAAGGGAACGCCGCCCCATGCACCCGCCC
>Ga0209655_10001086_pt1 | contig 10150 bp, 15 predicted proteins | sample BogFormECP03_OM2_FD_188236 | JGI IMG/M metagenome (GOLD analysis project Ga0209655, IMG submission 188236) | Bog forest soil microbial communities from Calvert Island, British Columbia, Canada - ECP03_OM2 (SPAdes) (version 2) | ecosystem: Environmental > Aquatic > Freshwater > Wetlands > Bog ...
CTTCTAGAAGTTGTTTCCAAATGTACATTGAAACTTTATTAGTAGAAGCAACTGGGACCCTTTCTCTCCTCTTTCTCATCGGCGTCCACAATGGTCGAGGGTTCGAATCCCTTTTCCCGCTCCATTTTCCATGAAAATATTAAAAATGCTTTGCTTACAACCCTATAAATCCCGCCTTGATTTTCAGGCAAGTTTCCATTAACAATCAAGGCAAAGGATTATCATGCAGTCATTCAAGTCATCTTTTTTGCAAGACCTATCAGCACGGGGCCTTCTGTATCAGGGTACTCATTTAGAGGAACTGGATGCTTTAGCGGCCAAGGGGCCTATTTCTTTGTATATCGGCTTTGATGCTACGGCGCCTAGCCTCCATGTGGGGCATTTGATGCCTATTATGGTTCTACGCATTGCTCAACGCCATGGGCATAAACCCATTGTGATTATGGGGGGCGGTACCACCAAGCTGGGGGACCCTTCTTTTAAGGATACGGCGCGGCCTCTCCTTAGTGAGGAAACCATCCACCAAAACATTGAAAGTATCCGCAAAATTTTCAGTCGCTATCTGCGGTTTGGGCAAGGGGCTAGTGACGCCATCATGCTGAACAATGACGAATGGTTGGGGAAATTAAATTACCTGGATTTTTTACGTGACTATGGGCGGCATTTTTCCGTTAATCGTATGCTTACTTTTGAAGGGGTAAAATTACGTTTAGAGCGCGAACAATCTCTTAGCTTTCTAGAATTTAATTACATGATTTTGCAAGGGTATGATTTTTTGGAATTGTACCGTCGTTATAACTGTGTGTTACAACTGGGGGGGTCTGACCAGTGGGGCAACATTTTAAACGGCGTGGAATTGATCCGTCGAGTAGACGGTAAAGAAGCATTCGGCCTCAGATACCCCTTGCTGACCAGTTGCCGCCCTTTGATTTTTGGCAGTTTTGGCGCAGTGGAAGATTCAGACATTGATTTGGATAAAGATAAAACAGGACAAGAGCTTAACAAGTTGAAAATTGGGTTAGCAGATGATGTCACTAGCCGAGCCCATGGAGATTCTTTTCTAGAACCAATTCGTGTAAGTCTTCAAGAGGTCTTGGAGGGGGCGCCGCTCACCATAGAAGTGACAGGCCATGATACTAAGGGTAATCCTATTTTAAAAACAGGTTTTCCTGTGGTGCAAATGTCGGCCAACAGTTTGAAGGAAGGGGTCTTTATTTTTGACTTGATGACTTATGCGGGGTTTTCCAAGGGTGAGGCCAGGCGTTTCCCTGAATGGGTAAAAAATTACTGACGAAAATACCGGCGTTATTAGATTGTCAGTAGGCAAGAAAAACCATCTTAAAAACTTAGTCATATTGTCCTCGTGTCCTCTTTTCGCGTACAACACCTGCATATTTCATCGGCTTTTTATTTTTTACATTTTTATTACCAGTTTCATGTAAATCGTTTACATTTTAAGAATGGAACTAAGAATCATGCCATAGCCCCTTCTGAGAAAAAAACATATACCCTGAACTTTGGCCCTCAGCATCCGGCCACGCAAGGAGTGATGCTGCTGATTATGGAATTAGATGGGGCAATTATTGAACGTATAGACCCTCATATGGCCTGTTATATCGGGGTACAGAAAAGCTGATGGAGCACAAAACATATTTGCAAGCTTTGCCTTATTTTGATCGTTGGATTACGTCTCGCCCATGTGTCAAGAGCACGCTTTTGCCCTGGCCGTGGAAAAGTTATTGGGGGTGCAAGCCCCTGCACGGGCTCAATATATTCGGGTTTTATTTGCTGAACTTACCCGCATTGGAAATCATTTGCTGAATGTGACAACCATGGCGCGGGATTTGGGCTCCATAACCCCCTTTTTATGGGGGGCGGAAGAGCGAGAAAAGATCATGAAATTTTCCGCACGCGTGTCAGGGGCCCTTCTATTGGCTGCGTATTTTAGACCTGGAGGCGTGGCCCGTGAATTACCGGAAGGACTCCTCAAAGACATTGAAAAATTTTTGCCCAAGTAGAGAAAACCGTCAAACACATTGAACAGCTCTTACAGATAACGTTATTTTTCGACAACGAACCATGGGTATTGGGGAAATCAGCGCTGAAGAAGCCCAAGACTGGGGATTTTCGGACCCCCTCTTACGGGCAGCGGGGATGGTGTGGGATTTACGGCGTAGCCAACCCTATGACGTGTACGAATCACTGGAATTTGAAATTCCCGTTGGAAAAACCGGGGATTGCTTACCGGTATTTAGTGCGTATTCATGAAATCTATCAAAGCATTTTAATTATCTGCCAATGCATTGATAAAATGCCTGGGGGCCCTGTGGCTGTAGATAATCATAAAATTACTCCTCCTAAACGGGCAGATATGAAAGAATCAATGGAGGCTATGATTCATCATTTTAAATTGTATACGGAAGGCTATCCTGTGCCCAAAGGGACAACTTATACGGCGGTGGAAGCTCCTAAGGGCGAATTTGCTGTTTACTTAATAGCTGATGGAAGCAACCGGCCCTATCGGTGTAAAATACGCAGCCCAGGCTTTGCAGCTTTACAATCGTTAGAGTTTATAAGTAAGGGCCATCAGCTTTCAGACATGAATGGGATTTTAGGATCCTTGGATATTGTGATGGGGGAGATTGATCGATGACGGCTGTGGCCCCCAAAAGATTTGCCTTTACGAAAGAAACCATGGAAAAAGTCCATAAAATTCAAAAGAAATATCCTTATTTTAACCCAAGAGCAAAATCATGGGCTTTCAACGCCTGCTTTAGAATATTGGTAAATTTTTTGAACATGCCCTTTATTAAAGTGTGGGAAGTGGTAAGTTTCTATCTCCTATTTCATACAAAGCCCGTGGGGGATTTTTGCATTCAGATATGCACCACAACCCCCTGCTGGTTACGTGGTAGCGCAGATGTGATGCGTATGTGTCAAAAATGGCTGGGTATAAACCCCAGCGAAACAACGGTGGATGGACTATTTACCTTGCAAGAAGTGTATTGCTTAGGGGCTTGTGCCAATGGCCCTGTTATACGCATTAATGAAGAGTATACGAAGATTTAGATGAACAGTGGATCCCAAAGTGGGCGAAAATCTTCTGAGGCTAAGCATGCTTAATAAACAAGATCGTATTTTTACAAATTTGCATGGAAGCTTGCCATAGAATTTAGAAAGCGCCGTAAAACGGGGGGATTGCGACTACACCAAAAAATATATTCAAAAGGGACCTCAGTGTTGATAGAAGAAATCACAGCTGCAGGGTTGAGAGGGCGGGGAAGGGCAGGTCTTCCTACGGGTCAAAAATGGTCTTCTATTGATAGGCTCTCTAAGCAACCTATTTATTTAGTCATAAATGCTGATGAAAGCGAGTCGGGAAGTTGCAAAGACCGGGAGATTTTGCGCCATGAACCTCATAAGCTTATTGAAGGTGGCTTGCTTGTAGGAGTGACATGGGGCTCATACAGGCTACGTATATGTGCGCAGCGAATATGCAAAAGAGGCCTAGATTTTAGAGGCTGCCATTGAAGAGGCCTATGATAAAGGCTTATTAGGAAAAAATGCGGCTCACTCAGAGTGGGATTTTGCTTTATATGTGCATGGCGGGGCAGGGGCTTACATTTGTGGGGAAGAAACCGCCCTTATCCTGCGACACAGGGATTATTTGGGTGTCCCACTCTTATTCATAACGTGGAAACTCTAGCTACTCTACCCTTTTAAGGCGGGGAGCTTCTTGGTTTGCGGCGTTAGGGATGGGCAGCAGCACGGGTACAAAAATATTTTGTCTCTCGGGTCATTGAATACTCCCTGTACTATTGAAGAAGATGGGCATTTCTTTAAAGAAGTTAATTGAAAAGCATGGGGTGGTTGGAACAATTTACAAGCCATTATTCCAGATGGTTCCTCAGTTTCTTTAGCCAGCAGACATTTGTTCTACCATACATGGATTTTGATAGTTTAGAAGCAGTGGGGTCACGCTTAGGGACGGGGGGTTTTATCGTCATGGATCAATCGACGGATATTGTGAAAGCCATTACCCGTTTGGCTAAATTTTATAAGGATGAAAGCTGTGGTCAATGTACCCCTTGCCGCGAAGGAACGGGGTGGGTTTGGCGGCTACTTGAGCGGTTATGTTCAGGAAATGTCACCATATGGAAAAACATAGTATTTGCGGGTTTGGGGAAGCGGCTGCGTGGCCTATCCAAGGTCTTATCCGCCATTTCAGACCCGAGATGGAAAAACGGATTAAAATGTATAAGGGGTTTTAGGAGAGGCAAAAAATATCCCTATTCGATGGAAAAAGTATTGTATGTGAAAGTGATCTTTCCATTCTGCAAGCCTGCCAACAAGGGGGAATTTCTGTTCCTGTATTTTGTTACCACAAAAACCTAAAGGTAGCTGGGAATTGCCGCATGTGTATGTTGAGGTAAAGGGCCTTGATAAATTAGTGGCTTCTTGTGTAACGCCCGTGTGTGATAAAATGGAGATTCTTACCAGGAGCCAGAGGTAGTTGATGCTCAAAAGGGGACTCTGGAACTACTTCTTATAACCATCCTCTTGAATGCTCTGTATGTGACAGGGTGGCGAATGTGATCTACAAGAAACTACCATGAAATATGGGGCCGATCGGGGACGCTTCAGGGATGGAAAAATTACGTAAATTGCTTATAATAAGTTTAATGGTGGTTGCCTGTGAAGGGTATCTAAGCCGGCTTGTGCCCAGTATTACTCAATTTCTCACATTAAGCTATATTGCTCAATTGACGCCGGCTCAAGTAATAGATGTTGATTTGATTGCCCGTACTGTATATAGGAAGCACGGGGAGAAAACTCAATGAAAGCCCTGGAAGCTATTGTCCACTATCTTAAATAGGGTAAGTGATAAGGATGGAAAATGGGCTAAGAGCGTGTCTAAAGTGATTCTGTAAAAGAACCAGTGTTCTTGTTGGAATAGACGGGACCCTAACTATAGGGTTATTACCACAGCGTAATTGAACGACCCTGAATTTGGAACTTTTCCTTTGACACAAAATTACTGACACTCCCTATAATTGTAGTACGTCGTTGCTTGGCGCTGGCGTAGGTTAACGCGTCCGCGCCTCGTATACAATTAAAGTTCCTTCGCTATACATACTCTTTCTGATAGACCCTCGGCCACAACCTGAGACTCATCCTCAATCATCTCTGGTATTTTTTTACCCTTATTCTATCCTGGATTTTTACCCCGTTTTACCATCTCTTCTTCCCTTCCAACACAAAAACTTCTCACCCCTACACATATTCGTCTTAATTTCTATTCTTAGCCTCGACTAAGATAAGATGTTTAAGAGCCAATCCCATAGGGAGGGGATTCTGATTCTTATTCGCGAAATCGTTGGCTAAAGTGTGTTGCACTCTGAAGGCTACCGACTCCCTTCTTACTTTATCAATCATGACAAACCGTCGATAGCATAGGGCAGATCATCCGGAGAAATGTAGTTCGCAACACTATGGACTAGATTCACTACATTCTCTCTGGTGCTTTTATCAGTAATCCTACCCAAACTTTGGATCAGAAGAGCACACTCATATCCATTCATATTTTTTGCACCCAAACTTTTGGCTATGTCGCCACATGCTTTCTTATGTCTTCATCAGGTATGTTATTAAATTTAATACTACTACGATCTTTTGTATACCTTCTTTAAAAAAAGCCTCAGCAATATGTTTTTCAGATGGTTTAGCAATTAAATTGTTTAGATTAACAACAAGGCTGTCCGTTTTTTTGCCTAATTCTTCTGAGGAAAGTTTTTTAGCTGGAAATTCTGCCGATCTTAACTGAATTGCTCCATCTAATGCCATTTTCAGGTCCTCTTGCAAAGTAATATTTTGCTTTTCAGTTTCCTCTTTTTCTTGGGTGAGCGTTTTCAAACCTTGTTTTAACTGGGTTACTTCCTCGGTCAGCTTTTGTACAGTTTGCGCCTGGGCTTGGCAACTGGGCCCTTTCCTCTTTCAGTAACTGAATTACTTCATCTAATGCCGTAGTTTCAGACACGCCACTTTGAGGAATTTTCTTGCTTACATCAAAAAGATAATTCCCGATTGAGCAAGAATATATTTTTGAATATTTATTATCTACTCCTCTGAAAAAGAATTTGCTGCTGAAAACGCTTATAAGCTACAGCTACAAAAATAACACTTGTGAAAAATTTCTTCATATTTCTTAACTAATAATCCTTATATCTACAAAAATTCAAGTATTTTAAATACATATACTTACCACCCTCACCACCTAACTGATAGGCTTGATTTTCAGAGAGCGAGCATGCATTCGAATAGAAAATAAAAATGAATAGAAGTTCCCAGTGTACTTAGCAACTATCAAGGCTTGGGGCTGTACCAATCGTTCTTCAACTTCCAATCGGTCTTGAAGACAAATTTAAAGGTATTATTGATTTGGTGCGCATGAAGGGGGTCATCTGGCATGATGAAACTATGGGCGCTGAATATGATGTAGTTGAAATTCCTGAAGATATGAAAGCGCAAGCCGAAAAATATCGCCATAAACTGGTTGAACTTGCTGTTGAGATGGATGACCATTTGATGGAAAAGTATCTAAATGGCGAAGAAATTGGTTACATGGATCTTAAAAAATGCATTCGTAATGGGGCAATTGCTGGTAAATTTGTGCCAGTAATCTGCGGATCAGCCTTCAAAAACAAAGGCGTACAAACCTTGCTCGATGCAGTTGTAAACTACCTACCTAGCCCAATTGAAATTCCAGCAACTGTAGGGACCAGCACCAAAAATGCCGAAGAAGTAAAAGTTGAAGCAAAAGACAATGCTCATTTTGTAGGATTGGCATTTAAGATTATGAATGACCCATTTGTTGGTTCACTAACTTTCGTGCGTATTTACTCTGGGGTTCTAAAATCTGGTACTGGTGTTTACAATACCACCAAGGATCAAAAAGAACGCGTAGGCCGTATGCTGCTAATGCATGCAAACAATCGTGAAGATATTAAAGAAGCGTATGCGGGTGACATCATTGCAATTGCCGGTCTTAAAAACACTACAACCGGTGATACACTATGTGATGAAAATGCCAATATTGTACTTGAAAAGCTTGACGTGCCTGAACCAGTGATTGAAGTTGCAATTGAGCCTAAATCTACTGTTGATCAAGAAAAGATGGGTATTGCGATCGGCAGACTTGTAGCTGAAGATCCATCGCTTCGTATTAAGGTAGATCATGAATCAGGCCAAACTATTCTTGCTGGTATGGGTGAATTACATCTTGAAATCATCATAGACCGCATGAAACGCGAATTTAAAGTTGAAGCTAACCTGGGTGCACCGCAAGTAGCATATCGCGAAACCATTACTAAAAGCCACACATTAGATTATGTCCATAAAAAGCAAACTGGTGGTGCGGGTCAATTTGCTAAGGTTAAAATTGTGTTTGAACCTCTAGAACCTGGATCAGGCTATGTATTCGAAAGCAAAGTTGTAGGTGGTAACGTTCCAAGAGAATATATCCCTGCTGTCGACAAAGGTATTGATGACATTAGAAATAGTGGTATCCAAGCTGGTTATCCTGCAATCGATTTTAAGGCTACATTGCTTGATGGCGCCGACTCTAGCGCACTTGCCTTTGAAATTGCGGCTAAAGCTGCTTTCCGGGAAGGTATGGTAAGCGCTGGACCAAAAATTCTTGAACCTATTGGCGGTAGAAGTAATTACTCCAGACGAATTCATGGGTGATGTTATTGGGCATTTGAATAGTATTCGTGGCCAGGTACAAGGCATGGAAGCAAGAGGAAATGCTCAAGTTATCAAGGCTAAAGTTCCATTGGCAACTATGTTTGGTTATGTCAACACCTTAAGTCTATTACTCAGGTCGCGCACAATATACCATGCAATTGCTCACTATGATCAGGTTCCTCAAAACATAGCGGAAGATATATCGCTAAGTCTAAGTAATAAAGCAATTAATTCACCTCTTTACTTTTTCTTATGAATGATAATTCTTTTTTGACGGTATATTATCGTTTTGTCTGTGAGAACAGAAGAAATGCTCAAAGACTTGGATTAACGATCAATCAATAATAGTAAGCCTTTACAACACAGATGATCGTAGCTTTATTGGTAATTATCTTTATAGAAATCAAGATAATCAGGATGACTTGGTTGGGAAAACTTTAGGTTACATCTACAAGTTTATAACCAAAAAGAAAACCTTTCTTGCAGAATTTTATCAGGCCAGCGCGGAAAATATTATGGGGATGATTTAAATTCGCTTAGAAACGCATTTTACAAATATATGATATTCTCAGTCTTTTTTACTCCAAATAGCCGCGTCTTATATAATATAAAGCTTTTTAAATATATTGATGCATCTTGCATGGGAGCAAATATAATTGAGTACCAGTTAGACTAAAAATTTAATAAGTTCAGCAATTGAATTAACATCTCCACTTATATTAGATTTCAATTCATTACCAGGATATTGCGCTATTCCAAAACCAAAGAAAACCTTAGATACAACAGCATATATTAAATTGTTAGTATGTTTTCGATTTATAAGAGAGCATTCGTTTAATGCACAACAATTACATAATTTTACTGGCTTTAGTGATCATTCATTTGGGATATCACTCTTTTTAACGCATATGATTATTTTAAAAAAGGTTATAAATATTTTAATATCAACCAAAAATCAATTATTAAAGGCGCTTTAGGGTTTATTTCTGTAGTAAGCGGGTTTTCTCTTATAGGAATAGCTCTAGGCGTTGCAACATTAATTGTAGTTATGTCGGTAATGAATGGTTATCACAAGGAATTTATAAAAAATGTTCTTGGCATTCAAGGGCACATCTCAATTGTAAGGCCTGGTGGTGCAAAATTCACTGGTTATAAAAATGTTTCAGATCAAGTTGAGAAATTAAAAGGGGTTGATTTTGTAGCTCCCATTATTATTGAACAGGCAATGTTTATCTCAAAAAAATCCTCTCAAGGCGGCGTGATTAGAGGGATTGAGCCCGAAAAGCTTGCCATGAAACCAATGATGAAAGAAGCTATAAGTGATGATGTCTTTAAAATGCTAGAGGTTAGTGGCAGCATTATAGTTGGTAATGCCCTTGCTAAGTCTTTAGGCGTAAATGGGCAATGAGGTCAAGATTGTGATTGCCTCTGGAAGTTCGACCATACTTGGCAATATCCCCCGCTCTAAAACCTATAAGGTTGTAGGAACATTTGATGTTGGACTTTACCAGTATAATTCTACCACAGTGTTTATGAACTTAAAAGACGCTCAAATATTATTTAAATATCCAGAGGCTGTTAGTGAAATAGAAGTGATAAGCAACAGCCCAGAAAAGCTTGATAATTTAAAAGATCAAATTGGAGCGTTATTTGGTGATACAGTGATGATGGTGGATTGGAAGATGGCACAATCTAAATGGCTTAATGCTCTGCAGATTGGCGCACCGTGATGTTCTTTATTCTCACGATGATTGTTTTGGTTGCAGTATTTAACATTATTTCAAGCTTAATTATGCTAGTTAAGGACAAATCCAAAGCGATTGCTATACTTAGAACTATGGGTATTTCTAAAGGGTCTGTGGTAAGAGTGTTTGTTTCTGGCTCTTGTATTGGTGTTATGTTAGGGGCTGCAATTGCCCTCCATATTGATTCTATAAAAAATGGTTTAGAAAACCTTACAGGGACCACTTTATTTGACCCAGTTGTATACTTTTTATCTCAATTACCTTCTGAAGTTTTTGATCTTTCCAAAGAAACACTCAATAAGATGACGCTCTTTATAAAGATATTCATCATATTCTCTGGGATCGTCTGTTTCTTTTAGGAGGAATAACCACATGACAAGACTGAACTTCTAGGTTTTCAACAAAAGAATCACTGTCGTAGCCTTTGTCCGCAATAACAGTTATTTCCTTTTCATCTTCTGTTAAGGGAAGAGCTTGCGTAATGTATGACGTTGTCCGCGGAGAGTGAATGTGAGAGGGTTTCCTAAGGCAACAACAAGGGCATGGATTTTCGTTGTCGCTCTTTCGCTACTGAAGCTGGGCGCTCTACAACATCCCCCGCTGCAATTTGGTTAATAAGATGAGAAGGTAAAAGGCGAATCTGTCCCATGTGCTGTTAC
>Ga0209655_10001087_pt1 | contig 10150 bp, 9 predicted proteins | sample BogFormECP03_OM2_FD_188236 | JGI IMG/M metagenome (GOLD analysis project Ga0209655, IMG submission 188236) | Bog forest soil microbial communities from Calvert Island, British Columbia, Canada - ECP03_OM2 (SPAdes) (version 2) | ecosystem: Environmental > Aquatic > Freshwater > Wetlands > Bog ...
CGGTCTGCGGCGGCTCGGGATTATTTAGACGCGGAATCGGTTTCGCGGAGGCCGGAATGCCGTCGAAATATTTGTTGGTCCACCCCAGGGCCTGCGCGGAATCGAAATCGCCCACGATCACCAGCGTGGCGTTATTCGGTTTGTAAAACGTGTTGAAGAAATCGCGGACGTCTTGGATGGTGGCCTTATCCAGATCTTCCATGCTGCCGATGGGCGTGTGATGGTAGCCGTGCACGGTGAATGCGGCGGCGCGCAAATCTTCCTGCAGATAGCCGTAGGGCTGACTCTCGATGCGCACGCGGCGCTCTTCTTTCACCACTTCGCGCTCGGATTTAAAGTTTTCCTCGCTGACGTTGAGGCTGCCCATGCGGTCGGCCTCAAGCCACAAAACGCGCTCGAGGTAATTGCTGGGGAAAGTTTCGAAGAAATTGGTGGTGTCGTCTGAGGTCTCGGCGTTGTCGAACCCGCCGACGGCTTCGATGATGCGCGAATGTTCCTCGGCGGGAACATGGGCTGAGCCTTTGAACATCAGGTGCTCGAAGAGGTGCGCGAAGCCGGTGCGCCCGGGGCGCTCGTCTTTCCCACCGACGTGATACCAGACTTGCACATTGATGATGGGCACTTGGTGGTCTTCAAGGAGAATCACTTGCAGGCCGTTCGGCAGAGTGTGCGTGGTGAAGTTCAGCTTGGGCGGGCGGACCTGCGCGTTATTTTCCTGCGTCGCATTTTCTTGGGCGAATAGCGGCGCGCTGCAGATCATGCCAGCTAGCGCGGCGCACATCGCCAGAGGTGCGAGCGCCCGCACGCTCACACGGAAACCACGGCGTATCGTCATTCTCAATTGCTCCCGTCGAGGGAATTTAGCGCGCGAAACCTGACCGGCCGGCAGCGAGGGGTTAGTATCAACGACCCTGCGCGTGAGAGTCAAACCCGCGAACCGGCGATTTCGCGTTGCTTCATTTTCCATTTGCTGTGATTCAGGCGGTGCAAAAAACCCGGGGAATCCGGAGGCTTTCGCTCGCACTTCAACACGCACTCCCGTTAGACGCACGGCGTGGCAAAAGGATTACACGCGGTTGCGGGACCCCTGGCGCGGATGTAAGCTGCTTTTCAGAGTCGAAAATCGAGGTGCTGCATGAAAAGTCTGGCCGGGCTGCTGATCGTTGCGCTGCTCGCGGCGCTGGTTTACAAATATTATTTTTCGAGCCTGCAATCTGCGGGAACTGGTACGCCGGCGCAGACGATTGATATCGTCGGCGTGAAAAATGATTTGATCGGCATCGCGCAGGCCGAGCGTGCGCACCAGGCCGAGCACGGCTCCTACACTTCGCTGGACGAACTGATTTCCAGCGGTGAGCTGACCATGAAGAGAACCAGCCGCAACGGCTACACTTATTCCGTGGAAACTTCGGACCAGAGCTTTCGCGCTATCGCACACTGCCCTACCGTGACGTTCCCCGGCTGCAGCAGTTATGCCGTGGATCAATCCATGGAAGTGCAAGCCACGCAGTAAAGCGCTCTTCCGTGCCCTGCCCGAAAGTTCCGGCCCACTCCACGGTCGGTAGGAGCGGGTCTGAGACCCGCCTCTACAACCGCCAGAGAGAGTCAATCACACGGTAATCGGCAATGTTCCCGGGGCCTTTTGCGTGGAACATCTTCGCGGCGTCATGCGTATCTTCAACCGAAGCTGAAAACGATTTCGGGCCGCGCTGCATTCGCAACATTGAATTCACGAGAGGAGAAATATAATGGATCCTATTGGTTTTGCCGCAGTCGTGTTGTCGTTCTCGGTTCCGCTGGCCGCGATTTATGCGTGGTATCGCGTGCGCAAATTGCGCACCGAAGAGCGCCTGGCCGCCATCGCCAAGGGAGTTGCGGTGCCCATGGCCGATGAATTGCCGCCGCACGCGCGTTCGCGCAAGGCTGCGATCCTGCTCACCGCGGGCGGGCTGGGATATGTGATTACGTTCGTGCTGCTCGCGCGCTATGAATCGGACGCCATGCAGGCGGCGGTGTTCGGCGTGATCCCGATTTTCGTGGGGCTTGGCTACTTCCTCGATGCGGTGCTGGTGCGCCGCGACATGCATCCTTCGGCGTAAGCGCCGCGGGATCGCACAATTGAGGCAGGCGGGACGAGTTGGGGACGCGCGCCGCTACTCCGTAGGGGCGGGTCTAAGACCCGCCCCTACAACTGCGGAAGAAACCCAGCGTAGTGGTAGCCGGAAAGGATTCCCACGCATACCAACGTTCGTTACGGCGTGCGCTTTTGGTCCGCGACCGTCACGCCCGCCTCGGCGTAATCTGTCGGCGGCAGGTCCACGAAGGTCACCTGAATATTTTCCCGTTTGGCGCGGCCGTCTTCGATCAGAGCCAGCGTGATGCGCTCGGCTAATTTGCGTTTCTGCTCGGCGGTTCGCCCCGCTACCCACGTCACTTGCACGTAAGGCATAGCAAGCCTCCTGTAGTCCGCTGGCATTCTACCGGGATATCGCGGGAAGGAAAAACTTCGGGTGCTGGTGGCGGTCCCGCGGCTGCGGGACCATCGGTGTTGCGTCGCGTATCGATGGCGGTCCCGCGTCGCGGGACCACCGCTACAAAGGCGAACCCTGTCACTGCGTCGCGCGGGGCGCTGGCGAGGGCAACTTCGTCCCGCAGACCGGGCAATTCGCCCAGCCCAGTTCCACGCTGCGGCCGCAATTCGGGCAGGTGGGCAGCAGCGAAGTTCCGCAGTACGGGCAGAACGTGTATCCGGATTTCAGAACTTGCGAGCACCCGGGGCAAGGCTTCATCAGCGGCTCGCGCAAGATGAAATAAATAATGATCCCGATCGCGTCTGGAATGAAAATCACCAGCAGAGTCCACATCACGTAGTGCATGCCGCGGCGCTTCGCATCGGCGTACACGTAGCCGATCAGCAGCAGCCAGATCGCCGGCACGATTCCCACGCCCACAATCATCAGAACCTTTCCCACTTCCGGAGTGTTGGCGAGGCCCTGATCGTGTGAATACATCACGAACAGAGTGAATCCTGAGGACAGCGCGAATAAAACGCATGCCACGATAATCCGCACCGCGCGCGGGATTATCTTCAATTCCTGTCTGAATCGGTTCATGCCAATCTCCTTTCGCGCCGCTGCTGCAGGGAGAGCAGCACTGCCGCCGCGCCTCCTGCCAGCCATACCGTCGTCGTAAACACGCCAAACACGATCCACGCGTGATTGAATCGGGGATCGAGCATCCCCAACAAGCCGCCCGTGAACAAACGCACCAGCGGCCAGCTCAACAGCGTCAAAATCCACGCAAATACCAGCAGGCCGATGATTACGGAGCGATTCCAGCGGTGCTCGATTTCTTCCGTGAGGCGAATCTGCGCCTGGGCGCGCGCACGCTCGACCACGATGGAGCGCGGCTGCGGCGTCGGCAGCCGGCGCAGGCCGCCTGCCAGCAGCTTCCATTTTTCCAGCTCCGCGCCGCATGAATCGCAAGTGCGCAGATGATCCATCAATTGTTTTTCTTCGCCGGGATCGAGCACGTCTGCCGCGGCCAGTGACAGCAACGCCCGGATTTTGTCGTGTTCGTTCATTGCCAGTTTTCTCCGGGATAACTGGTTTCCAAAATCACGCGCAGGCGTTCGAGCGCGCGACGCAAACGCGTCTTCACCGTGGAAAGCGGCGCGCCCAGCACTTCGGCGATTTCCTCGATCTTCATTTCTTCCTCAAAGCGCAGGGTCAGCACTTCGCGCTGCACCACCGGGAGCATTTCCAACACCACGCCCAGGCGCTGCGAACGCTCGCGCGCGAGAATTCCTTCGATCGGCGGCCGGTCGTGCGACGGCAAACGCGTCGCCGCGGTTTCCCCTGCAGCGGAATCGCCAAGCGGCTCGTCCAGGCTTTCGGGACGCACGCGGCGCAGGTGATCAATCGCCAGATTGCGCGCGAGCGTAAAAAGCCATGCCTCAAAACTGCGCCGCGGATCGTAGTGCTGAATTTTTTCGGCCACGCGAAGCCAGGTTTGCTGGAACAGGTCTTCCGCCTCGGCCGGCTGGCGCACCATGCGCAGCAGATAACGATAGAGGCGATTCTGATAGCGCGTGAGAAGCGTGGACAGCGCATCCAGGTCGCCGCGCCGAAGTTGCGCTACGTCGCTATCCAGAGCCACGCGCCCCTCCCAGTACGCTGCAGCTGCGCCGTCGCGGCCCGGTCCCGTTCCCGCTATGCCGCGTATCATCGCACCGTAAAGTGTTGCTGCGGCCGTCATATTCATACTACGGCTTAGCAGGCGAAAAAGACTCACCTCCCCAGGGGCCTGGCAAGCCTTGTGCTATAAATGACCTATGACCGCTCACAGAGGGCTGCCAGCGCTTTGAGTGCTTCTGCGGTGGCTGCTGGTGCCCATTTCGAGATTTCACCCAATCCTGCTTTTGTGGATGAGGATGTGAGTGTCTGCGTGCGCGGGCTGGCTGCTGCTGCGCTGATTTCCATTCAGGCTGCGACAGAAGATGACCAGGGGCGCCGATGGAGTTCGCAGGCTGGCTTTCGCGCCGATTCGGCTGGCTTTATTGACACGTCGCTGTACGAATCTTTGGACCGCAGCTATTGCGGCGTTTCGCCAATGGGGCTTTTTTGGTCAATGGAATCTGCGGCGGCGGGCGCGGACGGAAATTCGAGTTTCACCAAGCATAATAGTTCACCAGATCGTGTGGATTTCGAAGCGCTGCTCCATGGGCGCGTGATCGCTCGCGCCAGCCTTGCGCGAACTTTTTTAGCGCCGGGAACAGTGACGCGCGATTTGAAAATTCCGAGCGACGCGGAAGGCTTCGGCGCGCCGGCGGGTTCGGACGCTGGCGAAACAACGGTGGGGAGATTATTTATTCCGCCGGGGCGCGGGCCGCATCCTGTCGTGATCGTTCTGAGCGGATCCGGCGGCGGATTTGATCTGGATAAGGCCGCGGTGCTTTCGCGCCACGGTTTTGCCACGCTGGCGCTGGCGTATTTCGGCATCGCGCCGCTGCCCACATGGCTGCATCGCATCCCGCTGGAATATTTCGAGGCGGCGCTGACGTGGCTTTTCGCGCAGCCGGAAATCGATTCGGGGCGAGTGGGAATTCTGGGCGTATCGCGCGGCGCGGAACTGGCGCTGCTGCTCGGCTCGACGTTTCCGCAGGTTCACGCAATCGCGGCCTATGCGCCCAGCAGCGTGGCTTGGGCTGCCAGCGGCCGCGATAAATCCACTGGCGAGATTATTCCCTGCTGGACGTGGCGCGGAAAGCCGGTCCCGTTTGCACCGCTGCCGCTGCGCGGATTCATGTGGCGCTCGGCATTTCCGGTGGTGGCGCTGAAGCGGCCGGTGATGTTCCGCAGTCTGTTTCGCGCCGGGTTGCGCAATCGCGAGGCGGTGGAGCGCGCCGCGATCCCGGTGGAAAAAATTCGCGGGCCGATTCTGCTGATTTCCGGCGGCGATGATCACCTGTGGCCCGCGACGGAAATGAGCGAAGCGATCGTCGCGCGCCTGAAGCGCAACGGCAGCGCCTACGCCGCCGAACATTTGCACTTTGCACGCGCCGGACACATGCTGCGCTATCCCCACCTGCCGGTGACCGCCCGGCATTCGCGTAATAAGCGTCTCCGCGGCGCCCGATTTTCCTTCGGTGGCACGCCCGCAGCCGACGCCGAAGCGCAAACGCAAGCCTGGTGCCGTACCATCGTCTTCCTGCGCGCGAATCTGTAGCCGCGCTGGAATCACACAGCCCCGCGCCCATCGCGCAAGCCAAGCCCGGAGAGGCAATCAACAGTGTGTGCTAAACTAGCGGCATAGTGCTGAAGGTCCTACAGAGTCTGCTCGACCTGCAGAGCGTGGACACACGCCTGCAAATTGTCCGCGCGCGCCTCGCAGCCCTGCCTAAGAAAATCGCGGAAGTCGACGGCCACGTGGCCGCCGCCAAAGCGGAACTCGCTAAGAGCAAAGCCGCGCAGCTGGTCACCGTAAAAGACCGCAAAAAATACGAATTGGACGTGGAGCAGTGGAAAGACCGCGTGCGCAAGTACAAGGATCAGACCTCGCAGGTAAAAACCAACGAGGCGTACAAAGCCCTGCAGCATGAAGTGCAGAACGCCGAGGACGAAATCGCCAAGGCTGAGGATCGGCTGCTGGAGCAAATGGTGGCCGGCGAAGAATATGACCGCAAAATAAAAGCTGCGGAAAAATCCCTGAAAGAAGTGGAAGAAGTGGCTCGCGGCGAGCGCGCCGAAATCGCCAAAGAAAAAGCCGCCGCGGAAAAAGAGCTGGCCGAAGGCAATACCGAACGCGCGCGCGCCGCAGCGGAAATTCCCGAAGACATGATGGACCACTACGACCGCATCATGAAGAAGCACGACAACGTGGCGCTGGCCGAAGTGCGCGACGAAAAATGCAGCGCCTGCGGCATGCGCATTCGCCCGCACGTGTTTCAGGAAATGCGCCGCTCGACGAGCCACGAAATGTTCCACTGCGAAACCTGCACGCGCATTCTCTATTACCTGGAGCCCGCTGCTTCGGCGGCTGCGGCCGGGCCCGCTGGCGAGCCTTCCGGGTCCACACCTTCGCACAGCGAAAATTAGGACGAAATTGTTGATGATCCGTCACGCCGCGCGCTGCTTGCTCGTGGAAAATTCTCATAAAAATTTGGCGGCCCTGTGAGTCCCACCCGCAAAGTCCCTCCGCCGGGAAGCGCGCGTCTATTTGTGGATTCGCACCCGTCCGCGCCGCCCGCCGGGGTGTACGTCGCAAACATAGATGGCGCGTCGCGCGGCAATCCCGGCCCTGCTTCTTACGCCGTGGTGCTGCGCGATCCCGAAGGAAAAATCGCGCTGGAGCTCGCGAAAAATATCGGCCGCGAAACCAACAACGTCGCCGAATATTTCGCGCTGCTCGCTGCGCTCGATTACGCCGCCAGCCACAACATCGCCGCGTTGCGCGTGCGCAGCGATTCCGAGCTTCTGGTGCGCCAGATGCAAGGCCGCTACAAGGTGAAAAGCGCGGACTTGAAGCCGCTGCACGAGCGGGCCACGAAACTCAGCCGCCAATTGCAATATTTCGCGATCGAACATGTGCGCCGCGAACTGAACCGCGACGCCGACGCGCTGGCGAATGTGGCGCTGGATTCCGCAGGCGTGCCCAAATTCGAAGATCGCAAATCGCGCATCGCGGAAGGAGTCGCGCCGGCTACTGCGCGAGACAATCGCTCTCCGGCACCAGCACTGGCGCCAGCGCGCGCAAATCCTTCGCGAACAATCCGCGCGCGATTCGTCCAAGGCGTCTTCGTTCCCGCCGATCCCGTGGACCTACCTGAAGGCAGCGAAGTCACCCTGGACCTCCGTATCCCATTGAAACAATAGGGCTTGCTCAACACGCCCCCGCAATTCCCGAAAGGGATCCGCGCCAGTTCTTGGTACGGACGTCCTATTGTTGCGCCTGCCCGCTCAGCGTAGCCTTGGTACTCCCAGGGGCCACCAGTGAATTCATTGCTCGACAAACTTCCCACGATTCTCGTTCTTTTCGTTCTGGTTGGGATTTTTCTTTCGCTGCGCAGGCATGTGCCATCCGCGCGAATCCGTCTGTGGACGTACGCGTGGGCCCTGATTTTTCTGCACTTTTTCATTCAGGCGTTCGAGACGCACACCGGCACGCTGGAAAACATTCTGGAGTCAATTGACATCGGCTCACTGGAACTTTCCGGCTTGGTATTCGCGGTTTCGATGACGCTGGCTGTAGAAGACCGCAAGAAACGGCTCACGATGCTCGCACTTCTCGCTGTTCCCACTGCCTTCCACGCCGTCGCTGCCGTTTTCGACTGGCACGCTTACGGATTGATGGCTGTGGCGCTGGGAACGATTTTCTTCGGCGGCGCTGCTTTCGCGCTGCGCAGCTTTCCGCGTACCAAGCCCTATGCAATCGGCATCGCGATCATTTTGGCGATCACCGGAATCTGGGCGGTTCACGACCAGCTATATGGCAGCGCCGATCTGGGCATCAACGCGATCCTGACACTCACCTTCGGCCTCTGCGGCATTCTCTATTGGAAACGCTTCCCGCGGCCTTCGCCGGGCGTGATCACCGTCACGGGAGGATTTGTTACCTGGGGCGCGGTGTTCCCTGCCGGCGCGCTGCTGGCGCACTATGCGCCCAAGCTGCAGGTAAATCCCGAGCTGTGGAATGTGCCGAAATTTTTCGTGGCGTTCGGCATGATTCTTGCGCTGATCGAAGATAAATCCGGCGTGATCGAGCGCTCGAACGAGCGTGAGCGCGCCGCCAACAGGCTTTTGCAGCAACTGTCGCGGATCACCTCGCGGCTGCTCGCCGGCAGCGACCCCGCGGACCTCTGTGGAGAAATCACGGCGGCCGTCACCGGCGCTACCAGCTTCCCGCGCGCGGCGCTGTTTCTGGCGCGCGACGATCGTTCGCTGCGCCTGGGCGGCTCGACGGGCTTTTCACCAGCTGAAAAATTGCGCTTCGAAGAACGCAGCAAGGCGTGGACCATCGAGAAAGTGAAGGTCCTCTGCAAGCAAGGCACGCAGCTGGGCAACAATTCTTTCCTGATCCGCTCGACCAAAGTCGGCGCAGATAGCAGCGCGGCGGAGCATGAAGTGCTCGTCCCGCTGGTTTCCTGGCGTGGGTCGCACCTTGGCTGTCTATGTCTGAGCGCCGCGCAGACCACGGAAGAAAGTGCACTCAACGAAACCGCCGAAATCATGAAGCTCGAAGTACTGGCTTCCGATCTCGCCGTGACCATCGAAAATTCGCGCCTGCATCATCAGCTGGTGCGCTCGGAAAAATTAGCTGCGCTGGGCCAGCTGGTGGCCGGTGTCGCGCATGAATTGAACAATCCTCTCACTGGCATCATGGGCTATGCGGATTTATTGAGCGAGGAAGTGGAAGGTCAGAAGGCCGCGAAGCGTGTGGAGAAACTCGGCGCAGAAGCACGCCGCATGAAGCGCATCGTTGACGGCTTGCTGCGTTTTGCGCGCCAGAATAATCCCGCCGCGCGCGCTGCGGACTTTGAAACCGCGCTGCACGACGTGATCCAGTTGCGCGAATTCCACATCCGCAAGCTCGGCATAAAAATGGACGTGCACGTGGCGCCGGATCTGCCGCGCATCGCGATCGGCGAGGACGAGCTGAAGCAAGTGCTGCTGAATATTTTGAATAACGCGATTGACGCGGTGGAAGAGAGCGCGCAACGCTCTATTTCCATTTCCGCCACGCGCCGGGGCGATCGCGTTTTCATCCGCTTCGACGATTCCGGTCCCGGCTTCAGCGACCTGAACCGCGCTTTCGATCCGTTCTTCACCACCAAGCCTGTTGGTAAAGGCACTGGCCTCGGCCTCAGCATCTGCTACGGCATCATCCAAGAGGCCGGCGGCGAAATCGTCTTGAACAATAAACAGCTTTTCGGCGCCAGCATCAGCCTGGAGTTCCCCGCGACAGTCGTCGAGCCTGCGGTGATTCTTTCCGCGTAATCGTTCGCCGGAATTTGAAACCGTCAGGCAGAATTAATCCGCTCGCGCCGAAGCGCTGATTGCATGTGGCTTCAGTGAATACGAACGATAGAGGGTGTCGCGTTGCGCGGGGATGTAACCGGCGTCGGAAATAATGCGGCGCAGCTCTGCTTCGTTGGTGCGGTTGCGCACACCGGCGGCATACACCACGTTCTCTTCGATCAGAATGCTGCCCACATCGTCCGCGCCAAACTGCAATCCCACTTGGCAGATTTTAATTCCCGGCGTGAGCCAGCTGGACTGGATGTGATCAATATTGTCGAGGTACAAACGGCTGATCGCGAGCGTCTTCAGATAATCGAAAGCCGTCGCTTCGGGAATCTTTTTCCCCAGCGGCGTATTTTCTGGTGCGAAAATCCAGGGAATGAAAGCGGTGAACCCGCCGGTATCTTCCTGGATGCGCCGGATGGTTTCCAGATGATTCACGCGGTGGCGATATTCCTCGCCGCAGCCGAACATCATCGTGGCCGTGGTGCGCATGCCGAGCGAATGCGCGTCGCGGTGCATGCTCACCCATTCGTCGGAGCGGCACTTCAGCCGCGAAATCTTCGCGCGAATTTCATCGTCCAGAATTTCCGCGCCGCCGCCGGGAATCGAATCCAGGCCCGCATCGCGCA
>Ga0209655_10001089_pt1 | contig 10145 bp, 7 predicted proteins | sample BogFormECP03_OM2_FD_188236 | JGI IMG/M metagenome (GOLD analysis project Ga0209655, IMG submission 188236) | Bog forest soil microbial communities from Calvert Island, British Columbia, Canada - ECP03_OM2 (SPAdes) (version 2) | ecosystem: Environmental > Aquatic > Freshwater > Wetlands > Bog ...
GCGGGTGATGGAGCGGATTTACACGGTGATGCGGCCTGGGGGCGCGGTGCTGGCTTCGTTTCACAGCCGGGCGCCGGAACGATTTAATCGTTACAAGGTGGTGGATTCGCAGACGCTGGAATTGGTGCCGACTCCGACGCTGGCGGTGCATGCGCGCGTATTTCAAAATCGCGAGATTCTGGATATTTTTGGGAAGTTCCGCTCGTCGAAGACGTTCGTCGGGCGCGATCAGGTGCGTGAAGCTTTGTTCTTGAAATAGCCCGCCGGTTAAAACTTTTCTGGAGAACGTCTCATCCATATTCACCCACTATGAAAAAGCGTGGCTTCAGGGGCTAAAGCCCCTTGTGGGGCGCGGCGTTTCGGCGGGGCTGAAGCCCCGCCCTTCCCATTCAGCCGTTCATCAGATCTCTTCTGGCCACCGCGTGCGTTGATGTCGCGATTTTTTGCGCTCGCTGGGCTGGCTGAAATTTCCAGTTGCATTCAGCACTACGCGGGAGTAGAAGGGAATTGTAGTCGTAGTGCACGGAGGAATCTGTATGACGCCACCGGGCAGAGTCGTTTGAGATAGACGCCGTTTTCACACCGCTCTTGCGGTGCGCGCCGCCAGCGACGCCTTCGGCATCGCGGCGGCCTACGGAAGAAGCAAGCGGGGAGCCGCCAGGCCCCCCGCTTTGCGTTTTGGGGCGCCTTCCGTTCTTTTATCCTGGTCCCAGGTCTCTCGCCTTTTCTTCAGCGCAGCCGGATAGAGAATCTATTTTCGGAACGGTTCCATCAGGAGCATGTAGCACGGCGTTGGATTTTTCGGCGCTGTCCCGCGTTTGATCTACTGCGTGACCTCCGCCTCTAATAGCGGAACACGTCTGAACGCTTGAATGGCAATCCAACATCCCGACGTTTCCAGAACGAGAAGTAGAACTGCAGTCACTCGAAACGGGAGCACCCATGGCGTTGTGGCCATATAGAAAACGTTAAGCGGCCCCGGGGTTACAAAATGCTCGCTGCCTCCGATCACGAGCCCAATCGCCAGCGGAAGAAAAAGCAGAAATCCGCCGAGGCGGAGAAAGTGGGTCCACAGCAACACCAATGCAACCGTGGGCACCAAAGTTATCGCGGTCGTGGCTGCCAGCACTTGATGCTGTGTGAGCCCCGGAGTGATTTTCGCAACCAGAACCAGGTGCCAGAAGACGACTCCGGCATGCGCTAGAACAACGAACGTTGCATATCGAGCGGTGCTGTTCATAGGACCTCCGGCCAGAGATGGCCTACTCCTGCCGCTGGACCTACTCCGATGTTAATTATTTTCTACCACATGTTTGGCCGCTCCGTGGTTTCCCATAAGGCCAACGCTGCGATCGCGCGAAGAGCGGTCATGGCGTTGATTCTAACCCATCAAATCGCGAGAACATATTTGATACCGCAAGCAGTTTTCGGCTCCGTCCGGATATGTTGCATAATCGCAGATTGAGGCTAGTTTTCAATCGGGGCGTTAACCAGGCACAACGATGCGTTAGGAGGCGGATGTGTCGCCTCTTGGAAGCGAACAGCGGCGGTACTTGCGCCGCATCCCCTTATTTGGGCGTCACCAGGCGTAAACAAGCTTGTCGGAGCCCTTCGACCCTGCCGCAGGCAGGCTCTCAGGATCAACTGAAGCTCCGACCCCCGTGAGAAACCGACTTTTTCGGCAAGTTGCTAGAGTTAGAAGCGGAGTGACGGGGCCATGCCGGTGCAAGTCCGATCGTGGGTGAGTATCCGATCCATGCGTTAATCAAGAGTTAGCTTCTGTAGCAACGGTGTTCTTACGCCAGGCCCGAAATTCAATTATCAGGATGCGATGCCGGCCAACCGGGCGCCCGGGAGTGCAACGCAAGTGCCGTAATCTTGTGTATAATCCACGTCGCTTTTCGTTCCCGGGAAATGAGCAGAGGCATGGAGGGCGTCGTGGATCGAAACGTCAGGCAGCCGGAATATTTCCGTTGTCGAGAGCGTTGCAGAGCGACGGTGCTGGCCGCGATCGTGGTTGGATTGCTCGGCGTCCAGGCGGGATGTGGAGGCGGCTCGTCCGGCACGACGGGCGGCGGGGGAATTCCTCCGCAGGTTTTTACGACCATCGATGTTGCCGAGGCCGGGACGAGCGACGAGCAAGGCACGTTTCCATTGGTAGTCAACCTCTCGGGCGACGTGGCAGGGTATTACTACGATACGAACGGATTCTTCCACGGATTTATTCGAAACGCCGCGGGTGCCATCACCACAGTTGACGTCCCGGCGACTGGAAGCTTCGACACCGTAATTGATGCGATCGATAGTGCGGGTGACACTGCCGGATACTACTTCGATTCGCAAAACACCGAACACAGCTTCCTCCGCAGTGCGAACGGCACAGTCACCACGTTCGATCCCCCAAACAGCGGCTCCGGCGCACAGTCCATCAACGATAGCGGCACGGTGGCTGGCGGATTCCTGGATGCGAATGGCGCCCACGGTTATCTGCGCGCGCCCGGCGGGACGTTTACAACGTTTGACCCCACCGGCAGTGGGGCCCAAATTGAAATCGTGATTCCCTACCAGATCAATGCGAGCGGGGCCGTGACTGGAACTTACACTGACATTAACGGCGTCCGTCACGGTTTCTTGCGCGACCCAAGCGGCAGCATCACGATTCTGGACGCGCCGGGCGCGGGCACCGCTGCTGAGCAGGGGACCGACGTCCTGGGCATAAACGCGGGCGGCACAATCGCCGGCGGGATCAGCATCGGTACTGTGAACGGAGTCGTCGGCACATCCCACAGCCTGGTACTCGCTACAGATGGAACGTACACGATCTTCGATCCTCCGCAGTCTGGTGCGCACAGCTCGTTGGCGGAAGCAATCAATGATAGCGGCGCGGTGGTGGGAACTTATCGCGACGCGAACCTGGTGCGCCACGGATATCTGCGCCAGCCAGACGGAACCTTCATCAGTTTCGATGACCCACAAGCGGCGCAACTTCCGCTTTCAACCACGGACCTGGGCACCAATCCCCGCGACATCAACGCCAACGGAGCAATAGTCGGGTTTTATGCCGACGCAAACGGCGTGCGGCATGGGTTCATCTGGCAGTGACTCGCGTCGCGCGTGGCGATTTGAGAGTCGCGGCATACAGATGCTCGGGAGCGGGGACGGGGTTACACTGTTGCGGTGCGACTGGCCAAAATGCAGACAGCACGCCGCCCGCGCTTTCGCAGTGTGGTTCGTGACGCGCTCCGCCTGCGCTGCCCGAATTGCCAGCAGGGGCCGGTGCTGGCGCGCTGGCCGAATAAAATTTTTCCGGAGTGCGCGAGTTGCGGCCTATCGTTCTTTCGCGAGCAGGGCTATTACATCGGCGGCATGATGATTACGTATGGCCTGACGCTCGCGGTAGTCATCCCCGTTTTTCTGGTATCGCTGGTCCTGCCTGATTTGAGGATTGTCTCCGAAAACGCTCGCTTCGCGCTTTGGGTGCTGTTCGCCGTTCCGCTCTCATTTCTGCTGATGCCTTGCGCCTACAGCCTGTGGCTACACCTCGATTTCTGGCTCGAGCCTTGGAAGCCTCCACAGCGGTCCTAGCTTTCGGCGGCGCCATGTGTTCGCGTGTTCGCGCGCGTAAGATCATCCCGCAGCGGCGACCCAGCGCAGGATATCATTGCAAAACGTGACTGCGATGCCGGACACCGAGAACGCAACCCCTAACATTGCGTACCCAGAGAACGCGACCCCTGGCACTGCGTCCACGGAGACCAAGGGGGCGTCGCGGACGGAACTCCTGCGATCATTTATTCGCTGGCTGCTTATCGGACTGGTGCTGCTTTGGTCGCTCGGGGCGCTGATTCTGTTGGCCGCGCGCTGGATTGACCCGCCGACAACCGCGGTGCACATGCAGCGCCACCTGCAGGCGTGGATTCACAACAAGCCGTATCGCGAACGGTACGAATTCGTGCCGCTCGGCCAAATCTCGCCTGACTTGCAGCACGCCGTGATCGCCGCGGAGGATGCGAACTTCTACCAGCACCATGGATTCGATTGGCATCAGATGGAAATCGCTGCCCAAGATGATCTGGAAGGCGAGCGTACTCGCGGAGCTTCCACCATCACGCAGCAACTGGTAAAAAACCTGTTCTTCGGAACGGGCCGCTCGTTCCTGCGCAAGGGAGCAGAGGCCACACTGGTGCCGGTGGCCGAATTGGTGCTGGGCAAGCGGCGCATTCTGGAGATTTACCTGAACGTGGTGGAGTGGGGCCCGGGCGTTTATGGTGCGGAGCCGGCGTGTCGTTATTACTTCGAAACTGCAGCACGCAATATCGGCCGGCAACAAGCGGCGCGGCTCGCCGCAATTCTGCCGGCTCCGCTGAAGCGACGACCCGAGCGCATGAATAACTACAGCGCCATAATCCTGGCGCGAATGGCGCAAATGGGTTGGTAATCTTGCCGAGGATTCTGGCGATGCCTCGTTTATCGCTCTCGCGCTGAGCTTTGGTGTGAGGTTCGCGCGTTTCGTGCGGCGGACGGCTCAGGAGCCGAGCGGGATCTCTTGCATCGCGCTATTCGGGGCCGTTTGAATCCATGAGCTTGATCGCTAAATAGGTGAAGTACTCGGCATCGGTGCGCGCGGCCTGCTTGTTGTCCGCGCCTTCGCCGTGACCGCCTTCGGTGATCTCGTCGTAGAAGAAAGGCTTGTGAAATTCCTCCATGCGGGCGGCAAACTTGCGGGCGTGAACCGGGCCGACGCGATCGTCCTTCGTGGTGGTAAAGATTAGTGGCTCCGGATAATTCACGTCCGGCCGCAATTGGTTATACGGCGAAATGGACGCGAGGAATGCGCGCTCCTCCGGGACCGAGGCCGAACCATATTCACCCACCCACGAAGCGCCCGCCGACAAATGCTCAAACGCCAACATGTCCAGCAGCGGGACCTGGATCACCACCGCACCCCACATTTCCGGGTGCTGCGTGAACTCCACGCCCATCAGCAAACCACCATTGGAGCCGCCGATAATTCCCAGCCTGCGTGACGAAGTGATCTTGCGAGCGACCAGATCTTGCGCCACCGCGTAGAAGTCGTCGTAAATCCGCTGCCGGTGAGTCTTCAGTCCCGCCTCGTGCCACGCCGGACCAAACTCGCCGCCACCGCGGATGTTGGCCAGCACATACACGCCGCCATGATCGAGCCACAGTTTGCCGACCACCGGCGAGTAGCTCGGCGTATTCGCAACTTCGAATCCGCCGTAGGCCGTCAGCAGAGTGGGATTCGAGCCGTCCAAGCGCATATCCTTGCGATGCACCACAAAGTACGGAACCTTGGTGCCATCCTTTGAAGTGGCCTCGAGTTGTTCCACCACATCATTGCTGGCGTCAAACTGCGGCTTCTGCGATTTGGCCGCAGCGAACGAGTCATTCGCGGCATCGCCAAGCCACAACGAGGGCGGCGTTAAGAAACCCTCCAACCCCAAAAAGAAAAGGTCGTCCGTGTGGCTCGCTGCCGCAGATTTGATCGTCAGATTGTCCGGCACCGGAAGGCGCTTGTGCGTCCAATTGCCATCGCTTCCCACTGTGTACACGTACGCGCGTTGCTGCACATGTTCCAGCGTTGCCATGATCATGTGGTTCTTCGTGGTGAAAGAAAACTGTTCGAACTCCTCGGCAGTGGGCGCGAACACCACGGTCGGTTTCAATCGCGTCTGATCTTTTTCTATCGCGGTCAGTTGCAGAGCAATCACCGAACCCTCGACAATCTTGGTGGTTTGTCCCTGGGGCGTCCAATCATCGTCCAGCGTTACCAGCAGCCGACCGCTCACCATGCCCGTCACCCGGGCCTTCAGCGGCAGCGCGAGCTTTTTTGCTCCGTCCGGCAAGAGCAGATAGTTCTCCTGCGCGAACGTTGTCAAATTGCGCCGCACAACTACTGCGCGGTGGCCTTCGCCATCCACGAACACGACTGCAGAATTGCCATAACCGTTGTCCTTGACGTCTCCGCGAAACACTTCTTTGGCGCTTTCCAACGGCTGGCCGCGCTTCCAGCGCCGGATGGTGATCGCGTAACCGGCCTCGCTCATCGTCCCCGGGCCCCAATCGCGGGAAATCAGCAGCGTGTCCTTGTCCACCCACGCCACGGACTGCTTGCCGCGCGGCAGCACAAAACCATCCTGTACGAACTGGCCCGTTTTCAGATCCATCTCGCGCAGGGTCGCCGCGTCTTCACCTCCCGCCGATAGGCCCACGAGGCATCGTTCATTTTCCGGTTCCAGGCAGGTGAGTCCTTGGCCCACCCAACTCTGCTTGTCGGTCTTGGAGAGCGCATCGTAGTCCAGCACCGTCTCCCACTTGGGTTCTGCGGTGAGATAATCCTTCAGCGTGGTGCGGCGCACGATCCCGCGCACGTGCTCGGCGTCGCGCCAGGTGTTGTACACCATGCCGTTGCGAAACTCTGGCCGCGGCAGCCGGTCGGGAGACTCGCGGACGGTCAGCGCCTCTGCTTCGAGCGGCGCAAAATGACTGTCCTTCTCCAGCACCGCAGCGGTGCGCTCATTTTCCGCCTTCACCCAGGCCATCGGGCGCTCGCCGTGGATATCTTCCAGCCACGTGTACTTATCCGGTTGCTCCGCGCTTGATTGCTGCGCGCGTGCTGGGATCGTATGCAAGGCCGTCACCGCAACCGCAATGGTGACGACCATACCCACCAGGGCCGTTGCTCTTCGTTGCAAAGAGATTTTCACAACACACGCTCCTCGCCAGACCTTCGTTCGCGCGTGGCTCATCGCCGCGGCGATTGCGCACAAGGCCAAATTGATCGTCAGCAGTATCGCATCATCAAACTGCCTCCGTCACCGAAAAGCGGGGCGAGGCTGCAAGCTCCAGCCGAAGATTGTGGGCAGCTTTGTGGCTCGCGTCGTGCCGCGGAGAAATGCTGATCCGATGCTGTCCGCGCTTCGCTGCGTGGCGGACTACTTTTCTTCGGCTTTGGCTGCTTCTAGAGTGGGGCGATTTTGCGGGTGCGGGCCTTCCATGCGGAAATAATGGCGGGGAGCAGCCAAGTTGGTCGCCAACGATCGCGCACACGGTCACGAGCGGCAGCGGCATCGTTGGTTTTCACCGTAATATCCCACCGAGGCGGAACGCAGATGGCAGGTACCGTGCGATTGCGGTATCGGCAGCAAGCAACGGGGCTGCGAGAATTGCGAATTGCCATATCCGCGATGCCGAAACATGCGGCGATGAAACCGCTATGCGGCCAGCTCCACGTCAGCGTGCGCTTCGAGCAGATCACTCCAAAAGGAAGTAGCAGGATCAACCGCGGCCACGCCGATCTGCCCGCGCCGCTCCATATTTGCTTCTCCGACCCATGTGATTTGAAACTGTTCCACCTTGTTGTGGCGGGCGAGTGAAACCTGAGCTCCCGCGCGGAGTTCGCCGCGAACGCCTTTCAAATGCGCTCCCCGCTTACTAATGTCAATGGTCACGACTTCTTCCTCGAGAACGCGGCCCTTGACGTCAGTGGCCTTTAGTTTCACCGGAACCGCCATATTGAATCGCCGGTCGCTGCGCTCGATCTTGAACTGGCGCATCAGGCTTCCAAGTTGCAACGCGATAGAGCTCAATTCCTGCGCCGCCTTTTGCGACTCTTGCGCGCGCAGCAAAGTGCCATCCGCGGCCTGCGCTACTCCGCTGATGTTGACCGAAATGCCGTTTGCTCCACTGGCTGCTTCGCCGGCGTTGCGAGTCATCTCATTGGTCGTCGCGCTCTGCTCTTCGACTGCGGCAGCGATCGTCGCGGAAATGCTGTTGATCTGATTAATCACGCCGCTAACCGTCCCGATCGCCTCGATGGCCCCTTTGGTGTCGGACTGAATGGCGCTGATTTTTCGGCCAATCTCATCCGTGGCTCGCGCTGTCTGCTTGGCGAGTTCTTTCACCTCGTTAGCGACCACGGCAAAGCCTTTTCCTGCTTCGCCCGCGCGCGCCGCTTCGATGGTTGCGTTCAGAGCCAGCAGATTGGTCTGTTCCGCGATTGAGGTGATGACCTTGATGACCACGCCAATCTCGCCGCTGGACTGGCCCAGCTTTGCAACGGCGCTATTGGCGGCGTCCGCAGCCTCCACCGCAGAGGACGCTACCTTCGCCGCTTCTTGTGCATTCGAGGCGATGCTTTGAATCGTCGAGGTCATTTCGCTGACTCCGATGGATAGGCTGTTCAGATGCTGCGTGACCTGCTGCGTGACTTGGGAAGCGGAATTAGACTGTGTGGCCGTCTCTCCTGAATTGACTGTAATCTGCTTGCTGGCCTCCAGCAGTTGCTGGCTGGCTGATGTGAGCTTTCCGGTGTGCGCCACCACCCCGCGCAGGATTTCCTGAAGTTTGTCCATGAAGCGATTGAAGAGCCGGCTGACTTCTCCCAGCTCGTCGTCGCCGAATCCGCCCGCTACTTCCAGGCGCTTGGTAATATCGCCCTCTCCATCCGATATATCCTGAATCATGTGCCGCAGCCGGTCGAGCGATCGCGAGATCCTGCGCACCAGCGTCACGCTGCCGAAAATCATCAGCAGAAGCGATGCTCCGCAGATCACCAGGATCATATGCGCGGTGCGTGAAGCTCGCAGACTCGCACCGGCTTCCTCCAGTTTTCCATCCGCTTCCAGTTTTTCGGCAGTATCCTCAATCTTCGATTGCAGAGCCTGGTAGATCTGGAAAACCGGATCAGCGTCGGGAGTTGCCGATGGATTACTTGCGACCGATGCGGCGAACGCGGCGATCACGCCTTGATACTTTTCCACCAGACCGGCCTCTTCGTTGAGATCGGCCTTGAGTCCAGGCGCTGTGACTGCGTCACGAGCCGCGCTGATTCGTTGGCCCAGCACTTGGGAGTGCACGGACAGGTTATCCAAGCTGTCTTGCCGCTCTTGACCTGTCTTGTGAACGACGGAGGAAAAGTCCTCTCGCGTCAGGTCCACGAACGTGGGGGCCTCCGCGTGATCGCGAATCGCCTCTCCCGTAGCGGCTAGTTCGGCCGCGGTCTTCTCGACAGTGGAGATACCCCAATAGCCGGTCGCGCCGACCGCTGCCAAGAACGCCAGTGCCGTCGCGGTCAAACCGAATAGCTGAGTTCTAATCGTCAATCGCATATGAGCTGTCTCCTGCGCCTGGGATTACGTGGTTTTTCGACAGGGGGTATATCTGACGCGGCGGTATGCGTAGGCATGTCCCCTCAAAAGACAGCAGGAGCAACGCCATCGCACGCGAAATCACACGTAGCCGCAGGTCGAGCTGTCTATTTTGTGAAGGGGTGACTGCAGTCTACAGCAGATTCGGCACGAGCATAAAGATTTGTGAATCTAATGTCCGCAGGGTGTACCTGAAGGAAGCAGTCCCGCGCGAGCGATGCGGTCCTTCGACTTCGTAATTGGCGCTGCGCCCGATCCAGAGAGCCGTGATTCGCACATTCGAGACGAGAAGTGCGCGTGCCTTTAGCCACTTTGCATTGCGCAGAGCGAACGATGCGTGGGGCATTTCGGCGCGTGTGCAGGGCTACTCTTCTGCGGCTTTGGCTGCTTCTAGAGTGGGGCGATTTTGCGGGTGCGGGCTTTCCATGCGGAAATGATGGCGGGGAGCAGCGAAAGAAAAATCACTGCGGCGATTACATAGTGGATGCGCTTGTCAATATTGGGCACGTGGGTGCCGAGCGTATAGCCGAGCAGGATCATGCTCCACACCCAGAGGAATCCGCCTGCGATATCGAAGAGCAGGTAGCGCGTGTAGTTCATTTGCGCGGCGCCGGCTACCGGCGGGCAGAAGGTGCGGATGATGGGCATGAAGCGCGCGAGGATGATGGTGCGCGAGCCGTATTTTTCGTAAAACGCATGCGCGCGCAGCAGGTGGCTTTTTTTGAAGAAGCGTGAGTCTTCGCGCTGGTAGAGGCGGTGGCCCATGGTGCGCCCGATCCAGTAGCCGAGTTGGTCGCCAACGATCGCGCACAGGGTCACGAGCGGCAGCAGCCAAATCAACTGCAGGCCGGAAGCCTTGTCTGCGGCGACGACTCCGGCGGTGACTAGCAGGGAATCGCCCGGCAGGAAGAAACCGACGAACAGGCCGGTTTCGACGAAGATGATGCCGCAGACCATGACCAGGCCGCCGAGCGC